>Ga0302313_10002706_pt1 | contig 12118 bp, 14 predicted proteins | sample III_Palsa_N2_2_FD_200454 | JGI IMG/M metagenome (GOLD analysis project Ga0302313, IMG submission 200454) | Peat permafrost microbial communities from Stordalen Mire near Abisko, Sweden - III_Palsa_N2_2 | ecosystem: Environmental > Terrestrial > Soil > Palsa > Peat permafrost | place: Sweden...
GACCTCGTGCCTTGGGGCGTTTCTTCGCATGCGTTCAACGCGGGAAACGTTTCATGAAACTGATTGCATCATTTAACTATGTCGTTGATTCCGGCGTCGGCCTCCTGCGGGACGTGTGCTGATGTTTACCGGCATTATTCAAACCGTGGGCCGCGTTGCGCGGCTCGAACCGCGCGGCGGCGATGTGCGTCTGGCCATCGATACGGCCGGACTCGACCTGACCGACGTGCAGCTGGGCGATTCGATTGCCGTGTCCGGCGTGTGTCTCACCGCGGTCACGCTGGAGGCGCGCGGCTTCAGCGCCGATGTATCCAACGAGACGCTGTCGCTCACCACGCTGGGCCAGCTGAAAGCGGGCGATCCGGTGAATCTGGAAAAGGCCCTGCGCCTGGCCGATCGTCTGGGCGGTCATCTGGTGTCCGGCCATGTCGACGGCCTGGGCAAGGTCATGTCGGTCACGCCGGACGGCCGTTCGCAGCGCTGGGTTTTCGAGGTGCCGACAACCCTATCGCGCTATATCGCGGCCAAGGGCTCGGTCTGCATCGATGGCACCAGCCTGACCGTCAACGAAGTGGCGGGGCAGCGCTTCGGCGTCAACCTGATTCCGCATACGGTGGAAAACACCGCGTTCCATGCGCGCCGTCCCGGCGACGCGGTGAATATCGAAGTGGACGTGATCGCGCGCTACGTCGAGCGTCTGCTCGCCAGCGGCTCGGCGCCGAAGCTCGACGAGGCGTTTCTGAAGCAGCACGGCTTCGCCTGAGCGCAACTCATCCCACTCGCGATGCTGTCGGCGTCGTGCAAAAAATCCTGCAAGGAACAACCATGGCTTTTAACACCATTCCTGAAATTCTCGAAGACATCCGCGCCGGCCGCATGGTGGTGATCCTCGACGACGAGGATCGCGAGAACGAGGGCGACCTGATCATGGCCGCCGAGAAGGTTCGCGCCGAGGACATCAACTTCATGGTGCGCGAGGCGCGCGGCCTGGTCTGCCTCACGCTGACCGAACAGCGCACGCGGCAGCTCGGCCTCAAGCCGATGGTTAGCGATAACACCTCGCCTTACCACACCAACTTCACTGTCTCTATCGAGGCGGCCGAAGGCGTCACCACCGGCATTTCCGCGCACGATCGCGCGCGCACCATCCAGGTGGCAGTGAAGGCCGACGCGAAGCCGCAGGACATCCACCAGCCCGGCCATATTTTCCCGCTGACTGCCCAGCCCGGCGGCGTGCTGACCCGCGCCGGCCATACCGAGGCGGGCTGCGACCTGGCCGGTCTCGCCGGGCTGGAGCCATCGGCGGTGCTGATCGAGGTGTTGCATGAGGACGGCTCGATGGCGCGTCGCCCCGAACTGGAAGTCTTTGCGGCCAAACACGGTTTGAAGATCGGCTCGATCGCCGACTTGATCCGCCACCGCATGGAAACGGAAAAGACCGTCGAGCGCGTCTACGAAGAAGACGTGCAGACCGAATTTGGCCCGTTTCGGCTGATCGCCTATCGCGATGCCATCCGCAAAGGCCTGCACTATGCGCTGGTGCGCGGCACGGTGGATGACGGCACGCCGGTGCTGTCGCGCGTGCACGTGCGCAATACCTTGTCCGACGTGCTGCATCTGCAGCGCGATGATCTGGGGCTTACCGTGACCTCGGCCCTGCGCCGCATTGCCGACGAAAATCGCGGCGTGCTGCTGGTGCTGTCCGGCGAAGACACGCCCGAGGCGCTCCTGGCCCGCCTCAACCGCCAGCCGGCGACGCAGGCGCCGGAAGAGGCGCAGCAGCAGGAGTGGCGGCAGCACGGCCTGGGCGCGCAGATGCTCGTCGATCTGGGTGTGCATCGCCTGCGCGTGCTCGGCACGCCGCGCAAACTGGTAGGTCTGGCAGGCTTCGGGCTGGAGGTCGTGGAGTACGTCTGACACATCGGCGAGGCAATGGCGCAGCCATCGCGCCCGCCTTCGCCACATAAGCGCCATGAACCTTGAGCATCATCGACTAACTGAGAGAACCGGAGAGTGTCGTTGGAGATACGTCGAGCCCAGCGGGATGACGCGCTGCCGATAGCCGGTCTGATGGACGAGCTGGGTTATCGCGTGACCGACGAATCGATCCGGCAAAAGCTGCTCGCGATAAGCGATAGTGTGGACGATGTTGTGCTGGTGGCTGTAGTGGATCAGCGCGTGGTCGGCTGCATCAGCCTGCATGCTTTCCTCATGCTGCACGTCGAGGGTAGGCTGGGCCGCATCACGTCGTTCGTGGTGACGTCGCAGGTGCGCAGTCAGGGCGTCGGCGCCGCTTTGCTGGAGGCGGCGCATGGTTGGTTCGAGTCGGTCGGATGCACGAAGTTCGAACTGACCAGTGGCGACCAGCGCACGCGCGCGCACCAGTTCTATGAGAGCCACGGTTACCGCCGCGGCGGCCAGCGCCTGTCTCGTGATGCTGACCATGGATGAGTTGTCAGATATTTCAAAAATTGGAACTCGCATGTACGAGACACAGGTCCGCCTTATCGCCCCTTCCGGTTACCCGCACGACCGCGTGGCCATGACGCGAGGGGTGCAGCGCCTGCATGAAGCCGGGTGTGCGGTAAGCGGGCTGGACGTGCTCGATCGCGTCGAGCTGCGTTATGCCGGCAGCGATGCGCAGCGCGCAGCCGATATCAACGCGTTGGCCACGATGGAATCCCTGCCGGATATCGCACTGGCTGTACGCGGTGGCTACGGCGCCACGCGCCTGCTGCCGCAGCTGGACTACGGCGCCCTGCGCGAGCGGCTCGCCGGCAATAGGACAGTACTGGTCGGCCACAGCGACTTCACCGCGATCCAGATGGCGCTGCATGCACAGTGCGGGCTGACGACGTTCGGCGGTCCCATGCTCGGGCCGGATTTCGGTGCCGAAGTGGCCAGCGATTTCACCCTGCAGCATTTCTGGAACACCGTGCGCGCCCCCCAATCCACGGCGGCGTGGAATACGAACGATCCCGTCGAACTCGATGTGGAAGGGCCGCTTTGGGGCGGCAACCTGGCGATGCTTTGTAGCCTGATCGGCACGCCGTATTTTCCGGCTATCGACGGCGGCATCCTGTTTGTCGAGGACGTCACCGAGCCGCCGTTCCGGATCGAGCGGCTGCTCTATCAGCTGCATCTTTCCGGCGTGCTTGGCCGGCAGCGCGCGCTGCTGCTGGGCGACTTTACCCAGTGCAAACCCAGTGGCTACGACAACGGCTACGACCTGGCCCAGGGTTTCGCGCAGCTGCGCGGCGTGGTCGATATTCCGGTCATCGACGGCCTGCCGTTCGGCCACGAGCCGAAGAAATTCACCCTGCCGTTCGGCGCACCGGCGCGGCTGCGCGCCGCTGGCGGTCGCGCGCGGGTGGATTTCAGCGGCTATCCGCATTTGGCGCGCTAGAGCCCCAACACCAGCCCGGCGCCGACGATCAAGCAGGAGTGCCGGCAAACCCGTAAAATGCACGGTCAGCCTGGACTGCGGTTCACTCAGCCGGGTTTTATCAAAGGAACATGCGAAATGAAGATCATCGAAGGCGATTTCGCCACCCCGAAGGGCAAGTTCGCCATTGTCGCCGGCCGTTTCAACGGTTTTGTCGTCGAGGCCCTGGTGGCCGGCGCGCGCGACGCGCTGGTTCGCCATGGCGTGAAGGACGACGCGATCGAGCTGATTCGCGTGCCGGGCGCCTGGGAGATTGCGCTGGCCGCACACAAGCTGGCCAACTCCGGCAAGTACGCCGCGGTGATCGCACTGGGTGCAGTGATTCGCGGCAGCACGCCGCATTTCGACTATGTCGCCGGCGAGTGCGCCAAGGGTCTGGCCCAGTCCGCGTACAGCTCCGGCGTGCCGGTCGCGTTCGGCGTGCTGACCACCGACAGCATCGAGCAGGCGATCGAGCGCTCCGGCACCAAGGCCGGCAACAAGGGCGTCGACGCGGCCATGGCGGCGCTCGAGATGGTCAACCTGTACGGCAAGCTGTGATGGCGCAGGCGCCGCAGGGTCTGGACATGGCCGCGCGTTCGCGCGCCCGCCGCCGTGCGCTGCAGGCACTGTACGCGTGGCAGCTCAGCGGCAGCCACATGAACGCGGTGATCGACCAGTTCCGCCACGAGCAGGACATGGAAATCGCCGACCTCGAATACTTCGAGGATCTGCTGCACGGTGTCGAGAAAAACGTCGACGCGCTCGACGAGGCGCTGCGTCCGCATATCGACCGCGAGGTCGCGCAGATCGACCCGATCGAACGCGCCGCGCTGCGCCTGGCTACCTACGAGCTGAAGTTTCGCCCCGACGTGCCGTATCGCGTGGTGATCAACGAGGCGATCGAAGTGACCAAGCGTTTCGGCGCCGATCACGGCCACAGCTACGTCAACGGTGTACTCGACAAGCTGGCCGCCGAGCTACGCGCGGTCGAGAAACGCGGCTGATGTCGGGCGCGGCCAGCTCCGGCTGAATCGCGGGCTCATGTAGGACCGCGCGAAATCGAGCGTTTCCTGCGATGCTGTTCCAAAGGTTAGTGATTACAAGTCCGCACAAAGAATAGGGCGATCCCGAAGTTGGCTGCGATTTATCAGGCTGCAGTCCAACGGTGAGTGATCATTTGCGCAGGATACCCGGTGTCGATCGCGGGGGTGTGCAAAGCAACTTTATGGCCCGGTTGAAATTAAAGCGGGCGCCCTCCATGAGTGCGCCGGCCGAGCGCATCTCACGGTATGTTGGACTTCTGTTGGTTCACGCGCTTGCACGAATCAAGGGCAGCGAGAGTGAAAACGTGGCGGCCGCATGGTAGACGATTTATTCATCAATGGAGCGGCATTCAAAGTTTTTAGAAAAAGACCTTTGCTTGGAAACGCTTCGCCGGGAAAGCCCTTTTTCGCGGTTGGCGGATACCTCCAGTGGAGAGGTATCCGGTCCGTAGGCACGAAAAGTGTTCCAACGGCGATCTAGCTCCTAAGAGGAAGTTGCCAGTTCAATAGTCGCCTTCTGAAACGAGAACCAGCATGAATCCCCGTTGGTGTTGTTGAATTTGGCTGCGGCAGTTCCCAGTACCCCAGTAACCTTTACGTGATCGCCGGTCTTGAGATTAGCAATCTTCTTCTCGTTTACGAGTAAATCGTCGCGGGTAATTCCTTCGCCGGTGCATTGCGGATTGGTAGGATCACGAAAGATCACGGCAATCTGATTTTGCGGATTACCGTAGGTTTGAGCAAGGACGCCAGTTTTGGTGATGCGGGTGATGATGCCCGGCACCACAACTGCATGCTGATCCCACTTTTCCTTCGCCATGACCTCGTTTTGTTTCCAATCCTGCCAAATTTCGTTTAGCGTCGCTGGTTTGGCATTGGCCAAAAGACGGAAATCTCCGTGCAGCACGTCGCCAGTCGTGTTGAGTGCCGTGTCCACGGTTTCACAGCCACAAATTGCCACGGTTGCCAAGCAGAGCAAGCCCGCGCTCACATATTTCAATCTGTTCCTCATTGTCTTTCTCCCTGTTCAAGATGAGCGTGCATCTTGCGTCATAATAAGCAGGCGCGCCGAGTGTGGTCTGTCATCCTTTACGACACATCGTGTAGCGTATTTCTGACAAGAGCGTGGCATTTGGACAAAGTGCGATTCTCCAGGTGCGGCGTGTTTCAGGCAGCCCGCGATTGCCAATTCCTTTCTTTGTCATCATCCATGGATATGGAGTAGGAGTTCAGGCGGCAGTTCTCGGCTTGCTCGCCAGGATCTGGCAAAATTTTCTAGGGAATTATGAAATTTCGATTGATCAAAAAATCTATACGCGTGACAAGCGATGCCGTGATCATGTGCGTCGTCCATCGCGCGCCGACCACGGCGTGCTCGACAAGCTGGCCGCCGAGCTGCGCGGTGGAGAAACGCGGCTGATGTCGGGGGCAGCCCGCGACCTTGCTGTGGCTGTGCCCGTGCTGGAAACCGAGCGCCTGCGTTTGCGTGCGCATCGCGCCGACGATCACGCCGCGTTGTCCGCCACCTGGGCCGATCCGCTGGTCTATCGTTTTCTCAGCGGCCAGCCGACATCGCCGCCGGATGCCTGGATGCGCTTGCTGCGCTACGGTGGGCTCTGGTCGATGCTCGGTTACGGCTATTGGGCCATCGAAGAAAAAGCGAGCAGTCAGCTCATCGGCGACATCGGCTACGCCGACTTTCGGCGCGGCATGACGCCTTCGCTCGACGGGATGCCCGAGCTCGGCTGGGTACTGGCGTCGCACGCGCATGGCAAAGGCTACGCCAGCGAGGCGCTTGCCGCCGTGCAGGCATGGGGCGACAGCCATTTCGGCACGCACCGCTCGTGCTGCATCATCGATCCGGACAACGTCGCATCGACCCGGCTGGCCGGCAAAGCCGGTTTCCGCTTCTGGATGGAAGGTCAGGTTCACGGCTCTACCGTGCACGTCTTTACGCGCGACGTGTAAACGCGCGCCAGCCGGGATCGAGGATATGGAATTCAGCCTGATCGAACGCATCCGCTCGCTTACCGAACAGTCGCGCGACGACGTCAGGTTCGGCATCGGCGATGACGCTGCCGTGCTCGCCGTGCCGGCCGGGCAGGAGCTGGCCGTGGCGATCGACACGCTGGTGGAAGGCGTGCATTTTCCACGCGGCACATCGGCGGTCGACATCGGCTGGAAGGCGCTGGCGGTCAACCTCTCCGATCTCGCGGCCATGGGCGCCACACCGGCGTGGGCTCTTCTGGCGCTGACGCTGCCCGAGCCGGATCAAGCCTTCGTCGAAGGGCTTGCCGAGGGCTTCGCGCAGCTGGCCAAGCCGCACCGGCTGGCGCTGGTCGGCGGCGACACCACGCGCGGTCCGCTGAGTATCAGCGTCGCGGTACACGGTTTTGTTGCGCCGGGAAAAGCGCTGATGCGTTCCGGTGCCAAGGTGGGTGACGCGGTGCTGGTGACCGGCACGCTGGGCGATGCGGCGGCGGGCCTGCATGCGCTGGCTCATCCTTTTGCGGTCGAGGAGCAGCGCAGCGACGCGCGCGATCTGCTCGTCGCCCGACTCAATCGACCGACGCCACAGCTGGCGGCCGGCTCGGCGCTGCGCGATCTGGCGCACGCATGTATCGATGTTTCCGATGGCCTGATCGCCGACCTCGGGCACATCTGCACGGCCAGCGGTGTCGGTGCGGAAGTCGACGCATCGCTGCTGCCGCTCTCGCCGTCGCTGATAGCGATCTACGACGACGCCAGCGCGCAGCAGTTCGCGCTCACCGGCGGCGATGACTACGAGCTGTGCTTTACCGTGCCGATGAATCGACTCGCCGATGTGCAGTCCGACCTCTCGCGGCTCGGCTGCGGCGTCACACGCATCGGCCGCATTGTCGAAGGCCAGGGTGTCAGCGTGCGTGGCGTCGACGGCCAGTGGCTGGAAACAGAGCAGGCCGGCTGGAATCATTTCGTATGAGCGCCAAGAAAATCCTCAGCGTCGAACAGCGCCGTGCACTGCTTGCCACGCCCGCCGGCTGGCTGGCCTGCGGCTTCGGTTCGGGGCTCACGCCGGTGGCGCAGGGTACCTTCGGCTCACTCGCCGCGCTGCTGCCGTGGCTGCTGTTGCGCCAGCTGTCGTTACCGCTTTATGTCCTGGTTTTGCTGGTCGGTTTTGCCATCGGCGTCTGGGCTTGCGATATCGCCGGTCGCGCCCTCGGCGTGGACGATCACCGCAGCCTGGTCTGGGACGAATTCATTGGCCAGTGGATCGCATTGATCCCGCTGCTGCTTACCGCGCTGCTGCCGACGCGTTTCTCGACGTGGTGGTGGCTGCTCGCCGGCTTCGTGCTGTTTCGCCTTTTCGACGTGTGGAAACCCTGGCCGATCCGCTGGCTGGATCGTCACCTTAAGGGCGGCATGGGCGTGATGGTGGACGATGTGGTGGCGGGGATTTTTGCGGCGATCGTTTTGGCTGCGGGGCTACTTATTCTTCGGTAGCCGGTTGGATCTTGTGCAACGCTCAACTAATTGGGGTTGGTGATGGGCCGACGTCGAATGTTCAGGGAGTTGGTGCTCGGACTCTTCCTGCTTGTCTGCTTGGCATTCGCGGGTCTCTGGGTCGCAGGAAGCATGATGATTCATCCGGCGCGCGAAATCGTTGGCGCACCGCCGTCAGACTTCCCGGCGAGCACGGTCGTTTTCAAAAGTTCGTCCGGCGCGCTGATTCACGGCTGGTTTTTTCGTGGAAACGGCAGGGGTGCGATACTTTTGCTGCATGGGGTGCGAGCCAATCGTCTTGCGATGCTGAACCGGGCCAGGTTCCTACATGCGTCCGGGTACTCGGTGCTGTTGATCGACTTTCAAGCCTCGGGCGAAAGCACCGGAGATGCCATCACTTTTGGCCATCTTGAATCCAGAGACGCGGCGGCCGCGGTGAATCAGCTTAAAAAGCTGGCGCCGGGCGAAAAAGTAGGAGTGCTCGGAACCTCGATGGGAGGTGCGGCAACCCTGCTTGCCGATCCGCCTCTGAACGTCGATGCGATGATTCTGGAGCAGGTCTATCCAACGCTATCGCAGGCCATCGAAGATCGACTACAAATCCATATGGGTTTTTTGGAGTCTTGGTTCGCTCCGCTGTTGATGAGTACGGTCAAGCCCCACCTTGGGTTTTCACTCGATGAAATGAGGCCTATCGACAAGATAGGGAAAATCCAAGCGCCCAAACTTTTGATTGTCGGAGATGCCGATCGAGACACGAAAATTGGCGAGTCGCTGGCCATGTTTGATGCAGCCTCTGCACCGAAGGAGCTCTGGATCATTCATGGCGCAAGACATGTCGACTTTTACCGCTACAGCGGCAGCGCCTATCAAATCCGAATTCTGGGTTTCTTCAATAAATGGTTGCGTGGACCTTCGTTGCGCTAAATTTATCTATCGACTCAAAGACAGCCCATGCCTCGCAAAGTGTCGCTAACAGCGCGATCAAGGTCGGTATGCGGTTCTGCACCCAGAAACGCCACCAATTTGCGATTGTCGAGTTGCAGCGGTTGACGCCACAGGTAGCGCATTTCGCGGACTTCGCGAAACATCGTGACGAAGGGCGATGCCAGTGTGACGAACCACCACGGAAACGACCGCAAGGGCAGTTTCGGATGGGCGGCTGCTTTCCGAATAGCCGGCATCAAGGTGTTTCCGTCGACCCAGTGGCCGCCAAAATGAAATCGCTCGAAGGCGGCCAGATCGCTTTCGCGTTCCAGCAGCAGCGCAATGGTCTTGCCGACGTCCGGCAGATAGGCCCATGCATGCGGCAGATCGCGCTTTCCCGGGTAGCTCACGCTGCTCGGCTTTTTTCCGGGTTTCAACATGGCGTTGAACCAGTTGTTGCCGGCGCGCGGGCCGAAGAAATCACCGCAGCGAAGTATCAACGCGCGCACGCCGTGAGTCGCGGCCGCTTCGAGGCGCTTTTCCATCTGCACGCGGATCCCACCTTTACGTGTAAGCGGATGCTGCGGCGAGCTTTCGCTTAAAAGCGGCAGCGCGTCTGGTCCGAAGTTGTAGACCGCGCCGGGTAACACGATGCGCGCATTGTTTTCCCGGGCGGCGGCGATGGTGTTGTCGAGCATGGGGAGCACGACGGTGTCCCAGTTTCGATAGCCGGGCGGATTGACGGCGTGCACGATAACGCCAACGCTGCGCGCGGCTTTCGCCACGTCACGCGCGCTCATGGCGTCGCCCTCATGCCATTCGATACCGGCTGCAAGATCGGTTCGCGTGGTGTCGCGAACCAGTCCACGAACCGTCCAGCCACGCTGCAAGAGTGCGCTAGCGATTTCGCTGCCGGATCCACCGGTGGCGCCGAGCACCAGAGCGATGCGTGCTGCTTTCATGATCTTCTCCCGTGGAATGTGGGATCAGGATGAGCGCCCTAAGGTCAAATGAAAATTGCCTAAAAGCGAACTTCTGCTATACATAAATGCATGGCGACGAAAGAACCGGGGTGGGATCTATATCGTTCGTTTCTCGCGGTGATGCGCGAGGGCAGCCTGTCGGCCGCGGCACGCAGTCTGGCCATGACCCAACCGAGCCTGGGGCGACATATCCGCCAGCTGGAGTCCGATCTGGAGGTCGTGCTGTTCACGCGTTCGCCGCATGGCCTTATCCCTACCGACCTCGGCGATGAGCTCGCGACACACGCCCAGGCAATGTACGCGACCTCCGAGGCTTTGCGTCGGGCCGCCTCCGGCAGCAACAGCGACGTGCGCGGCGTGGTGCGCGTGACCTGTAGTGAAGTGATGGGCGCCGAGGTGTTGCCGCCGATACTCACGGATTTGCGGCAACGGCATCCGGGCATCGTGATCGAGCTGTCGCTGTCCAACCGCAGTGAGGATCTGCTGCGCAAGGATGCAGATATCGCCGTGCGTATGGTTCGTCCCGTGCAGAGAGCGCTGGTGGCGCGTCACGTCGGTGCGATTCCACTGGGGCTCTACGCGCATCGCCGCTATCTGAAAAGCAACGGCACGCCGCTGGTGCTGGACGACTTGCATCAGCATGCGGTTATCGGCTATGACCATGAGACGCCGGCGCTGCGCGCCATCCGCGACAAGCTGCCGTTTGGTCGCGAGAATTTTTCGCTGCGCACGGATAGTGACCTGGCGCAGCTGGCGGCGATTCGCGCTGGATACGGCATCGGTGGATGCCAGTGTGCGCTGGCCGAGCGCGACAAGAACCTGGTGCGTGTGTTGCCGCAGGCCTTTGCGCCCTGCCTGGATACCTGGCTGGTTATGCACGAGGATCTCAGGGCCAGCCGCCGCGTAAGAAAGGTGTTTGAGTATCTAGCGGCGGCGTTGATTCAATACGGAGTGAGACAAGTCTCGATTGATTAGGCGGCTTTTGGTGTGTCGATGCAAATAGGCGGATCTAGTTGTGAGAACGCCATGCGCGATATCATTACTTTGTCGAAGGTACGCCAGTCTTCCGTGTAGTCCACATGCTTTGCTAGGCTACAGCGCATCGACGATCGGGGGCGTGGGGGTGTTCGTGGATGTGTAAATCACTGATGGTCTGGCGAATGTCCACGTCTGTCGGCTGGCGCAACGCCGAGTTAATTTAATGAATTTCACAGGGGAGAGGAAATGAGTCATAGGAAGATTGTGTCCTTCGGTCTGATAGTGAGTGTCGCTGGTTTGCTAAACGGGTGCGTTCCGCCTGCGGGGGCGGTTAGGCAGCGCATTTCCCCGGCTGCGACCGTAAAGTCCATCAAGGACGATCCCGAAAGCTATATGAGCCGCAACTTCACGGCGTCGTCATTGCCCGATGAGGTGATCAGGACCGTTACTAACCTTGACACCCAACCGGTGGGTTTTGGGCGATTGGAGCTGGACACAACGGTGTCCGGAACGCGCAACGGCGTGGATGGAGTTTCTCACTACACTAACCACGGTATCTATCAAAACGAAGGAAACGGCTTAGTCCGCAGCATGGATATTTTGTCAAGTAACGGTATTCAGACGTCTATTGAGTTTGACGTTTCCTACCGGAACTTGCAGAGCCTTCGTGTACAGACCGTGCCACTCAACGCAGTGAATGCCGACCACATTCTCACTACTCATACGCTTTCGCATATGGATGTGCCTTCAGACGGCCGAAATCGAATGAGCTACTCATATGACTACGGTTATCAAGGCCTCACTAGTAAATTCGTTCACGGCGAAACGGACTGTGTTTTTGGCAACGAGTTCAGCGCCTCCGACATTAGCCCAAAAATCGCCGGCCGGGCGCGTAATCTTGATTGTTCGGTAAGCAATAGCAACGGCGTGGTAACAAGCAATATGCATATGGCGTATTTGGACACTTACGGCTTTGCAATTATTCTTAAGCGCTCTAATTCCGCAGGAACCATGTCTTTCACGGTTGATGAGTTCAAGGTGCTATAACTTTTCGCGTTAGCGTTCCTTGTTTGATAACGCCGTCGTCGTCTGCGCCATGTTCAAAAGCCCAAGCCCCTTGACGGGTTTGGGCTTTTGAGTTTCTGAACTTAAAAATGGATTGAGTTTTATGCAATACCGCCGCCTCGGTGCTACCGGCCTGCAACTTTCCGCGCTGTCGTTCGGTGCATGGGTCACGTTCGGCAAGCAGGTGGGGCGGTCGCAGGCGCGCGAACTGC
>Ga0302313_10002708_pt1 | contig 12114 bp, 9 predicted proteins | sample III_Palsa_N2_2_FD_200454 | JGI IMG/M metagenome (GOLD analysis project Ga0302313, IMG submission 200454) | Peat permafrost microbial communities from Stordalen Mire near Abisko, Sweden - III_Palsa_N2_2 | ecosystem: Environmental > Terrestrial > Soil > Palsa > Peat permafrost | place: Sweden...
TGAATAAGCCCGTGCCGGCCGAGTCTCGCACTGCTCTTAACAACCTAGAGTTTCCTGAGAGTACTGCCTGCTCAAGGTTGATCACTTCACAGGAAATATCTTCTCGGCGCGATTTTGCTCAACAGGCGACAATAAGGAAGTCATGCTGCCCGCAAGCCCCCAATTCACCGCAGCCCAAGCTGTCCTGCGAAGACTCTGCGAGGAGGGCCACCAAGCCTATCTCGCCGGCGGATGCGTGCGAGACGTGCTGCTTGGCCGCGAGCCAAAAGACTTCGACGTCGCCACATCAGCCACGCCCGACATTGTTCTCGACCTATTCCCACGCACCTTTGCCGTGGGCGCACACTTCGGCGTAATCCTCGTCTCCGCGGAAGTCGACGGCCAACCCACGCTCACCGAAGTAGCCACCTTCCGCTCCGACGGAGCCTACTCCGACGGCCGCAGGCCCGACGCCGTTCGCTACACCACCAGTGCCGAAGAAGACGTCCAGCGCCGTGACTTCACCATCAACGGACTTCTACTCGATGGGCTGGCTAAGCATGCAAATCTTCGCGACTCCGTAATCGATCACGTTGGCGGCCTCGCCGATCTCGACGCCGGCATGATTCGCGCCATTGGAGCCCCGGAGCGCCGCTTCGATGAAGATCGTCTCCGTCTCCTGCGCGCCATCCGCTTCGCCGCGCGTTTCAACTTCGCAATAGACCCGGCAACCCAATCGGCGATGCGCGCCCTTGCGCCCAGGATCGAATCCGTCAGCAGCGAACGAGTCCGTGATGAACTCACCCGCGTGCTCACCGAAGGCCGCGCCCGCCAAGCCTTCGAACTGCTCGACGAAACCAATCTTCTCAAGCATGTTCTACCCGAAGTCTCACGCATGAAGGGCGTCGCCCAGCCCCCACAGTTTCATCCCGAAGGCGATGTCTGGATCCACACCCTCATGCTCCTCGAACAACTTGAACCGGCATGTTCGAAGACCCTGGCCTGGGGTGCACTTCTTCACGACATCGGCAAGCCCGCGACCTATCAGCCGCCCTCGGGGCCAGACGACCGCATCCGCTTCAACGGCCACGTCGAGGTCGGTGTTCGCATCGCCGCCGAAATCTGCCGCCGCCTGCGTTTCTCCAACGACGAAACCACGCAGATCCTCGCACTCGTCGAAAATCACATGCGCTTCGCCGACACCATGCGCATGAAGAGCAGCACCCTCAAGCGATTCTTCCGACTGAACAACTTCCCCGAACACCTGGCCCTGCACAAGATGGACTGCCAGGCCTCCAGTCTTGACATGCGCGGCAACCTCGATAACTACCACTTTGCCCGCGAGCGCTACGAGGCAATCCCCGCCGAAGAGGTCCGTCCAGCGCCGCTGCTAACCGGCCGCGAACTCATCGCCGCGGGCTACAAACCCGGTACAGCCTTCAAAGCCATGCTCCACGCTGTCGAAGAAGCCCAGCTCGAAGGCGCAATTCAGACGACTGAAGAAGCCATAGCGCTGGTAGAGGCTCAATTCCCGCACCCCAATGAGCCTCAAAAGCATGAATAATTCAGTCCGAAAATTTGACGTAGTTGTACTGGGAGCCGGAGCCGCAGGCCTGATGTGCGCAGCCGTTGCCGGCCAGCGCGGCCGCCGCGTAGCGCTACTCGACCACGGCAGCCTGCCCGGCCGCAAAATCCTCATCTCCGGCGGGAGCCGCTGCAACTTCACCAACATCCACTGCGAGCCAAACCGCTTCCTATCTGCAAACCCGCACTTCGCCAAGTCCGCGCTGGCGCTATACACCCCGCGCCACTTCATCGAGCTCGTTCAGAAATACAGCATCCCTTACCACGAAAAAACGCTGGGCCAGCTCTTCTGCGACCACTCCGCCCACGCGATTCTCAACCTCCTCCTCGCCGAATGCGAAAAAGGCCAAGTAGAACATATTCCCGACGCGCACAGCGCAAAGGTAGAGCGCAACAGCTCAGGCTTCCATATCGAATGCTCGCAGGGGGATCTTCATTCGCAATCTTTGGTAGTCGCCACCGGAGGTCTCTCCATCCCAAAACTTGGCGCAACTGCCTTCGGCTACGACCTCGCCCGTCATTTCGGGCTCTCGGTAGTCGAACCTCGCCCAGCCCTGGTCCCACTTCTCCTCGGAGGAAAAGAGGCTTCCTGGACAGAACTCGCCGGCGTCTCGGCGCGGGTCCGCGCCGGCACTCCCAGCACCAAGACCGGAAAATCCACCCCGCCAAGCTTCGTAGAAAAAATGCTCGTAACCCACCGCGGCCTCAGCGGCCCAGCCATCCTGCAAATCTCTTCGTATTGGAGACCCGGCGAGTCGATCCTCGTTGATCTGGCCCCGGGCCAAGAGATTCTAGCCCCGGTCCTAAAGGGCCGCCGCGACGCGCCAACCCTGCTCAAAGCGCTGCGCGAACGCCTGCCGCAGCGCCTCGCCGAGCATATTTCCCAGATCGCGGCACCCAAAGGCTGGTCCAACACTGCACTCGAAGCCTGCGAGCGCAGCCTGCACCATTGGTCATTTCACCCCGTTGGCACAGAGGGCTTCGCCAAAGCCGAAGTAACTGCAGGCGGCGTGGATACCAACGATCTTCAGGCCCGCACCATGGAAGCACGCAACGTCCCCGGTCTCCATTTCATCGGCGAAGTAGTCGACGTGACCGGCCACCTCGGCGGCTTCAACTTCCAGTGGGCCTGGGCCTCTGCTGTGGCTGCCGGCGGAGCGGTCTAGCAGGAAGTGTGTGTGCATTTGACATTGCACACACAACACTTCACGCTAGCTCTCACTGCTGTGGTTGAGGCGCCTGCGCTGGAGGCTGAGCCGGTCGCGCTGGTTGCTGGGTCGGTTGCTGCGTTGCAGGCTGCTTAGGAGCCGGCGGCGGTATCCCGGGGCGCGCGGGTGGCGTCAGCTTGAATCCCTGCCGCACCATGGCAAATCCCTCGTCCGTCCACTCTGCCTGCAGCAACTCATTCGCAGGGCTTGAAAACAGCTCCGTCTTGCTCGATCCAAAGGTCACAGTCAAGTGATGAACCGTCAAGGGCTGCCCATTCAGCGCGCCTTGCATATCGGCATCGGTGGCGATGCGCAGCGCGACAACAGACCCGGTCTGCTTGGGAATGAGCGCCCACAGATCGAGGTTGTTGTGCGCTGCTCCCAGGCTCAAGACCTCCTGCAAAGCCGCAGGGTCAAAATCCGGGAAGAATACCGCCCTCGAGTGAAACGCCAAGGGCGTATTGATCACGTTGCCATTGGCGTCGATCTTCATCAAGAACTGCTGCCCTTGCTTGGTCGTCTCCACTTTCGCCGACGTGCCATTCACCGACCCGCTCAATTTGGCCGAAGCCAGGTGATAGCCGGCATCCAGGGACGCATTCTCCGAGAACTTGTAGTCAAGCCCGGGCATCTTGATATCCGCCTCCGACTTCGCAGCCAGTATCGCTCCCTGTTTATCTACGTGCAGACTGGCTTTCCCGACGCTCTTGCCGTTCTGACTCAAAACGAAATCCTGCGCTTGCAGCCGCGCGGCAAACAGCCCGGCAGCCGTCAGTCCAGCAACGATCATCAACAAGGTCCGGCCGATCTTGTCCCTCTTTTTATGGACGCACATTCTCTTTTTTCTCCTGAATATATAGACACCAGCCACAACCAAGGGTTGCGCAAACGGCAAAGGGGATGAACCGAAGCCCACCCCCAATGCCAGCTTTCAGTCCCCAGGAAGTGTCTTTCCTATTCCTTGCTCCCTGTTCCCCGCTTTTATCCCTTCGCCGTAGCATAGCGCTTGTTCACTTCGGTCCAATTGACCACGTTCCACCAGTTCTCCAGGTACTTGGGCCGCAGATTCTGGTACTTCAGGTAGTACGCATGCTCCCAGACGTCATTTCCCAGGATCGGGTACAGTCCCTGGGTCAGTGGAGAATCCTGGTTTGCCGTGCTGATCACCTTCAGCTTGCCGTCGCTATAGACCAGCCAGGCCCATCCGGAACCAAACCGTTTCGCGCCGGCGTCATTGAAAGCCTTCTTGAAGCTCTCGAAATCGCCAAAATCCGCCGTAATCTGGGCCGCAATCGCACCGGTCGGCTCGCCGCCGATGCCTGCCGCGCCCACCGGTCCCATGATGGTCCAGAAAATCGTGTGGTTGGAGTGGCCACCGCCGTTGTTCTGGACCGCCGCGCGGATATCCTCCGGCACCTTGGCAAGATCGCGCACCAGATCGTCGACCGGCTTTGCCGCCAGATCGGGATGGTTGGCCAACGCTGCATTCACATTATTGATGTACGCCTGATGGTGCTTATCGTGATGGAACTTCATCGTCTCCGCGTCGATAAAAGGTTCGAGAGCGGCATAGTCGTAGGGTAGCGGTGCAAGTTCGTAAGCCATTTTGGGTATCTCTCCTCAACTTGGATTGTACTGGGCGGCTGCGGGTGCTGATGCAACCCGGGAATCTGGTTCAGGACTGATAATTGGGAATCGCGGTAACTATTCCCGCGTCTGCACTCTCATAGGTGCGGCCGCATCGATTCCGCTTCGGCTTCCACCACCCGAGATGCTATTGGATAGATGCAGTCACGCAACAGAACGGTACTCCTAACTTTGAGGGAACTTCTGCGCCGATTTGAACATCAGAGGGTGAGACGATGGGATGAAGCGCAAAATTCATCGCCAATTCAACAGAACCGGCATATAAATAGGGCTTGCTTCAATTGAGGCCCGCTCTAACCAGGACCGAAAGGATCAGTCTTGATTCAAGATACGCTGCTCGCAACACCCCAGGACTCCCTGTACCGATGGCTCGACCAGCAAGGCGAAGCCTTCGGAGCACCCGGCATGGAGCCGCGCTGGACATCGAGCGTAAAAGACGCCGTCGGCACTGCCTACTCTGCCTCCAGCCGCATCTGGTTCACCGTCTCGCACGGCATACTCAACGAGATCTACCACCCCACTATCGACCATCCACAAACCCGCGACATGGAACTGCTCATCACCGACGGCACCAGCTTCGTCCATGAGGAAAAGCGGGATCTGGCCATCAGCTTCGAATACATCCATTCTGACGCTCTGGGCGTGCGCTACATCAACCGCGACAGGGAGGGCCGCTATAGCATCATCAAAGAAATCATCTGCGATCCCCACCACAGCGTCGTCCTCATGCACGTCCGCATCGAAGCCGGTCCCAACGGCAGCGAAGAATTCTTGAATGCGCTCAAAGTCTACGCGCTCTTAGCCCCTCACATGGATGGCGGCGGGGCGGGAAACTCAGCCCGTGCCGTGGATATGGCCGGACACAAGATGCTGGTCGCCTGGAAAAACCGCTGGACGCTGGCTATGTCGGCAGACTGCGGCTTTTCCCGCGTCAGTTGTGGCTTCGTCGGAGCCAGCGACGGCTGGCGCGACCTCACCGACAACTTCCACATGGACTGGCAGTTCGGCTCCGCCACCAACGGTAACCTCGCCTTGATGGGCGAAGTCGACCTCCGCGGCAGTCGCGAGTTCACGCTTGGCCTCGGCATCGGCGACAGCCACCACTCCGCGCTTTCCAAGACCATGGGCGCGCTCTCGCTTCCCTTCCCGCAAAATGCGGCCCGCTTCCTCGAGCAGTGGCAGCGCGCCGCCAGCCCCCAGGCCCTCGCCGCCAAGTCGGGCGACGGCGGACGTCTCATGCAGACCAGCCACAACGTCCTGCTCGCCCATGAAGACAAGACGTACTCCGGAGCCTTCGTCGCCTCTGCGTCCATCCCCTGGGGACAAGCCAAGAGCGACGACGATCTCGGCGGCTATCACTTGGTCTGGACCCGCGATATGGTCCAGACCGCGTCCGCCCTCCTGGCCTGCGGCCGCGTCGACACCGCCCGCCGAGCGCTGGTCTATCTTGCCTGTACCCAGCGGCCCGACGGCAGCTTCGCGCAGAACTTCTGGATCGACGGCCGCCCCTATTGGACCGGCGTGCAACTCGACGAAGTGGCCTTCCCCCTCATCCTCACCTGGCGCATCTGGAAAGCCGGTGGCCTCGGCAACTGGGACGTCTTTCCCTTCATCGAACGCGCCGCCGGCTTCCTCGTCAAAAATGCGCCCGTCACCCACCAGGAACGCTGGGAAGAGAACTCCGGCTACTCCCCGTCCACTCTCGCCGCAGTCATCGGCGGCCTCATCTGCGCCGCCGAGATCGCCCGCGACCACCAAGCCATCGAACTTGGCGAGTTTCTCGAACAATTCGCAGATTGGATCGAACTGCACCTTGAGGATTGGACCGTTACCAACGACGGCGTCCTCCTCCCCGAAGTCAAACGCCACTACATGCGCATCCGTCCCCCGGAGGACGGCGAAGCAGTATCTGCGGAAGGTCCCGGAACCGAAAAAATCCATATCAACAACCGTCCTCCAGGCACGCGATTTGAATTTGAAGCCCGCGAGATCATCGACGCGGGTTTCCTCGAACTCGTCCGCTACGGCATCCGCCGCGCCGACGACCCCCTCATGATCGACTCCCTCAAAGTCGTCGACGCGGTCCTCAAGCGCGATCTCCCTCAAGGCCCCGGCTGGATCCGCTACAACTGGGACGGCTACGGCCAAGGTGCCGATGGCGGCCCATTCCACACCTACGGTCAGGGCCGCGTCTGGCCGCTGCTCACCGGAGAACGCGCCCACTACGAACTAGCCGCCGGCAATGACATCAGCAGCCTCATCAAGACCTACGAAGCCTACGCCACCGCCGGCCTCATGCTCCCCGAGCAGGTCTGGGATGAAGCTGACCGGCCCGATTTGCACCTCACCTACGGCGGTCCCGCCGGCTCCGCCTGTCCTCTCGTCTGGGCGCACGCAGAGTATCTGAAACTGCTCCGTTCAGCCCTCGACGGCAAGGTCTTCGACCGCATCGAGCCAGTCTACCGCCGCTACGGGCGCTTCCAATCCGAACACGATCACGCCCGCTCTTCCCATCACGGCCGGGCCCACCAGAAATGCGTTGAAATGTTCAGTCAGCGCCGCCCCATTCAGAGCATAACCGTTCACACCACCCTGCGCGTCCTGGCGGACAAGCGCTTCGTTCTGGTCTGGTCCGATAACGGCTGGCAGACCACCAACTCCAATCAAAGCCGCAGCCTCGGCAGCGCGGGGTATGCCGCCGATATCCTTCCCGTCCTGAGGGAAACCCCGGCTGTTCTATCATTGACATTCTTCTGGCCAGACGAGAACCATTGGCTGGGACACAACTACGATGTACGCATCGAGGGGTCCGATCAAGGCTTGACAGTCAGCGGCTCGGCCTAAAATAACTCGAGACGAGAATTTTCGGCTTATTCCGCTTCTGCGCGTAGGACTCCCCATCATCGAAATACGACCACTCCACGCCGACCAGCATCAAAGGAACGAAAGGATTACCCAAGCTTATGCCTGACATCGCCACCGATATTGACCAGCTATCCATTGACACCCTGCGCATCCTCGCCGTTGACACCGTCGAAAAAGCGAAGTCCGGCCATCCCGGGGCACCCCTCGGCTGTTCACCCATCGCTTACCTGCTATTCCACAAGCTGATGAAGCACAATCCGTCCAACTCCAAGTGGCCCGATCGCGACCGCTTCGTCCTCTCCAACGGCCATGCTTCGGCCCTGATCTACGGCATGCTTTATTTGGCCGGCTACAAGCTCTCGCTGGACGACCTGAAAGCCTTCCGCCAATGGGGTTCCAAGACCCCCGGCCATCCCGAGTACCACCACACCGACGGCGTCGAAGTCACCACCGGCCCCCTGGGTCAGGGATTCGCCATGTCCGTCGGCCTGGCCGCCGCCGAACGGCATCTCGCCGCCGTCTACAACAAGCCCGGCTTCGAGATCGTGAATCACCACACCTTCGGCATTTGCGGCGACGGCGACATGATGGAAGGCATCTCCCATGAAGCAGCCTCGCTCGCCGGAACCCTCGGCCTGGGCAAGCTCATCTTCCTCTACGACGACAATCTCATCTCCCTCGACGGGCCCACCGAGCTCAGCTTCACCGAGAACACCTACGCCCGCTTCGAAGCCTACGGCTGGCAGGTCCTCCGCGTCCATGACGGCAACGACCTTACCGCTATCGAAGACGCCATCGAAAAGGCAAAGGCCGAGACCACCAAGCCCACCTTCATTGGCGTGCGCACCATCATCGGTTATGGCAGCCCCAAGGCCGGCACCAACAAAGTCCACGGCGAAGCCCTGGGAGCCGAAGCTACCGCGGCCACGAAGAAATTCTTTGGCTTCCCCGAGGACAAGAGCTTCTACATCCCCGACGAAGCCCTGGCCAACTGGCGCGAAGCCGTCGACAAGGGCATCGAAGAAGAAGCCCAGTGGCAGAAACTCTTCGACGCCTACAAAGCCGAGTATCCTGACCTCGCCGCGCAATTCGAGCGCACCCAGGCCAACCAGCGTCAGGCTGATTGGTACAAGGCTATCCCCAGCTTCCCCGCAGGCAAGCCGGTGGCCACCCGCAATGCCGGGCAATCCGTGCTCAATGCCCTCGAGAAGACCGTCCCCGAGCTTTTTGGTGGCGCCGCTGACCTCACCGCTTCCACCAAGACCATCTTTAAGGACAGCCCGAACTTCCACGTCGATCCAACCGGCCGCAATGTCTACTTCGGCGTGCGCGAATTCGCCATGTGCGCCGCAGTCAACGGCATCGCCGCGCACGGCGGCCTACTCCCCTTCGGTTCCACCTTCTTCACCTTCAGCGACTATTGCAAGTCGGCTCTGCGCATGGCCGCCCTCATGCAGACCCACTCGCTCTTCATCTTCACCCACGACTCCATCGCCCTCGGAGAAGACGGCCCGACTCACCAGCCCATCGAGCACCTGACGGCCCTGCGCGCCGTTCCCGGTCTCACCGACTTCCGGCCCGCAGACGCCAACGAGACTGCCGCCGCCTGGCGCGTCGCCGTCGAGCGCAACAGCCCCTCGTTCATGGCCCTTACCCGCCAGGACCTCCCCGTTTTCGATCCGGCCACCGTCGACACCTACGCCGGCGTCAGCAAAGGCGGGTACGTTGTGCACGAAGCCGAGAGTCCCGACATCGTAATCATCGGTACTGGCTCTGAAGTTCCCATCGCCATCGATGGCGCTAAACTCCTCTCGGAAGCCGGCATCCGCGCCCGCGTCGTCTCCATCCCCAGCACCAAGATCTTCGACGAACAACCGTCCGAGTACAAGGATTCCATCTTGCTGCCCGGAGTACCGAAACTGGCCATCGAAGCAGGCGCAACCCTCGGCTGGTGGAAATATTTGACCGGCAGCAAGGGAGATGTCATCGGCATCGACCGCTTCGGCGCCTCCTCGCCAGGCGCCATCGCCATGAAGGAACTCGGCTTCAGTCCCGAAAACGTAGTTGCCCGCGCGAAGGTGCTGCTGGGCAAATAAATCCAACGTGAATGAGGGATAGCTTAGACGGGCTATTCCTTGTTCCCTATTCCCTACTCCCTGGATTCCTCATGAAAATCGTAATCGCCTCCGACCACGCCGGCTTCCCCCTCAAAGAGGACGTCCGCGCCTATCTCGCGACCAAGGGCCATGAGGTCGTCGATCTTGGCGTCCATTCAACCGAACCCTCCGACTATCCCGACTCCGCCGAAGCTGTTGGTGACGCCATCCGCGCCGGTGTCGCCAAACGCGCCGTGCTCATCTGCGGCTCAGGAGTCGGAGTGTGCGTTGCAGCCAACAAGATACCCGGCATCCGCGCCGGCATGTGCCACGACCACTACTCCGCGCACCAGGGCGTCGAGCACGACGACATGAACGTCCTCGTCCTCGGAGCCCGCGTCATCGGCACCGAAACCGCGCACGACGTCGCGGATTCTTTCCTGGCCGCAAACTTCGTCGCGAACGAACCGCGCTTCGTTCGCCGCTTCAACAAAGTCCTCGCTATCGAGGCAAAGTACGCAAAGACCGCTTCGTGAATCGCCACAGCCCCGGGGCGACTCACCGTGAATTTCCTGTAACTTGCCTGAAGCTTTCGCCGTTACGACTTATGCCTCTCTTGCAGTCCGAGATTCTTTGAGTTCGCCCGAAAGGTATCTTGCGCATGTCCTCTTCCCCGAGCATCCCCGGCGCTCCATTCGATGCCATCCTCTTTGATGTAGGCGGCGTGATGCTCACCAACGGCTGGGATCATGTCGAACGCGCCGCAGTGCTGAAGCATTTCAGCCTCGACCGCGCAGCCTTCGAGGCCCGCCATGAAAAGCCTTACGACGCCCTCGAACGCGACACCATCGACATGTATGCCTACCTCGAGACAACCATCTTCCATGAGCCGCGCACCTTCACCCCGGACGATTTCATCGCAGTTATGAAATCGCAATCCGTTCCCATCCCTTCCAACGCCATGGGTGTTCTGCGCGAAATCAGCACGTCCTGCAAATTTCTGGTCGGAGTCCTCAACAACGAGTCGCGTCTCCTGCACGAGTACCGAATGGAAAAATACGGCCTCGAGCCATATCTCGAAATCCAGCTCAGTTCCTGTTATCTCGGCATGCGCAAGCCCGATGCCGACATCTATCGCCGCGCCATCGATATCGTCGGCCGGCCCGCAAATCGCATCCTGTTCATCGACGATCGCGCCGCAAACGCCCAGGCCGCCCGCGACGCAGGTATGCAGGCCATTCAATTTCTCGGCGAAGATCAGCTTCGCGCCCAGTTCAGAGAACTGGAAATCCTTTAACCGTTTCCAACATCGAATACTCTCAAGAGATACGAAGGAGAAGTACATGCAACTCGGACTCATCGGCTTAGGGAAAATGGGCGGCTTCATGGCAGAGCGTATCCGGCTCGCTGGACATCACGTCGTGGGCTTCGACTTCAGTTCAGACGCCGTAGCCAAACTCGCCGCATCTGGCAATGTAGGCGCCTCAAGCCTCGAGGATCTGGTCAAGAAACTCGAAGCCCCTCGCGCCGTCTGGATGATGGTTCCCTCCGGCGACCCAGTCGACGAGACCATTGCCGAGCTAGAAAAGCTCCTTTCGCCGGGCGACATCATCATCGACGGCGGCAACTCCAACTACAAAGACACCATTCGCCGCCACGGCGAAGTCACCGCCAAAGGCTTCCAATACGTCGACTGCGGCACCTCTGGCGGCGTCTGGGGCCTCAAAGAGGGCTACAGCATGATGATCGGCGGCGATAAAGAACCCGTCGAGCACTTGAGACCCATCTGGGAAGCCCTCGCCCCCGCTCCCGACAAGGGCTGGGGACACGTCGGTCCCTCCGGAGCCGGCCACTTCGTCAAGATGGTCCACAACGGCATCGAGTACGGCATGATGCAGGCCTACGCCGAAGGCTTCACTATCCTGGAGAAGAAAGAAGTCCTCGACCTCAACCTGCCCCAGATCGCCAAAATCTGGCAGTACGGCTCCGTTGTCCGCTCCTGGCTTCTCGATCTAACGGCCGAAGCCCTGGAGAAGAATCCCACCCTCGAAGGCCTCGAAGCCTACGTCGCCGACTCCGGCGAAGGCCGCTGGACCGTCTTCGAAGCCATCGACCTCAATGTTTCCGCGCCCATCATCACCGAGTCTCTAATCCGGCGCATCCGCTCTCGCGAAGAAAACAACTTCACTGACCGCATGGTCGCCATTCAACGCAACGCCTTCGGCGGTCACGCAGTCAAGAAAGACTGAAGCTCATTCAACGACACTGGGTGCCCCACCTTCAACACAGTTCATCGTGTTCAAGGTGGGATACCACAATCGATCCAAGCTCCAGCATCGAGCTAGGGGCTAGAAGCTAGCAGCTAGAAGCTGCTTTACGAGGCAAAAGCCATGGCCACTGCACAGATGACCGTCAGCCCTGAAGATCTTTCCAACGTTCCCGCAGCCAAAGAACGGATCCCCGAACCCACCATCATCGTGATCTTTGGCGCCTCTGGCGACCTGACCAAGCGCAAACTGCTGCCTGCACTCTTTCATCTCGAGCAAAACGGTCTCCTGCCCAAAGAATTCGCCATCGTCGGCGTAGCCCGGCGCCCCCTTGGCGGCGAATTCGCAGCCGACATGCGCGCAGGCATCCTCGAATTCGGCGGCGTCTCCGAAGGAGAACCTCACCTCGAAGAGTTCGTGAAGAAAGTGAATTACTTCGCCATGAACTTCGACGACGGTGCCGCCTAC
>Ga0302313_10002709_pt1 | contig 12111 bp, 10 predicted proteins | sample III_Palsa_N2_2_FD_200454 | JGI IMG/M metagenome (GOLD analysis project Ga0302313, IMG submission 200454) | Peat permafrost microbial communities from Stordalen Mire near Abisko, Sweden - III_Palsa_N2_2 | ecosystem: Environmental > Terrestrial > Soil > Palsa > Peat permafrost | place: Sweden...
ATCCGCTCAATTACACGCTTGGCCTCGCGCGTGCGGCGCGCACAGCGGGCGTACAGATTTTCGAAGACAGTTGCGTGACCCAGATGCGTAGCGAGGGCAATGGGCACGTGATTGATACCGCTCATGGTGAAGTGCGGGCGCAATTCGTTGCGCTCGCCTGCAACACCTGGCTGGGTGCACTTGCACCCGAACTCGCGCGCAAGATCATGCCGGTAGGCACGTACGTGATTGCCACCGAACCGCTCGACCCCGCACGCGCCCAGGCCCTGATGCCGGCGCACGCTGCCATCTGCGACAGCCGTTTCGTGCTCGACTACTTCCGCCCCGCGCCGGATCACCGCGTGTTGTGGGGCGGCAAGGTCAGTTACTCGACGTTTGCGCCGCGCGATCTGGGCGAAGCGATGCGGCGCGATATGCTAAAGACTTTCCCGCAACTGGCCGACGTAAAGATCGACTATGCATGGGGCGGTTTCGTCGATATCACGATGAATCGCGCGCCGCATTTCGGACGCCTCTCGCCCACCGTGTATTTCGCGCAAGGCTTTTCCGGTCACGGCGTCAATACCACGGGGCTGGCCGGCAAGCTGATCGCCGAGGCGATCGATGGCCAGGCCTCGCGTTTCGACCTGTTCGGCAAGATTCGCCACCGCGATTTTCCGGGCGGCGCTACACTGCGCACCCCCGCCCTCGTGCTCGCGATGGCCTGGTATCGAATGAAGGACCTGCTTTGATGGCTGACAGTCTCGACCGCCGCGCGGATGCACTGATCCGCGACTCCTATTACGAAGCGAGCGCCGTGCGCCCACTCGCCGATGATCCGATGCTCGACGGTGCGCTCGAAGCCGACGTCTGCGTGATCGGCGCGGGCTTTGCCGGGCTATCGGTTGCGCTCGAGTGCCGGGCGCGCGGCTTGTCGGTGATCGTGCTCGATGCGCATCGTCCCGGCTGGGGAGCGTCGGGGCGCAACGGCGGACAGACGCTGGTGGGTTTCGCCAAAGACGAGATCATCGAAAGGCAACTCGGGCTCGACGGGGCACGCGCGGCCTGGGCGATGTCCGTGGAAGGCGTGGCGTTGGTGCGTGAGCGCATCGAACGGTACGGGATCGATTGCGATTTCACGCCGGGCTATCTGACCGTCGCGACCAGGCCGAAGCGTGTGCCCGATCTGCGCTCATGGATGGACGATGCCTCATCGCGCTGGGGCTATACGAAGCTCTCGTGGGTCGACACGGATGAGATCCGCGCTCGTGTCGCGTCGGAGCGTTATCTGGCCGGTGTTTATGACCCGTGCTCGGGACATCTGCATCCGCTGAAATACTGCCTGGGTCTTGCCGAAGCGGCGCGGCGCGAAGGGGCGTTGCTGTTCGCGCATTCACCGGTGGTCGAAGTCGTGCGCGGCGAGCGGCCGGTCGTGCGGACTGCGACTGGTGAAGTTCGTTGCCGCTTTGTCGCTGCGTGCGGCAACGCGACCATCGGCAATGTGCTGCCCGCCTCGGTCGCGGCGCGGATCGCACCGATCGCGTCGTATATCGTCGCCACCGAGCCGCTCGGGGAAGCGCGTGCGTCCGCCCTGATCGCCAGACGGGAAGCCGTGTGCGACAACAATTTCTTCCTCGACTACTTCCGCGTCTCGGCCGATCACCGTGTGCTGTTCGGCGGCCGCGCCAGTTCGACGGGCGCGTCGCCCGCCCAATTGTCCGAGCAGATTCGCAAGCGGATGGTGGGCGTGTTTCCGCAAGTGGCCGATGCGCGGGTCGAATATGCATGGGGCGGGTTCGTGGACGTCACGCGCAATCGCGCGCCGGATTTCGGCTCGATCGATCCGAACTACTTCTATGTGCAAGGATTTTCCGGGCATGGGGTGGCGTTGACCGGGATTGCCGGGCGCATCGTCGCTCAGGCCATGGCGGGTGAAACAGCGGCATTTGATCTGTTCGCGAGGCTGCGTCATGCGCGCTTTCCGGGAGGGCCGGCGTTGCGCGGGCCGGCGCTTGAGCTTGGGATGCTGTATCACCGGATTCGAGAGCTGCTGTAGCCCCCACTCCGCAATACCGACCGGCGCCGCCGTTGGCGCGGGTCGCCCCGCCAGAGCTGAAGGACCGGAACGGCATGATCGAGGCACAATGACGTACCACACACCACTGCTGTTGACCGTCAACACCGTGCTGATGTATCTCTTCATATTCCGCTTCTGACCTGCTACCGACGAAACGCCATGACTGCCCAACTCACTCCCGCTATCGCATCGAAATTCGCCAATCTGGCGCTGGATCACCTGACCCGCGAGTACCCGAACAAGCTGACGCACTCGCTTGAAGGTCCGCAAGACGTCCAGGGACCACGCGCGCTACACCCGATCTTCTACGGCAGCTACGACTGGCATTCCTGCGTGCACGGCTACTGGCTCATCCTCCATCTGCTCGAGCGCTTTCCCGAGCTGCCTGAGGCAGCGCGCATCGTCGCCGTCGTCGACGAGCATTTCACCGAGGCCAATGTGGCCGGCGAGCGCGCCTATCTCGACCTGCCGCAAAATCGCGGCTTCGAGCGGCCGTATGGCTGGGGCTGGCTGTTGGCATTGTCTGCGCAGATCGACGCGCTGAAGCTGCGCAAACATCCTCACGCCGCGCACTGGAGCGAAACCTTCGCACCGCTAACCGAAGCCTTTGTCGAACGCTTCGAAGAATTCCTGCCCAAGGCGACCTATCCGCTACGCGTGGGCACGCATTTCAACATGGCGTTTGCGCTCGCCCTGACGCTCGACTTCGCGCGGCAAACCTCACACGAATCGCTGACGGCGCTGGTGGTCGAAACCGCGCGTCGCTGGTACCTAGATGACGTGGCGTGTCAGGCGTGGGAACCAGCGGGAGATGAATTCCTCTCGCCGTCGTTGATGGAAGCCGAATTGATGCGGCGCGTGCTGCCGGGCGCGCAATTCGCCACATGGTTCGACGCGTTTCTACCTGAGCTCGCTGCGCAAAGACCGGTCACGTTGTTCAAGCCGGTCACCGTGACCGATCGCAGCGACGGCAAGATCGCTCACCTAGACGGTCTCAATCTGAGCCGTGCGTGGTGCCAGCGCTCGATCGCCCGCGCGCTGCCGGCCGGTGACGCCCGTCGCACGCTGCTCAACGAAGCGGCCCAGCGACATCTGGACAGCGCGCTCGCGCACGTGGCCGGCGACTACATGGGAGAGCATTGGCTCGCGACCTTTGCAACACTCGCGCTCGAAGCGTAATGGGCACACCGAGTCTGACGCGCTGAAACACCCCCTCACGATCGACATCCACTGTTTCTGTAAACGGTGGACACAATTGTTCTGGAACTTGGCAAGCGCATTTCTTTCTTAAGAGAATCGAGGGAGACAATCATGCTTCGCCTAATTGCGGCGCTCGGGGTGGTGGCAGTTCTGGCCGGCTGCGCCGTCGCGCCAGGTTACGGATATCCGTACTACGACGGGCCGGCCTACCCGGACTACGGACAAGCCTACTATCCCGACTACGGTTATGGGTACGGCTATGGGTACGCACCGGCCTACGGCTCGGTCAGCATCTGGGGCGGCGGCGGCGGTTGCTGCTACTACGGACGCGGCGGGTATTGGCACGGCGGCCGGTACTGGCATGGCGGCAGCGGCTGGCACGGCGGCGGCCATGGCGGCGGTGGTACTTGGCACGGCGGTGGCGGCGGACACGCTCAGGCGCGTTGAGCCGTTCAATCTCGGCTGTCTCACTTCGGCAAGCCATGGAGCCGGCCGGTCAGGTTTTTGCAATTCCTTAACATTAACGTTCCACAACTGGGGCTAAGATAGCGGGCCGTTCACCAACAGGGTCGGTCTGACCCAGGAAAACCCCATGAAGAAAATTTTGCTCGCCATCTCGCTCGCCGCCGTCACTCTTGGCGTTATCGCCCCGGTCTCCGCCGAGGAACACCATCCGGTGTGCCACAAAGTAAAGGTTCATGGCCACTGGCAAAAGCGCTGTCACTAAGGCGCTGCCCGAGCCGCGGCTGACGCCGGGGCTTGCTACCGCTGGAAACTACAGCGGCTGTGCAAACCCATCAGTCAAGAAAAAAATGGCCGCAGATTGCTCTGCGGCCATTCCATATGCGCGGCTTCACTTCACCACGTTCTCATCACTGTGCGCCCAATCTGGCGCGGCCCCGTTAATCATCCCCGTAATCAGAATTAGCAACACTTAGTTACGTTTGGTTACAGTCTAGGCGTTTTGCGAAAGCTTTCTATCATGGTTTTCCTTAGTATCCTCGCGACCCGCCACAGCCCGACCGCAAACGCCTGTGGCGCTTTTCCGGCGTTTCACGCAGCTTGCCATCCTGCCAATTTGAGCTACAGTTTTAATCAGACAAAATAAAAAGCTGGCGTAGACCAGGTACAGACCACCGCGGGGGCGGAACATGCTTACACTAATCGATCAGGACATCGCGCATATCACGCGCGTCATGAAGCAATCGGTGTGCGGGGATTTCGGCGGATGCATCCTGCCACCGGATTACTGGCGCAAGCGTCTGTTCAGACTGCTCGACACCCATCACGTCACCAAACCCCAACTCTGCTCGATCGACGACTTGCTGTTGCAACTCGATGAGCTCGACGCGGCCGTCAGGCACGGCAAGGTCACCGCCGACACGTAGCGCTCGGCGCTTTACTGCAATCCCAGTCAAACCCGTCGCTGCCCTTCAATGCGGCGCAGCGGCCTGCGCGTCATTCACATGCGTGTCCCGGCTGGGCTTCGATGCGGAGTCTTCGTCGATGCGCAGCAGTCGTCCTGCGTTGGCGATCACGATGAACGTGCCGACGTTGTGCAGGATCGCCACCCATACCGCTCCTAGCAAACCGAGCGCGGCAAGCGCGATGATCTCGACGGTCCACAGCAGTCCGATCGCCGCATTGATGCTCGCGGTACGGCGGCAGCGCCGGCCAAGCCGGATGCAGGTCGGAATGCGGCGCAGGTCGTCACCGAGCAGCACGATATCGGCAGAAGCCACCGCAATATCGATCCCGCGTTCGCCCATTGCGATGCTGGTCGCGCCAGCCTTGATTGCCAGCACGTCGTTCAGGCCGTCGCCGACCACGAGCGGATGATGTCCCGCTTCGAGTTCGCGCATCACGTAGTCGAGCTTGTCGTGCGGCAGCGCTTGAGAGACGACCGTCTCGATGCCGACCTCGGCGGCCACCTTGCGCGCCACTGCATCGCGATCACCCGTCAGCAGCGTTTGGCGCACGAGGCCGAGTTCGCGCAGTTCGGCGAGCGCGCTGGCGGCCTCGGCGCGCAAGGCATCGGCGAAGCCGAACCAGGCGAGCAGTTGGCCGTTGAGCGCCAGGCCGACGCAGGGCCCGTCGATGGAATCGGGCGCGGGTTGCAAGCCCGTTACGTGGTCGTGTAACAACTCCGCGCGACCGAGCACGGCGGTGCCTTCCGGCGTTTCCGCGACGACCCCGAGGCCGCGCAGCTCGCGCGTGCGCTCGAACGGCGACACCTCGTGCCCCGTGGCTGATGCGGCTGATGCGGCTGATGCGGCTGATGCGGCTGATGCGGCTGATGCGGCTGATGCGGCTGAGATGGTAGCCGCACCCGATGTGTTCGACGCGGCATAACGCGTCAACGCCCGGCTCACCGGATGCGCACTCCCCGCCCCCAGCCGCGCCGCCAGCGCGACGGCATCCGCTCGCACCACGCCCGGTTGCGCGAACACATCCGACACGCGCAGTTCCCCGTGCGTGAGCGTGCCGGTCTTGTCGATCACAAGCGAATCGATCTCGGCAATCCGGTCCAGAAATGCCGCGTTTCTAAACAGCACACCGTGCCGCGCACCCACGGCGATCCCGGCGATCGCCGTGGAAGGCGCAGCCAACACCAGCGCGCACGGACATGCGGCGACGATCACCGCCAACATCGCTGACGCATTGGCCGACGCGAACCACACAATCGCCGCGATCAGCAGCACCAGCGCCAGATAACCGCCCATGTAGCGCTCGAGCACCTGGGTGATCGGCGGCTTAACCTGTTCGGCGCGTTGCAGCAGTTCGATGATCTTGCCGAGCGTCGAGTGCTCGCCCGCATGCGTGACTTCGATGCGCAGCGGGCCGTCGAGATTCAACGCGCCGCCGAACACCGCGACGCCTTCATCGACATCGAGCGGCAACGACTCGCCGGTGATCGGCCCGTTGTCGACGCTCGAGCGACCGCGCCGCACCACGCCATCGGCGGGAATCCGCGAACCGGCAGACACCTCCACCATATCGCCGGCGCGGATCGCCTCGTAGGCTACTTCTTCGATCATGCCGTCGCTCTTGACGCGCCGGACGTTGCCCGAGGTCAGCCGGCCAAGCGCGCGGATCGCCTCTTGCGAGCCAAGCACGCTGCGCTCTTCGAGCGCATGTCCAAAGGTCATGACGATCGGCAGCAAGGCCGCGGTGGTCATGTCGCCGGTCGCCCATGCCGCCAGCATGGCAAGCGCAATCAGCCGGTCGGTGACGCCATGCAGGCTCGGCGACTTCAGGCTGTACCAGGCGCCGGTGAACACCGGCCCCGCCACCAGCAGCGACGAGAGCCCAGCCAGTACTTCGGCGAGTTGCGCGCCGCCGGGTGCGAAATAGCGCCACGCCATCGACAGCAGCAGCAGGCCGCCCGCCAGCAAAGCAAGCGCGATCTGCCGCGTAACGATGCCCCGTTCCGCAGCGGAGAGCGCGATGCCCGGTCCATCGTCATCGTGCGAATGGGCGGCGTGCGGGTCGTGGTCGTGGTCGTGGTCATGGCCGAACCCGTCGTCATGACCGTGCTCGTGGTCATGCTCACGCCCCGCACCGTCAGCGCCATGGGCACCATGCGCGAGATCACCCGCCCCACCGGGCGTACCACGCTCGACCGGTTCGATGTGCGCGCTCATTGAATTTTCCCCGGCAGCACCAGACTCGATGCATCGTGTGGATCGATCGTTGTTACGCGTCCAGCCTTCGACAGAATCTGCTGGATCCGGTCGCGATACGCGCGGGCCAGCAAGCCCGGGTCGCTGTTGGCGTCGAGCGGCGTTTCGAGTTGCAGGATCGTGGTGGTTTCGGCCTGCGCCGTCGCGACGCGCTCGCTGGCGCTCGCCTGCGCGCTCTGCAGGATCTGATCCGCGGACTGCTGCGCGCCCTGGCGGATGTTCTCCGCTGTCGTGCGCGCATCGGCGATATTGCGGTCGGCGGTCTGCAGCGAGGTGAGCACCGAGTTGAATGCATCGACTGCGGTCGCCGGGAATTGCGCCTGCACGTCCATACGCGCCACCTCGATACCGAGCCCCGCATGCGCAGCCGCGAGCGCATCCAGATGGCGCTGCACCGCCTGCGCCATGTCGCCGCGCAACTGCTCGCGCTTGACCGCCATCTGCTGGTCGGACGACAGCAGTTCGGGACGCGCCACCAGAATCGAATCGAGATCGCGCCCCGCTGTCACTTCGACCACCGCCGCCGCAACCACGCGCTGCAACGCCGATTCGAGGCGCTCCTTTTGCAACACGTAAGCGTACGGATCGACGACGCGGTAGTAGAGCGTCGCGCTCAGTTGCACGACGCCTTCGTCGCCGGTCAGCACATAGCCTGAGCCGGCCAGCGCATCGGGCAGCGTGGGACCCGTGTTATCGGGCGAGGCGGAGTCCGACGAGGCAGAGTCGAGCGACGTAGCGTCTGACGGGATTCCCAACGAACTGGCTTCGCCAAGCGGCAGTGGCATCGTCTGACTGGATTGACTCGATTGACTGGACTGCGTCGCGGCAACCGGATCCGCTGCGCGGGCACGCGGGTCGCGATCGAGCGAGCTGATGCGCTGTTCAAGCACGCGCGCGCTGCCAGGAATCAGCAGCACGGTTTCGAACGGTTGCGGCATGGCCACCAGCAGTCCCGCGTCCTGGGTACGCACGAAGGCGCCGAAGCGCATCACGACAGCCCGGCTATCCGCCGGAATACGCCGGACATTCGAAGTGGCCCACACCCCTGCCGCGAGCAGCGCGATCACCACCACGAACCAGAACGCCAGACGTACGGCTTGTGCGCCGGGTCCGAGCGACGGCGTTGGCGACGACGTCTCCATGGCGGTACTCATGGGGTGTGCTTGCCCTTCTTCGACGGCGCCTGAGGTTGCGTCTGCGTCTGCTCGGCTTGCGTCACGCCGAGCCCGGCGGGCCCCTGCACGAGCACGTTAAACGGCGCGGCGTCGGCGCGCAGGATCAGGTTCGTGTTGGTGTTGACCACGCCGTTCAGCGTGTCGAGCGAGCGCAGCATCGTGTAGAGATGCGGGTTACCCGCATAGCTCTTGCCGTAGATTGCCGCCGCGTCCTGGCGCGACTGTGCCTCGATCTGGGCAGCCTTGACGTTGGCATCGGCCACCGAGATGCGCGCGTCGCGATCGGCATCGGAACGGATCTGCGCGGCTTGCCGTTTGCCATCCGCGGTGCGTTGCGCAGCCACCGTTTCGCGCTCGGCCCGCATGCGCTCGACAGTCGCCGAGAGCGTCACGGCCGGCAGCGTCAGCTGCTCCAGCCCGACCTGCACCACATGCACGCCATACGCCTGATAAAGCTGCGAATCGACCTGACGGCGCAGTTCATCTTCGAACGCGGCGATGCGCACCTGGCCCGGATTGGTATTCACCAGCGAAGCGAGGTCGAAGTCAGCCGAGGTGGTCTGCAACGCGGAGCCGAGCAGCGAGCGAATCTGCCGCGCCGCTTCATCCGGTTCGTTGCGCACGGCGCGCACAAAACGTCCGACGTCGTTCGCATTAGCGGGCACGCGCCACGCCACATAGGCTTGCACGATGATGCGCAAGCCGTCGCGTGTACCGACATCCTGCAGGCCGCTCGAGGTCGTATGCAGACGCAGGTCGACCGGCACGGCGGCTTCGATCGGCGCCGGCAAGCGCCACGCGAGGCCGGGCTCGAGCAACACTCGCACCGGCTCGCCGAAGCGCGTCACCACGGTCGCCTGACCGGCCTGAACCTGAATGAAGCTCGCCACCGCAAACGCGATCACGACGCACAGCGCCGCCAGCGCCACGCGCCAGTAAAAACCGGGGCCGCCGGTTGCCGCACCGCCATGGCCGTGCGCATCACCGCCGTGATGGTGATGCGCGTGACCATGCGCGTGCGCACGCAAATGATTCAAACTCACAATATCCCCCGAAGCCGTCTGTCCGATGCCATGCAGCGTGTGCGTTGTTGGCGCGTGTCTCAAGCACTACCGTCAATAAACCCGCCGTGCCCCTGCCGCGTCGCCCGCACCATACGAGCGCAGATCGATCGTGGCGCGATTACCGTCGACGAGCCGGTCGTCGATCACCGTGATATGGGCGTTCTGCAAACCCTTCTGCAGGCTATGCAGGTAATACTCGAGCACAAACGCTGGGCCACCCGCCTGGGCAGCGATCACGTCGGCGCTGAAACTGGTTTGCTGGACTTGCGCAGCCGAGGTGATATCGGCGGCCTGCGCAGTGGCTTGCGCAACCGCGGTCTCGGCCTGCTGCTGCGCGTCGCCGAGCGACTGCGCGGCAAGCCCGCGCGCCTGCGCGACACTCGCCTCCGAGCGGATCTGCGCTGCCTGAACGCTGTGCCACGCTGCGGATGCTCCCGCCGGCGGATGCACGCTTTCGATCACCACCGCCACCACATCGATGCCGCTCGACAGACGGTCGAGCTGGGTCTGCACGGCGCGCCGGAGCGTATCGGCCATCGCGGTCTGCCGCGTTTCGAGCAACGAATCGATCGTGTGCGAGGCGAGGTAGCGCACCACTTCGCGATTGGCAATCGCCCGCACGGTGCCCGGTACATCGTCGGCGCGATACAGCGAAGCGCGCGCGGCGGCATCCGAGAGGCCAATGCGGTAATCGAGCCGCACGTCGGCGCTGACGATCTGGAAGTTCTGCCGGTCGCCACTCGCGCCAGCGATCACCTGACTCGTCTCGCCTTGATGCACGACGTCCCACAGACGGTTCACCTGCTCGGGCGTCTGCGCATCGGCGGGCACCAGCGGCGACGCGGCCGCGCTCTCTTCCGGCGAACCGGAGACGATCAGTTGATGGACCGCGCCGTTATCGATTGCGCGCGCCTTGCCGAACGGCCACGGCAGCGCCACATGCAGACCCGGTTGCCAGACTGCGACCGGCGCGCCGAATCGCTCGTAGACCGCACGTTGCTCGGGTCCGAGGATCACGATGCCCGTCAGCAGCCAGGCGCATACGACGATCGTCCCGATGGCCGCGGGCAGCAAACGCACCACGCTTTGCAACACCCAGTTCTGACGCAGATCGATGCCGTAGCGATTGCGCAGCTGCGCGCTGAACCGGGCCAGCGGCGACGGCCGCAGACGCAGCAGACTGGCGACGAGACTGTCGGGCACGCTGGCGTCGCCGCTGCGCATATGCGGCGGCGCGAACCACGAGAACACGGCACGCAAGGCGAATTCAAGTGCGATGACCGCGTTGAAAGCTGCGAGCGCCCGCACCGGCCACACTGCGGCAATCTCCGCATAAGCGAGCAGCACGGCACAGATCGCTGCGACCATCGCGCTCAGCAGCGCCACGCGCAACACATTGGCGAGCGATCCCCAGGCGCGTCCACGCGCGGCGTGCATCGCAAAGTACAGTTCAGCGACGAGCGTGCCGAAGGCCAGCGCAAAGGCGGCGAGGCCCGCGATCAGCGCAGCACCGGGCGGCCGTAATACCGCAGCGAGCGCAAACTGGACCGGCGCATGCCACGCGAGCGAGGCCACAGCCACGGAAAGCGCCGCGCAGAGCAGCACGGCGAAGGGCTGCCAACGAGTCGCACGCAACGTCGCAAAGATCGTGTTGCCCAATGCACCCCACCACGCGCGTTGCCACACACGTAGGCCTTCCAGACGGGGTGTTTTTTCCGCGGCGCGCGAGCCGCCGGTATGGGCGAGACGGGCCGCCAGCGCGACCGTCAACACATCGAGCCATGCACTCGACAAAGCGGCGCACCAGCGGATATCGAACCAGCCGCCCTTGATGAGCGGCAACGCGGCGAGCACGAGAGCTAGCACCAGGCTGACCGAGGCGATCCGAGTGGCGGAAACCGGATAGCTATGCGCTGTTTCTTCGTCGCTTTGCGTCTGATGCAACATCGCTATCCTTGGATGACCCGCGCCGGGCCCCTGAACCCGGTCAACTGAAAACTGTATGTATTTCGTCAGGATTTTTTGGCAGCGCCGGCGGCGTGCGAGGCGAATTTAACGCGTCGGGATTCGAAACTCAAGCGAATCATGAACTTGGTGTGTTTAACAGCCGGCAGGCTATTGCTGGATTGCATCCGGTGAATATCGACTTTCAAACAGGCTTGAAAACGATTTACGCTGCCGATTTAGTCACCGCCCCCGCAAACGCATTGCAGGCAGCAGAATCCACAACGCACTTGCCTTGAAAATAAAATAATCTGAAAAGCGAGGGGCTTTAAGGCGATGGCGCAGTGGCTTGTCCGAGTTTTATGCACACGGTATGATTCTTCCTGAACGCCTACGAGACCACGTACGCAAAAACGGCCACCCAGGGTGGCCGTTGGTTTTTCTACCGCTTAATCGACGCCCGACACTTGGGCGTGCGCGCGAGCTCAACTCAAGCGCGTCAACTCTCTCTTTTGCCACTATGGACATCAACAAACAACTCGCCGCCCTCACCACGTCCGAACTGCAGACGGCCGGCGCCAGTCAGGCGACAGCCATCGCCGTGAGCGTGCTGCTACGGCACTTTCAGTCCCCCGCGCTTTCGAAGCTGCTAACTAACGCATTCGAAAACCATCAAGCCGTGATGCTGCAAACGCCGTGGCCCGACCAGATGCTGCAATCGTTCGAAGCGACGCGGCGCTTTCTGGAAGGCGCCGCCAAACCGGCTAGCAGCGACGACACTGCGCAAAACGCAGGCTGAAACCAGTCGGCCGAAATCCACCGCGCAAAAGCGCCGGGCGACACTCGCCGGCCAGCGCTAACACATTACGACTGACGAACCGCCACAGCACGCGTACGCACGCGAAGCTTGCCGACCATCTGGCTCTGCAACGCGCTGCGGCTTTGGGCGTGCGCAACCAGCTTGTCGATCGTCACGCGCGCCACGGCCC
>Ga0302313_10002717_pt1 | contig 12088 bp, 9 predicted proteins | sample III_Palsa_N2_2_FD_200454 | JGI IMG/M metagenome (GOLD analysis project Ga0302313, IMG submission 200454) | Peat permafrost microbial communities from Stordalen Mire near Abisko, Sweden - III_Palsa_N2_2 | ecosystem: Environmental > Terrestrial > Soil > Palsa > Peat permafrost | place: Sweden...
CCCACTGCACGTTCATGCCGACCTTGACGAATACCGTGACGATGCCGGTGTCCTGGCACAAAGGCCGATGCCCTTCCGCGGCCATGCGCGAGTTGATCAGGATCTGCGCCATCGCATCCTTGGCGGCAGGGCTCTCCTCGCGCTCATAAGCGGCGGCGAGTCCCTTGATGTAGTCGACCGGGTGGTAATAGCTGATGTACTGCAACGCATCGGCAACGGACTGGATCAGATCGGCTTGCTTGATGATGGTCATGGGGCGGCTTTTGAGGAGGGGCCAATGCGGGCCGATGTGAAGGGAAAAGGTGCCGTGCCCGACCTCAATCAGCCGCGCACCACCCGCCTATTGTGCCGTAAGCGGCCGGCGCGATTCTGACTGGGCGATGGCCCCCGCGAGGCGCTTGCCAGCGAGGGCGTGCAAGTGCCATGGTTTCGGGCCTTTCCCAGCGCAAGCCATCGCCATGACCCGTCGTTTCCACTACGTCCAGCTCGACGTCTTCGCCAGCCGGCTCTTCGACGGCAATCCCCTTGCCGTGGTGATCGATGCCGACGACCTGGATACCGACACCATGCAGCGCATCGCGCGCTGGACCAACCTCTCCGAAACCGCGTTCCTGCTGAAACCGACCCAGCCACAGGCGGATTACCGCGTGCGCATTTTCACCACCCGGCAGGAGCTGCCGTTCGCCGGCCACCCCAGCGTCGGTAGCGCGTATGTCGCCATCGCGGCAGGCAAGGTGACCGAGGGCAAGCGCTCGCTGGTGCAGGAATGTGCCGCGGGTCTGCTGCCGGTGCGGGTCGACGGCGAAGGCGATGCGCGCGTCATCCACGTGCAGGCGCCGTCAGCGACGATCGATCGTTGCGATGACGCCTTCGTCGAAGAAGTAGCCCAGGCGCTGCGCACATCGGTGGATAGCGCACGCATGCGCAGGGTCGACAACGGCCCGGTCTGGCTCGTCTGCGATCTTGGTGACGCGAGCACAGCGAGGACGCTCCAGCCGGATTTCCCCGCCATAGCGTCCATCTGTGAAAACGCGCCAGCGGTGGGTGTCTGCGTCTTCGGGCATGAACGCGACGGCACCGCATCCATCGCCGTGCGGGCCTTTTGTCCCGCCGACGGCATGCCTGAAGACCCGGTCACTGGTAGTGCCAATGCAGCGATCGCCGCCTATCTGCGGGAAACAGACGGACTGAAAATTCATGGCCCTCGCTATCTTGCCAGCCAGGGCCGCGAGGTGGGTCGCAACGGCATCGTCGAAGTCAGCGTCGATGCGGCCACATCGGCAATCACCATTGGCGGTGCCTGCGCCATTGGCGTGCGCGGCGAGCTGCTGCTGAATTAATTCAGCTAGCAAGCGTCGCAGAAAAACAACGGCCGCTCTCGCGGCCGTTGTTTGTTTATAGACACGTTGAAAAACAGCTCGATCAGAAGCGGTATTCGGCAAAGCCCGAGAAAACGCCGATGCTTTCGTTACCCTTCGCCTCGCCGCTGTCGATGCGTGCGTGATAACCGTCGTAAGCGAGACCCAAGCTGAAATGCTGGCTGAAATCGTAGCCCGCCGCCGCACCGAGATAACCGCCGTTGCCGTGGAAACGCTCCGAGCCGAAGTTCCCGACGTCAACATCCATTGATGAGTGAAAAAGTCCTCCGCGCGCGGAGACAAACATATGGTTCTGAAATTTGTATTTGAGGTTCAGACCAAGCAGCGGCCCGGTGCCTTTGACACTGAGTTTTCCGCTCAAGCCCGGCAAATACGACGACAACTGAGAAGAGGCCGTGCCGAGATCAACGTAACCGGCTTCCACCCCGAAATCGACAACGTCACTCTGCCAGCTGTAGCCTGCGCGAATGGCGCCGCTGGTATCAGTGTTATTGGTGAAGGTGCTGTCGTGATAGTTCGACTGGCCAAGATTGCCGTTGATGAAAAATGTCCCCGGGTCGGCAGCCCATACGCTGCCCGAGGCAGCCGCCAGCACGCCCGCAACGGCGATAGATAACATCTGCTTCTTCATATTTTCCCCTGTGTTGGTGCTTCCATCCCGCTGCATCATGCGTGCGGGTGCACTATTTTTACAAAAGTCACGCGATTTAGGGAATCCGTGTCGAAAGGCATACCCGGTATTGCACGCCGCGCCGCAATGACCCCACCATGCGGGCTGACTATCAAGGACCTTACCCCTCATGCCGACTGCCGAGCCCGGTTACCAGCGCAGCCTGCGCCCATGGGATGCTGCCCTGATCGTGGTCGGCGGCATTATCGGCGGCGGCATCTTCCTGACACCGGGCATCGTCGCCCAACGCACGAATTCCGGGCTCACGCTGCTGCTGCTGTGGGTTGGCGCTGGCGTACTCACCCTCATCGGCGCGCTGTGCTATGCCGAGTTGGGTGCGAGACGACCGCATGCCGGCGGCAGCTACGTCTACCTGAGAGAGGCGTTCGGGCCGCTGGCGGGCTTTCTGTTTGGCTGGACCATGTTGCTGGTCATCTACTCCGGCTCCACCGCTTTTGTGGCCAAGATTTTTGCCAGCTATGCCAGCACGCTTTTCGGCCTCTCGCCTGCGTGGGCGATGCCGCTAACCGTCGGCGCCTTGGTATTTGTGGCGGGACTGAACCTGTTCGGGCTCAAGCTTGGCGCGCGGATTCAAAACCTTTTCGCGCTGCTCAAGTTACTGGCAGTCGCGGTGCTGGTGGTGTGCGGGTTGTTTCTGGCGGGCGCTGGCCATGCGCAGATACTCACCGTCGATCCTGCGCATCACGGCAGCGGCTTCATGAGCGCGGCCCTTCCGGTGCTGTTCGCGTATTCGGGCTTTACCTACCTCAATAACCTCGCCGGCGAAGTGCGCGATCCGCAGCGCACGCTGCCGCGCGCCTTGATGCTCGGCATGCTGCTGGTGATCGCGGCGTACGTGCTGGTCAACGTGGCTTACCTCGCTGCGCTGGGACATGCCGGGCTCGCGGCAAGCCAGGCGCCGGCCGCCGACGTGATGCAGATGGTTTTTGGATCGTTTGGAGCGCGGCTCATTGCCTTGGGCGTCGCCATCTCGGCGTTGGGCTTTTGCAACATCACCCTGGTGGCTGGTGCACGCGTGCTGCAGGTGATGGGCGAGGACGGCCTGTTTTTTCGGTCGGTGGCGCGACTGCATCCGCGCTATAAAACCCCGAATATCGCGCTGCTGATCCTGATCGGCTGGTCGATTTTGCTGGCGGTCACCGGCAGCTACAGCCAGCTGCTCGATTACGCCACGTTCGGCGACTGGCTCGCCTGCGCCGTCGGTGTAGCGACGCTTTTCTGGTATCGCCGCCACGACGATGAGGCCATCCGCTTTCGCGTACCGGGTTATCCCCTGCTGCCGCTGGTGTTTGTCGCGGTCATCGCCTGCGTGGTGTTTGCCACCATGCGCGACAACCCAGTCAATGCCGGCATCGGGCTGATCATCATCGCTGCCGGCGTGCCGGTGTATTTCATCTGGCGTCACTTGTTCGGCCGTGAGCCGTAATGCACGCCACAAGTGGCGCAATTTTTGGCTAGAAGCCGTGATATTTGCCGTGTGCGGCAGCGCCTGTTCAGCGGAGTACACCGCCGAGATGCGACAATCCCCGCACAGATTTCGAGGAGATTTTGAATGGCGCTTGCGCAAGCCCAGGCTCTGCCGGCCACCAATACCATCGTGCCGGACAAGACCCGTGACGGCATCGACCTGCAGATCAACGGCGAGCACTACCGCCATACCGGCGATCCGCAGATGCCGCTGCTGTGGTATCTGCGCGATGTGCTTCGGCTGACCGGCACCAAATACGGCGGCGAGCACGGCGAGAACGGCGCCGACCTGATCCTGCTCAAGGGCAAGGCGACCTCGGCCATTTCGGTGAGCGTGGCCAAGGTGGCCAACGCAGAGATCGTCACCATCGAGGGACTCGCCGCGAACGACGGCACGCTGCATCCCGTGCAGCAGGCTTTCATCGACGAGGACGCGATCGGCTGCGGCTACTGCACGCCTGGCTGGATCATTGCCTCCGTCGATCTGCTCAAGCGCAAGAAGCAGCCCAGCGACGACGATATCGACACCCTGCCCAACGTCTGCCGCTGCGGCTGCCAGACGCGCGTGCGCCGCGCGATCAAGCGCGTGGCCGCCGGCAAGGCGGGCCAGCCATGAGCGACACGAATCGCGGCATACGGCTCTCGCGCCGGCGCTTTCTGCAGGTGCTGGCCGGCACAGCCGGCGCACTGGTCATCGGCATCCGCGCGGCCGACGCCGCCGATACCGATGCGCCGCTGCCACCGTCGTTATTGGGCGACACCTTCTACGGCATCGGTGCGTATGTGCGCATCGATGCCGATGGCAACGTGCTCATCGGCCTGCGCGACCCGGACACCGGCACCGGCGTAGCCACCTCGCTGCCGCGCATCATCGCCGATGAGCTCGACGCCGACTGGAACCGCGTCAGCGTGGTCTCGCTCGGCCTTGGCGTGACCGACAACAACGGCCAGCCGAGCTGGATTTACGGCCGCCAGCTTGGCGGTACCGGTGGCTCCATTTCGGCGGCGTGGGCCGACTTGCGTCAGGCCGGTGCGGTGGCGCGCTGGCTCCTGTTGCAGGCGGCCGCGCGTCGCCTTGGCGTGCCGGCCGATCGGCTACGCTGCGAATCGGGCACGGTGATCGCGCTGGACGGCCGCCGCTTTACCTACGGCAGCCTGGTCGAGGATGCCAGCAAGATCGACATGCCCAACAGCGTGCCGCCGCTGAAAACCGCCGAGCGCTACCAGCTGATCGGCAACCCCGCGGGCGACGTCGATGCGCGCGAAATCGTCACCGGCCAGACGCGCTTTGCGATCGATCAGCAGTACGGCGATACGCTTACCGCCGTCGTGGTGCACTGCCCGTGGCCGGACGGCACGCTGGACGGCATCGACTTCACCGACACGCTGGCCGTCAAAGGCGTGCGCAAGGTGCTGCAGCTCAGCCCCGAAGTGGGCCAGCAGGCCGGCACTACGCTCAGCGCCACCGCCGTGGTGGTGCTCGCCGAGGACACCTGGTCCGCGCTCAAGGGCCGCCAGAAGCTGAAGCTGAAATGGAAACCTGGCGCGAGCAACAGCGAAAGCAGCGACGCGCTGGAGCAGCAGGCTAACACCCTGCTCGCCGGCAAGACCGACCCGACCACGCGCGTGCGCAACGACGGCGACTATGACGCGGCCAGCAAAAAAGCCGCGCGCCGACTCGAAGCCACGTATTTCCAGCCGTGGCTGGCGCACGCCACCGCCGAGCCGATGAACTGCCTGGTTCGCGTGGAAAAGAACAAGGCGACCCTGGTCGTACCGACGCAGGCGCCGCAGAAAGCCTGGGCCGTGGTGCACCGGATTACCGGCCTCTCGCCGGATCAGATCGAAATCGGCGTGCCGCGGATCGGCGGCGGCTACGGCCGCCGGCTCGACCACGATTACCTGGCCGAGGCAGTGATGCTGGCCAGCAACAAGGACATCGACACCTCGGTACGCCTGATCTGGACGCACGATCAGGACCTCGAGCACGACTACTACCGCTCCGGCAGCGTGCACCAGCTCAGCGTGATCATCGATCGCAAGCGCCAGATCACCGGCTGGTACCAGCGCATGGTCAGCGCCTCGGCCCTGGTCAACCGCGGCGTGCCGGACAGCCGCCTGTGGACCTCCGAGGTGGACGTCGACCAGCTGCCCGCTGCACTGGTACCCAATTACCGCAGCGATTGGTACGCGCAAACCTCGGCCATACCGCGAGGCCCGGCACGCAGCATGCCGCACCTCAGCAACGCCTTCGCGGTGGAGAGCTTCATCGACGAAATCGCGCACAGCATGAAAGAGGATCCGCTCGACACGCACCTGCGCCTGCTTGGCGAGGCGCGCGAACTGCCGCTGAGCGGCGGCGGCACGTTCGATACCGGCCGCCTGATCAACGTGCTGAAGCTGGTGGCCGACCGCATCGAGTGGAAAAACTGGCTGCACAGCGTGAATGGCCTGGGCATCGCCTGCTGGCACTTCAACGGTGCCTACGTGGCGCACGCTGTCGAGGTGGCAATCAAGGAGCAAAAGCTCATTGTCCAGCGCGTGGTCTGCGCCGTGGACGTTGGGCGCATCATCAATCCGATGGGCCTGGAAGGCCAGGTTGCCGGTGCCACGCTGGATGCTCTGTCTACCGCGCTGAATCTGTCGATCACCTACAAGGATGGCCAGATCCAGCAGCATACCGGCAAGGATTACGCGCTGGCCAGCATGGCGCAGCTGCCCGATGCCGTGGAAGTGATCACCGTGCCCGGCGATCGCGATCCGGCTGGCGCCAGCTTTCTCGCCATGCCTACGGCGGCACCGGCGCTGGCCAATGCGGTATTCCGCGCCACCGCCGTACGCATTCGCCGTTTGCCGCTGGGCAAGGAATTGTCCCGGCTGTCGTGACGAACGCCAACAATATTAATTTAAATGGCCGTCTTTACGGCCATTTTTATTGGTATTTTTATTGCGCATCAAAAGCGTCATGCCCCGCTCGAGCGCTCCATAAATAGCCGCTCCGGCGTTTGCTCGACAACGCGGAAGCCGTGCCTGGCATACAGCGCTTGCGCGCGAACGTTGATTCGCAAAACGCGCAGACGTACCGGCTTCCGGAGCTCTTCGGCCTCCTGCACAACCTGCTCAAGCATGGCGGTACCGATGCCCTGGCCGCGAAAGTCCGCGAGCAGATACAGCTTCACCAGCCAGACGTGATCAGGCAGGTTCTCCGTAGCCATTACGCCGGCAACAGCATTCCCTATCTCCACGAGCCTGTGCGTGTCGGGGATGTAGTTGTCCCGATGTTTCTTGCGCTGCTCGGCCTCGTCCCACCGCCCCCAGGTCTGCTCCACGTAATCGCGCATGGCGTCACGAGTGATCTCATAAACAAGCTCGAGATCCTCAAGTCTTGCGTTTCGCAACCGAAAAGTCTGCACGTTCGAAGCCACCAAACCTGAGTTGAACGGACCCGCAAAGCCGACGCGACCTGCAGGTGTTTGAAGACGCGATTCTGTTTCCAGTGAGGGCTTACTTTTGAAAGCCCGTTGAGTACGGTCACGCCACTCACGACAAGTGACGTAGCGAAAAAGCCCATGCATCGAGTTTTTGTCCCTGAAAGATGCACGCAACAGCCGCCACAAGAGTGGTGCCGAGTCCGGCCCACACCGCATAGGCAATACCAACCGGCATGACCGCAAGCGCACGCGAGAGGACATGGAAAGCGTCGCTGTAACCCACCAGCATCGCCAGTGACGGAACGAATCTGGTAAACCCGTTAGCGGACTTCAAAGCGCATGGAACGACGACATCGCCCATGATCGCCAAAGCAAGAAACACCCACTTTTTCATCGTCTTCTTCCTCCAGCACGAGAACGTTTGCGAGTTCTGCTGCAGAAGCGAAAGTCCTGCCGCGGCGAATTTTCCTAGTACCTGAGAGTCGGCAAGGCACCTGTCGATCGCCGGCGCTTGGCCACTGTCCGTGTCGATGCATCCGGCCGGGAACGGCATGCCCGGCTCGGGCAAGCCCTAATGAAACTGATCGCTAGCCGGCACCCACGAGCCAGACGACGATGATGACGCGGGATGGGCCAGCTTGACGGGCAGAATGATCGACTCGCATCCCGGCGGCGGTGGCCCTCCGCTGACGCGGGCGGTGGCGCACTCGGCGCTATTGTCGAGCTTGAGTGGCGGCGCCTTGGCGACCTGCGCCGCACTGGCGGCGGGCGCAGGTGGCACCGGCGGATTGGCCGGCGCGAGATGCATGCGGTCGTAGACCTTGTCGGCCACCGGAGCAGGCGGCGGGTCGCCGTTGCCGCAGCTCAGAAGCGCCATCGGCAGCAGCGGCGAGAGCGCGCATTTGATGCGCACACCTTGCGGCAGATGAAAGGTATGCGTCGCCGTGGTTTTCTCTACCGCGTGACGCAGCGCGGTGTCGACCGAGCTTTCGCCGGGCGGCGTCCAGTCCTTGTCAAAACGCGTGGGTTTGTAGCCGATGTTGGGCGCGCGGTGGTCCATGATGGTGGTATCACCATGCGGTATGACCTGCACGTAACTGCCGACGTCACCCTGCTTTGCCCCTTGCTCGGCACCGGCCTGGGAAATCGTGCCCACCGGACCGGTGCCGGTATCGGCTTTGCCGGCGCCGGGGCTCTTGCCATTGGCCTGAGTCGCGGTGGCCGCACCCGGCCCTGGCGTCACCGAGGGCGGCGATCCCTGCTTCCCTTGGGTCTCGGGCGCGTCGGCTACGCCGTTGATGTCGCCGGGCGTCGCAGTATCGCTGCCCTGGGGCGTGGCATTCGGCGCGGCGCTGACGTCGCGATCGCTGCTGCTCTGGCTGGCGCTGGCGTCTGGCCGGGTACTGGCCGATTTGGCATCATCAGAATCTTTCGCTGCTGATTGACTGGCAGCGTCCGCCTTGCTCGCCGATGGTGCCGGCTGATTGGCGCTCGACGATTGATCGGTTGAGGGCGCCGGTGCGGATAGCGACGGCTGGAGGCTCAACTCTGGCCTGGGTACGGACGTCTGGACGGCCGACACTGCCGCCTTATCGGCTGCACTGGGCTTTACCGTCGGCGCCGCGGACTCCGCGTTCGGGCGAGTACTGGGTGACACCGGCGCCGCCGCAAGCTGGGCTTCAGCCGGCTGGACGGTCGGCGCCTGCACCTGCGGCAGCTCGTGCGGCACGGCGAGCGTGGCCACATTCACCGACACTTTGAGATTGACCGTGGGCGCGGGCTGCGCAGGTAACGGAATGGACTGAAGATCGGGCGCCGGCGGGGCTGCCGGCATTTCCGCTTGAGCGGGGGCCACGCTCGGCGGAACGTTCGGCGGAGGCGCGATGCTGGTCAGGGCGATGGTTGGTTTTTCCGTGGCAGGCATGGCCTGAGGCGGCAAATCCGGCAGCGCCAGCGAGGCAGGCGGCGGCATCGGCTGATTGCCCTCGGCCTGGGGCGCACGCACGGGTTCTGGCTGGAACTTGGGCGGTACCGGGGCGTGCATGGTCGGCGTGGCCAGAACCACTGCCGGCGGCGGCCCGGCAAGGGAAGTCGCCGGCAGCTGAGGCGTGGGTGACGGCTTGGGCAGGCTGAGCGGCGGTTTCGGTGCAGCCGCACGGGTCGGCGCCGGCGCATGGCTCACAGCCGTCTGCGCCACGACCGGAGGCGCCGCAGCCGGGCTTGCCTGGGCGACCGACATGGTCGACGGCTCGCTGTTGCGCGCGCTCGCGCTGGCAAGCTGCTTCAACGCCGACGCGGCGTGGCCTTTGTGTCGAGGCCCCTTTTCTTTCGGCGGCGTGCCGCGGATCGGTGGCGGTGGCGGCGGCTCGGGCGCATCGATCAGGCGCACGTGCAGGGCCACGACCTTGGGCTCCGGAATCAGCCTGCCGTCGTCGACTGGCCCGAGTATGAACACCAGCAAAAAGACGATATGTAGCAGCACCGCGCCGACGATGCCGATAATGCGGCGCCAGCGATCACTGGGCGCCTGCCGCGTGAGCCTGCGACGGGCGATCACGCGGGTGGATGTGACCAGTGGTGAATCCATCAGGACCCGCGCAGGGCGGCTGGAAGAATCACCGACAGCGGGATCGATGGGCGGCAGGGGCATGAAGGCCAGTGTAGCGGTGGCCACTGTTTCGCCGATACCTCGAGCGCTCAGCGCGTATCGCCGACCCGGGTCGATGTGAAAGCGTGGATCAAGGCTTGCGTCCAGCAATCTTGGCGGCAGCCTCGGCTTTCTCCGCATCGACCGATCGATTGGGCGTATCGATGGGGCACCCCTGTTCCAGCGGCTTCTGCGCGCGATACATGGCAATGCATGCCGCGACGGTCGGCGGCGTGGGCGGATGCGGATCTTTCCCGAACTGCTGGCTTGGCGCCATGCTCAGGCGCTCGTCGCCATCTTTTTTCGACGGCGGCGGTGGCGGGTCGCCGCCACAACCGCCAGCCAGCATCGCCAGCGAAATGGCACAGTGGATATGCACGCCCTTGGGCAGGTCGATGGTTTTTTTGACGGTGGTAGCGTCTACTGCTTTTTGCAGCGCATCATCGACGGTGCTGCTCTTGTGCCAGTACTTGTCGAACCGCGTCGGCGCGTATTTGATCGGCGTGGAGTGCTGCATCACCTTGTCGCTGTCGGTCGGCATGCGCTCGACATAGTCTGCCTCGGGCTTGGGCGGCGTGCTGGTCGCCGATGCAGGCAGCAGCGGCTGGCCGTTCTCATCGAACAGCTTGGGCGATGACGTGTTGTCCAGTCTGGTCGCAGGCAACTGCACGGTCATCGCGTCCTTTGCCGGTGGCTCCGTCTTCGGCATGACGCGGGGATGTACCAGCACCCCTTTTGCCGGCGTCCGCACTTCTGATGGCGGCAGCCTGGGCTGCTGAGGCGGCGACGGCATGGCGGGCGGTGGTGCCACGGCAATCGCTGCGCGGCGAGGAAGGAATCGGATTTCAATCGCGTTGTCATTCTGCGGCGGTGTGTTTGCAGCCCTGGGCGCCGCCGCCTCGGGATGCATCTGGCTCCAGACAAACCAACCAAAAAACCCGTGCAGCAGCAGCACAAGCGCCAACGAAAGCCAAAGCCCTCGATGGTCGCGCGACTGTGTGCGCCAGCTCAGCTGACGCAGTATCGCGCGTGTCGAATCGTCCAGTGGCGTCAGGCCGTGAACGGACCGATCGGCAGCAGTCGATTTTTTCCAGCGATGATTGTCGACCTGCGGCGGCTGAACGATGACCGTGCCTTTTGAATAAAGAAACCACGAAGCATGCCGCAACGCGCTTGAACCGTGCAGGACCGGCAATCCATCGGCTGCGCGCCTCTTGCAGTGCCGAATGCAGACAGCTTCTGACAGCTGCGGTTCCCCCGCACTGCAGCTTGACCACTTCGTCTAATGGCTCAAGTCTTGTGCAACGGCACTGTCGCCGCTCCGCCATGACCGCCCTCGACGCAACGCTGCGGTGCGTGGCCCAAGGGGCGACCTTGCCGGCCCGTCATTCGTAGCTGGCCGACGCCCTGCGGCATCGCAGTTCATGCCGTTACGGCGTCACGGCTTCCCGCATTCTTGCGTGTCACTCTGGAGGGCTGCATCGTGTCGCAAACGTCCGAACATACCCCTGTCGTAAAGATCAGCGGCAACGCTGCCCACGCGAAGGGCCTGCGCACCGAACAGATCCGAAACATCGCACTCGCCGGCCACGCCGGCGCGGGCAAGACCCTGCTGCTGGAAGCCTTGCTGAAGGCGGGTGGCGCGATCGAGATAGCGGGCAGCATCGATCACGGCAATACCGTCTCCGACAGCGACAGCCAGGAAAAATCCCGCGCGCATTCGATCGACAGCTGTGTCGCCAATCTCGATCACGGCGGCTGCCATCTCAACCTGATCGATACTGCTGGTCACGCGGAATTTTTCGGCAGCACGCTGGCAGCGCTGGCGGCAGTTGAAACCGTGGCGGTTGTGGTGAACGCCGTCAGCGGCATCGAGCACGGCACGCGCGAGCTGATGAAGCATGCGCGCGAGCGTGGGCTGGCCCGACTGCTGGTGATCAACAAGATCGATTTCGATGGCGCCGATCTTGGCGCTCTGGTCAACGCACTGCGCGAAGAATTCGGCAGCGAATGCCTGCCGGTGAATTTGCCGGCCGGTCGCGGCAAGCGGGTACTCGACTGCTTCTTTCACAGCGAGGGAGCGACCGATTTTTCGTCGCTGGCCGACGCCCACCAGCGCATTCTCGACCAAGTGGTGGAAGTCAACGAAAGCACCATGGGCCAGTATCTGGAATCCGGCGAAGCGGCGCTTGCGCCGCAGCAGCTGCACGATGCGTTCGAGCAGTGTCTGCGCGAAGGCCACTTGGTCCCGATCTGCTTTGTCAGCGCCCGTACCGGCGCGGGCATTCACGAATTGCTGGAACTGGCGGTTCGCCTGCTGCCCAATCCAACGGAGGGCAACCCGCCGCCGTTCGTCGGCGGTGATGGCGAGCCGCTGCACATTGATGCTGCACCGACCAGCCATGTGATCGCCGACGTGTTCAAAATCATCAACGATCCCTTTATGGGCAAACTCGGCATCTTTCGTGTGTGG
>Ga0302313_10002720_pt1 | contig 12081 bp, 6 predicted proteins | sample III_Palsa_N2_2_FD_200454 | JGI IMG/M metagenome (GOLD analysis project Ga0302313, IMG submission 200454) | Peat permafrost microbial communities from Stordalen Mire near Abisko, Sweden - III_Palsa_N2_2 | ecosystem: Environmental > Terrestrial > Soil > Palsa > Peat permafrost | place: Sweden...
AAGTGTTTGTCTACGAAGAACGAGAGATACAGCAAAACTACTGTTACTTTGCCACCTTTGTTGCGCGAGTTTTTATATGTGACGCTTGGGCTGTCGGCCGTCTCGGTTGTGTATTGCGTTGTCATGTTGACGGTGTTTCATCGAAGCTATCCGTATGACTGGCCTTTCTTTCTTCCGGATATGCGTTTCAGCGACTTTTTTGTTTATGTGAATAAGTTTCCGCTGTTTCACCAGGCGGCATTTTTTACAACCGGGTTTCCATTTACCTATCCCGCACCGATGGCGTTGATCTATCGAGTATTTTTTCTGCTGGGTGACACGGTCGACCTGTGTGCGTTCATGACGTTCCTGAGTTTGGCTTTTGTGGTGCCGGCAGTGTTATTTGGACGGGCGCTGATGAAGCGTGGACTTACGAGAAAAGCGGCGGCGACGGTGGTGGGTGTCGGGCTACTTCTGTCTTGGCCGGTACTGGTGCTGTTCGATCGAGGCAATGTCGAGGTGTTTGTCTGGGTAACGCTGGTGGCGGGAACGTGGGCTTATGCGCGCAAGAAAGAATGGACGGCGGCGGCAATGTTTGGAGTTGCGGCTTCGCTGAAGCTGTTTCCGTTTGTTTACCTGGCGCTGTTTTTTACGCGGCGTGGATATAAGAAATTATTGTTCGGAGTGCTGGTGTTTCTTGTTGTGACGCTGGTGTCGCTGGCGGTACTGGGGCCGACAGTGCCTGTGGCTTACAGGGGCATATCCGCTGGGCTGCAGTACTTCGACAAGTTTTACATGACGAGATTTCGGCCGGATGAGACGGGCTTCGATCACTCGCTGCTGGGGTTCTGCAAGGTGATCTATGTGGCGATCACCGGTAACTACACGACAGAAGCGATCCAGAAGATCGTGAGGATCTACATGCCGGCGACTGCTATCGCCGGACTGTTGCTTTATGGGGCCAGGATACGGAAGCTGCCATGGACGAATCAGCTGCTCGCGTTGACGATCATTTCGATTTCGTTCACTCCATTTTCAGGAGATGGGACGCTGATTCATCTCTATTATGCGTTTGCTGTTTGCTGCTTTCTGGCGATCGATGCGTGGCGGCGGAAGGTGGATGTGCCGGGGTTGCGGGCGATCTTTCTTTGCTTTGCTTACCTGTTCTCGACCGAGAGCTTTTACGTGTTTTATGGCCAGCGGTATGAAGGGCAGGCGAAGTGTTTTGTGCTGATGATTCTACTGGTTTGTGCTTTGCGGTATCCGTTGGGTGAAGGCGAGCCGACTGAGCCCATGCTGGCTTAAAGGCAAAGGCTCTGACGCAAAGGGAAGCTAAGTTTTAACGCTAAGTTTCGCGAAGTGGGATTGAGGTTGGTTAGAGGCCGGTGCCTTTTTCCTGGAGCTCTGATTGGGGTGAGGCGATGCTGATTTTTTCGGCTACGGATTTTGCCTGGGTGAAGAGGGTGAGGTAATCGGGGCCGCCGGCTTTGCTGTCGGTGCCGGAGAGGTTGAAGCCGCCGAAGGGGTGGGCGCCTACCATTGCGCCGGTGCATTTGCGGTTTAGGTAGAGGTTGCCTACGTGGAACTCGGCTTTGGCGCGGTCCAGCTGGGCGCGGGAGGCTGAGTAGATGGCGCCGGTGAGACCGTACTCGGTGTCGTTGGCGATGGTGAGAGCTTCGTCGAAGTCTTTGGCGCGGATGACGGCGAGGAGTGGGCCGAAGACTTCTTCTTGTGCGAGACGGGCAGTTGGTGCGACGTCGGCAATGACCGTGGGAGCGATGTAGTAGCCGTTGCCGGGTGTCGAGATGGCTTTGCCGCCGGTGAGAAGGCGGCCTTCGGATTCGCCGAGGGCGATGTAGTCGAGGACGCGCTTGTGGGCGGCGGGGTTGATGACGGGGCCGGCGTAGAAGTTGTCGGCAGGGTCTCCGGAAGTGATGGCTGCTACGCGGGCGGTGAGGCGTTCACAGAAGGCGTCGTAGATGGGGCTTTCGACGATGACGCGGGAGCAGGCGGAGCACTTCTGGCCGTTGAAACCGAAGGCTGAGGCGGCTACACCTTCGACGGCGGAGTCGATGTCGGCATCGGCAGCGACGATGATGCCGTCTTTGCCGCCGAGCTCAAGGATGGTGCGCTTGATGAAGCGCTGGCCAGGCTGGGTTTTAGCGGCGCGCTCGTGGATTTCGAGGCCGACTTTTTTGCTGCCGGTGAAGGCGATGAAGCGGATCAGCGGTGACTCGACGATGGCGCGTCCTACTTCGGGACCGCCCTGGACGAGGTTGACAACGCCTGCGGGTAAGCCGGCTTCGGTGAGGAGCGCGACGAATTGGGCGGCGATGGTGGGGGCGTCGGGGGATGGCTTGAGGACGACCGTGTTGCCGGTGACGATGGCGGCGGTGGTCATGCCGGCCATGATGGCGAAAGGGAAGTTCCACGGCGGGATGACCGCGCCGGGGCCGAGTGGGACGTAGCGGAGGAGATTGCGTTCGCCGGGGAACTGGATGGGGGTGGTGGCGGCGTCGAGATGGAGGGCCTGGCGGGCGTAGAACTCGAGGAAGTCGATGCACTCGCCTACGTCCGCGTCGGCTTCGGCCCAGTTCTTACCGACTTCGAATGTGAGCCAGGCGCAGAAGTAGAAGTGGCGGTCGCGGATGAGTTGCGCGGTGCGGAGAAGGAGTTTGACGCGGTCGGCGACCGGGGTTTTGGACCAGGTGGCGAAGGTTTTTTGAGCGGTATCGACCGCAGCGAGAGCGTCGGCTTCGGTGGCTGCGGGGTGGATGCCGATGATTTCGGCGGGGCGTGCGGGGTTGGTGGAAGTGAAGGTCTTTTGGCCGGGGTTGGTGGAGTAGTTGTGGCCCAGCTGGGTGCGAACCCTGGCGAGAGCGTCGAGCATGGACTGCTTTGTGCAGGGGTCGGTGAAGTCCTTGAAGGGCTCATTGGTGAATGGCGGGAGATCCTGGAGTTTCATAACGACCTTTCTCGACTTTCTATGGTAGCCAACTGGTTGGATGGCTGGTTGCGGCGACGTCCCTCCCCCCCCCTATTTTGTGCAAAGTCTTCAAAAATAAGCTGTTAGGGTTGGACTTCGGTAGTGCGAATGGTGCAAAGAAAATGCCCGGCTCGTGGCCGGGCTGCTGAGTTTATTTTATACCGGGTGTCAAGGGGGTGGGGGTGAGCTTTGCGCATGAATGGGCCACCCTATCTCATCGCTGAAGGGTTAGAAGTTCGTGTTGTGAGCGTGGCCGGGGACGCCGAAGCGGTACTTCAAACCGATGCTGAACGGTTTGGCGAGGAGATGACCGGAGAGCGAGACAGGTGTGTCCCAGTGTTGCATTTGGAGATCGGCGAAGGCAGCGATGTGCGGGCTGAAGTCGAACGAGGCACCGATGCCCGGGGAGTAAATCGTTGAGTTGGAATAGCCTGTGATTTCGACGCCGCCGTAGGTGACATAGCCTTGACGGGAATCGCCATAGTTAATGCGACCGCTGCCGACGAGGAAATCGGCGTAGGGGTGCAGACGAGTGAAGTTTAACTCAAGGCGCGGGCCAGCTACGATGTCATGTTGGCGGTCGATACCGTCATGTTCGAAGGGGTATGTTGCGCGGGCTTCGAGGCCCGGACGGAAGAGGAACAGGGACGGAAGATTGAGGTCAAAGCCGGCGGTGACGTCGGTGTTGTGTCCACCGCTGAGGCCCGTGGAGGCGGAGGTAAATGCGCCGAAGGCGGAGAAGTCGATTTGCCGGAGGGCAGCAGGAGCTTCCTGGGCTCTTGCGAAGACGGTTAGATCCAAGGCACTGAAGACGAACAGGTACACCAAAACACGATTCATGTGACGGGTTGGACGGGACCTGGCGGGAAAAGTGAGGATAAGTGGGTGGATTGGTTAAGTGGGTCAGCCGGCATTCGGCGTTCGGCCTTTCTGCGATTAGTCTTGTTGGATAACTATGTCGAAGCTTATTCCACGAACGCTTTTTGGGCAGTTGCTATTGGGAATCCTTGTGGTTCAGGCGGCATTTCTCACTGGCTTTCTGTCGTATACCATCGTTTCCCAGAGAGACACGGCCAAGGTGCATACGCGGCTCAGGATGGATATGCAGCTGGACCGCATCGCGGCGGCGTGCTCCAAGCTGCTGGCCAAGGGAGATCTGGCGTCGGTGCCTGACGCGCTGGAACTGTCGCGTGTGGCGACGGCGATTGAGGTGGTGCGACTGACGGATTTGACGGGGAAGACGTTGGCGGTCACGAGCAACGGCAGCCGCGAATTCGACGAGGAAGAGACGGTGCTGTTGGGGCAAACGCCGGCAAGGCACATCTATCAAATCAAGAATGGACAGTGGGAAGCTGTGACTCCGGTGATGGTGCAGGGCAAGCCGGTTGCGCTGCTGTGGCTGGAGCCGAATCATGCGGGCTCGCTGAATACGATGAGTGTGCTGGCGCGGATTTCTCTGACGTATGGCCTGGCTGCCTTGCTGATCAATGTTTTGCCGATATTTTTAATTGTGCGGATGACGACGACGCCGTTGAGCAAGCTGCGGGGAGCAACGCAGTATGTGATTCAACATCCCGAACTGGGTGGCGTATTTCCTCTGCCAGTAACTGTAGCCAATGAAGCGGGAGAGTTGACTGCCAGCTTCAATGCGATGGTGAAGAAGCTGGAAGATCAGCGGGGTGGGTTGCTGGAAGCGCTGGCGCTGCTGGATTCGCTGCTGGGGAATGCGCCTATCGGATTCGGTTTTTTCGATGCGGAGCTTCATTGTGTGCGGGCGAACCAGGTGCTTGCCGATATGTGTGGCGAGGAAACCGGCATCGATCCAGAACGAAAGCCGACCGAGTTGACCTCAAACGCATGGGCTACGCAGACCGAGTTGCAGGTGGCGCAGGTCTTCAAAAACGGGGAGGCAGTGCGCAATGTGGAGATTACGTGCGAAAGCGAAGAGGCTGGCGGCAAGCCTCGCAGCTGGCTGATGCATTTTTATCCTGTGTGGTCGGGGGAGATGGTGTGGCGCGTGGGAACCATCGCGATTGAGATCACGGAGCGGCTACAGGCGGAAGAGATGCTGCGGAAGACGGAAAAGCTGGCGGCTACCGGCCGGTTGGCAGCGAGCATTGCGCATGAGATCAACAATCCGCTGGAGGCGGTAACGAATCTGCTCTATCTGCTGCGGACGCATGAGACGCTGGACGAGCCTGCGATCGAGTTTGTGGCGACAGCGCAGGCGGAGTTGGAACGGGTAGCGGAGATCACGCAGCAAACGCTGAGGTTCTATCGCCAGTCGACTTCGCCGAGTGAGACGAAGGTTGCGGACATGCTGGATTCGGTGGTGAAGCTGTATCAATCGAGGATCAACGCCGCTCATGTGGTGGTACAACGACGGTTTCGTGGGCAGCCTGAGGTGTTTGGATTCAGCGGGGAGCTGCGGCAGGTGTTTGCGAACTTTATTGGGAATGCGCTGGACGCGATGCCGCGTGGAGGGCAGTTGATCCTTCGGGCCAGGGTTGGGAGTGGGCGGGAATCGAATGGAGATTTTTCGAGCGGGGTGCGGATTTCGGTTACGGATACAGGGACGGGGATGTCTGCTGAGACGCTGAAGCGGGCGTTCGAGGCGTTCTTTACGACCAAGCATGCGACCGGGACGGGGTTGGGGTTGTGGCTGAGTGAGGAGATTATTCGCAAGCACTCCGGCAGCGTGCGGGTGAAGAGCCGGACGGGTGCGAAGAGTGGAACGATGTTTGTCGTGTTCTTTCCGGATCGGGGCGCGGGGAAGAGTGAGGTTGATAGCTCTGCGGCGAGCGCGAATTCGTTATTTATCAACTAGGGTGTTTGTCATTTAGGGAGATGAAGCAGATTTCCCATTCGACTTCGCTCAGGGCAAAAGCGGGTTGAGGCGAGCTATGAGCGTGTGAGCTTAGAGCAAGAACAGGCAACTGCAAAAACAAAAGCGAGAAGCAGATCCTTCGCTGTGCTCAGGATGACAAGTTTTATTGAGCACGAGATGGCAAGTGCTTCAAAGGGCATGATGCGACAGATTCAGAGAGCATGACGTGATTGGTTAGGTGGTCGAGCTTTCGGTGGCTTTGGACATTTGGCCGGTGCGTTCGAGTTTGTCCCAGCTGAAGGGTTTGCCGTCGATGGCGCGCTTGATGGTTCTCAACAAGACCCACGAGAAGAGCTGGCGGTAGGTGAAGCGCTGGATCCAGATGTGGAACAGAAGCCAGCCGTCGCCGCGGCTGGCGGGGTGTTTGCGTTCGAGCAGGAATGCGAGGCCAGAGGCGGCGAAGTCGATGAGGAGGAAGGTGAGGAAGAAGATGAGGAGCTTGTAGAAGTCGGCGGTGCTGGTGGTTTCGGGGTGGAAGTGTTTGTCGATGAAGTAGTGGATGACACCGGCGACGAACATGAGGTCGATGAGTGGGGAGACCAGCGGGAGCAGAATCTGGAAGATGAGAATGTTGGGCAGTGCGAACAGGCCCATGGCTCGGCGGTTGCGGATGGCGGCCTTGTGTTTGTAGATAGCTTGCAGGATGCCGAAGGACCAGCGGAAGCGTTGGCGGGCCAGGCCGTTGGCGTTGATGGGAGCTTCGGTGAAGGCGAGGGCCTGGTCTTCGTAGATGACTTCGTAGCCTTGCTCCAAGAGGTTCATGGTGAGGTCGGCGTCTTCGGCTACGGTGTCGGGATGGTAGGCGCCACCGGCTTTGACGGCAGAGGTGCGCCAGGCTCCGATGGCTCCGGGGACGACCATGACTACGTCGAAGAGGTCCAGGGCGCGGCGCTCGAAGTTTTGCGAGGTGATGTATTCGAGGGCTTGCCAGCGGGTCCAGAGGTTGACGCGGTTGCCGACCTTGGCGTTGCCGGCGACGGCGCCGATGGCGGGGTTGGCGAAGTGGCAGACGAGGCGCGTGATGGCGTCGTGTGCGATGACACCGTCGGCGTCGATGCCTACGTAGATTTCTTCGTCGGTAGTCTGCAAGGCGAAGTTGAGAGCTTCGGCCTTGCCACCGTTGGGCTTGGTGAGGACGGTGAGGCGGCCTTCGGCGATGTCTTTGGCGTAGGTTTCAGTGGCTACTTTGTAGGTGGCGTCTTTGGAGCCGTCGTCGATGACGATGATGCGGATGTTCTTGTAGTTCGACATCATCACGGAGCGGATGGTGCGGGCGATGACTTTTTCTTCGTTGTAGGCGGGGATGAGGACGGCGACGCGGGGGTTGTAGTCGGGGCCGGCGAAGTTTTTGCGCTTGCGGAGGCGGTCGATGACGGCGCAGATGCCGATGATGATGAGGCGTGCGCTCATGAGGACGTCGCCGACGAAGAAGACGTCGATGACGAAGTGGTTGAAGAAGCCGATGAAGAAGAAGGCGATGGAGTCGGCAATGGCGTAGTAGCGCTGCTTGCGTGTGAGCGGCACCATGACCTGATCGCGGGTCTGGCCGATGAGCTCGGAGATGGGAACGATCTTATAACCGCGGGCGCGGAGAGCTTCGATGAGCTTTGGCAGTGCGTCGACGGTGGGTTGGCGATTGCCGCCGCCATCGTGCATGAGGATGATGGAGCCGCGCATCCATGATTTGGATTGGGCGTCGTTTATCTGTTGGAAGACACCGTCGATGATTTCCTGCGGAGTTTTGCGGGGATGCTCGTCCCAATCATTGGTGTCGATTTTGTCGCCGGCGATGACGTAGCCGAGTTTGTGCTGGATGCGATCGACGGGAGCGGCCTGGTCGTTGGTGTCGGGCTCCTGGTCGATGGAGTAGGGTGGGCGGAAGTAGACAGGGCGCACGCCCAGTTTGGCCGCGAAGAGTTTTTCAGTGAGGTTGAGCTGGAGGTCGATCTGGCGGTCGGAGATTTCGCTGATGTCAGGGTGAGTATAGGTGTGGTTGCCGATCTCGTGGCCTTCGCGGAAGACGCGCTGCATGACGCTGACATTATCCTGGGCGACTTCGCCGATCATAAAGAAGGCGGCTTTGACGTTGTACTGCTTGAGAATGTCGAGGATCTTCGGAGTCCACTCGGGGTCGGGGCCATCGTCGAAGCTGATGGCGACTTCCTTGGGATGATAGCCGTATTGGGTGAGCTGATACGGGAGCGGGTAGGAGTCCATTGACTCGTCGACGATGCTGAGGTATTGCGACGGGATGGTCGGGTCGACATCCATGGTGACGGTGCGATGGCCGTTCTGGGGGTCGCCGGTAACTTTGAGGATGTCGCCGTCACCTTCGGTGTCGACGTCCTGGCCGGGCGAGACGGCGGCGAGGTCGGTGACAGGATTGGCGTGGAGCGGACCGTCCCATATCTTCCAGAGGCTGTCGTCTTCAGAGCCGAGACGCCAGAGAGCGAAGGTCTGGATGCCGAGAGCGCGAGCCACGCGCATCTGGTTGAGGACGGTGACGGCGTCGAGGAACCAGACATCGTGACGGACGCGAGCATCTTCGTCGTCGTAGGCGAAGTGGGGGTTGAGGGAGACGTCGTCGAGGCCGATCTTGGCGTCAGAGTCGGAGGCTGCCTGCCAGGCTTCCTGGGTGGAAAGGCTGACGGTTGAAAGGACTTGTGGTTTGAACGGCACCTTTTTGGATGGGTGTTTCTTGTCAGGCGGCGGTGGAAGAGTGCTGGTCCAGTCGTAACCGAAACTGCCGATGGAGCAGATGATTTTTTCGCGAGGGATGACTTTGAGGGCGGCGCGAATGTTGTCGGCGAACCAGTCCTGTCCAGCGACCGGGCCGGGATCGGTGCCGGATTGGTGCTGGTCGTAGTTCATCAGGATGAGGCCGTCAGAGTTGGCGGAGAGGAACTGCATGTCGAAGTCGGCGTCCTCTACGGGGACGTTGATGTAGAGGCGAAGATTGCGGGGATGGAAGTCGTCGTAGAGAGCCTGAACAAGGAGTTTGAAGCCAGGCTGAGAAGCGACGGGAATGTTCTGGAAGTCGAGTGTGAGGCCGCGGTAGCGAGTGTTGGCCGCGAGGAAAGTGTCGACCTGGTGGACGAAGTTAGAGCGCGCGGCGGGGTTCATAAACATCTGGCCGATGCTGTCTTCGAAGACGCCGTCAGCGGCTGAGTAGTTATTGACGAGGGGGAAGATTTCGGTGTCTTCCTTGGCGGAGTCGATGGCGTGAGCGACCTTGTTTTCGCGGTCGACGCCATGGACGACGTTTCCTTCGACGACCGCGAAGGGGACGTTGGCGGAGTTGATGGCAGTGAGTGCGCCATCAGGTGTGACGACGTGGAGCCACTCGGGGAAGAGAAGATCGATTTGTTTCACGTGTTGCTTGAATGAGGCGAAGCTGGCGGGATCGGCGTCGGTGTAGAAAGCCGCGCGGAGGCCTTCGCTCTGGTTCAGGACCACATCGGAGGGGCTGAGATCGGTTTTGCGATGGGCGGACTGGTTGAGTTTTTCTTTCGACCTAAGCTCGTTCGCGGGCGGGTTTGAGAGTGCACGGTAGCGTTTGCTGGCCGAACGCAGATCGAGGCCGGTCATCGGCTTCATTTCCATGAGGCCGACAAAGAAAATAACGCCAACGAGCACGCTGAAGACGGCGAAAGAGTCAATGATTCGCCGAAGCCGCTTCCAGCGCTTGCGTTGCGGGTCGAAAAAAACTTGTTTACTCATGCGTCGTCAGGGTTCTCCGCAATCGTATAACAGCCTCCTGTGCGTCCAGCGATTGCCCAGTTGAACTCACTGAGCAGGGATGGCGCTTTGGCCAGTATGATGCAAGGAAATGGAGCAGTGGTGGAGGAGATGGGGTGTCGCGGCGGTGTTGCTGCTGGCGGGTGCGCTACTGCGTGCCGGGTTTGTTGCGTGGCATCCGTGGATTGCAGGAGATTCGCTGCTTTACGGCGATCTGGCCGTGAATATGCTGCGGCACCATGTTTATGGATTTACTGAAGCTGCGAAGATTCGGCCGACGTTGATCCGGCTGCCGGGGTATCCGGGGTTTCTGACGGTTTGCTTTGCGGCTTTCGGAGCGGGGAACTTTGCGCCGGTGATGTGGGTGCAGGCGGCGGTGGATTTGTGGACCTGCTGCCTGCTGGGAGCGCTGGGCACGAGGTTGATGGGACGCCGCGCGGGGTTGGCGGTGCTCGGTGTGGGGATGCTTTGTCCGTTTACGGCGAATTATTGCGCTGTGCCGCTGACGGAGACATTGACGATTTTTTGCGTGGCGCTGGCGTTTTATTCGCTGGAGAGATGGTCGGCCGGGGTGCGGGCTGGGAAGGCCTGGAATGTATGGCTGGGGGCGATTGCGTTTGCGCTGGCTTATGGGATGCTGCTGCGACCGGATGAGGCGTTGGTGGTGGTTGCGGTGTTGCCGGCGATGGTCTGGATTGGCTGGCGGGCTATGGGTGGATTGGTGAAAGGATCAGGGCCGGGTTTGGCTGTCGCGGCGATGGTGGTGGTGCCGTTTCTGCTTTGGGGAGTGAGGAACTGGAGGGTGTTTCATGTGGTGCAGCCGTTGGCACCGCGGTATGCGAACGATCCAGGGGAGCCGAATCCTTATGGATTTCAGCGGTGGTATCGGACGTGGGCGATCGACTTCAAAGCGACTGTGGATGTGTATTGGAACTATGACGGGTCGCAGGTCGCGTTGGGAGACTTGCCGGCGCGAGCGTTTGATAACGACGCAGAGCAAGTGGAAACGGCCAGGCTTTACCGGATCTATAACTACGTGGGAATGTCCACAAAGCCGGTGGATGCTGCGTTTGGGAGGCTGGCGAGTGAGCGGATCGCAGCGCATCCGGTGCGGTATTACGTGGTGATTCCGGCGTTGAAGCTGGCGGATATGTGGCTTAGGCCGAGGACCGAGTATATGAGGCTGCCGCTGGATTGGTGGGCGTTTCGGGCGCATCCGTGGCAGTCGTGGGTGAGTTTGGGGTATGCGGTTTGGAATGCGGCTTATCTGGTGTTGGCAGTGGTGGGTTTGTGGCGGTGGCGGAAGGTTGGTGGAGTTCTGTTAGCGGTGATGGTGGGGTTTGTGACGTTGCGGTGTGTTTTGCTGTGGACGCTGGATAATGCGGAGCCGAGGTATACGCTGGAGTGCTTTCCGGTGGTGATTTTGCTGGCGGGGTTTGCGGTGATGCGAGGGAATGTTGGTGACAGTGTGAACGAGAGCGCGTCTTAACGCACGATACCCCACCCTGTGACGATGCAACTGTCGTGAGGATGGGGTACTTGGATGCCGCGGTTAGTGGGGGATGCGGGTTGCTTTGCCGCTGATGGCGTAGGGGTGTTTGTTGATGCTCGCGTTCAGTCGAATGTTGGTGTAGTTGGTGGTGCGTATGTCGCCGTTGGGGGCGAAGAAGACCTGCTTGAGTGAGACGCCGCGGGCGGGGTCAATGTTGATGGTGATGTGTGTGAAGAGGTTGGTTACGTTAGGGTCTTTGCTTACGAGATCGAGCTTTTCGGTTTTGACGCCGTCGATGGTTTCAGGACCCTGGTCTGTAATTTTCCAGGCCTTGGCAAGGGCTGTACCGCTGCCGCCGAAGCCGAGAGTGAGGAAGCTTTCGTATTTGGACTGATTGGCGCCGGCCTGGTAGACGTCGACCTGATTGAGGCCGGGTGTGTAGAGCTGGAAGGTCGCGCCGTCGTATAGATAAATTTTCGAGGGCGATTTTGTGGGTTTGCCGTCAGGACCGGGTTCGAAGATAGCTACGCCCATGTTTTGGCCGCTGCCGGAGCGCTCGAAAAAGACGCTGCCGGTGTCGATGTCGTCGGCACGAACGGCGCGGGTGTAGATGTCCTGCTTGAGGTCGGCCTGGGCGCTCTTGAAGGTCTTGCTGGCGGCGTCGAGTTGTTCGAGGACGATTTCCAGGGGCGTTTTGGAATCGGCGTGCACGGTGGACCAGGGTTTTTGGACACCACAACCGGACGTCATGAGGCCGAGAGCGAGAGATGGGATCAAGAGGGTGCGGCGGAGGTTCATGCGTGCGCTCCTGGTTCTAGTCATCTTGTTTAGATGGGATCTTGGGGGAAGTGTTGCGCTATAGGCTCGCGATTTGTTTTGGTGAGGGCGGGAAGCAGATCGCGGCTGCGTGGCACTTTGGTGGCTGCACGATGGAATACTGAGATCCTTCGCGTTGCTCAGGATGAAGGTTCATAAGGAAGTGTCATCGGAGGACGGTGG
>Ga0302313_10002721_pt1 | contig 12079 bp, 9 predicted proteins | sample III_Palsa_N2_2_FD_200454 | JGI IMG/M metagenome (GOLD analysis project Ga0302313, IMG submission 200454) | Peat permafrost microbial communities from Stordalen Mire near Abisko, Sweden - III_Palsa_N2_2 | ecosystem: Environmental > Terrestrial > Soil > Palsa > Peat permafrost | place: Sweden...
TCTTCCGCCGTAAACGTCGGCGCATCCGCACCCAGCCGTTGCAGGTAATGATCCGTATATTTCCCGGTGTGCATCACGTTCAAATACATCGCATTTTCTTCAACCATCGCTTTTTTCGCCGCATCGATATGCTCCGGCGCGTTGAATGCGGGAACCATTGGACGCAGGCTTTCCGCGCTGCCTACACGCGCGCCCTTTGAGTTCGCGCGAATTGCCTGCACTGCCAACCCATGCCCCAACACCGCATGGTGCCGCGCCTGCGCCAGTTTTTGAGGCGGCAGCTTCAACCCCGGTGCATGGATGCCGCTTCCATATCCCAGTTCGATGAACGAAGATATCTCATTCATCGTCATCCAGTTCTTGATCAGGTCGCCGAGCTTGCCTGCCGTATAGCCCGCATACTCTCCAAAAGCCTGCGAGGTCTCCTTGCTCTGCCATCCGCCTTTGTCTTCCAACGCCTGCGGCAGGTCCCAGTGATACAGCGTGCAGAATGGCTGAATTCCAGCCTCAAGCAGCGCTTCGGTAAATATCCGATAGTGGTCAATCCCCTTCTGATTCGGCTTCCCCGTTCCATCTGGAAAAATCCGTGGCCATGCAATCGAAAACCGGCAGGCCTTCAACCCCAGTGCTTTCATCAATGCGATGTCTTCGGGAAAACGATGGTAGCTGTCATCGGCCACGTCGCCGGTATCGCCGTTATGCGTTTTGCCCGGTATGTGCGAGAACGTATCCCAGATCGATACGCCGCGCCCATCCTCCTTCACCGCACCTTCCACTTGATACGACGCCGTCGCCGAGCCCCACAAAAAGCCAGCCGGGAAACTACGATCCGAAGCACCAACAGCCTCGCCCTTAGCCGGCTCAGCAACAATTTTCTCCATCGGCAAAGCAGAACTCGCGGCAAACATCGCCGCGAGCCTGCCAAAGTATCTGCGGTTGAATCGAATCATGGGAACGACCTTTCTTTCGCTCACCAATCTACCGCAAATGAGCCGCTTCTGGCCCGCGCATCCATGAAGACAAACGCTTTACTTTAGAAAGCCTTCGATCGCCGCGTCCATCTTCTCCGGCTGGTCGTACATGATAAAGTGCCTCGAATCATCGATACGGACCAGCTTTACGTTTGGCATCGATGCATAGGCACTCTTATAAAGCGCATCGTACTTCGCCTCATCATGCTGCAAGGTCGCGTCATACGGATACAGAAGCAGGGTCGGTGTCTTAATCTTCGCCATGTCCGGTCGAATATCCGTCTGCAGGTCCTCCAGCATAGCATTCGCGAATACCGTCCGGTCGCTCGCGACATCAGCAGCTACCACAGCCTTGCCGCCGGCCTCATCCTTCACCATCGACTTCACCATCATCGGCTGCATCGCCGCGAACTGGTCCGCAGGCATCGCAACGATCTGGTCGTGGATCACCTTGCCCTGCGGCGCAATCGCCTCTACCGTTGCGTTTGGATCGAACACCAATCCATAAAACGGAAGCGAATCCACAATCACCAGCTTCGCCACATCCTCCGGATGCGCGTCCGCGAGCATCAAGGTCAACAGGCCTCCCAGCGAGTGCCCAATCACTACCGGATGCATCTTTCCCGCAACGATATATCCGTGCAGTTCTTCCACCACACCCGGCAGAATCGGCCCAGTAGCATTCGCGCCAGCAGGCGCACCCGCAAACCCATTCATCTGGACAATGTGCAAGCGATAGTTCGGCGCGAGCAGCCTGGCTTCCGCGTCCCACACTGCGCTGGAACTGGCCAACCCCGGAATCAGGATCACGTCAGGCTTACCTGCCGTGCCCTTATCGGCAACCGTAAACCGTGTCGCCGCAAATCCTGCCGCATGGCTCGGCACAACCAGCAACGCAATGCCCGCAAGCAGAAAAAACAACGTGGCAGCCAAACGAAGATACTTCATAGCAAAACTCCTTTGAATTCCAACCTCTTATAGATCCACGACAAGACTGCGTTCAGCGAGCACCCTGATTCCCGCCTCGACTGCGATCCGCAAACATAAACGCGATAGCTACAACCAACACCACCGCTCCGCTCACCACAAACGATGTCCGCCAAATTCCTCGATCCATAACCGAGCGCGACGCCATCAGCAAACTCAGCGCCAGATAATTCAGGCGCAACCCCATAGGCATTTGTTTTCTACGAAGGCACATCCACTCTTCCTCCCCGAAAAATTTTCTATTCACATCGCGCATCGCAGCTTCCCTTCGATCAACCTCACAGATCAAGAGTGCCCGCTTTGCTTCCTGCCGATCAGTACTGCGAGTCAGCAATCGAACCTGACACTTGTCACTCTCACTCGTCGTCCTGAAAGATTTCTTCAATTCGTTTCCCAAATAACTTCGCCAACTTGAACGCCAACGGCAGCGACGGATCATATCTCCCGGTTTCCAGTGCATTCACGGTCTGCCGCGATACCTCCAGCGCGTTCGCAAGGTTCTCCTGCGACCACCCTCTCTCCGCCCGCAGCACCTTCAGCTTGTTATTCATCAGCAGGCACCCGGTTGGCCGCGCGATAGGATAACTTCGCCGCGAGCATGCATAACGCGAACACAAAGAACTCAGTGAACGGAAACAACTGCCCCTTCCAGCCAAAAATTCTCAGATAGCCCGAGAACAGATTCACCATCACCGCCCCGGCAGCTCCCCACAACAAACACCGCACGGTCAGATCGCGTTTGTACCCGTCCTTCTCCTGGCGCAGATACCGTCCCAGCAGGAACACCACCCCTACGATTGGCAGCATCGGCGCTGCCGCCAGCATCCACAGAGCCACGCCCGCCGGATGCATCTTCACCGCAACATAGTTCGCAATGGGAAACAGAACAAAGTAGCTCGCCAACACACTGAAAGCCGTCTTCCTGTACTTCCTCGCCACCGGACTTAACATCTTCCCTCCTTTTCTTCTTATCGATTTCTCATTGATCAGAGCTCGTTAGTCTTCTGCTGCGGGACGATCCGTCAACCGGTAAAATAACTTCGCCAACCCCACCAGCAGCCAGAACGTCACAAACTCCAGAAACGGAGGCGCCGACCCTGCCCATCCAAAGCTATGTAGAAAGCCCAGAAACGTAGTCAGCACAAGCACTCCTGCCGTGCCCCACAAAATGCACTTCACCATCACATCGCGCTGGTACTCATCTTTCTCATCGCGCAGATAAACTCCCACTGCCAACAGCACTCCAACGATCGGGATCGACGGCAGCGCCGACAGCAGATACAACTCCATCCCAGCCGGAGTATGGCGGTGCACAAATGAGCTCACTCCAAACACGATCAGTAAATAAGCAGCCATTTCGATAGCCACGGTCCACTGATACCGCTTCGCCGCAGCGCTGTTCCACTCACAAAGCATAGTCAAGCTCCCTTGTCACAATGACAAGCAAACTTTACGACAAGCTTCCTTTACATGTCAAGCGTTTTGTTTGCGAAACTCGCGAACTCCGCGCCAAGGCTTTCTCCCTTGATACCCTTACCCTGTCCGGGAGACACCGATGAACGTCAACTTCGCCGAGCGCGCTCACAATCACAACTGGAAGCTCGACCCCATCGTGCGTTCGCTGCTCGACACTGATTTCTACAAGCTGCTTATGCTCCAGTTCATCTGGAAGAACTTCCCCGCTATCCCAGTCACGAGCGAAATTTACAACCGCACCGTCAAAGTCCGCCTCGCCGAGCGTATCTCGGCCGTTGCTCTCCGCGAGCAGATGGAGCATGTTCGAGGCCTTCGCTTCCGCCGTTCCGAGCTCGTCTGGCTGGCCGGCAACACCTTTTACGGCGTCAAGCAGATCTTCGAGCCGGCGTTCCTTGAATGGCTTGAAAACAGCTTTCAGCTCAGCGACTACGAGATCTCCGAACACGATGGCCAGCTGGTTATCCGCTTCAGCGGCCTCTGGTCCGAGGTCACCATGTGGGAGGTCTACTCGCTCGCCATCGTCAGCGAAATGAAGACCCGCGCCGCGCTGGCTGAACTTACCGAGCTGGAACTCGACGTCCTGTATGCCCGTGCCAAAACACGCCTATGGGACAAGATCGAGCTTCTCCGCCATGTCGAAGGTCTTCGCCTCTCCGACTTCGGAACCCGCCGCCGCCACAGCTTCCTCTGGCAAGAGTATGCCGTCGAAGCGCTCGCCTCAGCACTCGGCCCGCGCATGACCGGCACCTCCAACACCGCGCTCGCTTACAAGCACAATCTCGAAGCCATCGGCACCAACGCCCACGAACTCCCCATGGCGATGGCTGCGATGGCTTCCCGCGGCTCGGACGAAGACCTCCGCCGATCCCAATACGGCGTTCTTCAGCTCTGGCAGCAAAGCTACGGCGGCGAGCTGCTCATACTTCTGCCCGACACCTTTGGCACCACTCAATTTCTTCAGGGCGCACCAGACTGGGTCGCCAAATGGACCGGCGAACGTGTCGATTCAAAAGACCCTTTTGAAGCCGGTGACGAGTATGTAGCCTGGCTGCTGCAACGCGGCGAAGACCCCCGCAAAAAACGCCTCATCGCTTCTGACGGCCTCGACGTCGATAAAATCATCGAGCTGCACAATTACTTCAACGGCCGCATACGTTTTTCCGCCGGTTGGGGCACGCTTCTCACCAACGACTTCCGCGACTGCCATCCCCGCAACGAAGACACTTTCGAGCCCATCTCGCTCGTCTGCAAACTAACCAGCGCCGACGGCCGCCCCACCGTCAAGCTCTCCGACAACCCCCGCAAAGCCACAGGCCCCGCCGAAGAGATCGCCCGCTATCGCCGCGTCTTCGGATCGCCCGTGCTCGCCGAAAGCCCCGTGCTGGTCTAGCTCCACACGCGCTTTTGGGTGGCGTTCATCCTGCACATCGTTCATCCGACCTCACCACTCCCCGAAAAAATCTTTATCCCAACCGCAAACTCCGTCCGCTTGCCCTCAGGCAGAGACACCACCAGCGCATCCGCGGTCTGGTCAAAGTGCAGCGGCGCACTCGACCCCAGCAGCTCCACACGCTCTACTTTCTTCACCGCCGTAGCCCCATTTGTGCCCAGCGTCTTGATACGCAGTACGCCATCCTCCGACGGCCCCAACGTATACGCATAAAGCTTGCCGCCCCTGGTTGTAAATCGTATGTCCTGCCCCGTATATGGCCGACCTTTACCCTCATTGAAATTGCCTTGAGCAATCTCCTCTGGTGGTCCTTCACCAAACACCTCAAATGGACGCGACCCATAGATGCCTTCACTATTCGCCTGCATCCACGTGCCAATTCCTTCCACAATCGTCTTCTCATCTGAATCGATCTCGCCGTTGCCACGCACCGGTATATTCAGACAAAGATTCCCGTTCTTCGATACCGCATCGACCAGTATCTGGATCACTGTCTTCGGAGTCTTGTATCGGTGCTGTTCGTAGACTGAGCGGTCGTAGTGCCAGTCGCCGATGCATGTATCCACCTGCCACGGCTCATCGAGAATCTTGTCTGTCCGCCCGCGCTCCAGGTCCAGCACGATCGCACCCTTGCGTTCCGGACGAATGCCTTTGCCTGTTACCACCACATCCAGCTTGCCGCGTTTGGCCAGCGTCGAGTTGTAAAAATGCGCCGTGATATCCAGGCCCGCTTCTCCCAGAGGCAGCTCCGTGTCGTCGAAGTACACCATGTCAGGTTCATACGTATCCATGAGGTCTTTGCAGCGCAAAAACCAACGGTTCACAAACTCCGGATGCGCTTCCGGAGGATTTTCGTCCCACTTGCCGTCATGGTCGCTGTGCCACTTCGACGCCTCAGCCATGGTCTTGATGCCATCCGGCAATACATAACTCGGCCCTACATAAAGTTCCTGCGGATCGAGTCCGGCCCACGCCGTTCCCCTGCCCGCACCCACGCCATTTTTCATCAACTGATACGCGTCATAGCGAACGCCCGCCATAGGCCCTTCGGGATCGTAGCCATACGCCGGCTGGAACCAATGCCACGCATGCGCCGAATGGTTACTTACCGCAAACCGCATCCCACGTTCGCGCACAGCCTTTCGCCACGTTCCAATGATGTCCCGCATCGGGCCCAGTCTCGTCGCGTTCCACTCATGATGCCGCGAGCGAAATGTATCGAAGTCGTCGTGATGATTCGCCAGAGCCATAAAGTATTTCGCTCCGGCTTTCTGATACAGATCCAGCAACTCCTCCGGCCGCCATTGGTCCACCTTCCACATGCAGTCGATGTCCTTGAAGCCCACCTTCGAGGGATGTCCATACGTCTTTACGTGATAAAGATTCTGCCTCTCGCCCTGGATATACATCCGGCGCGCGTACCAGTCGCCCTGCTCCGGCACGCACTGTGCACTCCAATGCGCCCATATCCCAAACTTCGCATCGCGAAACCACGCCGGCGGCTTGTATCCCGCGCGCAGCGACTCCCACGTGGGCTGAAACGGCCCCGCGGCGATCTGCCTTTCCGCACTCGTAGCCAAACGCCCCGGCGGCATCGCCTGCTGCGCCCTTGCCTGCAAAGGCAGCTTCGCCGCCAACCCCATCGCCGCTGCCCTGGCCGCAAAACTTCGCCGCGTCATCGCCATCGAAAATCTCCTCGCAGCATTGTGTCACGCAGCGTCGTTATACTGCTCCCATGTCCAAACTCTCCACCGTCGCCCGCGCCGCCGTAGCCTCCGCCCTTGTTGCAACGCTTGCCACGCAACCCGCATGGGCCTGGGGACGTGACGGCCACATGCTGATCAACCGCCTCGCGATTCAATATCTGCCGTCGGAGGTTCCCGCTTTCCTCCGCGACAAGACCGCGCTCGACACTATCGAGTACCTCGGACCCGAGCCCGACCGCTGGAAGAACCGCGCGGAAAAAGAGCTCTCCGACACCCAGTCTCCCGACCACTTTCTCGATTACGAGTGGGCCATCCTGGCCGCAACTCCCTGCACCACCGGCCCCGACTGCAACGACGGCTACAAATTCCCCCGCGAGCGTTACGACTGGATTCGCGCCCTCAACGCCGCGCAAGCCAAGCACCCGGAAATCAAGCTTCAGGAGAACGTCGGCTTCCAACCCTGGCAGGTTGAAGAAGTCTGGCAGCGTCTCAAGACCGACCTTCGCGAATACCGTCATCTTGTCGACGCGAAGCAGCCCACAGGCCCGGTCCAAACCGCCATTCTCTTCGACGCCGGATGGCTCGGCCACTATGTTGGCGACGGTTCACAGCCGCTGCACGTCACCATCCAGTTCAACGGCTGGACCGGTCCCAACCCCAACAATTACGCCACCGAGCACCGCATCCACTCGCTCTTTGAGAGCATCAACGTCACGGCAAACGTCAAGCCCACCGACGTTGCTCCGCTGGTTGCCGCTGCCAAGCCCGTCGATATCACCGACGAGTGGAATCAATACTTCCAGTACCTCGACCACACGCACTCGCTCGTCGAAAAAACTTATCAACTTGAAAAAGCCGGTGGCTTCAAAGATGCCGGCACCCCTGAAGGCAAAGCGTTCACCGACGAACGCCTCGCCGCCGGCGCCATCGAACTTCGCGACCTTATCTATTCAGCGTGGATTCACTCCGGCGACCCTGTAGAGGAGTATCACGGCCCTCAATAAGCCATACAGCTTCTATAACTTGTCATCCTGAGCTACGCGAAGGATCTACTTCGCTCGTGCCATATACAAAGATGGGCACCGCGTGATTGCGCATGCAGAAATCGTCACAATCTTCCCAATACCAAGGTCCAATTTCCCACTTCCCGCAACCTTCGCTATCCTTCCCACATGTCCACCGACGCACTCCTCAACACGCCCGGCCATCTTTCTTCTCCCGACAAGCTCGTGAACCTGCCGCGCCTTGTCACCGCTTTCTACGCCAACCACCCCGACCCTGAAAACCCCTCGCAGCGTGTCAGCTTTGGAACGTCAGGCCATCGCGGCTCGGCGCTGAACACCAGCTTCAACTACGCGCACATTCTCGCCATCACGCAGGCCATCGTCGAGTTCCGCGCCCAGGCCAACACTACCGGCCCGCTCTTTCTCGCCATGGACACGCACGCACTCTCCGAGCCGGCATTTGTCGCGGCGCTCGAGGTACTCGCTGCCAACGGCGTCACCGTGATGATCGATCAGGACCATGGCTACACACCCACGCCCGTCCTCTCACACGCCATCCTCGAGCACAACGGTTCCGGCGCGAAAGACCCCGCCGACGGCATCGTCATCACACCCAGCCACAACCCGCCTGAGGACGGCGGCTTCAAGTACAACCCACCCAACGGCGGCCCAGCCGACACCACTGTTACGAAGTGGATTGAAAACCGTGCCAACGAACTCATCGCCGCCAAGCTGCAAGGCGTGAAGCGCATCTCTTACGCTCGCGCCCTCGCTGCCGACACCACCCACAAGCACGACTACATCACCTCCTACGTCAACGACCTGGCCAATGTGATCGACTTCGAAGCGTTGAGCGGAACAGCGTTGAAGCTGGCCGTCGATCCGTTGGGCGGCGCCGGTGTCGCTTACTGGCCGCGCATAGCAGAGCAATATAAATTGCCCCTCGAAATCCTGAACCCGTACGTCGATCAAACCTTCCGCTTTATGACCCTCGACTGGGACTCGCGCATCCGCATGGACTGCAGCTCGCCGTTTGCCATGGCCAGCATGATCGCAAATAAAGACAAGTTTGACGTAGCGTGGGCGTGCGACACAGACCATGATCGCCACGGCATCGTGACACGCAGCGCCGGCTTGTTGAATCCCAACCATTACCTTGCGGTCTGCATTCAATATCTGTTCACGCATCGTCCGCAGTGGTCCGCTGCAGTCGGCATCGGCAAAACGCTCGTCTCGTCCAGCATCATCGACCGCGTAGCTGCCGGGCTCAATCGGCCCATGCTTGAAGTTCCCGTAGGCTTCAAGTGGTTCGTCGACGGTTTGATCGGCGGCCAGCTTGGCTTCGTTGGCGAAGAGTCCGCCGGCGCTACCTTCCTGCGCCGCGACGGCACCGTCTGGACCACCGACAAGGACGGCCTCATCTGCGGACTGTTGGCCGCCGAAATGACCGCACGCACCGGCAAAGACCCAGGCGTCCTCTACACGGAACTCACCGCCAAATACGGCAACCCCGTCTACGAACGCATCGACGCCGAAGCTACCAAGGAACAAAAAACCAAGCTGGGCAAGCTCTCGGCATCACAGGTGACTGCCAAAGAACTAGCCGGCGAACCCATCACATCCATCCTCACCGAAGCCCCCGGCAACAAAGCCCCCATCGGCGGCCTGAAGGTCACCACCGCAAACGGCTGGTTTGCGGCGAGGCCAAGTGGCACTGAAGATGTTTACAAAATTTACGCTGAGTCCTTCAACGGCGAAGCTCATTTGAAACAAATCCAAACGGAAGCCAAGGCACTCGTCGCCTCCGCCATCGCGTAAGTTGATCCCGAATCCCTCACTTGCCTCGCCACCTTCCGTATCCCTATAGTCAGTGCGCGTTCAAAACTAGTTCTCGCCAGCTTCAAAAACGCGCCGGCATTAAAATGGAGGAGCAGGAAAAATGAACAAGAGGCAGTTCTTGAAAACTTCCGCCACAATCGCAACCGGCGCTGTGCTCTCCCGTTTCGCCTCCGCCGACTCCAAAGACCAACCCGCTGCCCGTACCAACTGGGCTGGGAACCTGCATTACCACGCAGACCACCTCTACACGCCGCGCACCGTCGAAGAAGTCCAGCAGACCATCGCCAAGTGCCCGAAGCTGCGCGCGCTGGGTTCGCGACACTCCTTCAACACCATCGCGGATAGCCTCACCAACCAGATCTCGCTCGAACATCTCGACTCCATCGACATTGACGCGGCTGCGCGCACCGTCACCGTCGGGGCAGGCGTGCGCTATGGCACGCTCGCTCCAGTTATCGACGCAAAAGGTTTCGCACTCCACAATCTAGCTTCGCTGCCGCACATCACCGTTGCGGGCGCAGTCGCCACGGCCACGCATGGCTCCGGTGTCCACAATAAAAACCTCTCCTCCGCCGTCTCCGTGCTTGAGCTCGTCACTGCCAATGGAGACATCGTGCATCTTTCACGCGCGAAAGACGGCGACCATTTCCTCGGCTCTGTCGTTGCGCTGGGCGCGTTAGGCGTCGTCACCAAAATCACGCTGAACATCGAGCCGCGCTATGAAATGACGCAGGTCGTCTACCGCAATCTTTCCATGGATCAGCTTGAGCACAATCTTGAAGCCATCATGGCCAGCGGCTACAGCGTCAGCCTTTTCACCGACTGGCAGAAGAACCGCATCAACCAGGTCTGGATCAAGCGGCGCGTTGCCGCAGGCGAGCACACCGTCATCGCACCCGACTTCTACGGCGCCAAACCCGCCACCGAAAATCTGCATCCCATCGACGGCCACTCGGCTGAAAGCTGCACCGAACAGATGGGCGTTCCCGGCCCGTGGTATGAGCGCCTGCCGCACTTCAAAATGAACTTCACGCCGTCCAGCGGCGCCGAGCTTCAAACGGAGTACTTCGTCCCCCTCAACCGCGGCTATGAAGCTATCCGCGCTGTCGAGCAACTGCGCGACAAGATCACACCACACCTTTTCATCACCGAGCTGCGTACCATTGCTGCCGACGACCTATGGATGAGCATGGCCTATCAACGCGACTCACTCGCCATCCACTTCACGTGGAAGCCCGAAACGCCGGAAGTCACCGCGTTGCTGCCGCTCATTGAAGAAAAGCTCTCACCCTTCGCAGCGCGTCCCCACTGGGCAAAGGTCTTCACGATCCCGCCGGAGCAATTGCAGGCACGTTATCCAAAACTCGCCGCCTACCAGTCGCTCATCCAACAACACGACCCCCAAGGCAAGTTTCGCAACCAGTTCATCGATAGGAACATCTTCGGCGCATAGTTCCTATTCGTCGCCTGACTCTTGAGAGCCGCGCGAGCCTTTGCACCTTAGTGGCCATCCGTGGGCGCAGCCTGCGACGGCAAAACAGTTGCCGTTCCCACAGGCAAACCGACGACATCCGGCCCCAGTTCCACCTGCGTCCGGATCAGATTATCCGCCACGATCCGTCCAAAAACGGCTTTGCCCTTGTCGTTCAGGTGCGTCCGATCCAGCGCTGCCGTGGCATTTTCCGCCTTTGCATCTGCGTGCCCGACGGCATCAAACTCATCCGCTTCTGACTGCGTCATCTTGCTCAACACCTGCGTTGAGAGCGCCAGCAGATCAACAAACGTCACATCTTCTTCAGCCGCCACTCGCCGAGCCGCATTCGCATAAAGCTGCAGATCGGGATTCGAGGGCTTGCCATCCCTGAACGTCCTTCGCGCCAGCGGACTCAGTACAACGGGAATCGCTCCAATCGCCCGCGACTCGCGGATAAACTTCCGCAGATTGTCCGCATATGTCGTCTCCGGATCGGTATGCCGCTTCGGGTCGTCTTTCTGATCGTTGTGCCCAAACTGCATCACGTAGTAGTCGCCATGGTCGGCAAGCGATTTCTTCCAGGCACCCTCATCGATAAAGCTCTTCGAGCTGCGCCCATTCAGCGCTTCATCGATGCACGTTACATTCTTCGTCATGTCCGCGCAGAACCCTGGCCCCCAACCACCCTGCAGCGCCGTAGTCGAATCCCCAATGAGCACAATCGTCACCGGGCCCCCGTTGATCATCTTCATCGCCTTCACACCTTCAGGCGGAAGCTTCGCTGCCTCAGGCAGCACATACTTCTGCAGCGACGGCACCGCACGCCCCAGGTCTACTGCAACCATGCGCCCAAACACATAACTGCCCGCCCAGTTCAAATGCGTCTTGTCGAAGATGGTCTTGCCGTCGTTATCTTTCTTCGTAATCGCGAGCCTGTTCCCCTCAGCCTCGCCCACCTTATCCAGGTACGCGATGCTCTCATCCTGCAACTCGATCAGCGGCGTCTTCATCTCCTTCGCCACGCCGCGCATCGCCTCGCTGTACTCCTCAAGATCCGAGTGAATTTTCCCATCACTCTCGAAGTAGCGTCGCGTCAACGGCGTGCAAAGTACCGGCGTAATCCCTGCCGCACGAGCCTCGATCACAAACCGCTTCAAGTTCTCGACATACTG
>Ga0302313_10002723_pt1 | contig 12070 bp, 8 predicted proteins | sample III_Palsa_N2_2_FD_200454 | JGI IMG/M metagenome (GOLD analysis project Ga0302313, IMG submission 200454) | Peat permafrost microbial communities from Stordalen Mire near Abisko, Sweden - III_Palsa_N2_2 | ecosystem: Environmental > Terrestrial > Soil > Palsa > Peat permafrost | place: Sweden...
GTCCGCAACCGAAGCCCTTTGGCCGCGCAATCCGCCGATCCGCTATCGCGCTGCCATCCCGACCACGTGGATCGAACTGTCGATAACGGAAGGTAAGAATCGCCAGGTCCGTCGCATGACGGCAGCAGTCGGCTTCCCTACACTGCGTCTGGTACGCGTCGGCATCGGTGCGCTCGATATTTTTTCGCTGGGTCTCGCGCCTGGCGCGTCGCTCGAACTGCCAGCGCGAGCTCCATGGGACGGCCTCCGTTGATGCTCAAGCTTTAGGCAAAGTCCCGCTAAGCCGTTGTATCCGCAAGCGTTTTTAATGCCGATAAAAATCGCATACGGCATTGCCCCGGCATCTCCGGCTGCTCATTAAAGTCAGGAATAAACATTCCCGAAAATTTGCGGAGAATTTACGTCAACCGCGTTGCAAGCTGACGCGTTATTCGACGCAGATGCCGCCCGAAGCTATCCGGCATTCAGCCTTGAAGGCCTTTGTGCAAGCCGTTCCGCGGTCGGTGCAGGGAGTCCGAGCGCTCGCAGACGCGTCACGAAAATTTGTTGATGCGGCTGTCAACCGAAAGGTGGATGGCACGTTTACCGACATGACTCATACATAACCGGGTCATTTGGTTAATTTACTAAAGCTGAGGATTCACAAAATGAACAAACTGATCGCCGCTCTGGTCGCTGGCCTCTTCGCAACGGCAGCATTCGCACAAGCTTCGGCTCCGGTCGCAGCTTCGGCAGCTCCGGCAGCAGCAGCTTCGTCGGCAAAGAAGACCACGAAGAAGGCAACGCACGCCAAGAAGGCATCGAAGAAGAAGGCAGCATCGGCTGCTGCAGCTTCGGGCGCTTCGGAGTAAGTTTGTTGTAAAAACGCAGTCAAGAACTAGCAGCACTTGCCGTTCTTACGGCGTTGAAAGGCAGATCCCGCAAGGCGATCTGCCTTTTTGTTTTTGACGTGCTTTGACGCGCTCGCGTAACATTCGCGGGTTAATTTCCCACCCAGGAGTCTTGCCGTGCGAATTTCCCTGCGCTCGTTGCTCGCGCGCTTTGCGTTTGCCATTGCGTTACCGTTGGCCGCCGCCTCGTTCACGCTCGCCCCCGTCCACAATGCCTACGCGCAGCAGATGCCGCCCGGTGCCAAGCAGCCCGGCGATTTCCCGCGCGCCAGGCTGACTGTGGGCATGTTCGTGATCGACGCCGCTGTCGCCTCCAATGATGCGGATCGCGAACAAGGCCTGATGTACCGCTCGCAACTCGCCCCCAACGAAGGCATGCTGTTCGTATTCGGCGAGAATGCGGTGCACTGCTTCTGGATGAAAAACACGCTGATCCCGCTATCGATCGCTTTCATCCGCGCCGACGGCACGATCACCGACATCGACGAGATGGATGCCGAAACGACCAACAACCATTGCCCGCGCAACAACGGCGTGTACGCACTGGAAATGAGCAAGAGCTGGTTCGCGTCGAAGGGCATCAAGCCGGGGATGACGATTCAAGGGTTGCCGGCAGCGCAATAAGCAGCGGGACAAATCGTGCGAATCGTGCGATAACCCGCGCAGTCGCCGTTCACGGCCCGTTTCCGGAAAGCCGGTGCCTTGTTGCAAGGGCACTGGCTTTTTTGCGTGCACGCGAGCAAACCAGGAACAGGACCCACGGAGCGCCCCGCCGGTGGCCGCGCAGGCGGAGCTGGCAAGATTCCTGCAAAAGAGCTTACGACGCGCTATTCTAGTAGACTAACCGCAGCACGGAGTTCGTCCGGTCGGCGTCGTGCGCCGCCCGACGTCCACTACCGGCGCGCCAATTCAAGGAGGTTCACGTGCCCCGCAAGACTCCCATCGAGCGCTACCGGAATATCGGCATTAGCGCTCACATCGATGCCGGCAAAACCACAACCACCGAACGCATCCTCTTCTACACCGGCGTGACTCACAAGATCGGTGAAGTTCATGACGGCGCGGCGACGATGGACTGGATGGAGCAGGAGCAGGAGCGCGGCATCACGATCACCTCGGCTGCCACGACTGCTTTCTGGAAAGGCATGGCCGGCAACTATCCGGAACACCGCATCAACATCATCGACACGCCGGGCCACGTCGACTTCACGATTGAAGTCGAACGCTCGATGCGCGTGCTCGACGGCGCCTGCATGGTGTACGACTCGGTCGGCGGTGTGCAGCCGCAGTCCGAAACCGTGTGGCGTCAGGCGAACAAGTACAAGGTGCCGCGTATTGCGTTCGTCAACAAGATGGACCGCGTCGGCGCAGACTTCTTCCGCGTGCAGCGGCAGATCGGCGAGCGCCTGAAGGGCATCGCGGTACCGATCCAGATTCCGGTCGGTGCGGAAGATCATTTCCAGGGCGTGGTCGATCTCGTCAAGATGAAGGCGATCTACTGGGACGAAGAGAACCAGGGCATCAAGTTCGAGTATCGCGACATCCCGCCGGAACTCGCTGACACCGCGAAGGAATGGCACGACAAGATGGTCGAGGCCGCCGCTGAAGCAAGCGAGGAACTGCTCGACAAATACCTCGGCGGCGAGACGCTGACCGAAGAGGAAATCAAGCACGGCATCCGCGTGCGCTGCATTGCCAACGAAATCGTGCCGATGCTGTGCGGCAGCGCATTCAAGAACAAGGGTGTGCAGGCCATGCTCGACGCGGTGATCGATTATCTGCCGTCGCCGATCGACGTGCCCGCTATCACGGGTCACGACGAGTACGACAAGGAAATCGAGCGCCATCCGAGTGATAGCGATCCGTTCTCGGCGCTCGCCTTCAAGATCATGACCGACCCGTTCGTCGGCCAGCTGATTTTCTTCCGCGTCTATTCGGGCGTGGTGAATTCGGGCGACACGGTCTACAACGCGGTCAAGGAAAAGAAGGAACGCCTCGGCCGGATCCTGCAGATGCATGCGAACGAGCGCAAGGAAATCAAGGAAGTCTACGCGGGCGACATCGCCGCGGCAGTCGGCCTGAAGGAAGCCACCACCGGCGACACGCTGTGCGATCCGAATCACGTGATCATCCTTGAACGGATGATCTTCCCTGAGCCGGTGATTTCGCAGGCCGTCGAGCCGAAGACCAAGGTCGACCAGGAAAAGATGGGCATTGCGCTGAACCGCCTTGCTCAGGAAGATCCGTCGTTCCGCGTGCAGACGGACGAAGAATCCGGCCAGACCATCATCTCGGGGATGGGCGAGCTGCACCTGGAAATTCTGGTCGACCGCATGAAGCGCGAGTTCGGCGTGGAGGCAACCGTCGGCAAGCCGCAGGTCGCTTACCGTGAGACGGTGCGCAACAAGGTTGAGGATGTCGAAGGCAAGTTCGTCAAGCAGTCGGGCGGCCGCGGTCAGTACGGTCACGCTGTGATCACGCTGGAGCCGGCGCCGCAAGGCAAGGGCTACGAATTCGTCGACGCGATCAAGGGCGGCGTGATTCCGCGCGAATACATCCCGGCAGTGGACAAGGGCATTATCGAAACGCTGAAGGCCGGCGTGCTGGCAGGCTATCCGGTGGTGGACGTGAAGGTGACACTGACCTTCGGTTCGTACCACGACGTCGACTCGAACGAAAACGCGTTCCGTATGGCCGGTTCGATGGCTTTCAAGGAAGCGATGCGCAAGGCCAAGCCGGTCCTGCTCGAGCCGATGATGGCTGTGGAAGTCGAAACGCCGGAAGACTTCATGGGCAACGTGATGGGCGACCTGTCGAGCCGTCGCGGCATGGTGCAAGGCATGGAAGACATCGCCGGCGGTGGTGGCAAGCTGGTGCGCGCCGAAGTGCCGCTCGCAGAGATGTTCGGCTATTCCACCTCGCTGCGTTCTGCTACGCAAGGCCGCGCGACGTACACGATGGAGTTCAAGCACTACGCCGAAACGCCGAACAACGTCGCGGAAGCGGTGATCAACGCCAAGCAGAGGTAATCAAGGCTGAAGGCTGGCGCGGACAAAGCCCGTTCAGGTTGAACGGGCTTTTTTTCGTCACGATGCAGGCCGCACGCGTAACCGGCAGACATGCAAGAATGGCAGAACTGCAACCCGAGATGCCCGCCCTCACCCGGCAGCTTTGCATGGGAGACGCACCATGAGCCACGACCATCAGCATGATCACGATCACGACCACCCGCATGAATCCGGTACCACCGCGTCCAACGAAGGCGCCCCTATCGACTGGCGCGAACACGGCGTCAAAGTGATCCGTGGCGATCAGCTCGACAGCAACACCGCGCAAACGCCAGGCATGAATCGCGCCGCCGCAATCAACGCGGCGCGCGTCGGCGCGCAGAAAATCTGGGCAGGCACGGTGACGATCCATCCGAATGCCAAGACCGGCGCGCATCATCACGGCGCGCTGGAAAGCGTCATCTACGTCGTGCGCGGCCAGGCGCGAATGCGCTGGGGCGAGCACCTCGAGTTCACCGCCGAAGCCGGTCCCGGCGATTTCATCTTCGTGCCGCCTTACGTGCCGCACCAGGAGATCAACGCCAGCACCGACGACCCGCTCGAATGCGTGCTCGTGCGCAGCGATAACGAGGCGGTGGTGGTGAACCTGAACATCGACGCGGTCGAAGCGCCGGAAACCGTGTTCTGGGTCGATCCGATCCACAAACATCCGCACGAACACTAAGCCAGGCGGCGAAGCACCGGTAAGGATGTCGCCACCGCAGCGGTTCATCTGCCGGTGCATCGGCAAGTGTTATACGACGCCGTGCTCGCCCGCGGCGCAGGGCGTCCGAGCGTTGTCACGGTGATACAGGTTGGCCCTTTAAAGCGCGTCAACTCAAGCCTCAGCGGCCGCAGACGTTCCGAACCGCGGCCCAATCGCTTACACTGAAACCGCTTTTCGCCATCGCGATACCGTCGCCCCTGCCGTGCGCAAGCCGCGCGGCACCTATCAGAACGGACTGGACGCCCCATCGATGAAGACTCCCGCGGATCGACTCCTCGCGCTCGAAACTGCACGCCGCAGTGCCGATCACTACGGCAACCATGCGATCGACGAATTCCTCGCCGGCCGCTTGTCGCGCCGCGAGTTGCTGCGCTACGCCAGCGTGATTGGACTTTCGCTCGCCGGCGGCGGCCTCTTCGCTACCCCGCAGGCACGCGCACAAGGCACCCCCGGCGCCGCGAACGCGACTATTCGCGTCGCGCATCTGACGCCGACCGGAGCGATTGACCCGCTAACAGTCGGCGATGCCGGCGGTCTCGCACTGCTCGTTCAGACCGGAGAATTCCTGATCGACGACGATGGCGAGCACCTGGTCCTCAAGCCAGCGCTCGCGCTGTCGTGGAAGCCGAATGACAAGGGCGATGTCTGGACCTTCAAGCTGCGTCCGAACGTGAAGTTCAACGACGGCCAGCCGTTCACGGCGAAAGATGTCGTTGCCACCTTCGACCGCCTGGCCGACCCGGCAAGCGGCTCGGCGGCGCTCTCCGTGCTGAAGGGCGTGCTGTCCAAGGGCGGCGCTCAGGTCGTCGACGATCATACGGTCGCGTTTCACCTCGACGCGCCGAACGGCAACTTCCCGTACTACGTTTCCTCGGACAATTACAACGCCATCGTGCTGCCGGCCAGCTATGCGGGCAATTACGAAAAGAGCTTCATCGGCACCGGTCCGTTCAAGCTTGAAAAATACACGCCGAAAGTCGGCGCTTCGTTCGTACGTAATCCCGACTACTGGGGTGCCAAGGCCTTACCCGAACGCGTGCAGTTTTCGTTCTACGCCGACGAACAGGCCCAGATTCTCGCGCTGCAAGGACGCCAGGCCGACGTGATGGGCACGTTCACCGTGCAGGGCGGCATAGGCCTCATGAACAACCCCGAGTTCAAGACGATCGGCGTGAAGTCGAGCGCACATCGCCAGATCCACATGCGCAACGACGATCCGCTTTTCAAGGACAAGCGTGTGCGCCAGGCGCTGGCGCTGTCGCTCGATCGCGACGTGATCGTGCGCGGCCTGTTTCGCGGCAAGGCGCAGGTCGGCAACGACAGCCCGTTCGCGCCGGTGTTTCCGTCGTCCGATGCGGGCGTGCCGCAACGCAAGATCGACGTTGCCAAAGCGAAGCAACTGCTCGCGCAGGCGGGTGTGGCCAACGGTTTCGATGTGACGCTCACCACGGAAAAGTACATGGAGATTCCCGATCTCGCGGTGGTCGTGCAAAACGCGGCCAAGGCGATCGGCGTACGCATCAATCTGAAGGTGGAAAGCCAGTCGCTCTACTACGGCGCGGCCACGCCCGGCAAATCGGACTGGCTCGACTCGCCGCTCGGCATCACCGACTACGGCCATCGCGGTGTGCCAAACGTGTTCCTGAACGCACCGTTGACGAGCAACGGAACGTGGAACGCGGCGCACTTCAAGAACCCTCAGTACGACCAACTGGTCGCGCAATTTGTCGCGGCGGTCGATATCACGTCGCAACGCAAACTCTCCGGCCAGATTCAAACGCTGTTGCTCGACGAGACACCCGTGATCATTCCGTTCTTCTACGACCAACTGATTGCGATGCGCTCTGGCGTCAACGGGATGCGCTTTACTGCGCTCGCGCAGCTGTACTTCGACCGTGTGACGCTCAGTGCCTGAGCGCGGTGTGTGTCGCTCCTAGCTAACCATGTCGACTGCGCTCACGCCCTCCACCCCTCGCGTTAGCAAAGGCAACGCGGGACGGGTTGCGCGTTTTCTCGCGACGCGTCTTGCACTGTCGTTGATCACGCTGTGGCTGCTCTCGGTGATCGTATTCGCGGGCGGCCAGTTGCTGCCGGGCGACATTGGCCGTGCGATTCTCGGGCCACTCGCCGATGTGCGCGCGGTCGCCGCGCTCAATCACCAACTCGGCTCGGACCGCCCGCTATTGACCCAATACGTCGAGTGGATTACGCATTTCGTGCGTGGCGACATGGGCCTGTCGTACGCGTATCGCGAACCCGTTGGACCGTTCATCGCAGATGCTCTCGCGCATTCGGCGAAGCTCGGCCTGCTCGCCTTCATCGTGGTCGTGCCGTTGGGTATAGCAGGCGGCGTGTGGGCCGCGATGCACGCAGGGCGCTGGATCGATCGCACGATCAGCATCGCCGGTTTGTCGGCGACGGTCGTGCCGGAATTCGTCTCGTCGATCACGTTGATCCTGATCTTCGGCGTATGGTTGCGCTGGCTGCCAATCGAAGCCTCGTATCCTCCCGGTGCAGGCGTGCTCGAACAACTAAAGCATCTGATCCTGCCGGTGCTGCCGCTCGTGCTGGTGTTCTTTGGCTACATCGCCCGCATGGCGCGAGCCGGCACCGTCGAGGCGCTCGACGCCGATTACACGCGCACTGCCATTCTCAAGGGTCTGCCGCAGAGTGTCGTGATCTGGCGACACGTGCTGCGCAATGCGCTGCTGCCCACCATCACCGTTGCCGCTACGCAGCTCGGTTATATGATCGGCGGCCTCGTCGTGGTGGAGACGCTGTTCCACTATCAGGGCATCGGCTCGCTGATCTACAACGCCGCCAAGGCGAAGGACTTCCCGATGCTCGAAGCCGGCGTGCTGACGATCGGCGTCGTCTATACGGTAGCAAATCTCGCGGCCGATGCCTTGCAGGTGATGCTCAACCCGCGCCTGCGCGTGAGGAGCGGCGAATGAGTACGATTGTGCCTGGCACACCGGCTACGCCTGCCGTGCGCGAGCCCCGCTTCGACCAGTTGCGCGTGCTGCTGCGCTCGCCGACGTTCGTGGTCGGCGTGGTGATCGTCCTATGGTGGGTGGTCTGTGCGATTGGAGGACGCTGGATCGCACCGCTCGACGCCTACGCCTCCGACCCGCTCAACTCGCTAATGCCGCCCGACCACGCGCACTGGTTCGGCACCGATCAGCTCGGCCGCGACGTGTTCTCGCGCGTCATCGTCGGCGCTCGCGACATCCTCACTATTGCGCCGCTCGCCACGCTGCTCGGCACGGTGGCGGGCACGGCTCTCGGCCTCGTGGTCGGCTACTTCGAAGGCTGGGTCGACAATGTAGTGGGGCGCGCGATCGACGCCGTGCTGGCCCTGCCGCTCGTGATCGTCGCACTGCTTGCGCTCGCCGCCGTGGGAGCGTCGAACTTCACGGTGATCCTCGTGATCGGCATCACGTTCACGCCAATCACCGCTCGCACCGTGCGCGCCGCAGTGTTTGCCGAGCGCCATCTCGACTACGTCGCCGCGGCACAACTGCGCGGCGAGCGCGCACCGTACATCATGTTTGCGGAAATTCTGCCGAACGTGCTGCCGCCGATCATCGTCGAAGCCACGGTGCGCCTCGGCTATGCGATTTTCGCGGTCGCGACGCTGTCGTTTCTGGGCTTCGGCATCCAGCCACCTTCTGCGGACTGGGGCCTCGCGTTGTCCGAGTCGTACACATTGATGGCAGGCGGCGCGTGGTGGACGGTCGTGTTCGACGCCGCTGCCATCGCCTCGCTGGTGGTCGGCGTGAACCTGATTGCCGATAGCGTGCAAGGCGTGCTCGACCGATGAACGGCCCCCCTCCCGCCTCGTTTCCCGCCTTCGGCGCCTCGAAGAGCGACCGCACCGACGCGCTGACACTGATCGGCCTCACCGTCACCTACCGGATCCGTGGACGTGACCGCGAAGTCTTGCACGACGTTTCGTTCCGCGTGCGGCGCGGCGAGGCGTATGGTCTGGTGGGCGAATCGGGTTGCGGCAAGTCAACCGTCGCGATGGCAGCGCTGCGCTATCTGCCGCGCAACGGCAAAGCGAAAGCGGGCAAGATCCTGATCGCCGGACAGGACGTGCAGGCGCTCGACGCCGATGCGTTGCGCACGATGCGCGCCACCGCGATCTCGATGGTCTACCAGGACCCGGGCCGCGCGCTGAATCCATCGATGACAATTGCGCGCCAGGTCGCCGAGGCCTTTGAAGCAGCGGGCGCCAGCCGCAGTGAGGCGCTGACGCGCACGCTGGAGATGCTGCGGCGTGTGCGCATCGCAGCGCCTGAACGGGTGATGGACAGTTATCCTCATCAATTGTCAGGCGGCATGCAGCAGCGCGTGGTGATCGCCATGGCTCTCGCATCGAACCCTGCCCTGCTGATTCTCGACGAACCCACTACCGGCCTGGATGCGACAGTGGAAGCCGAAGTGCTGGACCTCGTCGCGCAACTGCGCAAGGAACTCGGCACCGCGGTCCTCTTCATCAGCCACAATCTCGCGGTCATCGGGCGCATGTGCGAGCGTGTCGGCGTGCTGTATGCGGGGAGGCTCGTCGAAGAAGGCGCGACGCAAGACGTGTTTGCCCGGCCGCGCCATCCATACACGGTCGGCCTGCTGCGCTGCCTCCCCACCTCGGGACGCAGCAAGGAGCGCGAGCGGCTCGACACGATCGCGGGGCAACTGCCCTCGCCCGGCTCGGTCACGCAGGGTTGCATCTACGCAGACCGGTGCCGTCTCGCGGATGACCGCTGCCGCCGCGAGGCTCCGCCGCCGCATCGTGTTGCCGGTGCGCACGGCGATCAGATGTCGCGTTGCCACTATCACGAGCGGGCGATGGAATTGCCCCGTACCAGCACCGAAGCGGCCTCGCCTCAACCCGGCGCTGACAAAGACGCAACGCCTGCCGCCGCTCCAGCCCCTGGCGCGCTCGTGCTGCGCGCCGAACGGGTTTCGAAGACATTCCACGTGGGAGGCATCGCGCTGCGCGCAGTCGACGACGTCTCGCTCGATCTGGCCACCGGCGAGACCTTGGGCCTCGTCGGCGAATCGGGCAGCGGCAAGACGACGCTCGCCAAACTGATGCTCGGCCTGCTCGCACCCGACGCCGGCAGCCTCCTCGAACTCGACGGCAAACCGCTGCCCGCACGCGTCACGAGTCGCAACGACGAGCAGGTCAAATCGCTACAGATCGTGTTCCAGAATCCCGACTCGGCGCTCAACCGGTCGCATTCCGTGAGACGGCTGATAGGCCGCGCCCTCTCGCGGCTCGCAGCGTTGAGCGGACCGGCGCAGGACGAGCGGCTCGCAGCGTTGACGGCAGCCGTGCGCTTGCCGGATCGCTATCTCGGCTCCCGCACGCGGCAATTGTCGGGCGGCCTCAAACAGCGAGTTGCGATTGCCCGTGCGTTCGCGGGCGAGCCGCGCGTGGTGGTCTGCGACGAACCGACCTCCGCGCTCGACGTCTCCGTGCAGGCGTCGATCCTCAACCTGCTCGCCGATCTGCAACGCGAGCGCGGCGTGAGCTACGTGTTCATCTCGCACGATCTGCACGTGGTGCGTTATCTATCCGATCGCATCGCAGTGCTATACGTCGGACGGCTTCTGGAGATCGGGCCAGCCGCCGCGGTCTTCGACGGCCCACATCATCCGTATACCGAGGCGCTGCTGTCTTCGGCGCCGGCGCTCGACGCCGTCAATCGCGGCGAGCGCATTCGTCTGTCCGGCGAGATGCCGAGCCCGGCCTCACCGCCTTCGGGCTGCGTGTTCCACACACGCTGCCCGCGCAAGCTCGGCGCTGTCTGCGAGGAGCAGGATCCGCCTTTTGCCGACGCCGGCAGCGGGCATCGGATCCGCTGCCACATCCCCATCGATGAGCTGCGCAAGCTGCAGGCCGCGCCCCGCATCGTCGCCCAGCGCACGACCCCGGACGCGCCCTCAGGTGCAACCCCTGGCGAAGTTTAGCCCGCCACCTCCCGCGCGTTTCACGTCCGAAACGTTTTCCGTCGATTCCCGACATGACGCGTCACACCCATCACGAAGACGCCACATCGGACGGGCTTGAGCGGGCAGTGGCACGGATATCGCTATAAAGGGAGCGGTATCCGGCCCGCGTTGAACGATCCAGCCGCGTGCGCGATCCGTTGCGCTGACATCCATATGCATGGTTGGGTCCAGCGGCATGGCGCGCGCCGTCGACATCGCGCCCGGCAGACGAGCGGTCAACCGGCGTTTGCCGCTACGTGCGAGGGAGGGGGAATCAATCACGTGGACCGGAGCCACAAAGGATCGGCAGAACGGTGACAGCGTTTCGCGCACATCGCGTGCATTATGCATCGGCACGCGATGCGCAGAGCGACTCGGGGAGGCGATCAGGCTCGCAGATCGACAGGCCGCTCGCGTACCACACACGCTTGAGAGACGGCGGCGACGAGGAGCTGGCGTTTCGTCGGGAGAGAAGTGATGAAGACCAGAATATTAAATCAGTACTGCTACGGGATAGCCGGCGGTATGGCGATATTCGCCGCAGGCGCGGGATTACTTTCGACTCAAGTCGCGTACGCGGGCTCCAGCGAAGACGTTGCGAGGCTGACGGTTGCGGCCGGTGCTCCGTTGCCCGCGAGCGGCGCGGCGACCACGACGCAACTCACGCAGAGCGATCCGTCGGGAACCGGGGAGGCGGCTTATGGCGCCACTGCGGCTGAGGATGTCGCTACGGTCTTCGGTGGTCTGGAATGCCGTGGTACCGATGCGGGTCAGTGCACAGCGCACGGCCGCGGCGGAGCTGCGAGTTCGGGCGGCAACACAGGTGCGGGTAGCGGCGCCGGTGCCGCAGCGGGCGCAGGGCCGAGTGGAAATGGGGCGGGCGCCGGCAAGGGTGGTGGAAGCGGAAGCAGCGGTGGTGGTAGCGGTAGCGGCCCAAGTGGCGGTGGCAGTGGTCCCGGCGGTGGTGGCAGTGGTCCCGGCGGTGGTGGTAGTGGACCCGGCGGTGGTGGTAGTGGACCCGGCGGTGGTGGCAGTGGCCCCGGTGGCGGTGGTAGTGGTCCAGGCGGCGGCGGTAGCGGCCCGGGAGGCGGTGGTAGTGGTCCAGGCGGTGGCGGCGGAGGTAGTGGCCCCGGCGGCGGTTTCGGTGGTGGCTTTGGCAGCGGTTGCGGTTGCGGCAGCGGTCCCAGCGGTGGGTTTGGCGGCTTCGGTGGCGGCCTCGGCGGAGGCCTTGGCGGAGGTTTCGGCAATGGCGGCCACGGAGGCAAGGGTGGAAGCGGCAGTGGCGGAGGTAGCGGAGGTAGCGGCGGGAATGGACGTTAGATCCAAGGAACGGCACCCCCGAGCCGTTCCTATCCCGCGGGCCGTGCTCCGTCGCGGCAGCCCTTCCCGGCGAGTGTAGGCGGTGG
>Ga0302313_10002724_pt1 | contig 12063 bp, 8 predicted proteins | sample III_Palsa_N2_2_FD_200454 | JGI IMG/M metagenome (GOLD analysis project Ga0302313, IMG submission 200454) | Peat permafrost microbial communities from Stordalen Mire near Abisko, Sweden - III_Palsa_N2_2 | ecosystem: Environmental > Terrestrial > Soil > Palsa > Peat permafrost | place: Sweden...
GTGGCTGGCTGTGCACCGCGCTGATCTGTCGCTCTACTACAAGCGGCTGACGCGGCCGGAGTATCTAACTCTGTGCGCGATCCGGGACGGCTCAACGCTCCCCGAGGCACTTGAGGCAGGCTTCTCGGGCTCCCGGCTGGCGATCGGGGTGCAACTCAATCTGGTCCGTCAATGGTTTGCCAGCTGGGCTGAGCTTGGGTGGATCTGCAAACCGCAAGACGCTTCTGAACGGAAAGAAGGATAGGAATGCCGGTAATACACCGCGTTGGCAAACTGTACACATCAGCCTCACAGCTCTTAAATCATTTGCAAAGCCCGCTCCTGTTGGCGATTCGCCTCTACTGGGGATGGCAATTTGCGCAATCGGGGTGGGGCAAGCTCCACAACATTGCGCGTGTCACTGACTTCTTTACCTCTTTAGGACTGCCGCAGCCACACCTTACCGCGATCGCGATCTCGTTGCTCGAACTGGTGGGAGGGATCCTGCTTGCCTTCGGCATCGGTACCAGGCTTATCTCAGTCGTATTATTCATCAACATGAATGTTGCCTACTGGACCGCTGAACCTGCGGCCTATGGGAAGATCCTCAGCGATCCTGACAAGTTCACTGGAGCAGACGCCTATACTTTTTGGTTCGCGACGTTGATTATCATGGTTTTCGGACCCGGCAAATGGGCTTTGGATACCATCCTGGGGCGCTTCTTTGGAGTGGAATCCGGCGATACGCGCTCGGTCTGATGGCTTCCAGAATTGCAGGAGGGCCGCTATTGGCCCGCGAAAGATAAAATACGGTTTGCGCAGTTGACCGCTGACTTGCCCGCAAGAGACTCCGTGAGAATTTTGTACATATTGACGTCGCTTGGGGTTGGCGGAGCGGAGAAACAGGTCATCGATCTTGCTGTGCGGATGGCGGCCAATGGCCACTCCGTTGCGTTTCTCGTCTTGAAACATGCGGACGAGGAGTGGCCGGTCAAGCTGCCTGTCATGCGCCTGAATATCGCCAAGACACCGACGGGTATTGTGCGTGGACTGCGTTTCGCGAAGAAGTTTCTCGCCCTGTTCCGCGCCGACATCGTTCACAGTCATACCTTTCCCGCGAACATCTTTGCGCGGCTGCTGAAAGGAATGGTGCTCACGGGCGGCAACGCTCCTAAGCTCGTGAACACGATTCACAATGTGCATGAGGGCGCCTGGCATCGCATGTTGATCTATGGTGCGACTGACCCACTGGCAAATGAAGTCACAGCCGTCAGCGGAGCCGCTGCCGACCGGTTCCTGAAGCTTCACGCAGTGCGGGCGAAGAAGATGCGGGTGCTCACCAACGGGATCGATACAGAGGCCTTCTCTCCGGATCGCAGCAGGCGAAAGAGAGTGCGGACCCAAATGCAAGCCGGCAAGGACTTTGTGTGGATTGCCGTGGGAAGACTCGTGCCTGCGAAGGACTATCCCAATCTCCTGCGGGCGTTCGAAGGAGTGCGAAGCCAGTATCCGCCGGCGCGATTATGGGTCGTGGGTGAGGGCGACGTGGAGCAATGGAAAGCCGGGCGTTCAAGCGGGCGTTCTGGCGAGCATGCAGGCGAGCATGCAGGCGAGGGCGCGGCTATTGGGGTCGAATGGTTGGGCCTGCGCCGGGATGTGGCGGATCTCCTCGATGCCGCTGACGGCTACGTGATGTCTTCCGCCTGGGAAGGAATGCCGCTGGCTCTGGCTGAGGCGATGGCCATGGAAAAGGTCGTGGTCGCAACCGATGTTGGCGGAGTGCGTGAGCTTGCGGGCGAGGCTGGATTGATTGTTCCCTCGAAAGACAGCAGTGCTCTCGCCAAGGGCATGATTCAAGCGATGGGCATGAATGATTTTGAGCGCAAAGCGATGGGGAAGCAGGCCCGGGAGCGCGTCATAAGCCAGTTTTCGATGGCCGCGAAAGCGGCTGAATGGCAGAGGTTCTACGCGGAGCTCGTATACGATAAGAGCTCATGAATAATTGGTTTCGGCGTTCTTTGGTCTGGCTGGCGCTTGACCCGCATATTGCTGCTCCTCTCGTGTTTGCCGCCCTGCTGCGTGTTGGCCTGATGATGGTTGCGTTCCTGCTGACCGGCACCCAGGTCATGACCCAGGGGGACACGGCCAGCTACCTTGAGCCTGGCTGGAATTTGATCCATCACGGCGCCTTTGAGACTGCCGGCCTCCCCGAGACGGATCGCACCCCGGGCTATCCGATCTTTGCCATGCTGACGGGAATGGCCATGGGAAATGTCCTGCTTACTGCATTTGCACAAATTGTTTTATCGCTGGTTTCTTTGCTGCTGGCGCGGAGAATCGCGGATCGGATCTTCCCTGACAGTCGTGCCGGTGTCATTGCGGCGTGGCTCTTTGCCATTGAACCTCTCTCGATCACCTACACGGCGCGTCTCATGCCTGAGACGTTGTTTGTGATGCTGCTGTTGGTATGCATCGAATGCGTGTTGGTGTTTCAGAAGACTGCGAGGGTGCGCGTCCTGGTGATTGCCGGATTGGTGCTTGCGGCTGCGACCTTTGTGCGTCCGATCAGCTATTACCTAGGGTTTGCGCTGGCGCTGGGCGTGGCGGTTACAGCGCCGAGACAACGTGGCCTGTGGTGGAAGGCTCCGGCAGTGTTACTTGTCACCTTCCTGCCCTGGTTGGCAGCATGGCAGGCACGCAACGAGATCGAGACTGGCTACAGCGGCTTCTCCAGCATTGTCGAGACGAATCTCTACTTCTTTCAATCCGCCGAAGTGAGTGCCGAGTTGCAACAGATAACGCTCGGAGCAGAGCAAGCGAAGCTTGGCTATCCTACCGAAGCGGATTACCTCGGGGCTCATCCGGAGCAGGTGGGTTGGAGCCAGACGGAGCGGCTGCACTTCATGCGAACCCAAGCGGTAAAGGTAATCGCATTGCACCCGTTGCTTTACTTCAAGACTCACATGGTTGGTGTTGGAGTTGTCGCTTTCACGCCTTGCGCGACGGAGCTTCTGCAGCTCTTTCGCGCATACCCGGTGGATGGCGCAATGCCCCACCGCATCATCAACGAGGGAGTGATGCTTTCGCTCGAGCGCCTATTCGTGATTCATCCTGAAGTGACGATTGTGATGGCTTTGCTGGAAGCAGTTCTTCTATTGCTTTACTTGTTTGCCGTTTGGGCATGCCTGAGGTCCGGCGTCCAGAACCTCGGTATGTGGACGATCGTGCTTATCTCGGCGTATTTTCTGATGATTTCGGGGGGTGCGCAGGCGGTTGGCCGGTACCGTCTTCCGGTCATGCCCCTGTTGTGCATTCTTGCGGCGGGTGGCATTGTTTTGGTTTACAAAAACAAAATGCGGGGCCATGACAGCCCCGCAGTTGAGGATATTTGAATGCGTTAGAAGGCGAATAGCGCCTGGAAGCGAATCACTCGAGCTGCGGCGCCCTGAGAGAACGGGCCTCCCTGCAAAGCGCGCGACTTGCCGAATTCGCTGTTGCCTACGACTCCTGTTGGAGTTCCGTAGTTGATGTCGTTGAAGAGGTTCGATGCCATCGCGCTGAAGGTCAGGTTGTACTTGCGTGGGGTGACGGTTGGCGCGAACATTCCGCCGGGGCCACCGCGTCCACCGCCGCCTCCACCGAATCCACCAGGTCCAAATCCACCGCCGGGGCCACCGCCAGGACCACCGCCGCCGCGGCCACCACCTGGAGGTCCACCACCGCCTGGAGGGCCCCCGCCCTGATTGGCGTTGGCGTCGACCGAAGTCAGCTTCGGTCCTACTCCAAAGGTCCTGCTGACGCGGAGATTCAACGCCACCTCGGCCGGTCCGTTGCCTGCGTTGTTACGCAACAATGTTTCTCCAGGCAGAGGTGTTGCGTTGATGTCGAGGCATCCGTAGGAGGTCTGGTAAAAGCCAGTTGCGCCGGCGGCGCACTCGGAAGAATTGGCGACATATGGCCTGTCGTTGAAGAAGGTGTCGCCGTTGTTGTCTGTTGGCGTGGTGATGTTGAAGGGCCTTCCAGCCTGCGCGATCAGGAATGGATTGAAGCGAAGTCCCCACGGGCCGACGTAGTTGCCAATCAGAAAGACCTGATTACGGGAGATAAACGCTGCACGCCCGTAGTCCTGGCCGAGATTGAATGAGTTGGAAGCGGTCGTACCTCCCGCGCCATCGGTATTCGCGAAGCTGAGAGTGTAAAAGCCGAAGACGTTAAATCTGGGGCTGATCCGCGCGTTGGTATTGATGATCAGCTGATTCTGCTTGAAGATGCCTTCGGAGAAGTACTGGTAGAGGTTTCCGAGGGTCGAATTGTAGGTTGGGCTATACGGTGCGTTGGCGTTGATCTCCACGAGTTGGTGGACGCCCTGAGAATGCAAATACGTCGCGGTGAGCGTCTGAGTTTTGGTCAGCTGCCGCTCGATGCTGGCTCCGAATTGTTGCGTGTAGGGCGAATGGTAGGTTGGAGAGACCTGGTAGGTTGTTCTTGTGTCGGTGGTACCGGTGCCGCAAGCTGCCTGGTCGAAGGTGGTAAAGCTGTCGGTAAAGCATTGCGAGGTGACTCCACCGGATTCCTCATCAAGAGTGTATTGATCCTGAAGAATCGAGCGGTTGATGGTGAGGAAGTTGCCGATGCCGAGGCGATCGTAAAAGATGCCGTATCCAGCGCGCAGAACGGTCTTGGCCTGCTTGCCTCCCTTGCCGTCGAGTGCATAGGCCATGGAAAATCTCGGCGCCCAATCGCTGTGATCCGAGACGTGGTTTTGCGATTCCCAGCGCAGGCCCGCGGAGAGAGTGAGCCTGGGGCTGAATCTCCAGTCGTCCTGGACAAAGGCTGCGCCGTCAAAGACGTTGCCTACAGCGCTTTGTGCGCCGGTGGAATAGGTAAGTTGGCTTGGGGCCGCGCTGCCGGCGGTGCCGGCAATAGCATTTTGAACCGCGGTAGCATAGGTCGGTTCATCCGCGAAGGTGAAGGTTCCGTTGAAGCCTGCGTCCGAGGCGTTGGCGTCGCGGCTGTCGCGCATGCGGGTGCCGAATTTCAGCGCGTGCCTGCCCAGCGACATGGTTGTGATGTTTTGAAATTCCCAGCGATCGGTGTGATCGTGCGAGCTCTGGGAGGAGCTGCCACCGGCGGTGAAGTTTCCCTCCTGCACCTGGATGGTAGGAGCTGTGCTGACCGGAGTCTGACTGGAAAGGGTGCGGTCGTACTGAAACCGCGTTTCGTTGACGATCTTGTCGCTGATCACTTCGGTGTCGCTGATCTGCAGGTTGTTGTCGTTGGTCAAAGTGGTGTAGGCAAGCGACGGCAGCTGCGTAGAAGTGAGGTTGCCGGCCTCTGAGTCGTGGTAGTACTGGTAGCGCACGGTCAGCGTGTTCTTCTTACCAATCTGAAGGTCGATGCGCGGGGAGACGTTGGTGCGTGAGTGCGGGTTGGGGATGGTTCCGTTCACGTCGCCTGGGCAGTTGCCGAGATCGTCGCATGGCGAGTCGTAGACGTTGACGTTGTTGATGGACCGATGCTCGGCGGAGATAAAGAATGAGGTGTTCTTGTTCAGCGATCCATTCACAGTCCCGTTGTACTGATAGCTGTAGTAGCCGGGAACGTTGGGGGTAAAGGGATTGCCGGTGTTGAACGCGCTGTCGTTGCCCAGCATCATGAACTGGCCATGCAGCTTGTCGGTGCCGGGCTTGGTAAGGATCTCGATGCGACCGAAGCCCAGCCGGTCGTACTCCGCCGAATATGGATTTTGATTGACGCGAATCTCGCGGATCGAGGACTTAGGCGGAAGTTGGCCGCCGGTGAAGCCATCGATGTAGATCTGTCCGCCGTTCGGTCCCGCCGAGGGTCCAGCCAGCGCTGAGAGCTCATTCGAGAGCTCATCGGGATCGTCGGAGAGGGCTTCCAGATCTTTGCCCTTGATCACCATCGCATTGCCATTGTTATCTGCTTCAACGCTTACCGTCGGCGTCTCATCGGTGACGGTGACGGTCTGCTGAGTTGTCTGGATGGCCATGGTGATGTCGATGCGCTTGATCTGACCTGCAGTCACGGCGATGCCCTGCGAAACGAAGGGGGCAAAGTTCTGAAAGGTCGCGGTCACGGAATAGGTTCCAGGCGCCGGCGCGTGCACTTCGTACCCGCCAGTGGCATCGGCAGTGGCAGTAGCAACCGTCTGTCCCTTGGAATTGCTGATGGTGACGGTCGCGCCCGGTATCAACGCTCCCGTAGGATCGGAAATCTTGCCGCGTAACGTCGCCTGCGCCGCTGTGCTGCCGGTGGCGGCGGTTGTTGACTGCGCCGCGGGCGCTGGCGCGGTCTGGGCAACCCCGCTCGCCGCAAGCGTCAGTAAGGCAACCGGGATAGAAAGAAAGAAGACAAATTTTGAGTACACGAATCCCCCACTGTGCTAAGAATCCAGAAGTAAGTTCTGTTACTGAGCTGCTTCAGCGCTTCCTGAACTCATGTTCCAGTTCGAGAGCAGCATGTTCTGTGTCGATGCGGGAGCCTGCAACAACGGCTCGACGCCGGCCAGCAATGTAATGGCTGTAACCTCAGAGGTTCCTTGAGTTGACACCAGCATCACTGCATCGCCCTTCTGAAGATCGGAGAGGTGAATGGCTGGAGCGCGACTCAGCATCTGCTGCAGATCGCCACCGCCGGAGCGCCGTCCCTGCCCGTACTCGGAACTGCCTTGTCCAGGTTGCCCAGCTTGTCCAGCTTGTCCAGCATAGCCAGGCCGTACTGCGGGAGCCCCCGGGGCTCCGCCGCCGTTGCCGTTCGAGCCTGCGGGGTGGTCCCCGGCAGCTCCGGCTCCGGTTCCACCGGCTGCGCTGGCGCCCCCGGGTTTGGTCATGGAAGCAAGGATCCTGGCCATGTTTTCCGGAAGTTTACGCATCTGGGCATCGGCGCCAACATGGACCGTGACATCATGCTTGGTGATCAGGTCCTTGAGCGTGATGGTCATCGCGGTGGGATTGATGGAGCTGACGGTACCGGAGATATTGCGGAAGCTTCCCGACACCACCTCGACAGCGGCCACTTCCAGCCCATCGGCGCTCTTGGTCCCGCGAGCCCGGAGTTGATCGCCCACCTGAATCGTCTCGATTGGGGCCGGCTTGGCCTGGTCGAAGCTGACTGAATCGGGAGCGTAACGGCGCAACACCGTGGTGGGCGTGGTATGGAGAGCGATCGTCTTCTCCGCAGGACCTGCACCGGATGTGATTTCAATCAGCCCTGTTCCGGCATTGACCGACTTGACGAGGCCGCCGACGCCGTTGCGCTGCCAATCTTCACGCTCCTGTTGCTGCTTTTGCGCCAGGTCGGCTTGCGGGATTGCAACGATGGAGATTGCCGTGACCGGATCAGTGGCTGGATCCGGCGCGATTCGTACCAGCACCCGGTCTCCAACAGCGAGGTCGCTGAACTGGATCGTGGCGGCGTTGCTGAGGTCCTTGGCGCCGGGGGCGATTCTTTGAATCTTGATGCCATCAGGGACGGTGACCTTGCGCTCCACACCTGCGTCTGTTTTGACGGTTATCAATCCCGCTCCGACGACGGTAATGGTGCCCAGAAAGCGATTGGACGGCGCGGCTGCGGGCGCTTGCGCGGCCCCGAATGCGGGTACGGTCGATATTCCCAATCCTGCTCCGCTTATCAGCACCAGCGTGCAGCAGATCAAAGTGCTGAGACTGGATTTCGTCAACTTCAGTTGCATATCTTCTCCGAAAAACAGGTGGACCTGCATTACTTGAGAAATCGTTCGCAACGGAGGAACCGGCAGGAGCCAAACAACCAACTAGGCCAGGATGAAAGCACGTACGATTTTCCTGCCCATGTAGACGAGGTGGCCGGAGAGAAAGTTTACCGTTTGGTTTGTAACGAATTGTAGCCCGATTTGTAACGAAACATTACATTTGCACCCTGGCCGTAGATAGGAATTCGAAGCTTCCTGACGGGCTGATGGATATCCCGGAGAGACGCCGGTTATGGACGACGATCGAATCCTTGTACCAGAGATTGAATGCCGGCAAATCCTGCGCAAGTATCTGTTGCGCTTGCACATAGTCTGACGTTCGGCGGGCCTGATCGGTCGACGCGCCGGCGTCGTCCAGCAGCGCGTCCAACCGCGAATTGCTGTAGCGTCCGCGATTGGCGCCTTTTGGAGGAATGCGTGCTGTGCTGAACGCATAACCGAAGATATCCGGCTGCTCATTTCCACCTATCCAGCGCAGAGCATATATCTGAAAAGAGCCTCGAGTCAGGTCCTGAATGTAAGTGGCGGATTCGAAGCTTCGGATATCGAGAGCAATGCCTACCTGCGCCAGCTGCTGTTGTAGCGTCGCGGCCAGCAGCCGGGTTCCTTCGTCCGTGCTGGTTTTCATGGTCAAATGCAGGCGTGTTCCGTCGCGACCGGGACGATAGCCGGCCTGATCCAACAAGGAAGCCGCTCGACTGGGATCGTAATCGTATCGAGCTACGTTGCCAGTCCACGCCCAGTGTGTTTGCGGAAGAAGGCTGACGGCCGATCTGGCGCGTCCATCCTGAAGGGTCTTCAAGATAAGTGGAATATCAATGGCGCAGGCCACGGCCTGTCTCACGCGCACGTCACGAAGGATAGGATCGATGGTATTGAATGCGATGTATTGGACTTGGGTTCCGCCTACGCTCTCGACGGCCAGGTGCTTCTCGGCCGCCAGCACGGGGAGCATATCCGGAAGCAGGGAATTGCTCTCGAGGTCTGCCGAGCCCTTGCGTAGTTCAAGCGCGCGAGTAATCGGGTCTGGAACAACCGCGAAGCGGACGCGCTGGATATTGCCTTGCGAGCTGTCCTGCTGCCAGCTCAGTGGATTGCGTTCGATGACCACTTCTTTGTCGATCTCCTGGCTCACCAAGCGAAATGGTCCTGAGCCGACGGGGTGCTGCCAGAAGTCGCGGCCGCTGCCGTAAGGAACAATGCCCATCGCGCCTGAGGAGAGATTGGTCAGCAGAAAGTTGTCGGGGTATTTCAGGTGCAGGACGACAGTCTGGGCGCCTGGCGCTTCGATGCTCGCTACTGACGCATAGCTCGCGCCTTTGGGAGTAATGATGGTGCCATCGCGCATCGACTTCAGCGTCCAGAGAACATCGCGCGAAGTGAGCGGCCGGCCGTCGCTGAAATGGACATCGGGATGCAGATGAAAGATCAGCGTCAGCGGGTCTGGCTGATTCCATCGCTCGGCCAGACCGGGCGCCACGCGGAAGCTCGCGTCGCGCACCACCAAGCCATCGAAAAGCAGTTCCTGGATGTGTTCGGATTGTGCGTCGGTGCCGATGCGCGGGTCAAGATTGGTGGGGCTGGATTCAATCAGGAACACGACTGTTCCCTTGTCGATGCGGGGGCTGTGGCAACTGGTGAGGAGTATGAAGCCCATGCATGCCAGGAGAAGTGCAAGCCTACGCATAGGTCACCTGACCAAGAATTGCGGGCCGGGCGGCTCCGGTGGCGGATGGGACGTTGCCTGGACGATGATGCCAAGTCTGCCACGCCAGCAGCGCGAATGCCGCGGCTTCCTTTGCTTCGGCAGGCATTCCCAGTGCGTCTGTCGAAGTGACGCGGCAGCCTAGTGGCTTGAGGAGTTCGGTGAGTTGTTGTATGAGGGTGAGGTTGCGCGCGCCGCCTCCGGAGACGAGGAAGTCTACTGGGGTGTTGCCCATTTGCGAGGCTGCAAAACGCGCATAGGCGCCGGTGATTGAATGCGCCGTGAGTGCTGTCGCTGTGGCGATGATGTCTTGCCTGCGCCTGCTGAATTTGCGGCAGTCGGCGAGGAACTTTGCGGCGTATTCCCTGCCAAACTGTTCCCGGCCCGCAGTTTTGGGCGGCGGTTGACGAAAGAAACGCTCGCGCAACGCCTTGTCGAGCACGGGTTGCAGTGCAGTGCCGGTGGCGGCGATGGCGCCGCTTGCATCCATGGGTTTGCCGTAGAGCTCGAGCATGAGGGCATCGATCAGCATATTGCCGGGGCCGCAGTCGAAGGCCAATACCTGGGCCGCATTTGCGTCCGGCGGAATGGCGCTGAAGTTGGCGATGCCGCCGATGTTCTGCAGGACGCGGCCGCGCTTGGGATGGCGAAAGAGCACAAAGTCCAGAAGTGGGACCAGAGGTGCGCCTTGACCGCCGGCGACCATGTCGGCTGGGCGAAAATTCGATACTACTGGAACGCCCAAATTTCCAGCGAGGATGGAGGCTTCGCCGGCTTGCCAGGTGCAGGCGAACTTTAATCCGGCATAGGGCTGTGCGGCGGCTTGATGGTAAAGGGTCTGACCATGGCAGCCGATGAGGGCGATCTTCGCGGGGTGACGTTCGAGTGTGGCTTTGACGGCTTCTGCGTAGGCCAGTCCCAGCCGCCAGTTCAGGCGCGCCAATTCGGCAGTTGAGGTGGATTTGGCATTCATCGCGGCGAGGACGGCCTTGCGCAATCCAGGTGAATAAGGAAAGGCTTCGTGCGCGAGCAAGGTCAGCCTGGGATATTCCCCCTTGCCTTCGCGGATGCGAGCCTGGATGCGAGGCTGGTTGCGAGTCTGGACTCGCACCAGTGCGACGTCGATGCCGTCGCCCGAGGTGCCGCTCATGATCCCGGCGACGATCATTTCTGAGAGACCTCGACTTCTGCTTTGAATCGGAGAATCTTTTCGCGCAAGGTGGATAGCTGGGATGGTGATAGCGGCCGAGTGAGGGGCTGGGAGAAGCGTGTCTTGCGAAGCCGCTGCGAGGTACGCGCCCGCTCGAGCAGAAGACCGCGGAAGCTTTTGGAGCGCTCGGCTTCGTGGATGAGGGACTCGTAGCAGCGCAGGATCAACTCGGGGCTGTGGCAGATCTCGAGCAGGTGTATGCCTGCGCGGATTGCGAGCAACGCGGCTTCTTCCATCGGCGCGTACTTGAGGATTCCGCCCATTTCCAAGTCATCGGAGAAGACAAGTCCGCGATAGCCGATTTTCTTGAGCAGGATCGATGTAACCCAGAAGGACGAGGCGGTTACCGGGGCGCTTTCGCTGCGCGTTTTTGGGTAGGTCGCGTGGTTGACCATCACCATGGGCAACTCATCCGCCAGGTCGCGGTAAGGAACCAGATCTTCACCCCAAAGCCCAGACAGAGTGCGCTGGATCGCTGGAGTCTCAAGATGAGAGTCCAGGTCTCCCGCACCGAGGCCGGGGAAATGCTTGCCGCAGCCAACCACTCCGTGCGCCGCAAGGCCTTTGAGGAATGCGCGCGCGTAGATAACCACTTCAGCGGGATTCATGGATGCGGTCCGCGTGCCCATGACGGCTGCCGATTCGGGCAGCGCAAGATCGAGAACAGGAGCGAGGGTGGTGTTGAAGCCGAAGGCAAGACATTCTCTTGCGATGAGTTCGCCATGTTGACGCATGAGTGACGACTTGCAGGTTTGGGATACGGCTTGCGCGGACGGCATGGGAGCTACGGCGTCGCGGAGGCGGTCGACTGTTCCGCCTTCGATGTCTACGCAGCGCAGGTGGAAGGGATTGCAGTATTGGGTGGATTCGGCGAGCAGTGCGCGAGTCTGATTTGCATCCGCGATGTTGCGGCGGAAGAGGATGATCCCTGAGGGGCGGATGAGCTTGAGCCAGGCGCGTTCCAGGCCTGTCACTTCTGTGCTGGAAAGACCTACAACGAGCAAGCTGCCGGCGGCGTGGCGGATTTCGATCGTCATCGCGCGCCTCGGGTGGTTGCTGGCGTGGCGGTTTCGCCCAGCTCCTGCTTCAGCTCTTCCAGCAGGTTGAGGGCTTGCAATGGCGTGAGGGAGTTGATGTCGGTCTCGGCGATGCGGTCGACGATGCGCTGGGAGAGCGGGGTGAAGATGGTCATCTGCACAGGCTCTGCCGTCTCGACCTGAACACTGCGCCGTTCCTGCTTTTCATGCTGGCGCAGTATGTGACGGGCGCGCTCCAAGACCACTCTTGGCAGGCCTGCGAGCTTTGCCACTTCAATGCCGTAGCTCTTGGAGGCTGCGCCGGGCTCGATGGAATGCAGGAAGACGATGCCGGAAGAGGATTCCTTGACGGCTACCCGGAGGTTGAGCACATGCGGGA
>Ga0302313_10002740_pt1 | contig 12029 bp, 14 predicted proteins | sample III_Palsa_N2_2_FD_200454 | JGI IMG/M metagenome (GOLD analysis project Ga0302313, IMG submission 200454) | Peat permafrost microbial communities from Stordalen Mire near Abisko, Sweden - III_Palsa_N2_2 | ecosystem: Environmental > Terrestrial > Soil > Palsa > Peat permafrost | place: Sweden...
TCGGTGCTTCCTTTGATGCAGGATTGACATTCTTCTTGCAAGGCTTTTGTGGTAATTCTTTTTTAACTTCATTTTTTTTTGTTAAATTTTGAATTTAAATCCTCTGTCTTCCTTTTTTTCATTTTTTAATTCAGGGGCACCAAGCAGGAAGAGGGAAAACGGAACCCTTCTGCACACTGAAATGGTACACTCTTCTTTCTGATTCGAAATTGATTTGAATTGCTCGGTAGAAATTTCAATCTCAATCCAAAAACGTTCTCTCTTTAATTCTCCCTTGCCTCAGCCACGATCTTGGGGGGAATCCCACAAGCACCTGCCGACTCCCATTTCACTACTTCCCTGCATTTCAAGGCCAGTTGATTCTTTCTGGACTCGCTGAGCCAGCTCGGATCATCAGAAGCCATCTTTGTCCGGCGCATCCCGCGCACCACGCACCACCCACCTCAGACTACCCTGTACGCTTGACTCCTTTGTCTCTTTTCCTGGGCCCTGCTCCTCGGATCTTGAGGTTATAGCTGCCTCTCACCGTTCTTGCTTTTTTCCCAGTTTCTTTTTCCTTTCTTTTCCCAGGACTTCGCCACGTCTCACAGGCCAGCCCACTCCCATACCGCGTTCCCTCCCATTCAAATCCATTCTGTCCGACGCGGTCTAGCCGTTAATGGCGTTTAAGGTCCTTTCTTCCTTGAATTGTTGGCAATTTTCTTGGCTGGATTTGGTTTCTCACACTTTGTTATTTTTACTTTTTTAATTTTTTAATTTCATTTTTTTTTCACCAGATCCTGCCCAATGAACTTGCCCCATTCGTGAGAGAGAACGGCAGGCCCTTGAATCACAGTCTCACCCAAGAGAGCGATGCTGGGGAGCCCTTGGACCTGCCACACCCCCATGCCTTTGACGAACCAACTTTGACGGCGGAGTTCGCCAAGGATTCCAACACGTTGTCCTTCCTTGCCCGCTTGATAGTGACAAGACACAAAGGTATACATGACGTTCATTTCACTTCTTGGGTCTTTCCAGGCCTCTTTCTGCTCCTCTGGAGGATTCAGAACTGATTTTCTTTCTTCTTTCTTCTTTCTTCCTTCCTTTCTTTTTCTTTTTCTTTTTCTTTTTTTCTTTTGGTTCTCTTATTTCTTCTTCTCGTTTTCGCTGATATATCCAGGTTCAGAGTTCGTCTCCTCTATCGATCGCGGCTAGAAAGAAAGGAGTATTGGCACTTCATTCTCTGGCCAGGTTCTTCTGGTGGGTGCTAATCAAATTTCTCCTCGGTTCCTCCTCTTGACTCCCTCTGACCTCGCCCTTGTTAATGATCAGCTCTCCCCCCTCGAGCATGGCTTTCGTGGTTGCAACCTGCAATGGGTTTGTGACTTGCAGGAGAAACCTTCCGTGGCACTGGCGAGCTCTCTTCACTCAGGCTTTGAAATTCCAGCGTGACCCCCCACCGTCTGCCGTGGTCCGAGCAAACTACAGAGCTGCTAGATCGTCGTCGCCACTGCTCGGATCCCGCAACACCCAGTTTCCACATGAAGGAGAGATCTCGGCGGATGCCTCCAATTTTCCTCATTATCTTCGGCCCTCCTGGGCGGCACAGTGGAGACCTGCGTTCGATGCCAGCCTTAACCGCAGCATGAATACGACCCATGGAGGCGATGGAATCCCCTCACAGTCAGGAACGGTCCCCACTTTGGCAACTTATTTTTGTTTCATTCACGATGTTGGTTTGCCCTGTGAAAATATATCGTCACCGCTCCCTCCCCGCTCCCTCCCCGTTCCTCAATCCACGTCAAAACGACACGAGACGACCTCAGGGGGCCATGAGTGTGCCCCTGATAACGCAGCCTAGGCAGTGCTCGGCCTTTTTTCCTTCCCCGAATTGACCTTTCAGCAATGGAATCCTCCTTCTTTCTCTCCTCCCTTCATCCAAGGATGTCCTGCCTGATCCGGTGAGAGGTAATTGATTCCGGCATGATTATCTCAAGTCAGGAACCTCTGGTTGGATGAGAACGTCGCGCTGGGGACAGTTGAACCCCTCCAGGTAAAACCCACTATTTTCGATTATCTTCCAGCCAGGGAATATCCAATCCTGCAACCACGGATCTGCAATGCACACATTCACGGGGAGCAGGGAATGCTGGTCGCATACGTCTCCAATTTAAATGGATTGGTTATCCCCCAGGAGGCACTGAAGGCGGATTCATTCGCATGTCTTTTGGGATTGGAGGAATCCACCTCCCACCGCCTGCATTTTGAGGGGCACGAAGTGGACTCTGTTCAGGCAATCCCTATTCATGACATATCCCCTTCCTGCCGGTGATCCGAGGTGACTGTGGGTGTGGGAATTGGATGGATTTGAGTCGGTTCCAAATTGAACCATCTTGACTGATTTCTATTCTCCTATTGACATTTGATTTTATTGTGGAGCAAGGAGGATGTGATCCCATGATACCCTCCCTGGAGATCGGGCAATCTGGACATTTGAACTGCCCTTGGGTTGGGATCCAAAATCACCCCGGAACAACTGAATCTGAACCTCCTTCTTTTCTCTCTCCTCCTCCTCCTCCTCCTCTCTCTCTCTCTCTCTCTCTCTCTCTCTCTCTCTCTCTCTCTCGAATACCAGGACAGTTGTTCGGACCAGGTCCCAATGGTGCTCCCCCCTGTTCATCATTGGAAAAATGGTCAGTTGGATCCCCCCTAATTCTTCTCTCAATCCTCTGTCTTGGCCGGCTATTCTCTGCTCATCTCTTGCATCACCCAAGATGTCTCCATCATGAATCCTGCTGTCATTTATGGGATCCTTGAGGAAAATCTTCTTGAGTTGACCAAAAGCCATTGATTCTTGGAATTCATTATTTTTTATTTTTATTTTTATTTCTCAAATCGCCTGACTTTCTCCCCTTCTCTCCTCCTCCTCTCCTCCTCCCCTCTCCTCCGTTCCGCTTTATCTCCCGTATCTTCTCCACATAGATTACCATGACAATTGTTTGAACCACGATCCAATGATGCTCCCCCCAGTCTTCCTTGGAAAATGGTCGGCCGAATCTCCCAATTCTTCCCTCACATATCTGTCTTGGCTGGCTATTCTATCTTTTTTCTCTGTTCATCTCCTGCATCACCCACGATGTCCCAAACTGGAATCCTGCGGCAATTCATGAGATCCTTGAGGAATATTATCTGCATTGAGGAAAAGCCATGAATGTTCATGGATTTTCTATTTTCTATTTTCTATTTTTTATTTTTTTTATTTTATTTTTTTTTTTTTTTTTTTTTTTTTTTTTTTTTTTTTTTTTTTTTTCCCCTTACTCTCATTCTTTCCCTGTCTCATCCTTTCATTCCTTGTCCTCTCTGTAGGTGATCACTGAGGGGGATCTGTTACCGCTGGTCCCCTTTACACCTCCTTTCTTGCTTTCTCATGCTCTGATCAGGAGCAATGATGCTGAATCTGCCCTGAATCTCTTCCCTGCGGAAACCACGATGCCTTCTTGGAGCCCATTCAAACGGCACTGCGGATGGAATTGATGAAACGCCGCCGCAAATGCTGTCGGGGCCTGAGGGTGGGCCAGGCAACTTCACTCTGGCGGAAAGGACCGAGTATCCTTGAGCCTTTCAAGGGACAACATTTTCTCCAGGTCTGATTCCTCCAAAGGGTATGCCTCGGCTGCATTTCATCGTATCAAGGAAACTCGCCCGCCTCGACCATGTGAGAGAGTCGGAGAAGATCTTCCTGTACATTCGGGCTTTGGGAGGTGACCTTTTGTTGATGTTTGTTGTTTGGCTGCTCTGGTTTCTAATCGTCCCCTTATGTCGCTGCAGCCTGAATGGAGCCTGTGATCAACCATTGACGGAGCTGTCCTTTAGTCCAACCCGGATCTTTTATCTGCTAGACTCGGTATTTTGATCAGCGTCTTGGAGACCTCACACGCAGACACTCACCGCAAGCTGGGTTATTGCCGCAGAGCCATCTGGCCTCCGCCTCCTTCCTTCCGAGCCTTCTTCCAAGCCAAGTTCTACTCCTGCTCGGGTTGGTTGTCTGCTCTCTGGCTGATCTCTGAGGACGATTCGGCGTGAGCGGTCGCGGTTGACTGACTTTCACCGCCTCCGGATTTCGACGTTTTTAACGATGGCCATCCCATCACCCGTCCCTGTTGAATTCTCGGAACACCTACCTTGACCCCGGAACGTTCCTGTTCGCCAATCGGCGTCAATGTCTTGATGATGGTTTCACGAAAGAAAAGCTTGAGAAACCACTTTCCGGACCTCCTCCTCCTCCTCCTCCTCCCCCCCTCTAATCTCTTTGTCCCATTATGGTAAAGACATTTTTCTGTTACGAATGCAATGCCCACAGGCAGGGCAACAAAGGCAATCACAAGAAGAAGGTTCACCAGAAATCGGTGCTCTTGTCCCTGAAAGTCAGCCCGGTTTCCATGAAGTTTCCCACCACCAACGCGAGGCACTGCACCGTGCACAAGACAGAGGAGGTATGGGAGATGATTCCACCTTTCTGTCCCCTCCTCGCCCCCATTTCTTTCAGGTGGCGCGGGTGGGGGCGTTTTTCTTTATTTTTTTAAAAAAAAAAAAAAAAAAAAAAAAAAAAAAAATCCAACGGTCGTTTTTTCATTTACCACCTGCAGGGCTTTCAGTGTCCTTTCCCGGGCTGCACCGCAGTGTTCACCTTTCCATACGGGCTTCAGAAGCATGTGACTGATAAGCATGACTGTCCCAGCATCAGCGGCGATGGATTTTCTGATGATGGAGAGGACTCTTCTGGCCGCTCAAGCAGGGAATCCTCCCAGGAGCCTCCGCAGCCTCTGCAGCATGAGCAGCAGCAACCTCAGCAGCAACAGCAACCTCAGCAGCATGCACTTCAGTATGGCTCTCCTTTTGCTTCTTGAAAGTATGACTATCCTTTTGAACTAAAATGATCCCGATGCCCAGCGACACTGTTTGGCGTGGACTTGATCTCATTGAGGATGACACTATGAAGAAGCTCCACGTGGCCATCAACACCACCTATGGGTTCATCTGCTGCACCGAATCTGACTGTGGCTTTGCCCTCGTTGCCGACTGGCATCTTCACCTGCAGCGGAGCCACGAAACCAAGGTCAGCAACCCTGACAAGGATGCAGTGAACGAGCAGCTGAGAGCCCTCCAGAACACCCTCCCCTTTCCCGAGCAGCAGGATGCCATTGCTCCTGTGTCCGGCCTTCTCCTTCACCACGGAGAGATCTGCGACCTCTGCAACACGTTCCTCGGGAGCAAGTCAAGTTTAGCGAGCCACTTCAGCGTGCACCACCGTGGACAGGAAAAGGCCACCACACCCGCCTGGGGACAGAGGAGGACCCTGAACACCAAGTTCTTTGTTGTAAGGGTGTCTTCCTGTTCCGCAACGGTTTCTTCTTGGCTGAACACCTTTATTGACACCTCATAGATCCAAGCCCCACCTCAGCCGGCTGCCGCCCAAGTTCCGCAGGATCCTGCCGCCGGGATGGAGGACTGGATGCAGCTCAGGGCCTCTGTTGCCGCCGCTTCACCTCACCCCAACCCCAACCCCCACGATGTCCCAGTCTTCTTCGGCTACATGCTGATGAAAGACCTGCCCCCTGGTTTTACCAAGCAGAGGCAGGAGAAGGTGATGAAGAAGGACCGAGAGGACGAGAACGAGAGGGCCATTGAAGAGGCTTGCACCACCCAGTGGAACTCGGTGTACGGCGTCCTCGCCAACTCTGGGTTTCTCCGGTAACAAAACCCTATTTGTTTGAGTCTTCTCCTGGCCCCAAACTGATATCTGGTTGCCGCACCGTAGACACTGTGACCTACAAGAGCTGGCTGCCTTTGGCGACGACAACCATGGCTATTTTAAGCCAGTGGAGGAAGCCACCCAGCAGGCCTACCGGGCCGTCCTCCTCCGCCTCATCTTCTTCCTCACCAGGATGACAATGGCTCCACCGTCTGGCGCAGAGGGAGGAGGGGTATTCGTCCAAGTCCCGCAGGCCATGCTCCCCGACGCTATCCACGAGAAGGCCCACAATTTCAGGGGAAACCCGACCCCCGAGAGCCTCCACAGTCTCCTAATGACCACCTTCACCCCCTTCACCCCCATCACCGCGAGGAACGAGCACCCGGTCGGCTGGTTCTGCTGGCTTGCCATGCGCTCCGCCGACGGGGTGTATATTGAAGTCCCCGCAGTCCGCAAGATTGCTGTCGCCCTCATCCACAGCATCAGGCTCGTGGTGTTCCACGAGCTGACCCTGCAACCCGCCACTGCAGCGGAGAGGACGAAGATCCTGGAGGCCGTCAAGATCAAGTAAGAACATGCTTGCGATTCTTTCTTTCTCACAGCACTCGAATATTGACTCCCCCTCCTGCAGGATGAACTCGTCTTTTGCCTACGTGGCAAACCTGGAAAATCTGGCCAAGTCTGCAGAGAGGGATCTCCCCAAAAAGAGTCGCCTCGACCTCCCCGCCACCGCCGACTCCCCTGCCGTCATTGACGGGGTTGAGATCTCGCTGAATGATCTTGGAAAGGCCTACAAGGCCACTATCAAGGACCTCACCTCCGACCTCACCGCCCTCTCTCACGGGATTAAAACTCCCTTCAACTTGAGAAAAATGGCTGCCTCGGATGTCGACAGCACAGAAACCCAGGCCAAAGGGTGGAGCCCCTTCCCCGACCTCTCCAATGACCTCTGGGTGCACCTCGGGACCCTTGAAGGCGCAAGTGGGCATCATTATTTACTCTCTCCCACCTCTTGGACCATCTCACATGTTTTTGATCTGGGTTAGATGCGTTTCGAGATCCAAACTCAGAGAACAAACTGAAGGACAAGAAGGTCAAGGACTTCCTCCGCACCTGCGACCGCTTCACGGCCAACCTGGTGGCGGCCATCCACCTCAGCTCCGGCCAGCCAGCCCGCGCCACCGAATTGGAGACTTTCACTATCTCCAACGCCTTCCGCCCCAGGTCCCTTTATCTCACACGCGGTAAACACCCTTGTTTCTACTTCCACTGAGGCCCACCTAATGCCTTCTCCCGACTCCCTCCCTCCTTTTTTTAATTTTTTTTTTATTATTATTCTTTTTTGGCTTCCCAATACTTGCTAGGAACAATACTGATCCTGCAGGCTTACAGCAAGTCCCGCAACCTCACAGGTCTCGAGGCGGCCATTTGTCGCTACCTGCCCCTGGAGCTGGCCCAGCTCCTTGCGGTCTTCATCAGCTACATCCGCCCTATTCAGGGCATTTTCACCACCATCCTGGCCCCACAAGATAAGAAGGAGGATACCGTGCAGATCTTTCGCACGTATCTCTTCGTCAAGAGCGGCAAGCGGATGGCTGATGGTGACATCCGCGATGCCTTCACAAGGACTATGTTTATCAAGGGAATTCAAATTTCCTTTTCTGGCAACAGGTGAGCTTCCTTTCTTTTGTTGTTCCTTTTCCTTTTTCTAACACGTAACTTTCCTTTCCAGACACTTGGTTATTGGCCTCACCCGCGAGCGCGTCCTGAGCGTCAGCTCCCTCGTCTCTCTCCTCGAGCTTGATCGCCAGGCGTCCCACAGCGCCACTACGGGCCAGTCCCACTACGCCAGGACCCCCGCCGACCACCAGTCCTCCAACTCGGTTATGGAGTTGCACTTTTTTTTATATATCCACCATTTGGCATCAGATGCTGGGGACCAGCCTGCACATCAACACCCCCATCGGCCACCCTTCCCGCCAGCCCCACCCCTTCCCCGCACCGATTAACTCTGCCCCGCGTCCCCTGGCGCCTCCGAACCTCAACCCGGACCCCAACAACCTCGTTGTTGATTCCACCTCCACCCTCACCTACCTTCGGGTTCTTCGCCAGCTGCTCGGCGACGCCTACGCGGGCTTTCGCGAGAGGCAGCTCAAGGCCATCCACGCCGCACACCTCGGTGCCGACGTCCTCTGGATCGAGGCAACCGGGGGAGGCAAGACCATGGCCATCGCCATCCCCGCCCAGCTCGCCTCGGCCATGACCGTAGTGGTCGTTCCCCAGGTCGCCCTCCTCATGGAAATGGTCATCCGCCTCGCTGCCCTGCGCCCAGTGGTCTACCAGGACTCGCGCCACCTCCAGGACCCCCTACCGAAGGTCCTTCTCGTCTCCCCCAAGGAGGTTGCCAAGAAGGCCTTCCAGGACCGCCTCGCCGCCCTCGCCAACCAGGGACTTATCTCCAGGATTGTGCTGGACGAGGCCCATCTCTTCGTCACCCAGGATTTCAGGGCCGAGATGAAGGGCGCCCTCTCCCTCTGCCGCCTTGGCGTGCCCCTCACCCTCCTCACCGCCACCCTCCCACCCTACCTCCAGGCCACTCTCCAAGGAGACCTCTCCCTCACCGACGCCACTGTCGTCATTCGAGGTGACACCCGGCGCCCCAACCTCGGCTACTACGTGCACGAGTTCCGCACCCAAAAGGACGCGCTCCAGGCAGTTGGGTACTGTTTGAAGCAGGCCACGGACGCAATGGGGGACGAGGACAGGGTGATGATCTTCACCCTGGACGTGAGCGAGGCCAAGGACGTGCAAAAGGCCCTCGAGATCCCGATTCTCCATGGATCCATGAAGCCAGAGGAGAAGGCGGAGGCTTTGGAGACCTGGAGGGTAACACCCAAAGGCGTCATTGTGGGCACCAGCGCGATGGGAGTTGGGATCGATCACCCCCATGTCCGCCGGGTCATCATCGTGGGGGGGATGAGGTCCGTGATTGACTTCCTGCAGGCCTCAGGCAGGGCAGGCCGAGATGGACAGCACTCCGATATCTTTGTCCTCACCGCTCAGGACTACGAGGACCGCTTCAAGTGGGAGACGCGAGAACACTGGGAGGTGCGCGAGTTCTGGAATTTTGTCCACTGCGAGGGTTGCCGCAGCCAGCACCTCCACGGGGCCGACACCCCCCCCTGCCTCGCCAATCCCAAGGAGAACACTCTTTGCGATAACTGTGCCAGTAAGTCTTCCCTCTTCATTGTGATTTCTAGAAAACAAACAATAATTTGTCTCTCGCAGAATCCTATCGCAACATCGATGTGCCTCCCCCTCAGCCCTCCCCATCCACTTCCACCACCAACACCGGACGAGTTGCACTGTCCCAGGTCGATGAGACCTTTCACAAGGTCTTCGCCAACGGTCTCCTTTCTCTTCTTGATGAAGACTTCTGCTACGTGGCGAGACTCCTTGGCGAAGACCAAGACCACCCAGACCACGCCCCCGACGCGCCCTGCCCTCTCACCCGCAACTGCTGTTACAACTGTGGCGGGACTGGTCACGGCATTGGTTCATGCCCAACCCCGAGGACCAATGTTACTAATGTGTGCTTCATCTGTTTTTTGCCCCATTTTCTGGGAGGTGTCCGACTCCACGGTGATAACGAGTTTGGCGAGCGCATTTGCCCGCTGAGGGTGGTTAAAACAGCCGTGCTCTTGGCCTGGAGAAGAGGGAAATTGCACGGCGTTCCCAACGAACCGGCTGCCGCCTTGGCGCATCTTTGGACCATGGACAGGTTCTCCTTGGCCCATGGCTTCAAGCTGATGGGTCACGACCTCGTGCGCGCCCTTACACCACGCTAGGCTGCCAGGAGCCCCTTCACGACTTCCGCCTTTTAGTTTTAGTTTCTTTAACCTGTATTTAACACCCTTACGGGCTCAGCAGGGGCGAGGTTGTGGATGTGAGGGGGGAATGTACAAGGGAGAAGAGAGAGAGGAAAAGAGAGCAGAAACAAACAAAAACAAAAAGAAGAGAAAAAAAACAAACAAACAAATGGGGAACAAAATAGAGATACTCACTCACAGCGTGACGGTGTCACCATCTTCGTGCTCGGGGTGGTCATCATCGTGCTCGGAGTAGTCATCATCGTCCTCGGAGGGGTCGTCATCAGGCTCGGAGAGCTCGGCGGGCTCGGTCTCGGAGTCGGGCTCGGAATCTGATTCGGGATCTTCGGCTGGCTTGGAGAGGTGCTCCCGACACTGGTGCAGGGCGGTGCCAATGCGGGTGAGCAGGTCCTTCCTCTTGTCGGCTTGCTTGGGCGCGGGGAACTTGACAAACACCATCCGGATCAGGTTTGATGTGGGATCGAGGGTGGTCATCGAAGGTCTGATGCGGATGGCCGAGTTGGAGAAGGGGGTGTTCAGGACATTGGCTACCTCAGACAGCGCCTGCTCGGCGTGTGGGGGTAGTTGCTGCCTGGTCGGGTTGGTGCGGAGGTGGCGGATGGGGTGCAGGCGCTGGAGAAGCCACAGGCGGAGGGCATGGCCGGCTGGACCGTGTAGCGTGAGGATCTCCCGTCCAAAATAGGGCTTTTTTGGTGGGATGATCACGACCAGGGATTTGAGTGCGGTGCTTTTGGACGCTCTGGCCAATTCCTCCCAGTATTTGGGGTCCTCCTTGGGCCTTTTCGGGAGGTACTTTTCCGCCTTGATGGAGTTGCCCGTGCTCAAGATGTGGCGGCCTTGTCCCCGGTTGGCCTTGGCCGAGAGCTCGCAGGAGATGGTGGTGGGGTGGTCTGGCGGTAGATTGCTGACACGGAAGCCCCACGTGTCCATCAGGTAGTCGGTCTGATCGTAGACAGGCGGGATGCGGAGGAGGTAGCCCATCGCCTCGGTGGACGTCGAGCGCGGGCAGCGGAGGATGGCTCGCAGGCACCCATTCTCCACCTTCTGCATCAGCTCCACCTGTCCCTGCGTGTACCCGGCTATCTGGGATCCGTAGAAGAAGCACGGGCGCACGTAGGTGAGGTAGAGCTGACGCAGAAGGGGAACGTAGGTGCACTGGGCCTGTCGGAAGCGGAATATAATGGAAGATGCTCGTTGAGCGGAGAGCATCTTGCTGTGGGCCAGCTGCCGTGAGTCAAGACCCACCCCGGCGACAAAGGGGAAGCCGAGGTAGGTGGCCTTGGTGACGGTGGGGATGTCCTGGCCGGCTATCTGCAGCGTCGAGGGCGCAGTGGTGAGGACCATGGACTTGGTCGCGTTGTAGTTGAAGACATGTGAGATGGAGAACCGCTCACAGAGGTCAAGCTGGGATTGGAGATGTTCCTTGGGTGACTGCAGGAGAGCCTGGTCATCCGCAAAAAACAGAGCTCCGGCGCGGGAGGGGTGTCGGTTCAGTTCCCTGACCAAGGGGTCGACAAAGAGGTCGTACTGGGTCGGGGAGAGGTGAGAGCCTTGAGGTACTCCTCGAGTGGTGGAGAAGGAGGCTGTGGAGGTCCTGCCCTGGCTGGTGACCGTTACCTGGGAGGCCAGGAGCGAGAGCTGTAGTCGGGCGGAGAGGGGGTCGCAGGAGGCCACCAGGGCCCCCGACAACAGGGTGTGATCCACTGTGTCAAAGGCCTTGGCAACATCCAGGAGGACCATGGGGGTGCGGGAGATGGCGATGGTGTCGCCGGCGATGATGGCAGCATCCAGGGTCGATGCTCCATCGCGGAATCCGAACTGTCGGAGGTGAAGGTCGGGGCGGAGGGAGGGCTGGAGGACGAGCACCTCGTAGAGCCTGCGGAGGATTGGCAGGATGGCGATGGGCCGGAAGTCCTTGGGGTCGGTAGAGCTCCCCTTGGACTTGGGCACTGGGACCACCCTCGCGTCTCGCCAGTTGGCAGGAGTCGTCCCACTTCGGGTCACAATGACGAAGAGCCGATGAATGAGATCAATCATGCTCTCCCCTCCCAGCCGTAGGATTTCTGCTGAGAGGCCGAAGCTGTCTGGCGCCTTGTTGGAAGAAAGGGCCTTGACACGGAGGGCCACCTGGTCCCTGTCGGGAACAGTGGGTGCAGGTGGTACCCTCCGGGAACGATCTTGCCGCGTGGACGAGGACGGAGGGGGCAGGGTGACGACATCGTCATCATCATCATCATGGTCGAGGACAGACAATGTGGTCGCTGATGTGGTCGTAGAAGAAGAAGAAGAAGAAGAAGAAGATGCTGCTGCAGGGGGGACAGGGGCAGGCTGAGTAGTAGTCGTAGTAGTAGTAGAAGAGGAAGTAGTGGGGGCTGGTGCCATGATGCCTTGCAGGTGTGCCAGGAAGG
>Ga0302313_10002742_pt1 | contig 12024 bp, 10 predicted proteins | sample III_Palsa_N2_2_FD_200454 | JGI IMG/M metagenome (GOLD analysis project Ga0302313, IMG submission 200454) | Peat permafrost microbial communities from Stordalen Mire near Abisko, Sweden - III_Palsa_N2_2 | ecosystem: Environmental > Terrestrial > Soil > Palsa > Peat permafrost | place: Sweden...
ATGTCGACCGCCAGCTGGAGCTTTCTGAATGAACGACAACCTGCCTAAGGCCTTGCATCCCGTGCCGACGGTTTCGATCTCCCATCGTCTCGGCGGCGTCGTCTTGAGCGCATTCCTTCGAGGCGGCGTACTTCCCTTCCTGCTCGTCATTGCATTCGTTGTCTTCGGCACGCTTTCCCCCGAGTTCCTGACGGCGTCCAACCTCACGAACTTGTTGCGGCAGTCGGTGTATCTGATCCTCGTCTCGATCGGGCAGATGCTTGCCCTCGTGACAGGCGGGTTCGATCTGGCGGTCGGCACAACCGTGGCAATCACGTCCGTAGTGTCTGCCACCGTGATGGCAACGATGGCGGGCGGCGCCGATCCGGCCTGGGGAGCCATCGCTGTCGGCTGCTTGGCAGGACTCGGTGCTGGCATGGTCGTGGGTCTGGTCAATGCCTGCGGCATCGCATTGGCGGGGGTGTCACCGTTCATCATGACTTTGGGCGTGCAGTCGATCGGCCTGGGCGTCGCCCTGACGCTGACCGGGGGTGTCCCGGTGTCGGGCCTACCCCCCGCGTTCGGCGACCTGCTCGGGTTCGGGACGGTCTTGGGTGTGCCCTGGCCTGTCATCGTGACCTTCGTTGGCGTTGTGTTTCTATATGTGCTGATGACGCGGACCGCGCTCGGGAGCTACTTTCTGGCCGTGGGTGGCAATGCCAAGGCGGCTGCGCTCTCCGGCGTGAACACAACCCGCGTGTTGATCGCTGCGTATGTGCTGTGTGCGCTGTTCGCGTCGGTCAGTGGCCTGCTGCTGACCGCGCGTGTCGGCAGTGGTGAAGCCAACCTTGGCGGGACCATCGCGCTCGAATCAATCGCAGCCTGCGTCATTGCCGGCGTCAGCCTGCGCGGCGGCGTGGGACGCGTCGAGAGTGTCGTGCTCGGTGCGATCTTCATCGGGGTACTGCAGAACGGCATGAACCTGACCGGCGTTCGCTCCTACCTGCAGATGGTCGTGCTGGGAGTGCTTCTGATCGTTGCCGTCATCGCAGACCGGATCAGGATTCGCCTCAGCCAGGGGGGATCGAAATGACGAGCGACAACGGTGAGTTGCTTCTACGCCGTATCGCTGCGACACCGCGTGGCGTTGGCGTATTCGCGAATTTCTTTGTCAAGCGTGCGCGTAACGCCGAACTCTGGGATGTGAATGACATCCGCTACATCGACTTCGCGGGTGGGATAGGTGTCCTGAATACCGGACATCTTCATCCGAAGGTGACGGCTGCTGTCCAGGCCCAACTCGAATGCTTCAGTCACACCTGCTACCAGGTTGCTCCCTACGAGAGCTATGTGACCTTGGCAGAGAAACTAAACGAACTTGCCCCAATCGAGGGGCCAGTGAAGACAGCGTTCTTCTCGACGGGGGCGGAGGCGGTCGAAAATGCCATCAAAGTTGCGCGGGCGGCAACGAGACGTCCGGGAGTGATCGCATTCTCCGGGGGCTTCCATGGTCGAACGATGATGGGCATGTCGCTTACGGGTAAGGTAGTTCCTTATAAGGCGGGCTTCGGTCCCTTCTCGCAGGACGTCTATCACGTTCCATTTGCGAGTAGCGCGGATTCAGTCGACGGTTCAATCGCAGCAATCGAAGGATTGTTCAGAAGCGATATCGAGCCTACAAGAGTCGCGGCCATCATTCTCGAGCCTGTGCAGGGTGAAGGCGGCTTTCACGTTGCCTCGACCGAACTGCTGAGACGATTGCGTTCGCTATGCGATCAGCATGGGATGGTGTTGATAGCCGACGAGATCCAGTCCGGATTTGGGCGGACCGGTCGATGGTTTGCGATCGAACATAGCAATATCAACCCCGACCTAATCACGGTGGCAAAGAGTCTTGCGGGCGGATATCCGCTCTCCGCGTTGATCGGAAAGGCCGAGATCATGGACGCGGCCGCGCCCGGGGGACTGGGAGGCACATATGCGGGCAGTCCCGTTGCCATCGCAGCAGCGCATGCGGTGATAGGTGTGATTAAAGATGAAGAACTGAACAAGCGTTCGTCAGCCCTGGGGCGGCAATTGATATCGCGACTTCATGCGCTGAGGATCCGTGTCCCGCAACTAGCCGAAGTCCGGGGGCTGGGAAGCATGGTGGCTGCCGAATTCTGTCAAGGTACCGGGGGCGGCCGGAGTCCCGATGCGAGCTTCGCTAAGCGGATACAGCAAGCCGCGCTGGATGCGGGACTCATCCTCTTGACCTGTGGTGCCAGCGGAAATGTCATCCGTTTCCTCTATCCGTTGACGATCGAGGACAGCGTATTCGATGAAGGAATTTCCATCTTCGAACGTTGTGCGATAGCTGCCACCCATTAGCTACTAAGCATCTCCGCCGGCGGCTCCATGAAGGCCGTGCCGTGGACTAGCCGCTCAAGATCGCCAATGTGAGCGTCTGGACGGATCACGCGGAATCCGACGTACCAACTTGTAAAACGATGAAGAATATGGACCAGCGCATCCCTGCACACGAAGCGACGACGAGTGCGTCGACACCTCTGTCGTACGTCGACCCCATCGGTTCGACGCCGTGGCATACCTACCTCTCTCAAGTCGACCGGGTGATTCCTTACCTGGGCAATTTGGCGCGATGGTCCGAGACACTAAAGCGACCAAAGCGAGCGTTGATCGTCGACGTGCCAATCGAGCTCGACAACGGAAACGTTGCCCACTTTGAGGGATATCGCGTCCAGCACAATTTGAGCAGAGGCCCGGGCAAGGGCGGCGTGCGCTACCACCAAGATGTGACCCTGGAGGAAGTCATGGCGCTGAGCGCCTGGATGACCGTCAAGTGCGCGGCAGTGAATCTACCCTATGGCGGGGCGAAAGGCGGAATTCGCGTTGACCCGAAATTACTTTCGCTAAAGGAGCTGGAGCGCATGACGCGCCGGTATACGAGCGAGATCGGCGTGATCATCGGTCCCCAAAAGGATATTCCTGCGCCCGACGTAAACACCAACGGCCAGATCATGGCATGGATGATGGACACGTACTCCATGAATACCGGGTCGACCTCGACCGGCGTGGTCACGGGCAAGCCGCTTCATTTGGGCGGGTCCTTGGGGCGTGTCAAGGCTACCGGCCGCGGCGTGTTCGTGACCGGACGCGAGGCCGCGTGCCGTCTGGGCCTCGAACTGGCAGGCGCCCGCATCGCGGTGCAGGGCATGGGCAACGTCGGCCACTCGGCGGCCGAGCTGTTCGTGCAGGCCGGCGCGAAGATCGTGGCGATCCAGGACCACACGGGCACGCTCCTCAACACCAATGGCTTCGACATCGACGCCGTGACCCATACGCTGCGGCGCGATGGCGGCATCGGGCGTCATGAGGCGGGGGAACTGATCGACGACGAGGATTTCTGGGGCATCGATTGCGACATTCTCATCCCTGCCGCACTCGAATCCCAGATCACCGCGGCGCGAGCGGAGCGCATCCAGGCCAGGCTGGTTCTCGAGGGGGCGAACGGCCCGACGCTGCCGGAGGCCGACGACGTCCTGGCTTCCCGCGACATCCTCGTCGTCCCGGACGTGATCTGCAATGCGGGCGGCGTGACCGTCAGCTACTTCGAGTGGGTACAAGATTTCTCCTCATTTTTCTGGAGCGAAGACGAGATCAACGTCCGTCTGGACAAGATCATGATCGACGCGTTGAAGAAGATCTGGGAGACGGCGGATCGCCATCGGATCAGTTTGCGCACGGCCACGTTCGCGGTGGCGTGCGAACGCATCCTTATCGCACGTGAGGAGCGGGGCCTGTATCCATGATTGGCAGCGACTCCGAACGCAGTTCATGTTTTGACAAATTTCGACAGAGGGTGCCCCGTGGCTGACGACTATATGAAGAAAGGTCTCCCAGGCTTCGACGACACGGACGGGACTGAGCCCGCTGATCGTTCCGGCCGCGCATCGCTGCGGGGGGCGTTAGGGATCCGGGCGAGACTCTGGTCGATGGCGCTTGCAAGCGGCCTCGGGATCGCGGTGGTGGCGGGCGTCGGGTTGTTTGCGATAGAACGTGGCCGTGTCGCTTCGGAAGCGATCGTTAGCAGGGATCTTGCCGCCCTGCAGCATCTCGGAGAATTGAAATCGGCGGTGGGCGATCTGGCCAATGCGGAAATGCAGATGGTCGTCAACTTCCAGGTCAAGTCGATGGTGGCCTCGTCGTCGCAGGACTGGCACAACGCCCTCAAGGCGGCCATGGACGCTGCAAAGGCCGTAGACGTCAGTTCCCGCGAGCCCGCGGTGACCCAGAAGCTCAATACCCTGATGTCGGAGCTACAGATCTACGGTACCGGCTTCGATGGCTTCATCGCCAAGATCAGCCGTGGGGAGATCATGTCGGTGGAGGCGGGCAACGTCTCGCTGGAGCCCTATCGGCAAGATTTCCATAAGGCGCAGTCGGCGCTGGACGAATCCTCCAGGATCATCGTCGACGCCGCCTCGAGCCGCCGGCAGACGCTCTTCGAGAGCAGTTCAACTGCTGCGAGGACGTTGACATTGGTCGCGGCCGTCATCGTCCTGTTGGTAGTCGCGCTGGCGTGGAATACTTACAAGTCGATCTGGCTGCCGCTCGTCAGCGCGAACAAAGCCTTCGCGCGCATCGCCGTCGGAGACATGCACACGCCGGTGCCCGTCGCGAAGGCTGACGAAATGGGGCGCATGCTGAGCTCGCTGGAGTCCATGCGCCAGGAATTGTGCACCTCGCTGATCGATGTCCAGCACTCCGTCGCGCATGTCGCCGAGGCTTCCTCGGAGATCGCCGCTGGCAACAGCCACCTCAGCGAGCGCACCGAGCGGGCAGCGGCCAATCTGCAGGAAACACTGAGTGTCATCGTCGAAGTCGACGAGGCGTGCCGGCAAAGTGCGAAATCGGGCTCCGCGGCGGAAGAGATTGCCAACACGGTCTCGAATTCGGCGTCGCTTGGACAGCAGGCCGTATCGGTGCTTTCCGCCAGCATGACCGGCATCGAGCGCGGTGCGAAGAGGATCGCCGATGTCACGGAGAGCATCGACCGCATTGCGGCCCAGACCCACGTCCTGTCCATGAACGCCGCCATCACCGGCGCGCAGAGCGGGGAGCGAAACCGCGGCTTCGCGGTGGTGTCTGCCGAAATCCGGAAGTTGGCGAGCGAATGCGCCAACGCGGCGCGCCAGATCCGCAGCCTGAGCGACGACACCGGCGTCCTCGTGCGCGGCGGCGTCGCCAGCATGGTGAAGGCCGAGATGGCGATCCGCCATGCGAGCGAGGGCATCGATCAGGTAGGCGCCCTGATTCGGCAGATCGCCGAATCGACCCGCACGCAGTCAGCGGCGATGGGACAGGTGCGCGAATCGCTCGTGACGTTGGATGGCAAGTTCCAGCATGATGCGGCCATGGTGGAGCAATACGCCGCGGCCACCGAACGCCTCAGCGAAGAGGCGACCCATATGCGCGGGCTCATCGGCAAGTTCAGCCTGACACCTGTCTGAGCGGCGACGCGGAAATCCACGACACGCCATTGCGAATGAGACGAGACGATCATGTGCAGTATCGACACACTGTTTTCAAACAATCGACACTGGTCCCGGGATCGGCTGTCCAGGGACGCAGGGTTCTTCCGCCGTCTCGCGCTTCAGCAGTCGCCCAAATACCTTTGGGTTGGCTGTTCCGACAGCCGGGTGCCCGCCAACGAGATCATCGGATTGCAGCCGGGGGAGGTCTTCGTTCATCGGAATGTCGCCAATCTCGTCGTCCACTCGGATATGAACTGCCAGTCCGTTCTTCAATACGCCGTCGATGTCTTACGCGTCGAACAGATCATCGTCGTCGGCCACTATGGGTGCGGCGGAATCCAGGCGGTTCTCGATGGAAACATGGAGGGCATGTCGGCCAACTGGCTCGGGCATGTCGAGGACGTCGCTAACAAACATGTCGCCCTGCTCGACGCAACTGGGGACGCGGAGGCGCGGAGCAATCTCCTGTGCGAGCTCAATGTCATCGAACAGGTGTTCAACGTCTGCCGTACCAGCACGTTGAAGGCCGCTTGGCATCGACGTCAGAAAATCGAGGTGCACGGCTTGATCTACGGGCTGCGTGATGGACTGCTGCGGCGAATCGTCGACAGTGCTTCGAGCTTGCAGAGTTGCGACGCCGGATATCGGAACGCGATCGCCGGATGCGCGGCCGCGAGATCGCGTGCGCCTACGTGCCAACACTAGTATCACTTCAGGAAACCCATGACCAACTCGGACCATTTCATTTCTGTCGCAGCATTGCGCCGGAGCGTCGCGACCACGAATTCGATGCCGAAGCGATGGTCCGTCGAGCGTGTTGAGGCCTTGCTCGGACTGCCCTTGATGGATCTTCTGTGGCAGGCTCAGCAAGTCCATCGACAACACTTCGATGCCAATGAGGTGCAGAGATCGACGTTGCTGTCGATCAAGACCGGCGGCTGCCCCGAGGACTGCAGCTACTGTCCCCAGTCGAGCCACTATGACGCGGGGGTCGAAGCCGGCAAGCTTATGGAGGTCGAGCCCGTGGTGGCCGCCGCCCGCGCGGCGTTGCAGGCGGGGGCGACACGCTTCTGCATGGGTGCTGCCTGGCGGGAACCGAAGGACCGCGACATCGAGAAGGTGAGTGCGCTCGTTCGCGAAGTCAAGGCCCTGGGGCTCGAGACTTGCTGCACGCTCGGCATGCTTACCGAGTCGCAAGCCTGGTCCTTGAAGGACGCCGGCCTTGACTACTACAACCACAACCTCGATACGGCGCCGGAGGCCTACGAGCGCTTCATCGGAACGCGGACCTACCAGGATAGGTTGGACACGCTGGCTCGGGTTCGGTCCGCAGGTATGTCCGTCTGCTGCGGCGGAATCGTCGGTATGGGCGAGTCGCGCGCCGAGCGCGCGGGGCTGATCGCGCAACTGGCGAACCTCGATCCGCAGCCCGAATCGGTACCCATCAACGAGTTGGTTCAGGTTGAGGGGACGCCGTTGCACGGCAGCGATGCGCTGGACCCGTTCGAGTTTATTCGGATGATCGCCGTCGCTCGCATCACGATGCCGACCGCACGCGTGCGGCTCTCGGCAGGGCGCTCGCAGATGAGCGAGTCGGTACAGGCGCTGTGCTTCCTCGCTGGCGCCAATTCTGTCTTCTATGGCGACAAGTTGCTGACGACGGGGAATCCGGACGTCCAGCGGGACTTGGAGATGTTCGACAAGCTCGGGCTTCGCTCAGCACCACTGACCGTCGCCGGACGTCCCACTTGACTGTTTGATTTCACTGGTTACGCTTCGCTCGACGAAATTCTCCAACGACATGGCGGTACCCCGGGGCAGCGATGGAGGACGCATCTCATCCTCACTCCCGGTGGCCTGCAGCGGTGGCTCTCCTCGTTCGACGAGAACGCGCTGCGCGCTTCGTTAACCGGGGCTCCATTCGCGCCGCCGCACAGGAAGGATGTCGTGCTGGCGATATCGTCCGAGCGCCATTGAGCGTGACATCTATGCTTGAGTTTTCCCGACTCCTTCCACGATGACTTCCGTTCGCTGCCCACCCGCCGCCGCATCACGCATGGCCGCCGCCGTCTGCGCCCCCGGATTCGCTGCCGATCCCTATCCCACCTGGCGCGCCTGGCAGGCCGCAGCGCCCGTGCACTGGTCGACGGAATTCCTCGGCGGTGCCTGGGTGGTTACGCGCTATGCAGACGTGCAGATGGTGTTGCGTGACCCACGCTTCGCTGCTCGGCGCACCGGTGCCTGGCTGGCCGCCGAGACAGACAAGGAGTCGCGCCACCCCCGCTTTCGCCAGCTGTTCGCGCGCGCCATGCTCTTCCTCGACGAGCCTGATCACGCACGCGTGCGGCGGGCGCTGCAGCAGGCGTTCAGCCCCGAGGCGATGCGTGAGTTGAGCTGCCACGCCGAACGCGAGGCGGGCGAGCTGTGCGACGACCTCGCCGGGATGGAGCGTTTCGACTTCATGGCGCGCATTGCGCGCCCGCTGCCAGCGCGCGTGATCGCGCGCTGGATGGGCCTGGAGCACATCCGCCAGGACACCTTCATGGCCTGGTCGGAAGCGCTGGCCACCTTCATCGGAGCGATGCAGCCCACGCGCACGCAAATGCAGGATGCGCAGGACAGCTTGATCGCCATGGCGATCAAGCTGGAAGGCGTGCTCGACGAGCGCCGCCACCACCCGCGCGACGACCTCATTGGCGCTCTCTTGAAGGCTGAAGCAGAGGGCTTGCTCCAGGCAGGGCCCGAGGTAGTCGCCCAATGCGCGATGCTGCTGTTCGGCGGCTACGAGACGACGCGCAACCTGCTTGGAAACGGCCTGAATGCGCTGCTGCGCGATCGCGCGCAATGGCTGCGCCTGCAGGCCGAGCCCGCGCTCGTGCCGAGCGCCATCCGCGAGCTGCTGCGCTTTGACACACCCGTGCAGTACACCGCGCGCCGCGTCACCACCGACCTCATATTGCACGGCACGCGTCTGCGCAAGGGCGACGCTCTCATGGTCGTGATCGCCGCAGCCAATCGCGACCCGGAAGTCTTCCCCAACCCTGACGTGCTCGATGTCGGCCGCCGCGGCGGCAGTGGCGTGTCGTTTGGATCAGGCGCTCATGTGTGTATCGGCGCGGCACTGACGCAGATCGAAGCGCAAGCCGTGTTCCGTACTTTGCTGCAGCGGTATCCGACGCTGGAACTGGACGACGCTCCGGGCGTCGCGCCGCGGCATCCCGACTGGGTCGCGAACTCGGTCTATCGAGGCCTGGCCTCACTTCCGCTGCGCCATTCGGGTGGGACGCCTCGCAGCGAGGGGGTTCGCCCATGACAATCGCCGCCGTGCCGGCGGTGCTCGACATTCATGTTCGAGGAGGAGAGCCCGCTAGAGTGCTCGAAGGCAATCGGCGCGCGCCTGCAAGCAGAAGCCGGATCCAGGACATGCGCGGCACGGGTGCGATTGTCGCGATCGAATTGTTCAAGAACGGCGACCGCGCGAAGCCGGACGCCGACCTGACGAAGCGCCTGTGCGTCGAAGCCGTCAGACACGGCTTGATCCAACTGCTGTGCGATTCCTGCGCGAACGTGATCTCCATACTGCTGCCCCTGACCGCGAGCGACGCAGTGATCGAAGAAGGGCTGGCGTTCATCGACGCCTCAATTGCAGAACTGACTAGGGTTGCATTCGTCGATCAATCTTGAACCTTGAGGCGTCTACCCCCCGAGCGGCATGCTGTACCGCCGCATTCCCATGTATTAGAAACGATGGCCACGTCAAGCCATGCGGCCTGCAGGAGATTTGGATGAACATGAAGACTTCCCCCATCGCCACGCTCAACGACGCGGGCCTGCTGAAGACGGACGCCCTGATCGGCGGCGAATGGCTGGCCGGCGCGGCGCGTTTCGACGTCAACGATCCGGCCACCGGCCTGAAGCTGGCCGACGTGGCCAACCTCGGCGCCGCCGAGAGCGACGCCGCGATCGCCGTCGCCGACAAGGCCTGGCCGGCGTGGCGCGCGAAGACGGCGAAGGAACGCCATGCGGTGCTAATGAAGTGGTTCTCGCTGATCATGGCCAACGCCGATGACCTGGCGCGCATCCTCACCGCCGAACAAGGCAAGCCGCTGGCCGAAGCGCGCGGCGAGGTCGTCTACGGCGCCAGCTTCATCGAGTGGTTCGCCGAGGAGGCCAAGCGCGTCTACGGCGAAACGATTCCCACCACCGACAACGGCAAGCGCTACATGGTGTTGAAGCAGGCCGTCGGCGTGTGTGCGGCCATCACGCCGTGGAACTTCCCCATCGCGATGATCACGCGCAAGGTGGCCCCGGCGCTGGCCGCGGGCTGCACCGTCGTCATCAAGCCGGCCGAACAGACGCCGCTGTCGGCGCTCGCGCTGGCCGAACTGGCGCAACGCGCGGGCATGCCGGCCGGCGTCCTCAACGTCGTCACCGCCGACGGCGCCAATTCCATCCTGGTGGGCAACTCGCTGTGCGCCAGCGACACGGTGCGCCACCTGTCGTTCACCGGCTCCACCGAGGTCGGGCGCACCCTGATGAAGCAGTGCGCGCCCACCGTCAAGAAGCTGTCGCTGGAGTTGGGCGGCAACGCGCCGTTCATCGTCTTCGACGACGCCGACATCGATTCCGCCGTCGAAGGCGCGATGGTGTCCAAGTACCGCAACGCCGGCCAGACCTGCGTGTGCGCCAACCGCATGTACGTGCAGGAAGGCGTGTACGACACCTTCATCGCCCGGCTGGCCGAAAAGGCACGCGGCATCAAGGTGGGCAACGGCTTCGAGGCCGGCATCAACCAGGGCCCGATGATCGACGCCAACGCGATCGCCAAGATCGAATCGCACATCGCCGACGCGCTGGCCAAGGGCGCGCGCGTGGTGGTGGGCGGCGAGCGCATCGACGAGCGCTTCTTCACGCCCACGGTGCTGGCCGACGTGTCCCAGGACATGCTGTGCACGCGCGAGGAAACCTTCGGGCCGCTCGCGCCGGTGATGAAGTTCAAGACCGAGGCGGAGGCGATCGCGCTGGCCAACGACACCGAGTTCGGTCTCGCCAGCTACTTCTACAGCCGCGACGTGGGCCGCATCTTCCGTGTGGGCGAGGCACTGGAGTACGGCATGGTGGGCATCAACACGGGCCTGATCTCGACGGCCGAGGTGCCGTTCGGCGGCGTCAAGCAATCGGGCCTGGGCCGTGAAGGCGCGCACCAGGGCATCGAGGACTATGTCGAGGTCAAGTACCTCTGCTTGGGCGACCTGCAGAAATGAGCGTGTGCGTCTCGCCGTCAGTGACAACGTGATCGCCACAGCGGGGACGCCGAGACGCTGTTGCAGTGATGCGGATCGGGACGAGGAGTCCCCTTTCCCCACGACTTCAAATGACGTTGTGCAGGGTGCGGACGCAGTCCGGCGACTGGCCGAGAACATGTGGGCAGGCGGTTCAGAACAATCGCACTCACCGCCGCCTCGGTGCGATCACCGGCGTCGTCCCGCGCGCGCGGCGGCGTCTCGATGAGCGCCCCTCCTCGGCTTGACACTACAGCAGGTTGAACGTCGTGCACAACGTCACCGGTCAGAATCGCGTTGTCGGGTTAGGTTACCTATCCGCCCGGCGTCGTACGCGGCGCCGGGTCCCCGGCATCAATGCAACCATGGTGCCACAGCGCGAGCCCGCCGGGCCGACGCAGTTCGGCCTCGTACCGGGGTACGTGGCCCGTTCTTCGCCTTCAACGGCGTCTTCGGGATGGTGACTCGTGGGGCAGGGCAATCTGACAGCTTGAATGCACCAGTGCGGCCGGCGCGTGTCGCAGTCTGCGTTGGCGGTGACGCTGGAACTGCTTGATGTTCGACTGGCGGTCATAGAAGCCGCCGGTGGGCACGAGACGGCGCTGGCCTGCGCGCTGTAGGCCGTGGGACTGCCGATGGCTGTGGTTAATCTGGAGCAAGCTCGCGCCTTCGGCAAGGCGACCGTTCGGCTGACCAAGACCTACGCGATCGACGTTCGGATGCTGGCCTAGTTCGCCGACCCGCCGCGACGACGTGGCCGCCTTCATCTCACTGCTCGCCGACGAGAACAAGCGCGACCTGGTTGAGTTCGTCGCGCGTCGACGCCAACTTCGACGCCAACTGCTGGAGATGAAGTTGTCGGAGCGGAAACGGCCACGGTTGACGGTGCCCAAGTTCGCCCTAGCACCGAGGCCATCAAGACCCGGCTCGACGAAGTCAAGGGTGATACGGGCGGCCGCGTCCAGGAACACTTCGGCAAGCGCGATCCGCTGCTTCAACGGCAGGGGTACTGTCATGAGCGCCGCGCTCATCGCCGAGTTGCCAGAACTCGGCAAGCTTTGGCTGAGCAAGATGGTTGACCGCGCGTCATAAATCCCTTCGCTGGCTATCGCTGTCTGTCATTGACCAAAACCCGCATACTCGGCAAACGTTCTATTTGGCTTCATCTGCGTGCTCTGAATTACCGATGGCGAGTGCACAGAATTTCGTACTGCTCTAGATCGAAT
>Ga0302313_10002746_pt1 | contig 12015 bp, 5 predicted proteins | sample III_Palsa_N2_2_FD_200454 | JGI IMG/M metagenome (GOLD analysis project Ga0302313, IMG submission 200454) | Peat permafrost microbial communities from Stordalen Mire near Abisko, Sweden - III_Palsa_N2_2 | ecosystem: Environmental > Terrestrial > Soil > Palsa > Peat permafrost | place: Sweden...
ACAGTGGGGGCGGGCTTCTTCACCTTCATCGTGCTGATTACCATGACGCTGACCGATTACGTGAGCCGCGCGTGGGGTCTTTGGTAAGCGATTCGTTTTGATGGGAATGCGGCCTTCGGGCCGCATTTTTGTTGCCACGAAATCTTCCTGCCAACGCCCCGTACACTTTGTTCATGGCCGATACGCAGTCCTTTTTTTCTGAAGATCTTCGAAGTCTGGCCAGTAGTCCGCGTGTCACAGTACGCCGCGATGGGCCGCCTGATCCTAAAGGAAAGTGTGTTGTGTACTGGATGCAGCGTGCGCAGCGAGGCATCGATAACCACGCAGTCGACCTTGCTGTTCATGTGGCTAACCTGCTTGGCCTTCCGCTGGTGGTGTACTTTGCCGGGATCTCCAACTTTCCTCATGCCAACCTTCGTCACTATGTGTTTCTGAACCAGGGGTTGCCCGATATCGAGGCTGATCTTGTGACGCGCAATATCACGTTCGTGATGCGACGCGCTCCGCACGAGTCGCATGAGCAGTTGCTGGCCGATGTGCAGGCAGCCTTTCTCGTGGGGGATGAAAACCCGATGCGTGAGCCGGAGCGCTGGCGCAAACATCTTGCTTCGCGGATTCGCATTCCGTTCTGGACGGTCGACGCGGATGTCGTCGTGCCGTCGAAGCTTATCGAGAAGGCTCAGTATGGCGCGTACACGATTCGTCCGCGTCTCTATCGCCTCCTTCCGGACTATCTGGTTCCTTACGAAAACCCGCATGCCGCCTATGCGTGGAGACGGCCGCGCCGTTTTCTATCTGATTCCGTGCATGAAGACATGACTCGTGGCTGGAAGGATTTTGACCGCAGCGTCCCGCCGGTTGATGCCTGGAAGGGTGGAACTCACGCCGCGCTGAAGCGTCTAAAGCTTTTCACCGGCAAACTCCTTGATGCCTATGAGGCAAAGCGGAATCATCCGGAGATCGATGGCACCTCATGCATGTCGCCGTATCTGCATTACGGACACATCGGCCCCGTTACCATTGCGCTCGCCGTCGCTGCCGCGGCAAAGGCAAACCCGAAGCTGCACTCTGCCCGCGACAGCTATTTCAATGAACTCATCGCCTGGCGCGAACTCGCGGTTAACTTTGTTAAGTACACTCCAAACTACGACTCGCCTGATTGTGCGGAGGCCTGGGCGAAGACCACGATCGCGGAGCATGCCCGCGACGAGCGCGAACATCTGTACACGCTCCATCAACTGGAGACGGCGCAGACGTATGACGATCTATGGAACGCCGGCCAGATCCAGATGGTTCGCTACGGCTGGATGCATAACTACGTGAGGATGTACTGGGCCAAGAAGATACTGGAATGGACTCCCAATATTGCGACGGCGATGAAGTACTGTATCCATCTCAACGACAAATATTTTCTCGATGGCCGCGACCCCAATGGATATGCGGGGATTGCGTGGGCGATTCTCGGGAAGTTCGATCGAGCCTGGGGTACGCGTCCGGTCTTCGGCAAGATTCGCTACATGTCCGGCGCGTCGACGGGTAAAAAGTTCGACTCGAAACGTTACATTCAGCAGATGGAGATTCTGCCGCAGCAAGGGACGCTGACGTTCTGAGTTATCGCCGCTTACTCATTGCGATGCAGAAAATCTTCTCTGAATGCGATGCTGTCCTGGTGATGGCTGACTATTCGATCTACAACTATGGATTGATTTTGATGCGGCCCAGCCAGATGGTAGATTCAAAAAGACGTTAGGCGTTGAGTCATTCATCGAAGATCGTCTGGTAGGAAACGCGTTGCGGAAGTGGCCGTAGAGTCAAAACGAAAAGTAGATATTCAGCGGGAGCGAGAGTTTTCTTATCCCGTTGTGGAATTATTAGAGAATTCTTTTCCAGTCCTGCGTTGGCTGGCCCGGTATCTGCTTGCATCATCAGGAAGCAGATCTCTGCGTACCAATTGCATGTTATGGGCCTCACCGCATCTCCTCAACTCGCGCACCCGCCACCGCTCTGCTTTCGTCAGGGAGTTCGCGGCTTCTTTCTTTCGATGGGGCTTTGCCTCACAGTTTTAGCTCCTGCCTATGCTGTCGGTCAGCAGTCTGTTGCAACTGCAGATTCAACTGCCGCACGTGCCTCTCGATCAAACGGAACCACGCCATCGCACGTAGCTCAGGCTCGTCGCTTTCTGGGTGGCCGCACTCTCGCGGGCAACGTCTCTGCTGCGCAGGCAATGGATGCAGCACGGCGACAACAGGCCACGATGCTGATGGAGCATGCGAATCTCTCGCCGGACTCCAGCCTGAATACAGCGTGGCAGCCACTGGGACCGAATCAGGTGGCGAGCATCGCCTATGGCAATGTCACAGGGCGCGTGACTGCCATCGCGATCGATCCGGCGGATACGACGGGTAATACCGTCTATCTGGGAACGACCGGCGGGGGCGTGTGGAAGTCGACCAACGCAGCGGGTTCGCCCGGAAGCGTGACGTTTACCCCTCTTACGGATACCCTGCCCGTCTTTAGCGCCAACGCCGGAGCTGCGGTCGTTCCGTCGCTCAGCATCGGAGCGATCAGCGTTCAGTCGGGCATCGTGCTGGCAGGTACGGGCGATCCGAATGACGCTTCCGACTCCTTTTACGGCAGTGGGTTGCTGCGCTCCGCCGATGGGGGACTGACGTGGACGCTGATTCAGGAATCGCAGGACGGAGTGGCGGGAAACCACTCCTTCATGGGTCTTGGTTTTGCGGGCTTTGCCTGGAGCAGCACCTCGCCTGGCACGGTGGTCGCTGCGGTCTCGCAGGCTGCGGAGGGAGTTCTGGTCAATGCGCCGGATGCGACGAACAGCGTCATGGGGCTCTACTATTCGACTAACGCCGGCGTTACGTGGCAGATGTCGGTCATCATGGACGGCAGCCAGACTGTGCAGACGCCTCTGCCCACCGGCGGCGACCTTGGCGGCAGAGCAGCGACGGCAGTGGTCTGGAATCCTGTTCGTCAGAGCTTCTACGCTGCAATTCGCTATCACGGGTATTACCAGTCTCCCGACGGCGTGACGTGGACGCGTCTTGCGAATCAGCCGGGAACCGGGCTCACCACGACGGCCTGTCCCACGGCTCCTGGAACGACAGGGAGTGCTTCCTGTCCGATCTTCCGCGGAGCTCTCGCGGTTCAGCCGGCGACGGGAGATACCTTTGCCCTGACCGTCGATAGTAATAATCTCGACCAGGGACTCTGGCAGGATGTCTGCGCGCTCTCCGGAACGAACTGCTCCGGCAGTACTGTCACCTTCGCCAATCGGCTTAACTCAGCGCCCCTTGAAGTCGGGAACGGCAGCACTGTTATTTCACAGGCCGACTACAATCTCGCTTTGTCGGCAGCGTCGTCGGGAGCGGGCGGTTCGACGGCAGACACGCTTCTTTACGCCGGAACGATTGACCTCTATCGTTGCTCCCTCAGCGCAGGATGCGTTCTGCGCAACACTACCAACGCAGTCAACGGATGCGATGCACCAGCACAGGTGGCTCCTGCGCAACACGCGATCACTACGCTTGCGACATCATCGCAGCCCCTTCTCTATCTCGGCAACGACGGTGGACTCTGGCGGTCAACCGACGGCGTGAACCAGCAGGGCGCGCCCTGTTCTACAGGAGATGCGAGCCACTTCCAGAATCTCAATGGCGGCCTTGGGTCACTGGCAGAGGTGGTCAGCTTTGCCCAGCATCCTACCGATCCTTCGACACTGCTCGTTGGTCTTGGCGCAAACGGCAGCGCTGCTAGTGCGGCGGCCTCCTCGCTGACAACATCGTGGCCCCAGCTCTCTACCGGCGAAGGCGGGACCGTGGCTATCGATCAGAACAATCCTCTGCTCTGGTATCTCTCCACTGCCGCAGGCGTCAGCGTTCGGCAGTGTACCGATGGAAGCTCCTGCACTGCAGCGAACTTTACGGGCACACCCACCATCGGCCCAGAGCAGGTCTCTCTTGACGACTCGGTGATCGACGCTCCCTGGCTGCTCGATCCGGCGCTCACTTCAAACATTCTTATTGGTACCTGCCGCGTCTGGCGTGGGCCGGCTGCGAACGGAGCGCTGTGGTCCTCGTCGAACGCCATCAGCGAGCTGCTCGGCGGTCCGCAGAACGCAGCCTGCGCCAGTACGAATCCGGTGCTGCGCTCACTTGCCGCAGGCGGTCCGGCCAGCATCCCTGCAGCCACGCAGAACGAGGGATCTCAGGTTCTCTATGCGGGCATGGCGGGGTCGCTCGACGGTGGCGGCAACTTCGGCGGACATCTCTTTTCCACGATGACTGCCAATACTGCGACGAACACGACGGCCTGGACCGACCTCGCGATGTCGCCGGTCATCAACGACTCCTCCGGCTCGGGCGTTTTTAATGCTGGAGGGTTCGATCTCTCCTCTGTCACTGCTGACCCGCACGACGCCACGGGCAGCACGGTCTACGCGACGGTCATGGGCTTTACGGGGAACGGCGTCAACGCGCCCCATCTCTATCGCTCCATCGATACAGGTGCGCACTGGACCAACATCAGCAGCAACCTGCCTAACGCTCCTGCGAACAGCGTGGTTGTCGATCCGAATGATGCCAATACACTCTACGTCGCGCTCGACAGCGGCGTCTACGTTACGAGCGAAGTTACCAGTTGCGTTACGGTCAACTGCTGGAGCGTCTACGGCACGAATCTGCCGAATGCGCCTGTCGTCCAGCTTATCGCCGCACCGGCGCTGCCGACCGGTGATGGCCGCACCGGTGAGCTGCGCGCCGCAACCTACGGACGCGGTATCTGGCAGATTCCGCTGGTTACAGCATCGACGGCGGCGCAGGCTGCAATGACTCTCAGCCCCACGACGCTTACCTACAGCACGCAGGCGGTCGCCACCGCCAGCAGCGCGCAAACCATCACGGTTACAAATACAGGGGTTGCTTCGCTTACCGTAAGCCAGATCACTACCACGGGCGACTTCAGCGAGACTGACGACTGTACTGGCGCGTCTATTGCTCCTGCTCTCAGCTGCACGGTTCAGGTTCGCTTTCTGCCGACAGCGACCGGCGCTCGCACCGGAGTTCTTACCGTCTATGGCAATGTTCCCGGCGGACAGGTAACGGCGTCTCTCTCGGGCAGCGGCAGTCCGGCGGCGGCTGTGGTTCTCACTCCGCTCGCTCTCACTTTTACTTCGACAATTATCAATGCCACGAGCGCCGTTCAAAACATTACGATCTCGAATACAGGCACCACCACCGTCGCTCTGCAGACGCCATCCGTTATGGGAGATTTCAGTATCACGGCGAATACCTGCGGTTCGAGCCTTGGAGCCGGCGTGGGCTGCACCGTCGCTATCGCTTTTACTCCGACTGCGTCAGGGACACGCAGCGGGCTGTTCACGATCACCGATGCCTCCGGAACTCAGGTCGCTTCTCTTACAGGGATCGGAAGCTCGCCCGCCACAGACGCTCTCTCACCGCTTTCGCTTACCTTTGCGGCGCAGCAGATCACCACGTCGAGTCCGGCTCAGCAGGTCACGCTCACCAATGCGGGCGATCTTCCTCTGACGCTGATCTCCGCGCAGATTACCAGCGGCGACTTTACGGCGGTCAACGCCTGCGGCAACTCGCTGAATCCGCACTCCACGTGTTCCATCCAGGTGGCTTTTCAGCCGAAGAACATTGGTCAGCTCACCGGTATGCTTTCGGTCTCGGACCAGTACCGGACTCAGACGGTCACGCTGAACGGGACCGGGATTGCTCCACCTGGAGTATCGCTTGCGCCGTTCGCTACAGTGAGTTTTCCGAACACGGGCGTCGGTCTTGCAGCGCCGGCTCAGACGGTCACACTGACGAACAATGACGGAACGCAGCTTCTTCTGCAGAGCATCGCGCTGACCGGCGACTTCGCGGTTGTGCCTGACAGCAATTCCTGCGGCGCGAGTGTTGCCCCGTATGCGGCCTGCACCATGCAGATTGCGTTCACGCCAACTGCCGGAGGCCCGCGTTCCGGCACCGTTACAGTCACGGACAGTGCGCCCAACTCTCCACAGGCGCTGCAGCTCACCGGTACCGGCGTTGACTTTACGCTGACTCCGGACGGAAGCACAAGCGTTACCATCACCAATGGTCAGAACGCCGTCTTCCCACTGCTGCTTAGCTCTGCCGCCAACGTTCCTGGCACGGTCACCTTTACCTGCGCCGGGATACCGGCTAATGCAACGTGCAATGTGACTCCGGCCAGTGTTGCGCTCGGCACGACCACGACAGTTTCAGTGACCATTCTGACGGGCGTCAGCAGCAGCGGTTCGTCTTCTGCATCGCGGCTTTGGAACAGGGTCGGCGTTCTGTGGTTTGCCATGCTGCTGCCGATCGGCCTGCTGGCGCGGGGCAGGCATCGTCTGCCTCGTCTGATAAGCGCCGTTCTTCTGTGTCTGCTGATCGCTGCGTCAGGGTGCGGCGCGGGACGTGCGATTCCTGCGGAGAGCAGCTCGAATCCAGGTAACCCGATCTCCACCGGCCCGGCAACACCCGCAGGGACCTACACCATTGTTGCTTCCGCCGGCAGCGCTGGTCTGACGCGTACGATCAATCTCACGCTCGTCGTGCAGTAGTGTTATTTGCAAAGGCGGTCAGGTGATTAGACTGCGCGTCCTGCGCTGACTCCGGATGCCCATGCCCACTGGAAGTTGTAGCCGCCAAGCCATCCGGTCACGTCCACTACCTCACCGATGAAGTAGAGGCCCGGTACTTTGCGGCTCTGCATAGTCTTTGCGTCCAGCTCCGCTGTGTCTACGCCTCCAACGGTCACCTCCGCTTTGGCATAGCCATCTGTCCCGGCGGGCGTTACACGCGATGCATGAAGCTGCTGCTCCATGATCGTCAACGAAGCGTTGGTCCAGTCTGCGGGCGTGTGGAGGTCAACCCAGCGCTCTGCCATGCGGCCTGGCAGGACTGCCCGCAGCGCGAGCACTGCGGCTGCGGGATCTCGCCGGGCGTTTCGCTGCAGCAGGGGCGCGATTACGTCTGCATCGGGCGCGAGGTCAAGTGTGATCGCCTCGCCGGGCCGCCAGTAAGACGACACCTGCAACATCGCCGGTCCGCTCAGCCCGCGATGCGTTACCAGCATCTTCTCCCGAAAGCTGCCTCGCCTCTTCTGCGCTCCGGCGACTGCGATCACCTCGGCTGAGACGCCAGCGAGATCGCACCACTGCTCACGGTCCTCGGCGCTGAAGACCAACGGCACCAAGGCAGGGCGACACTCCACGATGCGCAGACCAAACTGCTCCGCGATGCTGTATCCGAAGCCGGTTGCGCCCATCTTCGGTATTGAGAGGCCCCCGGTGGCGACGACCACAGCCTCAGCCTGAAACGGACCTGCGAATGTATCGACTACAAACTGTCCGTTGTGCACGACGGAGCGGACCTGCGTGCCGGTGAGGAGGCGGACACCTGCCTCGGTGCACTCCCGCTCCAGCATCGCTACAACGTCCTGAGCGGAACGGTCGCAGAAGAGCTGGCCCAGCGTCTTCTCGTGATAGCGGATGGCGTGTTTCTCGATCAGAGCGATTATGTCGGCGGGTGTGAAACGGGCCAGCGCGGATTTGGCAAAGTGCGGATTCTCCGAGAGAAAGTTCTCGGCGCGGCAGTGGATGTTGGTGAAGTTGCAGCGTCCGCCGCCTGAGATCAGAATCTTTTTGCCTGCGCGTTCGGCGTGATCCAGCAGCACAACGCGGCGTCCACGGCGGCCGGCCTCGAGAGCGCACATCATGCCGGCCGCTCCTGCGCCGAGTACTACGACATCAACCTTTTGCACGCCTGCTCACCGCCGCCAATCGTTTCGCATTTTTATCGCTGATCGCATTCTAAATTCGGCGCTTCTCCGGGTGTGCGACCATTGGAAGATGGTCAAAAAAGTTGAGGATCGAGGACCCCGAGTGGTTGCGGGTCAGCCGCATGGACCGGCGGCGGCGATTACGCGGCGTGCTGCGGACCGTCTGCGGGCAGGACATCTTTGGGTCTACCGGTCGGATGTGGAGTCGCTGGTGCCTCCGGTTGGAGCGACGGAGATTGCTGCGGGGGCGCTGGTGACGGTGATGGATAGCCGTGGGATTCCGCTGGGCACCGGGCTTTATAGTGCGGCGTCGCAGATTGCGGTGCGGATGGTTGCGGCGGAGGCGTCGCTGACGCGGGGCAAATATCTGGAGCAGGTGCGGGAGCGGGTTCTGGCGGCGCTGGCGCTGCGGGATGAGGTTGCGCCGGAGTCGATGGAGAACGATGCGTGCCGGCTGATCTTCTCGGAGGCGGATGGTCTGCCAGGGATCGTCGCGGATCGGTATAACGACCTCGTGATCGTGCAGCTGCTGACGCAGGGAACGGCGCAGGATGATGTCAGGCAGATGTTGACTGAGGTGCTCAGAGAGCGGTTTGGGTCGGATGGAATCACCATCTGGGAACGGCCTGACCCCAAGATTCGGGAGCTGGAGGAGTTGGCTGCGCCTTTGCCGGGGCCGCTGTACTCGGCTGATGGCGATTCGGCGCGAACGACCACGGTCTTCACCATCAATGGGCTGCGCTTCCACTTCGACGCGGGGTCGGGGCAGAAGACGGGCGCGTTTCTCGATCAGCGACTGAACTATGCGGCTGCGGCGCGGTATGCACGTGGCAGGGCACTGGATATCTGCACCTACCAGGGTGGTTTTGCGATTCATCTGGCGCAGCATTGCCAGCAGGTGACCGGGGTCGATGCCAGCCGGGGGGCGCTTGAGGTGGCGGATCGGAACCGGGGGTTGAATCCGGAGCTTGCGGCGCAGGTGCAGTGGATGGAGGCGGATGCGTTCGAGCTGCTGCGCGAGTACGAGGCAGCGGGGGAGCGGTATGAGACGATCGTGCTCGATCCGCCGGCGTTTGCCAAGTCGAAGCGTGCAGCCGAGGGTGCGATGCGCGGGTATAAAGAACTGAACCTGAGGGCGATGAAGATGCTGCAGCCGGGTGGGACGCTGGTGACCTGCTCGTGTTCGCACCATGTTGGACTGCCGGAGTTTACTGAGGTGGTTGCGGCGGCGGCTTCGGATGCGGGACGCAGGGTGCAGGTGCTGGAGATCAGGGGCGCTGCGCCGGATCATCCGGCAGTGCTGACGCTGCCGGAGACCAGCTATCTGAAATGCCTGATCTGCCGGGTTGGATGAGTCTTTTCCCCTACGATGTCCTGCCGGACGGGCCTCCTGCGCGGCGCGCGACCACTTCGTGGTGTGTGTACCGGTCTTGCGGGGATGATCTTCTGGGGGCCTCGCGTTGCTCGGCGGAAAAATGATCCCGACCAACGGGAGGGCCACTGCTCTCTATTTTGCCAAGACAACTTAAAAAGGCGTGTGAACGCCCGCCCCACGCGAAGTGGGCCCGTCCGGCAGGACATAGTCTTTAAGGGTGCTGGCCGTGCGTGGTGGGGGTGATGGGGGTGGAGACCGGAGTGGCGATACCGACGAATTCCGTGATGGAGTTGTAGGTGAAGTTGGTGATCCAGACGTTGCCTGCGCCGTCGATGGCGAGGCCGCGAGGGCCGCTCAGGCTGGCCGCCTGGTAGCCGGTGGACGGGCTGATGGGGGTACCGTCGTTGTTGAAGGCAGATAGGGTGTTGCTGTTGCGGTTGACGACCCAGGCACGGTTGCTGCCGTCGATGGCGATCTGGGCTGGGCCGTTGAGACCGCCTCCGGTGTAACCGGTGGAGGGAGAGATGGCGTTGCCGGTCTTGTCGAATTTGCCGATGGCGTTGTTGGCGCCGCTGACGAACCAGACGTTGTCGGCGGAGTCGATGGCGATGGTGGTGAGGTCACTGCCGGTGGAGGCGGTGACGGACTCAGGGATAGGGCTGAGGACGGCGGGAAGGGATAGTTTGAAGAGGCGGTTGGGCTGGCCGATGGTCCAGGCGTTGCCGGTGCTGTCGATGGCGACGCCGGAGTTGTCGGCGTTGGTGGGGAAGTGGGTGAGGATCGCGCCGGAGCTTTGGAGGACGGTGGTTTGGGTAGCGCCGGAGGCCCAGAGGTTCTGGCTGCTGTCGAAGGCGAGGAAGTAACAGGCGCTGGAGCAGACGTAGGGCGTGGTGCTGATGACGTTGCCGTTGCTCAGGAACTTCGAGATGGTGGAGTCGCCGATGGGGCCGAAGTTGACGGTCCAGGCGTTGTCGTGGGCGTCGATGGCGATGGAGTAGGGGAGATTGAGGCCGCTGCTGGCGCCGCCGAAGCCGAACTCGCCGGAGAGGACGTTGCCGAGGGGGTCGAACTCGGTGAGGGAGTTGCTGGCGAAGCCGGGGACCCAGAGGTTGCCGGTGGAGTCGATGGCGGGGAAATAAGGGCCGGTCATGTTGTCGGCGTAGTAGACGATGGAGAGGGTCCAGTCGGCGGGGACGGAGGTGAGGGTGGGGGTGTAGGTGGGGTTGGCGTTGCCGATGTTGTAGAGCGTGGCGACGTTGGCGGCGGGGTTGTGGGCGATGTTGAGGAGGGCGGTGACGGGGTCGGCGGGGAGGTTGCCGGTGGTGCTTTTGGCGTTACTGAAGAGGGTGGGGCACTCGGAGGTGCTGCCGTTGGAGTTGATGCAGGGAACGAGGATGTTGGCGAGGGCGTTGATCTCGGCCTGCGGGACCTCGCCGCTGCCGGTGGCGTTCTGGGTGAGGGCTTCGCCGTTGGGCAGGTAAGCCAGGTTGCTGAAGGTGAGGAAGGCGTTGGCGATGCCCTGGAGTGCGGCGGGGGTTCCGCTGGAGCTGATGTGGGTGGCGTCGGTCATGTAGCCGGAGAGGGCGTAGACAGAGGCGACGGTGGTGACTTCGTTGATGGAGATGAAGTTGAGGACGTCGGCGAAGCTGGTTGCGCCGGAGGGGCAGGCTCCGAGGACCGACATCAGGGTGAGGAGGGGGTTGGTGGTGCCGTTGGGCAGGCCGGGGTTGCCGCCGGTGGCGAGCATGTAGACCTGCTGGCCGGAGGTGCAGGTGTAGTCGCCGGTGAGGTGGAAGTTGCCGGAGGAGTCGGTGAGGACGTAGTTGCCGGTGGCATCGCTGGCGACGCCGGGCTGGGAGGTGTTGAGCAGAGAGAGGCTGGGCGCGCCGTAGCCGGTGGTGTTTGCGGCGAAGAGGTAGATGTGGGCTCCGACGACGGGCTGCGTACCCCCGTGGACGTTGCCGTCAAGCGCGGAGTCGGTGTTGACGGGGGTGGTTACCGGCTGTGATGTGACTGTCGTGGTGTCTGCCGGGCGCGTGGGCGTGGAGCCGCAACCGCTGAAAAAGACAGAGGTTAGGAGCGCCGAGGCGAGAGAAAGCAGGGCAGAAGAGCGGGGCAAGGATACTCCGGGGAGCGCAAGTGTGGATAGGCTATCACTTAGAGGGGAGCGTCGAGGTACGACTTTCGCGGGACAGATAGTGACGGAAAGAATGCAGGGCGACGGCCAGGAGAAAGGGTTCGGCGAACCAGAGGGAGTGGTTGCCGAAGCGTGGGGCGGCCCAGGCGCCAAGGATGGCTCCGATGAGGAAACAGAGGCAGATGAGGCCGAGGTCGACGGCCTTGGAGAGGCCTTTTTCGCGGGTTTCCGGGTCGGAGGCGCTGGTGGCGTCGTAGAGGCCTTCGGCCATGTCGCGGAGGTTGCCGGTGACGAAGGTGGAGTTGTAGGAGAAGCGCTCGACACGGCGAAAGCTGGCGACCTGGAAGGCGGCGACGAAGGCAATGATGGCGGTGAAGGCTATGTGGGAGAAGCTGTTGGGGAGCCAGCCGAGGGCGAAGAGGGCCAGAGATTCGAAGGTCAGGCCGAGCAGGAGGACAGAGGGTTCGCTCAGACGGAAACGCATGTGTTTTGAGGAGGTTACGCCAGCGAGGAAGCCGACGAGGGGGACCAGGTGGGGGATGATCTGCTTCCAGTCGTGGCCAAGGACGGCGATGCCGAGGAAGATGACGTTGCCGGTCATGGCGTTGGCGAAGACGTGGCCGTGGTTGAGGTAGACGACGGCGTCGAGCAGGCCGCCTGTGGTGGCCAGGAGCAT
>Ga0302313_10002749_pt1 | contig 12005 bp, 15 predicted proteins | sample III_Palsa_N2_2_FD_200454 | JGI IMG/M metagenome (GOLD analysis project Ga0302313, IMG submission 200454) | Peat permafrost microbial communities from Stordalen Mire near Abisko, Sweden - III_Palsa_N2_2 | ecosystem: Environmental > Terrestrial > Soil > Palsa > Peat permafrost | place: Sweden...
GGGGCCGTGCAGGTCAGCGTGCCGATGTCGGTGGTGCAGACGCCGAAGCCGATTTGCTTTTCATCCTGATTATAGCGCAAGCCGCCGGTAATGCGGAAAGTATCGGTCACCGGATACTTGACCTGGGCGAATATCGATTTGGAGGAGGTCGGCGCGTTGGAGCCCTGCTGGGCATACCATTCGCCGGCGCTCGCCGAGGTGGTGGCGCCGGCGGCGCTGCCGTAATTCTTGTCGTTGAGATAATAGAGCCCCGCGACCCAGATCACTTTCGAGTCGGGTGCGTTGGAAACCCGCAATTCACCAGTGTACTGGGTGTCGGTATAGGCGCCGGCGCCGAGCGAGGCGTGGATTTGTGGCGTATCGCCGACCACCAGATTGGAGAGCTCGTAACGGTCGTTGTACGAATAGGACGGGATGAAAGTGATCACCGCCAGATCGTCGAGATTATAGATCGCGTGCAGCGAATAGGTCGAGAACAGGTAATTGTCGGTATCCGCCGGATGGTCGTTATCGAGCTGCTTCCAGGGATCCTTGTTATTCACCGGCCAATTGAAGAACGGCGGCCCACCGAGCTGGGTAAAGGGATTGGCGACCGAAACCGTATCGTTGCCCAGGCCGGTCTGGTGCCACCAGTCGATATCTCCCAGCAACGAGAAGGTATCGTTCGGGCGATAATACATCTTGAGGCGATAGCCGGTCGAGTGGTCGGCTTGACCGCCGTTGCTGATGTAGCCATCCCGAGAGGTGACTTCGCCTGCCGCCCGGAACGCAAGCACATCGGTAATCGGGATGTTGACCGCGCCGTCGGCGTGGAGAAGATTATAATTGCCGGCACCGAGGTTGAGATCGACGGTGTATTTGGCAAAGGTCGGATCGTTGCTGAGGATGTTGATCGCACCGCCGATCGCGTTGCGGCCGTAAAGTGTGCCCTGCGGACCACGCAGAATTTCGACATGGTTCACATCATACATCGCCGAGCTGGTACCTTCGGCGCGGCCGTTGTAGACATCATCGTACATGCTGACGACGTCGGCATCGATGAAGTTTGCATCGCCGTTCGAGCCCACGCCGCGGATCGAGATCTGGCTGCCGTGCGCGTCACCGGCGACCGTCAGCGCCGGAACCTCGGCCAACACCGCATCCAGGGTCTGCAGGCCGGTTTGGCTGATGGTCTTGCCGCTGATGGTCGAGATCGAGATCGCGGTCTTCTGCACGTTGGCAACCCGGCGTTCGGCGGTGACCAGCACCGTGCCCAATTGGGCGCTCTGCGGCGCGATCGAGGTGTAGGGCGCGGTTTGGCTGGCGGCACCAGGTGGCGGCGCGCTGGTGGCTTGCTGGGCGTAGGCGAACGACGCCGAGCCGAGCGCAAGAGTAAGGGCCGTTGTTCCCAATAGGGCACGCAACATGGTTTCCTCCGGTTTCGCCTTGGCGCTCTGAAGCGGCGCCGTCGGCTTTGAATAGGTTTTCAGCGTCTCGTGTGCCCAAATACGGTCAGAAACCGGCCATTGCAAGCGGATTTATTTTACTCCAGCCCTACCTCTGCTTGATTCGGCGGACGGATTGAACGGCACCAAATTAGCCGGAATGTATACAATTCAACCGCTTATGTCAGGTCTGGACGGTGTGCTGCAAAAATGTCACAGCAAGTGAAAATCTTTTCAGGCACAGTTTGGGAAGGCCAGAGGAAGGCTGCTTTTTTGAAAAAAGAAGCAACAACTTTTGTCAATTAGGCCTGGGCAACACAGCAACAGGCCCATGCAATCGAACCGAACTGACAAGGTTTTTTTGCTTCTTTTTGTTCACAAAAAGAAGACTCTGCTGCCTTGGCCGAGAGCCGCAACGGTCAGCGATCGAGGTCGGCGAACACCACCGAATCCGAATTGGTCGGCACGTGCAGATCCCAGTGATCGACGACTTTGCCATCCTTGATCCGCAGGATCATCACCATCTCATCCGGCCCCTTGCCGTCGCCCACCACGGGACCCGGACCGTTCTGCGCCGCGGCCGGAGCAGCCCCCCGCGGAGGATTGCCGGTGGCCGGACCGACGCCGCCCCCGCCGTTGCTCGCGGCAATGTGCAGGAAGACCAGATTGCCTTGCGCCACCACCTGCTTGATATCGAACACCGTATGCGGCCCGGCGGCGCGCGCCTCCTCGGATTTTTCCTCGTCGAAGCTGTTGTGCAACGACTTGGTGGTCGAGTTGTATACTGCGTGATTCTCAAACCCGGTGCGCGCGACATAGGTATCCCACGCCTTGGCAGCCTCGTGCTGGTTGAACCACATATCGACGAAATCATAGGCGACCCGCCCGTTCGGCGTGGTGAGGCCGATCAGATTCTGGTTGGGATCGGGCTTTTCCAGCGCGGCGGTGGCGGCATCTTGCGCGAAGGCACCGAGCCACCCCGAGGCGATTACTGCGGCAAGGCCGAGAGTTACTTTTTTCATGAACGTTCCCAGATGATTGAGGTGCCGGCCGAAACCGGCCGGAAGGAGCAGGCTAATAGCATATGATGAGTTGCCTGAAAAGGTTCTCATTTGTTTCCGATTGAAACCGTCGCGCCCGATCGCGGGTTGCCACCGAGAGCCCCAGAAATCACCCCTGTTGCCGCACCCCGCATCTTGTTTCACCGTGGCGCATCTTCTATAACTGCGAGCAGTGAAAAGCTTTTCATATAAAGTGAGCTTAAATCGAGGAGACGCCATGCGAAAGATTTTAGCCGTTGCACTGTGCGCGGCCGGCTGCGGATTGATCACCCCGATCGGGCTCGCCGCATCCGCGCAGACCGCGCCCGGCAACGCAACCCCCTTGGCCGCCAACGATGAAGATGCGACCAGCGCCGGTATCGCCCCAAAGGGGCTCCCGCCGCCGCCCGCCGACCCACGCGATTTCGAAGGTGATTGGTACCCGTTCACCGCACCCGGATCCGGCCCGAAGGGTCCGCCGCCGGGCAATGCCGGCGGCTCCAATCTGCCCGGCGTCAAACCGGCCGCCAGCATCTTCGACAATGATGAGAACTCCCCCTATTCGGTCGAACTGTGCAACACCCCGCCGCTATTCCTCGGCACCATGGGGGTTGCTATCGTGCAGTCGAAAGACACGGTGGTGGTGGCTAATGAAGAGGCCGGCGACTACCGCGTGATCCTGATCGGCGCCCGCCACCCGCCCCATTTCGTCCCCGACCGCAAGGGCAATTCAGTAGCGCACTGGGACGGCAACACACTGGTGGTCGACGCGACCGGATTCACCCTGCAAAGCGGCGCACCTTCCGATGCCCACATCACCGAGCGTCTATACAAAGCGCAGAACAACACTGAGTTGGTTGATGCGGTCGACGTGTATTATCCCTCGACCGGCAGGCACGAGCACCGGATCAGCACCTACCGCTGGCGTCCCGATCTCAAAGTATCCGAGGAAGTCTGCGAAGAAGGCTATTCGGCGTTCGAGATCAAGAACGGCAAGCTCGTGATCAAGGCGGACGAATAATGAAAGAGCTTAGACATCTCCTGGCAGCATTGCTGCTGAGCGTGCCCGCCGGCGCGGCGATGGCTGACAACCACGCTGGCTTCAACGGCGTGTGGCACCTGGCCTCCCCTGCCCCGGCCCTGCGCACGCTGTCGGGCCGCGCGCCGCCGCTCGCGGTCGCGCGCGGCACCACCGACGACACCGATCGCTGTCTGCCTAACGGCATCCCCCGCCTGTTTTTGCGCGGCACGCCGTTTCGCATCACCGTCGGCAAGACCATGATCGGCGAGTTCTTCGAAACCGACCACGCGTTCCGCTTGATCTACCTCGATGTGCCGCATTTCGATGCGATCGCGCCGGCCTACCTCGGCCAGGCGGTGGCAAAATGGGATGGCGACACGCTCGATATCGACACGAATCAGTTCAACGACGTAACCTGGCTCGACAACACCGGCCTGCCACATAGCGATAATCTGCACCTGACCGAAAAGCTCCGCCTCGACCGGGCCGGCAAGCTGCACGACCTGATCACAATCGAAGATCCCACCGACTATCGCGGATCCTGGCAGACCGAACTAACCTTCACCCGCTCGGCGCAGAAATACCTGCCCGAACATTACTGTCTCCGCGAGAAAGGGCTGCTGTAGCATGCGCGCGATTGGTCCGATTGCCTTAGCCCCGGCGGCTTTGATGCTTGGCCTGGCCGCCACCACGCCCGCCGCCGCGCATCATTCGGCCTCGGCCTATGATCGCACCCGCAACCTCACCGTGGCGGGAACGGTCAAGGAATTCAAATGGGCCAACCCCCATACGTGGCTGTATGTGCTGGTGCCCGACGGCAAGGGCGGCACCGATCTGTGGTCGTTCGAAGGCGGCTCGGTTTCGGTGCTGGCGCGCAACGGGTGGCGTGCCAACTCGATCAAGCCCGGCGAGCACGTCCGAGTGGTGGCGCAACCCAACCGCAACGGCAGCAACGGCGGCGGCTTCATCAAGGTGATGTTCGATGACGGCAGCTTTCTCCACATCGGAGTGATCTGAGAATGACAATAAGTGGAAGTGAAAGGAAGAATCTTCTTTTTGTGAACAAAAAGAAGCAAAAAAACTTTGTCAATTTGGAATTGGGCCGCCAATCGAACAAAAGTTTTTTGCTTCTTTTTTTCAAAAAAGAAGACTTTCTGCTCACGATGATCGCCGCCACGCTGCTGCTCACGGGCACGGCGCGAGCCCAGGTTTCGGTCAGCACGCCCGCCGACGTCGCCGGCGTGCCGCCGGCATTTCTGGCCAACGCCAAGGCGCCGAGCTTCGATCCGCGCGGCACACCCCCAGGCTATACCCCTGATCCCGATCCGCGCGACTTCACCTCGAGCTATATTGCTCCCGGTGGCGGGGGACCGGGTGGACCACCTCCGGGCGGAGGGGGCGCACCGCCGGGCGGAGCAGCACCTCCGGGCGGCAGCGGCGCCGCCACCGCGGCCACCTGCATTCCCTCGTTCGGCAATGGTCCCTACCCGATCCATATCGTCTCCTCGCCGGGACGGCTCACCATCGTGGGCGAACAGAATCACCAGATCCGCCGGGTCTACATCGGTGGCGCCCATCCCAACCCCGTCGTGCCCGCTTACAGCGGCGATTCGATCGGCCACTGGGACGGCAATACGCTGGTGGTCGATACCATCGCGATCAAAGGCCAGCCCGGCGTGCATCTGCTGGAACGCTGGACCAAACAGAAGAACGGTTCGCTCGCGATCGAAACCACCAGTCTCGATGCCGCAGGCCGACCGATCGGCCCGCCCACGCCGAGCAGCCTGGTGTGGCGCCCGGATCTCAGCTTCGTCGAAGACATCTGCGAAGACTTCGGCGAAGCCTTCGGCCCCGGCTACGGCAGCAAGTGAGCGGAACGCGATGAAGTATCTGGTTAATCTGGCCGCCCTGGCGGTTCTCGCCGCCGCCCCGGTGGCAGCCGCGACGCCCGACCTCAACGGCGTGTGGCAGGTCATCACGCCGGTGACGGCGCTTACAACCACCGACGGCAAGGCTCCGCCGCTTACCCCTGCTGCGCAAAAAGTCTACGATCAGCGCCGGCAGATGGCGCAAACCGGAGATCATTCGTTCGACACCACGCTCAAATGCAAGCCGATGGGCGAACCGCGCACCGCCTACGATCCCAGCGGCGGACCGTTTGAAATTTTGCAAAACCCGAAAGAGGTGGTGTTCGGCTATACCTGGAATCGGATGATCCGCTTCGTCTATCTCAGCCCCAAGGCGCCCGATGTGATCGGACCGGCCTATTACGGCACCGCGACTGGCGTCTGGCACGGCGATCGGCTGGTGATCGACGCCGAAGGCTTCCACGACACCACGCTGCTCGACGCCTCGGGCATGCCGCATACGGAAGATCTGCGCCTGACCGAAACCTACCAACTGGCGAACCACGGCCGGATTCTCGACGAAACCATCCGCTTCGACGACCCCGCGAGTTTCACCCGGCCGTGGCAGACCCGGATCTCCTATCGCCGGCTGCCCGGCGCCCGCATCGCCGAGGACGTCTGCATCGAGCGTCTTCACGTCTCGGGCTACTGATGAGAGAGCCGCGGCCGAGCCGATGCTGCACAGGCTGTCCCGGTTCGCCGCGGGTTGTCTGCGGTCGCGTTATGATCGACACTGGCAGCGCTGCGGGCGGTGCCGGGCTCGCTTCGTTATTGGAATTTGCCCATGGTTGAACGAGCCGCGCGAAAGGCCAAGAAACCCAACCCCGATGACGCGCCGGACCCGGCGAAGGTCGAGGCGCTTCCGGTCCAAATGCTGACCAGAACCCGCGCCAATACGGTGATCGATGTCGCGCGCGCGGCCGGGGTCTCGCCCGCTGCGGTCTCCCGCGCGTTCCAACCGGGATCGAGCATCTCGCCGGAGAAACGCCAGGCGGTGCTCGATGCCGCGCGAGCGTTGCAATACCGGCCCAATCTGCTGGCGCGCTCGCTGATCACCGGACGTTCCGGCATCGTCGCGATCGTGCTGACCCATTTCGACAATCAGTTCTATCCGGCGCTGGTGCAGGAACTATCGATCGCGCTGGGCAGCGTGGGATATCGCACCCTTCTGTTCATGGCGGATATCTCACGCGATCCTGAAATGGTGGTGGAGGAGCTGCTGCGCCACCAGGTCGATGCGGTGATCCTGGGATCGGTGATCCTGTCCGATCGCTCGGCCGAAACCTGCCGGTCGGCCGGGGTGCCGACGCTGCTGCTGAACCATAAGACCGATAGTCTGTACGTTTCGAGCGTCACCAGCGACAATTGGCGCGGGTCGCGCGTGGTCGCGGCGTTTCTGCTCGCCGGCGGCCATCAAAGTTTCGGCATCATCGCGGGCCTGGGCGAAACCTCCGCCAGCCGGGATCGGCAGAACGGGTTTCTCGCTTATCTGCACGAGAATGGCGTGACCGAGGTGGCGCAATTGCGGGGATATTACAGCTACGAGGGAACCCGCACCGCGGCCCGCCAGCTGCTTTCGTCACCAACTCGGCCGGAGGCGGTGTTCTGCGGCAACGATCATATGGCGACCGCCTTCATCGGCGTGGCGCGGTACGAATTCGGCCTCGCCATCGGCAACGACATTTCGGTGGTGGGATTCGACGACGCGCCGATCGCGGCGTGGCCGGACTTCAATCTCACCACTTTTTCCCAGCCGATTCCGCAAATTGTCGCGCGCACGGTGGCGACGCTGCAATCGATGCTCGCCAACCCCGACCAGCCGGCGATGCGCGAGATCATCACCGGCGAATTGATCGTGCGCGGCTCGGCGCGGGTGCCGCGCACCGGGCTGATGGAGCTGGGCGGCCGGCTGATCTGGCGGCCCGACCCGCGGCAAGACAAGCTCTGACATCGGGCTCGCTTCGCATCTCTTGAGTTTTTAATGGCGGAGCGTTAGGTTCTCGCGGTCGCCGATTACCGGGCTGCTCGGTGGCCGGCGGGTGTTGCCGGACCACGGGTCTTTTAAGTCTGAAATTGGATTCTGACCGATGCCTGGCTGCAGTTCGCAAGCGGGCAATTATCAGCTTAGCTTTGTTGTGAAAGATTTTTTCGATGGCTGAAGGAATTGTGAAGTGGTTCAACGCCCAAAAGGGTTTCGGCTTCATCGCGCCGGTTGATGGCAAAAACGACGCATTTGTTCATATCAGTGCCGTGGAACGTTCCGGACTCACGGGTCTGAGCGAAGGCCAGAAGGTGAGCTTTGAACTGGTTCCGGATCGCAAGAGCGGCAAGATGTCGGCCGAAAACCTGAAGATTCTTGGCTAGCCGTCTCGGCCGGTGACGTGCCGTTGCTTGACCGGGCGCTAGTCGCGCCTGGCCGATGTCTTTCCCGTCACGCCGGCCGTAAGATGCGGCGGCATAGGAGATTTCCATGGCCAAGGGTCAACTTCGCAGCAATCGCGAACAAAAGAAGCCGAAAGCGAAAAAACCGGAAGTCGCCAGCGCCGGTTCGGCTCCGGCGAGCCGCAGTATGGTAGCCAATGCCGCGCCGCCGAAAAAGAAGGGCTGAGGCGAGGGAGATTCGGAGCCTCGCTCCAACGCGAATGCAACCGGATGGACATTAGCGATGGCCGTGAGCACGCATTTCTTTTTCCAGCCCTATAGCCGGAGCAAGCGCGGCAATCCGGTGCCGGGACTTGCGGTCGCCTGCCGGGACCAGGCTGAAGCGTGCCGCCGCGCCGAAAAAGCGATGGCCGGCGGCCGGATCATCGGCGCTCATACCATCAAGGTGGTATCCGATGCCGCGGCCGGCGACTATGGCGAACCGGAATACATGGACTTCTACGGCGAGGTACCGGAAACCGGCCGATAAGCCGCAAATATTTCTTCGGCGGCACTGCCGGAGGCAGCGCAGCCGGGCTTGCTTTGGTGGATGAATTTGCGCAGGTTGCAAGCGCGCCCGAAGAGGCGCGGTGACGCGCGGTGCACGCCGTTCTGAAGTTCTTGGGGGAGTAAGCATGAAAAAGTCCAAATCCGCGACAAAGGTAAAAATCGGCTTGGCCGTAGTGGGCGCGGTGGTACTCGCCGGCGCGGCTCAGGCGTCGGTGCTGGAAAGCGAGTTGCATTATGCCCGCCGGCTGCGGGACAAGACCAACCTGATTACGATGGTGGATCAGCTGGCGCTGAAGAAGTCGAGCAATGCCGCGATCCAGGCGTTTGCCAACGGCGACATCGCCGACGTGGCGGCGGACGAGCAGGCGTTGTTTGCCAAGGCGGTGGCGCTGCAGATGCCGGGGGTCGCGATGGGCGCGGGGTTTCCGAGGGGCACGCCGCCGGGTGGCGCCGGCGGACCGCCGGGTGGCGGGGCCGGTGGTCCTCCTGGCGGTGGTGGCGGTGGCCCTCCCGGCGGGGGAGCAGGTGGACCTCCTGGTGGGCGTCCCGGTGGCGGGGGACGCGGCAACGGGCCGGGTGCGGCGAATGCGCTGGTGATTGCGGCGCTCAGCAAGCTGTCGGGCGCCGATTTCGACCAGGCGTATCTGCAGGAGGTGGTGACGATTTCCGAAGACGTGGAGCGCAACATACTGGGCGAGCTTGCGTTGCCTGGCACCAACCCCGAGCTACAGGATTTCTCGAAGAGTTTCGTCATCCCGTGGGCGAAGAATGCGGCGGCGGCGCAGCGTCTGCTGAGCGGCCAGGCCAATCCCTATGGAGTGCGTGCCGGCGGCGCCGGTGGTCCCGGTGGTGCGACCTTCGACAAGAACGGGCACTACGCGGGCGTACTTCCAGCCGGCGAGCTATTCGGCACCGTAATCAAGTGATTCTCCGCGGCGATTGCCCGCGCTTGCCTAATTGACAAGTTTTTTTGCTTCTTTTTTTCCCAAAAAAAAGAAGACCTTACTTTCCTTTGTCGGCTGGTATTCCGCTCATGCAGGTGCGCCTCTTGCGTTCGCGCCCGGCAATCACGATAATCGGACCGTTGCGGTCTGGTATATGATCGCTTGGCATTTCTAGGTGCCTGCAGGAGTTTGCCCATGTTCATCGAGACCGAATCCACGCCGAACCCGGCGACGCTGAAATTTCTGCCGGGGCGGGCCGTGATGGGTGCGGGTTCGGCCGATTTCGCCGGGCCGCTGGGCGCCGGCGACAGTCCTTTGGCGCAAAGTCTGTTTGGTATCGAGGGCGTGGCGCGGGTGTTTCTCGGCGCCGATTTCATCACCGTGAGCAAGACCGACGCGGTCGAGTGGTCGCGGCTGAAGCCTCAGTTGCTTGGGCTGATCGCAGATCATTTCGCCGCCGGGCTGCCGGTGATCCTGGGCCAGGCCGCGGTGGCGGATGAAGACGTGGCGGTGGAAGACCGCGAAATCGTGGAGCAAATCAAGGAGTTGCTGGAAAGCCGGGTGCGGCCCGCGGTGGCCGGCGACGGTGGCGACATCGTCTTCCGCGGCTATCGCGATGGGGTGGTGAAGCTGCACATGCAGGGCTCGTGCAGCGGCTGCCCGAGTTCACGCGCCACGCTCAAGCACGGCATCGAGAATCTGTTGCGTCACTATGTACCGGAAGTGACCTCGGTCGAGCAGGTGGAGCTCTAGCCATGCCGCTCGCACCGGAGGCGCTGGATGAGCTGTTTCGTGAAGCCCGCACCCACAACAAGTGGCGGGATGAGCCGGTTGCCGACGAAACCCTGCACGAGCTCTATGATTTGTTGAAGACCGGGCCGACTTCGGCCAATTGCTCGCCCGGAAGGTTCGTGTTCCTGCGTTCTCCGGCGGCCAAACAGCGGCTGAAGCCGGCGCTGTCGGCGGGGAATATCGAAAAGACCATGACCGCGCCGGTGACCGTGATCGTGGCCGATGACCCGAGATTCTATGATTTGCTGCCCCGGCTGTTCCCGCACGCGGACGCGCGCTCGTGGTTTGCGGGCAATCTTACGCTCGCCAACACCACCGCGACGCGCAACGGGACGTTGCAGGGAGCCTATCTGATCCTGGCGGCGCGGGCGTTGGGGCTCGATTGCGGCCCGATGTCGGGCTTCGACAACGACGTGGTGGATCGCGAGTTCTTCACCCATTCGGGCTGGCGGTCGAATTTTCTGGTCAATCTCGGCCATGGTGATCCGGGCGAGCTGTTTCCGCGCTCGCCGCGGCTCGCATTCGACGAAGCCTGTCAGATTCTTTGACGATGCTCGTCCTGGTGCTCGACGCCGCGCTGGCCAGTGCCAGCGCAGCGCTGGTGGAGGGTGACCACGTTCTGGCTTCGCGGATTGCCACCGAGCGCATCGGACTTGCCGGCCAATTGCCGGTGATGCTGGTCGATATCCTGGGTGAGACCGGGCTTCGGGTCGAAGACTGCGACGCGCTTGCGGTCACCGTCGGGCCGGGAAGCTTTACCGGCATTCGGGCGGCTTTGGCGCTTGCCGGAGGGTTGGCGCTGGCCTCGGGTCGGCCGCTGGCGGCGGTGACGGTCGGGGAAGCGATGCACCAGGCGCTGCCGCATTTGGGCGCGCGGCGGCTGTGGACCGCGACCGCGAGCAGGCGCGGCCAGGTCTTCATCGAAACCGACGACGACTGTCTCTCCGTGCCGCTTACCGAACTGCCGCGGCCTGCGGGCCCGCTGGCGGTGGCAGGCGACGCCGCGATCGAGGTTACCGCGCGGCTGGCGGCACGCGGGCATAATGTGATGCTCACCGACGCGCGCCGTCCCACGCCGCGCGCCATCGCCGCCGCTGCGCGCCTGCGGCTGGCAGGCGGTCTGCCGCCGCGCGCCGCGGCACCGCTCTATGTCGATCCGCCCGAGGCCAAATTGCCCGCCGGCGGGCTGCGGCCACCGCCCGCGCCATGAGGATGATCCGCGCTACCAGCGCGCACGCGAACTACCTCGCCAAGGTGCATCGGCAGTGTTTCGTCGCGAACGACGCCTGGAGCGCCGAGGTGTTCGCGACCCAGATGACCCTGCCCGGCGTGTTCGGGCTGATCGCTGAGAATCAAGGCTTTGTGCTCGGCCGGGTCGCCGCCGACGAGGCCGAGATTCTGACCATCTGTGTCGCGCCGGCGCAGCGTAGGCTGGGCATTGGCAGAAAACTGTTGCAGGGCGCCGAACATCTCGCCGCGGACTGGGGCGCGATTGCGCTGTTTCTGGAGGTGTCGAGCCTCAACCACGCCGCCTTCGACCTCTACCGCTCCCGCGGCTACGAACGCGTCGGCGTGCGCAAGCGATACTACGCCGACGGCAGCGACGGGGTGATCCTGCGGAAGGCGATATAGGGGAAGGAAGTCTTCTTTTTCTTGAAAGATAAAGAAGCAAGAAACTTTTATTCAATCGGATTGGAGCGCAAAGTCGATAGACCGTTCATCCAAATTCCTATTCGACAAAGTTTTTTTGCTTCTTTTTGTTCACAAAAAGAAGATTCTCTCGGCATTTTCACTGATTGAATTCATACCAACCGCCTTAGATGAGTCCCCAACAGGATCCCTTCCAGTTCGACAACTGCCAAGCAGGCGGGTAGAAAAGCAGCCGAAAACGTTCCTCGCGACAGTTCGCGCGCCATCCGACTTCAGTTTCGGTTGCCCCGTGCGCT
>Ga0302313_10002752_pt1 | contig 11993 bp, 10 predicted proteins | sample III_Palsa_N2_2_FD_200454 | JGI IMG/M metagenome (GOLD analysis project Ga0302313, IMG submission 200454) | Peat permafrost microbial communities from Stordalen Mire near Abisko, Sweden - III_Palsa_N2_2 | ecosystem: Environmental > Terrestrial > Soil > Palsa > Peat permafrost | place: Sweden...
GATACGTATCCGGTGAGCCTGCCTGAACTCGAGACCCTGCTGAAGCAGTACAAGGCCGCCAATCCTGCGCTGCCGGTGGTGGTCAAAGCCGATTCGACCATTCCCTATCAGAAGGTGGTCGACGTGCTGGATGTCATTGGACGCCTCGAAATCACCCAACTTGGGTTAGTGACCCAACGCATCGTCAAGTAGTTGTCGCGGTGGATAAGCGCAGCCTGCGTCGCAACTTGACACGCCTCGCGGGAGCCGCCTTCGCGGTGATGTTGATTCTGGGATTCATGTGGTTCGTGCATACCATGATGAACGCCAAGACCGGCAAGACCACGCGCGCGGTGCAGGTCGTGCAGGTGATTCGCCCACCGCCGCCGCCCGATCAACCGCCGCCACCGCCGCCGGAGAAGACGCAAGAGGTACTACCTAAGGACGTGCCCGATCCGACGCCGGAACAGCAGCCGGATCAGGCGCCCGATCAGCCGCTGGGTGTGGACGCAGACGGCTCTGCCGGCGGCGACGCGTTCGGCTTGGCGGCGCGGCACGGCGGCAGCGATCTCATCGGAGGAACGGGTACGGCGCCTTTCGCTTGGTACACGAACCGCATGCGCGACACGATCAAGGACCATTTGGCGGCGGCGCCCTGCACCAAGTCGGCTAAGGGTTCGCTGTCGACCCGCATTCTGGTCGGCGGCGACGGCCGGGTGAAGCAGATCAAGTTGACCACCAGCACCGGCAATGCCCGGGTTGATGAATGCGTCGACAAGGCCCTGGCCTCGATCACGAACATCGGGGACGCGCCGCCCGTCGGCATGCCGGAAGAAGTGAACCTCAAAGTCGTTTTCTAAGCGGCTCAACGAATTCGAGAATTGTTAGGGAGATTGACCAACATGTTTAACGCGAAAGCATTGCGGGCGGTGGCCGCCATGGCGCTAACGCTTGCCCCCGCTCTGGCATGCCGCGCCGAGGACCAGCGCGAATCGCTGGAGGAGCTGCGCAATACGGTCGTCAACCTGTTGCAGGCGTTGGTCGACCAGGGCGTCATCAGCAAGGAAAAGGCCCAGCAAATGGTCAAGGCGGCACAAGCCAAAGCGTCGGCCGATGCCGCGGCCTTGGCCAAGAACGAGCCCAAGGTCGAGGAGGGCGCCGTACGCGTGCCCTATGTGCCTCAGATCGTCAAAGACGAAATTGCCAAGCAAGTGGCCGAGGAAGTGAAACCTACGGTGGTCGCGGATGTGGAGAAGGACGCGAAGTCCGAAGGATGGGGCGTGCCGGGCGCTCTGTCGGATTGGCTCAAGCGCACGCGTATTACAGGAGAACTTACACTTCGCGAGGAAGGCATCTTCTACGACGGCAATAACGCGCCCGAATACAATTACTTCGCCATCAATCAGGCGGGCGGCATCTCCCAGGCCGGCACCAACGCCTTCCTCGACACCGATGGGAACCGGATTCGCTTTCGCGGGCGGGCCCGCCTGGGCGTGGAGTCCGATCTGAGCGATTCCATTACCGCCGGCATGCGCATTGTGACCGGCAACACCACGGATCTGGTGTCCGAGACTCAGACCCTCGATGGTTCGGCACCCTATGCGTTTGGGCTGGACGAGATGTACCTCCGTTTGGACGAGCGCAATTCCCAGCGCTTCCCGTGGTTGACTGTCGTGGGCGGCCGCTTCTTGAATCCTTATCAAACACCCACGGACTTGATTTTCCACAAGGATCTGACCTTCACAGGCCTGTCGGCCACAGGTCGATTCGGCTTGGGCGACGGCAGCGCGAATCAGTCGGATGTGTTCTTCACCGCCGGCGCACATCAGCTTCAGGAAATCGAATTCTCCGCGCAGGACAAATGGCTGGTCGCCGGAGAGTTGGGCACGAACTTGCACTGGGGTGATGCCAATAGCTTGCGCTTCACCGGCGCATTCTACGATTTCTTCAATGTCACGGGCCGCTTGAACCCGGCGGACGAACCGGGACTGTACAACTACACGGCACCTAGCTTCATGCGATTCGGCAACACGGTGTTCGACATCGCCAACTCGACCACAGGCACCACGCAGCTCTTCGCCTACGCGTCGAAGTTCCGTCTGGTCGATTTGAATGCCACCTACACCTACCAGGTAGGCAGGCATACCTTGGGCGTCACGGTGGATGCGGTCCGGAACTTTGGCTACCATGCGGCGGCCGTGGAGGCGAATACCGGCTATTACGTCGCTCCCCGCACCAAGGGCTATCAAACCGAAGTCAGCTTCGGCGATCCGACGGTGCTGGAGCGCGGCGCGTGGCGAGCCCTCGTCGGATATCGCTACCTGCAACGCGACGCCGTCATGGACGAGTACACCGACTCGGACTTCCACTACTTTGGCGGCACCAACGCTCGCGGGTACTACCTGGTCGGCGATCTCGGGCTCGCCAATCGGGTATGGATGCGCGTGCGCTACCTGAGCGCGAACGAAATTGACGGACCGACGTTCGGCGTCGACACCCTGCAGATCGACATGAACACCCGCTTCTAGGAGTGCCCATATGACCAGGTATGCAAGCGTCAACAAGCGCGTATCGGCGGCAGGGTTTGCGATCGTGCTCGCGGCGTCCTCGACCGGCGTTTATGCGCAAACACAGCGCAGCGGCGGTGGCGGCAGCGAGTCGCAGAAAATCATGCAGCAGTACCAGCAGCTGGCCGCGGAGAAAACCTCGCTCCAATCCCAGTTGGCGCAAATGAAAAAGGACCTCGACAGTGCCAAGGCGGATCTTGCGGAGACGAAGAAGGAGCGCGACGCGCTGAAAGCTCGGTCGGCGGGTTCGGCCGCGGCGTCGGCGCAGCTTGCACAAGCGAATGCGTCACGGCAGAACGCTGAAAAAAGCCTGGAACAGAACAAGCAACGGACCACCGAACTGGTCGATCGCTTCAAGGAAACCGTCGGAGCGCTCAAGGGCGTCGAGTCCGAGCGGGCGGACCTGAAGAAAGACAACTTGGCGCTCACCGCCTCCTACGATAAGTGCACCTTGGACAACGAGCAGCTCTACGAAATCAGCAACACTGTGCTGGATCGCTACGACCATGTGGGTTTTTTTACCAAGATGGGCGAAGCGGAGCCCTTCACCAAGATCACGCGGGCCCGCATCGACAATCTGGTGATCGAGTATCGCGCGCACGCGGAAGAGCTGCGGGTCAGGAAGCCGGCCACCTAGCCGTGCGAATCCGCTGATGGACGGCACCCGAACGCTCATGCGCGACGCTGACGGGCAGCTGGCTCAGCTGCGCGACCAGGCGAAGGCGCTGCACCAGCAGGGCCGACTCGAGGAGTCGCTGGAGGCGCACCACGAGGCGTTGCGGCTCGCTCCCGACGCCGTGGTGATTCTACTGAGCGCCGCGAGACTGGCGCATATGTTGGAATTGCAGGAGGTGAGCCTGCGCCACTACGAGGCGGCGGTGCGGCTCGATCCACGCTGCTATCCCGCGGTCGAGGCGGCGCGGCGTATTTGCGTCGGCGCGGGCTTCGCCGACCGTGCCGCGCACTATTCGAGGCTGGCCTTCGGGCTACACCCGTCGGCCGAAGTGCTGATGTCGCAGAAACTGGTGGTGCCCTCCATCATGAAATCGAGCGAGGCGATTCAAGAGACTCGGGAGCGCTATGCGCAAGGCATCGGCAGTCTTCAACTTTCGCCGCCGCGCCTTGTTAGCCCGCCGGGTGACCTCGGAGTCTCGGCTTTTTTCCTCGCATACCACGGTGAAAACGACCGCGACCTGCAGATGGCCGCCGCCCGGCTTTTTCAGCGGGCGATTCCGAGCTTGGAATTCACGGCGCCGCATTGCCGAACCTCGGCGCGCAAACCCGGCAAAATACGCATTGGATTCATTTCGCGCTTCTTTGCGTCGCATTCGATTTTCTCGACCTCCATAGGTCTCATTGAACAACTCTCCCGTGACCGCTTCGAGGTGATTGTTTTGCGACTCACGCCGTCGCGGGATGATGCCTGCACGGCCCGGATTCGAGCGGCGGCTGATACCACGGTGGACCTCGACCCCGAGATATATCGGGCGCGCGAACAAATCGCGGCCCTGCAGCTCGATGTTCTTTTCTATCAGGACATCGGCATGGAGCCGCTCTCGTATTTCCTGGCTTTCGCGCGCCTCGCGCCGATTCAATGCGTGTCATTCGGCCACCCGAACACCACCGGCATTCCCACCATGGATTACTTCCTCTCGAACGACTTGTTCGAGCCGCCGGAAGCGCAAGCGCACTACAGCGAGACGCTGGTTCAACTGCGGAACTTGCCCACCCTGGCCTATTACTACAAGCCTGTGGTCCCCGCGCAGTCGGCGACTCGGGAGTCATTCGGCCTGCCCGCGGACGCCACTCTGTATGTGTGTCCGCAGACACTGTACAAGCTCCATCCGGATTTCGACGACATTTTGCGTGACATACTCGCTCGAGACGCGCGGGGGCTGATAGTGCTGATCGCCGGCCAATTCCAAGAATTCACGGATCAGCTGCGCCGGCGGTTCGAGCGCACGCTGCCGGGATTGGCTCAGCGCATCGTCTTCCTGCCCTTCATGCCATTCGACCGTTTCATGCAGCTACTCGATCTGGCCGATGTCATTTTGGATTCGTTGCACTTCAATGGCATGAACTCCTCGCTGCAGGCTTTTGCGATAGGCACCCCGGTGGTGACCCTGCCGGGCAGGCTGCAACGTGGACGGCATACGCAGGCCATGTATCGAGTCATGGGTATTCACGACTGCATCGCCACGAGTCCGCGACAGTATGTGGACATTGCCCTGCGCATCGCGATCGACCTTCAGATTAGGGACAGCCTGCGACAGCGGATCCTGGCCCGCAATCATCTGTTGTTCGAAGACGGTCGAGTGGTCGCGGAGTTTGAGAGGTTCTTTGTCGACGCCGTCGCCCAAAAAAATAGGTCTCCGAGTGTCTGCCGATAAAGTGCATCGGCCAATGCCCAAGGGTTGCCCCCGGCCATGAGAGATATGAGATCGGCGCTGCTCTGTTTGTCGAGCCTGTGCCTGACGGCGCAGGTGGACGATGCAGGTCTGTTGTCGGTGATGACGGTCGCAGCCCGCTAAGCCGGCAGCCCGGGACTCCGGAAGGTGGCGGGCCGTAAGCCCTGACGATGGCGCTCCATCATAGTCGTGTACAGCGCCTCGAGATGACGCCGGAACCGGTCCGTGTCGAACAAGGGCGCCGAGAGTCGATTCAAGGCCAGCTTGGTACGGACCTGCGGGAGACGCACCGGATCCCTCGCCAGCAACAGCGCCAGCCGTTCATATTCCGTCAGCGAGTGCGTAATCAACTCGGGGACTCCCACCGCGCGAAGCAGGCTGCCCGACATGCGAGCCGCGAAACTCCGGCCGGCACAGGTGATCAACGGCACGCCCGCCCATAATGCGTCGCTGCTGGTGGTTCCCCCGTTGAAGGGTAGGGTATCCAAGCAAATATCGGCCAGCGAGAGACGCGCCAGATGTTCGGGGTATGGCAGCGGCTGTGCGAACACGAGTCGGTGGGGCTGTATGCCTCGCGCCAGCGCTTGACGGCGAAGGTTCTCCTCCACGGTGGGATTGCCGCCCAGCAGCCAAAGCACGCTGTCGGGGGTCCCCAGCACCAGCCTCGCCCAGATATTGAACATAGGCGGGTTGAGTTTGTAGCTGCTGTGAAGCGAGCACCAGACGAGTCCTGTGGCCGGTAATCCCATGGCCGCACGCGATGGGGCGGCAGCGGTGCGCCGGCGATCGTCATTTGCCTGAAAGCACTCCGGCAGGTACGCGATGGCCTCGCTGTAGTGGGCGCGCTGCGCCTCGGGAATCAAGAAATCGTCCGCGATAATGTAGTCGCGATCCGCCGTCCCCATGGTCCCGGGAAAACCTAGGTAGTTCACTTGCAGGGGGGCCGGGCGAAAGTTGAAAATGCCCGCCCGGTGTTCCCCCGTGTACCCCATGAGGTCTACCGCGATGTCGACGCCCATATCTTGAATGAGTTGCGCCAGTTCTTGATCGGACCGTGAACCCGCCTCGACGCACTCGTCAAAAGCTCCTCTGACGCGTTTGCCGGTGGGCGAGTTCTCATCCTCCCGCAGGGATATGCCCACGATGTCGAACCGCTGCCTGTCGTGTTTCTCGAAGATGCCGGCCATCAGATACGAGGTGGGATGTTCGAGGAAATCGCCGGAAATGTAGGCCACGCGTATGCGCTCGCGGGCCGTACGCGCCGTCAAGCGCAGTGCGGGCGGGTCCGAGATCTGCAGGTCTGCAAACACCCGCGCGCAGCTCCGCTGCCGGCGCGGCGAATCGCATACCGCCAAGAATGAAAAAGGGAAATCGACGGGTTCATCTCGCTCCATAGAGCCCGCGATGCCTTCCTCCGCGCCGGCGTACCCGTTCCAGTCGCAGACTTGCAGTTGCGCGTGCAAGCACGCGCCCGGCGCGTACGCGTGATGCGGATTGAGTTCCAACACTCTGCGCAATGAAGTCACCGACTCTGCAAAGCGGCCCTGCGTCGACAAGATGAGCGCGCGGCCGAACCAAGACGTGGCAAGGGCCGGGTTCGATTGCACTGCTTGATCGTATGCCTCGATGGCCGCGCTGGTTTGATTCTGTTCCGACAGCAAGTGGCCGCGCTCGGTGAGCGCCTCCGCGGAATGCGGCGCGAGCTGCAAGGCTCGGTCGATAGTGATGTTGGCCGCTGCATGCTCTTTGAGGCCGAGCAATGCGGCCGCGCGCCCGACATGGGCCGGTACGTGCTCCGGGGATAGCTCGATAGCCCGATCGTAGCCCGCGAGCGAGTCGCCATGGCGGCCCAATTTGCGCAAGACGCCCGCGCGGCCGACCACTGCCTGTAGAAAGTTCGGCGCCAATTCCAGTGCGCGCTCAAAGTCGCGTAGCGCCTCGTGGCGCCTGCCCAGCGCCGATAGTGCATTGCCCCGGCCGTACACGGCAAGGTGATACTCCGGCCATAGGGCCAGCGCCTGGTCATAGCGTGCGAGCGCATCCTTAGGCCGATTGAGCATCAGCAAGGCATTGCCCTGATTGGCCATCGCCGCAGGCTGACCCGGATTGAGGGTCAGCGACTTGGCTATCCATTCCAGCCCCTCCAGCGGCCGGCCCAGCTGCGTCTCTGTCACGCCCAAGAGATGCAGGGTGTCGCAATGGTCGGGTTGGGCTTGCAGTATTTCAGCGTACAGGGCGGCGGCCTGTGTCGGCCGTCCCTGGCCGTGCAAGGTCACGGCCCGCTTGAAGGTGAGTTCCAGATCCTCGCTCATGGCAGAGCACCGTCGCGTGCCGTGTATTGGGCAGGCGACCATACGGACTTTGAATGACGAAAAGATGACTGTAGCGGCGACCTTCGGCGCCGCCCCATGATGCGTGAAGTACCCTTCAACTGCGGGGCCATCAAATTGTCATGGGCACCGATTACAGTTTGATTTCAAGTTAAGGGCCTAGGCCTGGGGTTTTCAATTGAGTGTGCAGGTTTCCGTGGCGCAAATCCAGCAGGCACTGACCTGTATCCACGGCGGTCAGCTGCCGGAGGCACGCGCGCTGTGCCGGCAAGTCTTGACGCGGGAGCCGCGCAACTTCAATGCATTGCAATTGCTTGGCCACATTGCTCTTCGGGCGAGGGAATATCCTGGCGCAGCCAAATGGTTGAGCGCCGCGCTCGCCGTCAACTCCGCAAGCGCGCCGGTGTATTCGAACCTGGCCGTGGCGCTCTTGGCGCTCGGCCGCCCACGGGAGGCACTGGATTGCTGCGAGTCCGCGCTGCGGCTCAAGGTCGATTTCCCCGAGGCGCACGTGAATCGGGGAAATGCGTTCTGCGCGCTCGGCCAGCCGGCCGAGGCCCTTGACAGCTTCGAGCGCGGGCTTGCGCTGGCTCCACGGTTCAGCGAAGCGCACGTGGGCCGCATCAATGCGCTGTTGTCTCTCAAGCGTTGCGAGGACGCGGTTGCGAGCTGTGAACGTCTGTTGCAACTCGACGGCCGCCACCTCGATGCCTGGAATCTGCGCGGCACGGCACTCCTCAAGCTGCAGCGCCGCGATGAGGCGTTGAGCTCGTTCGATCATGCGTTGTCCTTTTATCCCAACTCGGCCGAAACGCACAATAATCGAGGCACGGCGCTGCGCGATCTGAAGCGACTGGACGAAGCGCTCGCGGCCTATGAGCGCGCGCTGCGCCTGCGCTCCGAGTTTGCGGAGGTTTACTGCAACGTGGCCAATGTGGGCTTGGACATGGGCCGAATCGAGGAGGCGGTTGCCCACTGTGATCGAGCGCTGACCATTCGCCCGGATTTTCTCGAGGCCATGAATATTCGCGGCACGGCGCTCCGGGTGCTCAAGCGTTACGCAGAGGCCGGTTCGACCTATGAAGGCCTGCTCCGGTTGGCACCCGACTACGGCCAGGCAACGAGTTACCTGTTATCCGCCCGGGCGAGTCTGGCGGACTGGTCGGACCGGGTCGAGCTGTCGGATCGGATTATTCAGCGCGTCGCCGCCGGTGATAGCGCCAGCGCGCCGCATGCTTTCCTGTGGATGTGCGATTCCGCGCAAGCCCAGTTGCAATGCGCGACACTGTACAGCCGGGAGCAGTTCCCCGCCTTCGCACCACTGTGGAGGGACGGGGGATATCGACATGAAAGGCTGAGAATCGCATACCTGTCCGCGGATTTTACCGATCACCCCGTTGCCCACCTCATTGCAGGGGTGTTGGAGCGTCATGACCGGAGCCGCTTCGAGACGTTCGGGGTTTCCTTGTTTGGACATTCTTCGGGCAATGCCATGCAGCTACGCATGCGGAACGCCTTCGATCATTTTTACGACGCCGGTAATGAGGTGGACTTCGCGATCGCGCGGCGGCTGCGGGAGCGTGAAATCGACATTGTGGTGGATTTGACGGGGCATACACGCAACGGGCGCTTGGGTGTGCTCGCCCATCGGCCGGCGCCGCTGCAAATCAACTATCTCGGGTTTGCCGGGACCTCAGGCGCGGATTATGTGGACTATGTCATCGGCGACGAGACGGTGATTCCTGCTGAACAGGAGCGCTATTTCAGCGAGCAGCTCATTTGCATGCCGCACTCTTTTTTGCCCAACGACGATGGTCAGCCCATCGCGATTGACACGCCTCGGCGCGGCGATTTGGGCCTTCCTGCGGCGGGGTTCGTCTTCTGCGCCTTCAATAACACCTACAAGATCAGTCCAGCGATGTTTGACGTCTGGATGCGCGTGCTCCGAGAGACTTCCGGCAGCGTGTTGTGGCTGCGGGGGGCAGAGGAGGCCGTACTCGCCAATCTGCGGCGGGAAGCAGAGGTCAGAGGTGTGGCTGCAGCCAGGCTAGCGTTTGCGTCGCGCGTACCGAGTATGGCGGCGCATCTCGCGCGCTACCGGCAGGCCGATTTATTTCTCGATACACTGCCGTACGGCGCCCATGCCACCGCGCGCGATGCTCTATGGGCCGGGCTGCCGGTGCTGACCTGCAGCGGCAACAGCTTCGCGAGCCGCGTGGCCGCAAGCTTGCTCACCGCCCTTGAGCTGCCGGAACTCATCGCAGCCAGTCTCGAGGAATACACCCACCGGGCGCTCACCCTCGCTCATTCACCGGGAATTCTTGCCGAGCTGCGCGCCAAGCTGACACACCAGCCTGCGACACGCAGAGCCTTCGATACCGACCTCTATAGAGAGCATCTAGAAGCTGCGTTTCTCAGCGTGCATCAACGACAGCAACAGGGTGGCTTGCCGCAGCGCTGTTCGGTGCTCGCACATCGGTGAGCGCCGCGCTCATGGTCGGGACGGGTGCCGGCGTCCTCAGCGTCCAAGATCGAGCGAAATCTCCACGGGCTTACCATTGCGCAACACCGACACGCTGGCGTGGTCCGAGGTCAGCATGGCGTTGACGATGTTCTGACTCTGCTGCTGATCCTGATTGACCAAAGGAGTGCCGTTGACGGCGGTCATGATGTCTCCCGGCCGCAGGCCCGCTCGAACGAACGCTGCGCCGGTTAGTCCGGGATGCAAGCGAAAGCCCTCCAGGGCGCCTGAGTCTTCGCTTGCGGCGGCATCCAGGTGCATCAGATCGCCGAGAGTTTTTGGAGTGCCGCGGTTGGGTGCGGGGGTCTCGTCGGCGCTCGAAACCTGCGGAGCGGTGGCTACCTCAGCACTCGCTGTCGAGAGGCGAGGCAAGGCCAGGCTTTCGTAGCGGCCTCTGCGGTCCAAGACAACGCGGTCCAAATAAACCAAGTGCAGCCTCGCTCCATCTATGTCATCTCCGACCTTGTAGACCTGGGCCGATCCATCGGCAGTGATAATGGCCACTCCTCGCCGCGGATCCTTCGCCGCGAGCGTGCCTTGCAAGACCAGGTTGGCAGTTGAGATCGATGGATGCGCCGGATCCGACTGGGAGTCGTCCTCGGCCACGCCGAAAAGATGCCGCTCCACGATGGACTGTGCATCCACTGACCTCGATCGGTAAGGCGGCGCGCTGCCGCCCGTCGGCGCGGGCACGGCGGCGCGCGCGTCCAGTAGCGGCAGCATGAGGCGCGCCGCTTCCAGGACGATGAGCCCTGCCAGCAGCAGCGACACCAGTCGGGGACCGTGATCCAACACCAGGCGAGGGCCACGATCGCGGGCGCGGGAAAGCCAAGCCTGCATGAACACCCTACCGATTTCACGCGCAGCGCGCGGGGGCAGGGAGTCTAGCGCCGTCGTCTTACCGGTTTCTTACACCTGGCATGGGCGCGGATCGCCACCGACCTCTCCACATAACGCGCTCGCTATGCGGCGGAAAAGTGTGGAATCTGTCACAGAACCGCCATCCCCACGTTACACCTTTGACTTACGCTTTGATGGATCTGGTCTTACATCTGAATCAATTTAAGGAGTGGAAGTGGTCGACCAACGAAAACAAGCCGTTTCAATTCGGCTCGGCGAAGGGGATGTGAGAAATATCAAGCGCATGGCTCAGCGCTTAGGGGTGCGGGACTCGGACATCATTCGATTTGCCGTCAAGTCGATGCTGAGCCGGATTGCCCCGCTGTGCGATGACGCCATCCGGGGACGGAACCTAGTGCCCGTGTTGGTCGAGTCAGGCGATGAACTCATTCGTTACTTCGAGCTCGATGCCTACCGCCTCGACAGCATCATCAATGAACAGGCCGGAGCCACCACCCGCGTCGACCGTGACGACATCGCTTTACTGGCTATGAGCGGCCTGCGGGAGCAGTACCTGGTGATGCGTATGCAGGATGGGAGCGCGGTCCCGAATGAAGCGGTCCCCAGCCGATCCCTACGCAACTACCTGTATGACAAATACGTGTATCGGAACGAAGACCATCGGCAGCCTGAGCCGGCGCTCCGCCCGACCGAACTCCGCGCGAACGATGCCGCCGTCGGCTTGGGTCACCGGCCCGCCGCGTAACTCACCTCTTTTAAATCTCAAAGGAAATTTTTTTATGAAAATCTGGAAGAATATGTCCATAGGGGCGGCCGCCCTGTTGATCGGCTGGTCGATGGGAGCCTCTCGGGCCGGCGCCAGCGAGATCCTTTACGACGGCGTCGGATTTCTGCAAGGGACGCAGTCCTTCACGGACTCTTTCACGCTGTCTAGTCCGGGCACTATGACGGTGACCCTGTCAAACGTCGCATGGCCCACGCAGCTGGCCAGCCTGGATCTGTTGGTGAGCTCGCCCAACGGGGGGGCGTTGGGGCCGGAACTCGATGCCACCAATTCCACCGCCACCGCGACCTACAATGTCGCCGCCGGAAATGTCGTGGCCCAATGGTTCGGCACCGCTCAGGGCTCCCTCAACGCGGGCGTCTACGCGATGGAAATTCAGTTCCAGCCGACCAACCCGGTGCCATTGCCGACCTCCATCGGGCTATTCCTGTCCGGGATCGGCTTGTTGATCTGGCAGCGGAAGTCGCGGAACGCCGCCGGCCGAGACGGGTCTTATGGCTTGTCCGACTCTGAAGGTGCGCAGACAGCCTAACGTCGAGTTAC
>Ga0302313_10002760_pt1 | contig 11985 bp, 11 predicted proteins | sample III_Palsa_N2_2_FD_200454 | JGI IMG/M metagenome (GOLD analysis project Ga0302313, IMG submission 200454) | Peat permafrost microbial communities from Stordalen Mire near Abisko, Sweden - III_Palsa_N2_2 | ecosystem: Environmental > Terrestrial > Soil > Palsa > Peat permafrost | place: Sweden...
GCCGGCCATAACGTTCTGCTCCTGGAAAAAGAATCAGCGCCGCAACACAAGGTATGCGGAGAGTTCCTCAGCCAGGAGGCGCTGACCTACCTCAGCCATTTGGGCGTGGACGTCGCGTCGTTCGGCGCGGTTCCAATCACCACCGTCCGCCTGGCCGGACGGCTTGGTGTCACCGAAGCACAACTTCCATTTTCCGCTATGTCATTGACGCGCAAGCGCTTGAACGAAGAGCTGTTGTGTATCGCGGAAGCCGCTGGAGCAGTTATCCGACGAGGCTGCAACGTGCAATCGCTCCAGGCTGCAGAAGATGCTTGGCAGGTAACGTTGCAGGACACCTCAGCCATTACGGCTCGAACGGTATTTGTCGCCACAGGAAAACACGATCTCCGCGCCCACCCGCGCCCATCCGGTCTTCAGCCGGACCTTGTTGCGTTCAAGATGTATTGGAAACTGTCGCCGGAGCAGCAGAATCAACTGAATGGCTGTGTCGAGCTGAATCTCTATCGCGGAGGCTACTGTGGTCTACAGCCTGTCGAACGCGGCATGGCCAATCTATGCTGCCTGATAAAAAAATCTACCCTGCAAACATTGGGTGGTCGATGGAGCGATCTGCTCAAAGCCATGCAGGATGATTGCCCTCATCTGTGGCGAAGGCTGGCTGGCGCAACGCCTCTGCTGACAAGGCCTCTAGCCATATCGTCCATTCCGTATGGGTTCGTCCTTCCTCACTCCCAGGGCCTATGGTCAACGGGCGATCAGGCCGCGGTCATCCCATCGTTTACGGGCGACGGCATGTCCATCGCCTTGCACAGCGGGCGGCTTGCAGCGGAGATGTACCTTCAGGGGCACACACCGGAGGCATTTCAAACCCAGTTGCACGCAGAACTGCAAGCCCAGGTCACGTTTGCGACGACCTTATCCCGCAGCCTGGTTCATGAGCCGCAGCGAACCATCATCGAAGCCGCGGTGCGACTCTGGCCCGGCGCATTGCGGTTCGTCGCAAACCGTACACGGCTGACGGCGCAGTCCATGCGATCCGTGCCTCAAATTTCAGTTGCCATCGACGTCCCTTCAGTGGGAACCTACTAGTCGAACCCGAACTTTCAGGCACGCAACAAGCGTGGCGGAGTCCTCAATGGCAACCAAAGCAAGCGGAAAAACAACCGGCGTTTGGCTTCCCGCCGTCGACCTCTACATCGCAAAGTCACAGGAATTCGCGCAACCGATCCTGCATCATCTGCGCGAACTCGTCCATGAAGCCGCACCTGGCGTCACGGAGGAGATGAAGTGGTCACGGCCCTTCTTCATCTATCACGGCATCATTCTCGGCAATATCTCTGCGTTCAAGCAGCATTGCAGCTTTGGCTTGTGGGGTTCGGAGGTGGCTGAGGTATTGCGCGCTGATGGAGTGGCGTCCAGCGAAGCGATGGGCACCTTTGGGCGCATCACCTCACTCGAGGACCTGCCTCCGCGCAAGAAGCTGCTCGCCTACATAACAAACGCGGTGAAGTTGATCGACGAAGGCACGCGCACCAAATCGCTCGTCCGCCAGCCCAGGGTTGCGAAGCCTGCGGTAGAGGTCCCCACCGCGCTCACTTCTGCGTTGAAGAAGCACAAGGTTGCTGAGAAGCGGTTTGATGCCATGAGCCCCAGTTGCCGCCGCGAGTATATCGAGTGGATCGCCGACGCCAAGCGCGACGAAACTCGCGACAAGCGGATCGCAACCACGATCGAGTGGGTTGCCGAAGGCAAGTCGCGGAACTGGAAGTACGAGAAGTGTTAGCAGGCCGAGCCTAGTACACTGGCAATCGATGAAGAGGCGTGTGACACCTGGGCCGGTTCCAACTCCTGTGCAAGCGGATGCGCCTGACGCGACAGCTAAGATCGCCGCTCCAGAGTTTCGCCAGAAACTAAGCCTGTGGTATCGCAAGCACGCGCGATCTCTGCCCTGGCGTGGGGTGAATGATCCTTACGCCACGTGGCTGTCTGAGATCATGCTGCAGCAGACGCGTGTAGCCACGGTCATTGATCGCTACCGCGAGTTTCTGGAACGCTTTCCTACGCTCAACAATCTGGCCAACGCCGAAGAAAACGAAGTGCTCGCGCTGTGGAGCGGGCTTGGCTACTATCGCCGAGCGCGGATGCTGCATCGCGGCGCGCAATTCGTGGTGCGGGAGCTCGACGGCAAGCTGCCCCGCACCGCGGCCGAACTCAAAACCCTGCCGGGAGTGGGCGCTTATACCGCCGCCGCGATTGCCAGCATTGCATTTGGCGAAAGCATCGCGGTCGTCGACGGCAATGTCGAGCGAGTGCTGCTTCGCATCATGGGCCTCGCCGAGGAGCGCTCCGGCAAGGGGCGCGCTCGGGTGACTCACGCGGCGCAATCGCTGGTGCCTGCGGCGGCGAAAAGGCAGGGGCGCACGAATCCGCCGGGTGATCACAACCAAGCGATGATGGAGCTGGGCGCAACCATTTGCCTGCCCAAGTCTCCGCTCTGCCTGCAGTGTCCCGTCTTCGCACTCTGCCGCACGCGCGGAGAGCATGTCACCGGCCCGCGCGAGAAGCAGAAGAGCAGCATCGTCGCGCATCTGCTGGCCGTGCGTAAGTCCGGCACAACCACGGAGGTTCTTCTGGAGCGCCGCTCGGATGAAGCTTCCCTCATGCCAGGAATGTTGGAGCTTCCTCCGCTTCCGCTGACTGCCGTGGAAGGGCATGAGCCGGTGCTGCGAGTTCGACACGCGATCACCAACACCAACTACTATGCGCAAATCTTTTCGGAAGGCGCCATGGGAGCCAGCCTTGCAGTAAAACAGGATGCGAGTATTGGCCGCAAAGCCATGGAAGAGGAACTGGACGAACTAACGGACGCCGCATTATTCGACGAAGACGAAGTCTATGAAGATGCCCTGTTCGTCGCAAAGCCGGAAGAAGCCGGATTGTCCGAAGCAGAGGAGCGACTATCTCTCTTGCAACAGATTCCGGTCGCGGCACATGATCTTCGCTGGGTACCGGCCGCGCGGTTGCACGAGCTCCCGTTAACGGGCTTGGCAAGAAAAGTTCTGCAGCGCCTCGGCGTCATGCGAATAGCGGCGGTTCGAATTCCATAGCCGCATGACCGCCTACTTAAGCCAAAGACCGCTCCAGCTCTCTGAGACCAGGATGCTGTTGCCCGGGTTGCGGGCGTCGTAACGGATCTGCACCGGCTGGTCGATCCGGTAGCCGCGCACAAACTCAGGCAGCCGCGAGACATCCTGCGCGCAATTGTACGTAACCCCCGCCAGCCGGTAGCTGTAAAACAGCACCTCCGGCGTCGGCGAAACGCTGTCCTCTCCGTCGAGGTTCCGCGCATCCACGAGATGCCCGTCGGTAATGCGGCCTATGTTGGCAAGATACTCCCGCCGCCGCCGCTCCAACTCCTCAGGCGTAGGCCTGCGCGAGCGTACAAACCACAGCGCCACACCCCCCACAACAAGCACGCCGGCAGCAATGCCCCCAACGAGGCGAGGGTCCTGGTGCCGGAGTAGCTTTGAGATCTCATCGAGGAGGCGGTTCATGGCGGATGCCATAAGGATATCGCGAAGCAGAACAGAGTGTGACGATAGCCCGTAGAGAAGCCGCCTACGGCGATATACTCGGCTTTGTGCGAAGTGATCAAAGAACCAATGCGAAGAAGAGTCTGGCCGGCGGGCATCCGCTGGATCTGGGCGACGGCCGCCGTGTGCGCTCCACAACCGTGCTGTGCGTCAAACGTGGCGACTCCGTCGTCATGGCCGCCGACGGCCAGGTAACCCTCGGCGCAACCGTGATGAAGCACTCGGCGAAGAAGATCCGCCGCCTGTATAACGAAAAAATCCTCGCCGGCTTCGCAGGTTCCACGGCAGACGCCTTCTCGCTCTTCACCCGCTTCGAATCGAAGCTCGAGCAGTACGCCGGAAACCTCGGTCGTTCCGCCGTAGAGCTAGCCAAAGACTGGCGCACCGACAAGCTCCTGCGCCAGTTGCAGGCGCTGCTCATCGTCGCGGACAACAAGCAGATGTTCCTCCTCAGCGGCGACGGCGACGTCATCGAACCCGACGCAGTCGGCGACGGCCTGATCGCAACCATCGGCTCCGGCGGCAGCTTCGCTCTGGCAGCTGCCACGGCGCTTATGGAGAACACAAGCTTCACCGCCCGCGAGATCGTCGAGCGCAGCATGAAGATCGCCGCGGATATCTGTATCTACTCCAATCAGAGCATCACAATAGAAGAGTTGAAGAGTGAGTAAATGCAGCCCGCCGAGCCGAAGTTTAATTTCTTAACGAAGAAGCGATATTTAGCTCCAAAGACGAAAGTCTTTGTCGTCTCCTTCACCTGCCTTCTTGCGCTGGTGACTTGGTTATACCCAAGCGTTTACGGAGCCTTTCAATGGTTCGGTGCAAGAAAGTCGGTCTATCAATCGCGCACAATTAACCTGCCATTCCTTTGGACTCAGGAAACATTAGGAAGAGATGTCGAATGGGACAAGCCGCGTGCAAACGCTTTTGAAATATTCGACTCAAGTGTGAGTGTAAGCGATACCTTGTCAACCAAATCGGCGAGGCTCGATCTTCCGAGATGGAAGAAACTATACGGGACACTTAGCGACAATGATCTCAATTCACTTCCCGAAATGAACGACTTACTGCATGCAGGAATGACCTGCGGTGCAGTGCGCTCTGGACAATTGGCTAATCGGCCCAACGGCGTTATCGCTTTCGGGTGTCTAGCAAAGGATCAAGTCAGGACGTTTACCTTTACGGGAACGCGACCTGCCGTTGGCAGTGCGATTTCGATCATTCTGCAAGCGCAACAATAGCCGCGACAAAAGCTGCGTTCTTCCATAGCGGCGGTAGAATCAAAGTGCCATGCCACCACTACCTTTCTCAGAATTGAAACGTCTGACCCCGCCCTTCGCCAATGCCGCGGACGAAAAAGGGGCGTTCCAGTATTGGAAAGACCAGACAGTAGAGGCGAAAATGGAGGCAACTGCCCGATTGACGCGTGAACATTACCGGGAGCTTGGCATTGATGCGGACAAGCCAATGGAGAAGACACTCATCCGCCGTACTGTGCCTTGGGCATCGAAAGAAAGCAACTGACCTATGGCTATTTACCTTCCCGGAACCGCCGAAGACCAAGCACTCTCGCTCGACGAGATGACGCCCCGCGAGATCGTCGCTGAGCTCGACAAGTACGTCGTCGGCCAGGCCGCCGCCAAGCGCGCCGTGGCCATCGCACTCCGCAACCGCTCGCGGCGTCAGAAGCTCCCGCCGGATCTCGCCGAAGAGATCATGCCGAAGAACATCCTCATGATCGGCTCAACCGGCGTCGGCAAAACCGAGATCGCCCGCCGCCTCGCGAAGCTCACCAACTCCCCGTTCCTTAAGGTTGAAGCCTCGAAGTTCACCGAAGTCGGCTACGTCGGCCGCGATGTCGAATCCATGGTGCGCGATCTGGTCGAAATCGGCATCGACATGGTCCGAGAAGAGAAGCTCGAAGAGATCGAAGACCGCGCAGAGCTCGCCGCGGAAGAACGCCTCGTAGACCTCCTCGCAGCGCAGGGCACACCCCAAACCTCGGACGACAAGACAGCGTCGGAACCCACGAACGAGCCCACACTCGAAGTCGTCGCACCGCATACGCCAAAGATCGACGGCTTTGGCGCGCCAATCATCGCTGGCAACACAGAAGAGAAGTCGCCCGCCCTCGCGATCGTCCCGAAGACAGACGCCGAGAAGGCCCGCGAACGTGATCGTATCCGCCAGCAACTCCGCGAAGGCCGCTTGGACGACCGCATGGTCGAGCTCGAAACCCGCGACCGCAATCAGCCCACCATCGAGATCATGGGCAGTGGCTCAAACCCCGACGAGATGGACACCGGCGGCATGAAAGAAATGCTCGCCGGCATCTTCGGCCAGCGCACTCGCAAGCGCCCCATGAAGGTCGCCGACGCATTCGACTACCTCGTCCAGGAAGAAGAAGGCCGCCTACTCGACATGGATCAGGTCACGCGCCTCGCCATCGAGCGCGTCGAAGACTCCGGCATGGTCTTCCTCGACGAGATCGACAAGATCGCCGGACGCGAAGGCGGCCACGGCCCGGACATCAGCCGCGAAGGCGTACAGCGCGACATCCTGCCGATCATCGAAGGCACCACCGTCAGCACGAAGTACGGCATGGTCACCACCGATCATATCCTCTTCATCGCCGCCGGTGCCTTCCACGTCTCCAAGCCCAGCGACCTCATCCCCGAGCTGCAAGGCCGTTTCCCCATCCGCGTTGAGCTGCTGCCGCTCACCGCCGCGGACTTCCTCCGCATCCTCACCGAGCCGCGCGCGTCGCTCGTAAAGCAGGCCACATCCCTGCTTGAGACCGAAGGCCTCACACTGGAATTCGCCCCCGAAGCTCTCGAAGAGATGGCCAACTTCGCCTTTCGCGTCAACGAAACCACCGAGAACATCGGCGCCCGCCGCCTCCACACCATCATGGAGCGCGTCCTCGACGAAGTCAGCTTCGCCGCACCCGACATGGTGAAGGCCGCCACCACGGGCGACGCGCCCGCCGCAAGCGCAGCCGCAAAGCCCACACCGCAACTCATCGATCGCCCCTTCGAAAAAGACGGCGTCAAAGGCATCGAGCGAGTCCTGCGCGTTGAACGCGAGTACGTCCAGCAGCAGGTAGCCGACATCGTGAAGGACCAGGACCTAAGCCGCTATATCTTGTAGTCGCGCGCCAAGGAGACGGAATGAACTTGCTCGCTTGGCGAAAGGTCTACAGCTTCGGAAGGCTTGAGTCCGTGGTGCTCGCACTGTACGCCGCAGTGCTCGCGTTCGCGATCCCATTCCACGAACCCTGGGCCGACGAAGCGGAGGCCTGGGTCCTCGCACGCGATAGCTCCTTCTGGCAGATTTTCCGCTATCGCCTGCACTACGAAGGCGCACCCCCAGTCTGGCACTTTCTTCTGCGCGCGCTCTATCTAGCGCATGTGCCGTGGGTCGCTGTCGGCTGGTGCTGCGGCGTAATTGCAGTAGCTGGCATGGCGGTCTGGCTGCTATGGTCGCCATTCCCTCTGCTCGTGCGAGTGCTCCTACCCTTCAGCTTCTTCGTTCTTTATCAATACGGCGTAGTCATTCGAAACTACGTACTGTTCCCGCTGCTGCTCTTCGCCTTGTGCGCGCTATATTGCATAAGGCCGCGCCGCCTCATAGGATTCGCGTTGGTTGCTGGCCTGTTGGCGAACCTCTGTATGCAGGGCGCCATCGTCTCGGGCATCTTCACGCTCTTATACGCGTATGAGCTCTATCGCGCACACACACCAAAACCGCGGCTGTCTCTTCCACTGATCCTCTTAGCAACAGCCTGGATCATCTGCATCTACACCGTAATCCCCGCACCCGATGAAGGCGTAGTGATGCGGAATCAGGTCTCTACCGGCACAGTACATCGGCTACTGGTAAAGTTCATCGGAGAAACTCCACGCAGTGCAGTAGTGCGGCCCGCAGATGTTCCGACCACACCAATGGCTCAGCCCGTCGTGGGCTTCAAGGACGCACCAAGGCAGTGGATCGCAGCGAAACTGCAAGAGCCCGCGAAGAGCAGCGCACTCGACACCACACCCACATCGACAGTTGGCCCAATGAAGGCCGCAGCAGTCACGCTCCTGGAACTGGTATCCGAGCTCCTATGGCCGATCGCCGGTTCAAGTCTCCTGGCTTGCCTCTTCCTCGCGACGCTGCTGTTATGGGCGCGTATGCACGGCGGTCTCATCTACTTCATCCCCGCAGCCATCCTCTGGCTCGTAGGCGAGTTTCTGTGGACAACCGACCACCACGCCGGCATGTTGCTGCTCACACTCATAGCAGGCACATGGATCACCGCATGCCGCTGCGAACTGGCAGGCGTCGTCTCGCGAGAGACGATGGTTTGGCGCAAAGCCACATGGATTGATGGCAGTTTCATACCTCTCTTGAGTCTCGTGCTCGCCTTCCAGATAGCGTGGAGCATCAGCGCCATAGCGAAGGACCATCGCGGCAACTATGACCCCGGCCAACAGACAGCCAGATTCTTGATGCATCAGCCCAGCGGCAGACGAATCGCAACGTTTCATTATTGGAGCGTAGCCATACAACCTTACTTCGCGCACAACCCGTTCTTCAACCTGCCCACGTCGTACTGGACGTGGAGCACAAACGTATTCCCCGACGCACTGCACACCCAAACCTTGGACACACACCCGGACATCGTCGTCTATACCCAGGAGCAACCGCTCCTCGGCGAGATGCGCAACCAGATCATACCCCTCAACACCGCTCCCAGGTCCATCGACCCCATACTGACAGACATCAAGCAGCACGGCTATAGCCAGACCCACCAATTCTGCGGCGAAAGATTCTCACGCCTAAGCGCATCCTTCCGCGTATGCAACTCAATCTTTGAAGCACGGCGCTGAAGGCAGCAATTGCCAGGCGAGGATCAGAGCTATTGAAGAATGTGTTTGAGAACTGATGACTGGCAACAATGTAAGCTTCATCAAGAGGGCCTTGCGTGTTTGTTGATGGAGTTGAGTTTGAAGCTGTCTACGAGACCACAGAAGGCTCCGTATGGCTGTTATGTGGCATCAAGATTCGTGGTGATGAGATTTTCTTTGACGGTCTCTTGGTGTATCCGGTCACAGGCAAGCGTCTCGTGGTTGGCACAGCTCAGATGCGTTCCATCTTTCGTTCGGTGGAGGATGCGGCAAGGTTACAAGGATTCTCGCGCTGTTTCGTTAGCGCGCTGCGGACCACGGGCGCAGCGCCTGGGCGTATCATTCGATTAGTGCGGAGGTTGACATGAAAGTATCCACTCCACCCCCTATCCCGCCGGAAGTGCTTTCAAGCTTGCGTCACGCGGTGGCCGATGGGGCGACACAATCTCAAATCATTGAGCAGATGCGCGCAACGGGATTGCACAAAATTGAATCGATCAAAGCCTATCGAATGTTGTATGGCGGATCGCTTACCGATGCAAAGGTTGCTGTGCATTGCAGCGAAGTTTGGTCGGACCGGCGTCAATCCGACGAGGCCTTCCATGATGCTGTTATCGAGATCGCCAAAGATCTTGGCTTTAAGGACGCTGAAGCCAGAAAAGACGAAGCGAGCTATTCGGACACTCTTCAGCACACACGCTAAAGGAATTTAAGTTTTAAAAGGCCACCATCATTGATGGTGGCCTTTTATCCGTTGCAAACTCCAAAAGCTCTAAACCGTCTGCGGCTTGGGCAACTCGCTCAAACGCTTCTCCAGCAGCTTTTCCAAATCTTCCAGTGCCTTTGAGAAGCCTTCGATGCCTTCCTTCAACTTGTCGTGTGCCATCTTGTTTTCCGCATGCATCTTGTCGAAGGTAGCCTTGTCGACCGTGATCTTCTCGATCGGATCGTTCTTGGAAAGCCGCGGATCGAGCTTGCGGATCAGTACGCCCTCGGTCGTCTGCAACTCCTGCAGCAGCTTCGGTGCAATCGTCAGCAGGTCGCAGCCTGCCAACTCGATGATCTCGCTGGTATTGCGGAAGCTCGCGCCCATCACAACCGTCTTGTATCCGAACTTCTTGTAATAGTGGTAGATCTCCGTCACCGACTTCACACCGGGGTCTTGCGGACCGCGATACTCCTGGCCCGTCGATGCCTTGTACCAGTCGAGAATGCGCCCGACGAACGGCGAGATCAGGGTAACCTTGGCTTCGGCGCACGCAACCGCCTGGTGCAGGCCGAACAGCAGCGTCATGTTGCAGTGGATGCCCTCAGTCTCCAGGATCTCCGCTGCCTTGATGCCCTCCCACGTGGAAGCCAGCTTGATCAGAACGCGCTCGTTGCCGATGCCGGCCTCGTTGTACTGCTTGATAATGTCGCGCGCGGCAGCAAGGGAGCCTTCGGTGTCATAGCTCAGCCGTGCGTCTACTTCAGTGGATACGCGCCCCGGCACGATCTCCAGAATCTTCCGTCCGAACGCAACAGCCAGCGTCTTGAACGCCGCGGCAGCAACATCCTTGTCCGAAGCACCCTCCGGTGCCTTCTCACGCGCGTTCGTAAGTACTTCGTCGACGATCGACTGGTACTCGGGCATTCCGGCTGCCGTAGCAATCAGCGAGGGATTGGTGGTCGCGTCTGTAGGCTTGTACTGCTTGATGGCGTTGATGTCGCCGGTATCGGAAACGACCGTAGTCATCGACTTGAGCTGGTCTAGAAGGTTAGACATGGAAAGTTCACTCCTCGGATACTGCATTTGGGGCGCGTTAAGCGCGTAGGAAAACCATTATAGGCCTGTTTGCCCCTTAATTTTGATGTGGTCTGACAGGTCCGCGCTCAGAATGCTTAAGGGGACGACCGCGTTCACCGCACGGTGAAATCTCACCGTAAAAACCGCCCGCAGCCACCGTAAATCGCTCCGTGCAAAACCATGGCCCTCACCGCAGAAATACCGTCTTTATTGGCGATTATTCAACTTTCCGTCCGGCGATGAGCCCCTCATAAAGCGCCACCGTCTGCGCCGCAATCGCGGTCCACGAAAAGTGGTCTTCCACCCGTTTCCTCCCCGCCTGACCCATAGCCCTTGCCTTCGCTGGATCTTCAAGCAAATCAGTAATTTGGCGGGCAAGATCGAGCGAAAACTGTTGCGGATCCTTGGGAAACGTAGTGACCTCATCCGCCTCAAACGGAACCAAATGCCCGGTCTCCCCCTCAACAACAACCTCAAGAATCCCCCCAGTCGCCGAAGCCACCACCGGAGCACGACACGCCATAGCCTCTAAGTTAATGATTCCAAAAGGCTCATAAACCGAAGGACAACAAAAAACCGCACAGTGCGAATAAAGCTGAATAGCCTCTTCCTTCGTCACCATCTGCTCAATCCAAACGATATTGTGCCCAGTCCCCGTAGGGTCTCCAGTAGCAGTGGCATGCCCAGGAGGATTGCTCTCGCCATCAGACTCAACGGTGACAAAAGCCGGCAGGCTGCCAAGTGTCTGTTTCCGAACGGCTTCCACCTTCTCCCGCATCTCCGCAGCAATTTCAGGTGTATCGGGCGCCCCAGCACAGAGAACAACCTGCGTCCCCGGCGGCAGGTGCGGAATGGCCTCAACAAGGTGCGTAACGCCCTTCTGCCGCGTGATGCGCCCGACGAAAAGTACGTAGGGTTTCATGGGGTCTACGCCGTATTTCAGGAGCGCGTCCTGGTGTGGATTGTATTGATATTGCTGGAGATCTATGCCGTTGTAGATGACGTGAATGCGCTCAGGCGAGACGTCGGGATAAGCCTTCAAGATGTCCGCACGGGTGCCATTGGAGACGGCAATGATGGCGTCCGCGTCGAGGATGGCGGTGCGTTCCATCCAGGAGCTCAAAGCGTAGCCGGAGCCTAACTGTTCGGCCTTCCAGGCACGCAGGGGTTCGAGCGAGTGCGTGGTTAGGACGAAGGGGATTCCGTAGAGCTTTTTGGCCAGAAACCCGGCCATGGCGACGTACCAGGTGTGGGTGTGAATGATGTCTAACTTATTTAGATTGAGGTTTTGCAGGAGGTTCAACGAGAGTGCTTCGAGCGCTCCTTTGAACTTGGCGTGGGTGCCATTGGAGATGAGGGGCCAGGGGTTTTCGAAGTGAATGTCGAGGTTTAAGTTGTGGGGCTCACACTCGTTGGGGATGGGTTTTAGGGAGTCGTGATCAGGGGTGTCGCCCCAGGCGTGGACTTCTACTTCGATGGTTTTGGCCAGCTCGCGGGAGAGGTATTCGACGTGGACGCCTGCGCCACCGTAGACATATGGGGGATATTCGCGGGTCATCAGGCCTACACGCATTTAGGGAGCTCCTTGAGGTGCTGCGAATTAGTCTAGCGCGGTTGTCGGTCGGACGGGGCAAAGGCCAATAAAGACGCAGGTTTTGCGGTGCTTTCGACGGTGAGGGGCATGGTTCGCACGGAGTGGTTTTACGGTGGCTGC
>Ga0302313_10002764_pt1 | contig 11976 bp, 9 predicted proteins | sample III_Palsa_N2_2_FD_200454 | JGI IMG/M metagenome (GOLD analysis project Ga0302313, IMG submission 200454) | Peat permafrost microbial communities from Stordalen Mire near Abisko, Sweden - III_Palsa_N2_2 | ecosystem: Environmental > Terrestrial > Soil > Palsa > Peat permafrost | place: Sweden...
TGTCGAATACAAGGAGAGCGAACTTCCTCGCTCGTTCCGCCCCGAAGGTGTCCCGGCCCCTGTCCAAGTCAAGGTTCCAGAGCCCGAGCCCGCCGCCGCGCCCCACAACCCCCTCGAGAATCGTTCGGCCCGCCGCCAAGGCTCGCCCTACGCCGGAACCTCGCTCGATTGGGAGAAGTCCGTACAGCACTACATGCAGAACAAGGCAGCAAAAGCCTAAGTCGCGCCGCCGCAGGTGAGGCGCAGATTACCGTGCCTTAGCTCGCCGCCCTCACTACCTCACGCACCAGGGGCAGCCGCTCCGGCCGCGCATCCCCAATCTGTACTGTAGCCTGGAGCATCCGGTATGGCTCCTCGAGCAGCTCTTCCTCCTCGCTAAATAGCGTAAACAACGCCTGTCCCGCCTCCACCCGATCGCCAATCTTCGCGTGCGATTCAATTCCTGCATACGCACTCACGGGGTCGCCAGGGCGTGCGCGCCCTGCGCCCAGCCGCTGCACCGCCCAGCCAGCTTGCTTGCAGTCCATTCCTGCTACGAACCCCGCGCGGGCCGCCCGCAGCACGCGCTTCGCGGTCGGTCGATGAAACGCGGCCGGATCCTCAAACACACGTGTGTCTCCACCCTGCGCCGCCACGATATTCAGCCACGCCGCATACGCCGTTCCCGACCGCAAAATCTCATCCGCCAGCGCAGCACCGGTCTCCGGCGAATCCGCACGTCCAGCCAAATACAGCATCCACCCGCTCAGCGCATTCGACAGCTCAATCAAGTCTGCCGACATCGCATGCCGGTGGCCCTTCATGATGTCCACGCACTCCCAAACCTCCACCCAGTTGCCTGAAAACCTCCCGAGCGGCTCGTCCATCGCGGTCAGCAGCGCAACGGTTTTCGTTCCCGCCGACTCGCCCGTCGATACCATCAGCTCGGCTAGAAACTTGGACCGCTCGACGGTAGGCATGAAGGCTCCCGACCCCACCTTCACATCCAGCACCAGCCCTCGTAGATCCTCCGCCAGTTTTTTGCTCATAATGCTCGCGCAGATCAAATAGGGGGACTCCACAGTCCCAGTATGATCCCGCATGCCATACAGAATCCGGTCCGCCGGTACGAGCCGGGGCGTCTGCCCCACCAGCGCCGCATGACACTCCCTCAACACCTCTCCCATGCGCGCGAGCGACAGCTGCGAGTCAAACCCGGGAATCGTCTCCAACTTGTCCAGCGTCCCGCCCGTATGACCCAGCGACCGCCCCGAAATCATTGGCACCGACACACTCGCACCGCCGTCCATCCCCGCCGCGGCCAGAACCGGCGCAATCAGCAAAGAACTTTTGTCTCCTACGCCACCCGTCGAATGCTTGTCGATCGTAAACGTCTTCAGCCCCGAAGCATCAAACGTCTCTCCCGAGAACCGCATCGCCCGCGTCAAATCCCCCAGCTCCCGCAAAGCCAGCCCGCGCTGAAACACGGCCATCAGGAACGCACCAATCTGCGCGTCAGAAATGGTTTCGCCTGCGGCTCCAATCGTCTCCGACGAATCCCCGCTAGCCGCACGCGTAGCGGCCGCCGTCCCAAGCTTCGCTTCGCCATTCCGCACCACCGCGCGCACAAAAAACTCAATTTCCGCGGTCGACAGCTCCACCCCATCGCGCTTCTTCAACAACACGTCAATCGCATGCATCCCAAACCACTCCCTAAGCCCTGTTCTCTAATCTTTGCCGCTCAGAAACTTCGCCCGAAACGCGTGTGGCAGTAACTCTCCCAGCGTAGTCTCCATCGGGCCGCCCTCGCCCGGGTACAGCACTACCATTGCATCCTCTCCAAACTCACTCAGCGTTTGCCGGCAAGCGCCGCACGGCATACTCGCCGCGTCATTCAGATTGGCCACCGCCACCGCCCGCACCCGGATGCCCGGCCCTCGCTCCGCCACCGCCCGTGCAATCGCCGCCTGCTCCGCGCAACTGGTCAGCCTATACGAACAGTTCTCTACATTGCATCCCGTCACAATGGCCCCATCCTCCAGCAGGAGCGCCGCACCCACCCGAAACTCGCTATACGGCGCATAGGCATGCTCCGCCGCCTCCGCGGCCCGCTCCCTCAGACTCGTCTTCTCCGCCTCAGTCACCATCAATCGCCTTTTCTGCCCTCGATGGGAAACAGTTCGATATGCTCATCGTAAGTCGTCTAGGGTAGCCCGTCGTCCACGTCATAGCAAACCGAGCCTCACCACCGGAGTTTCCCGTGTCTCACCCCCTCCGCACTTCCTTGCTCCTCCTCGCCGCCGCCACGCTCCCCGCTGCCGCCGTCCAGACTTCTGCGCCGCCGCCGCCCACTTCAGCCGTCCGCGCCACACCGCCTACGCGCGACCCCCACACTCCGGGCTACGTCCCCGCGACCGAGCTCCCCGACGGGACCGTCCCGGCGCCCACCGCGAACGGCAACTTCCTCCTCGGGCCCACCCACACTCCGGCACCCGAGTCCGCGGTCAACCCGGGCGTTCCGCAGGGCACCCTGGTCGACATCATCATGTCCTCGGCCGATAGCAAGTATTACCCAGGCATCGCCCGGGAGCCCGGCACCTTCGGTACTCCCGACCCCGCCAACCCTGCCAGCCTCCTCGTCACCACCAGCCACCCGGCGCCCTACACCCGCCACGTCACCGTCTACGTACCCGCGCAGTACGTCCCAGGGGCCGTCGCGCCCTTCATCGTAGGAGCCGACGGCCCCGACCACCTCCTGTTCACCGTGCTCGACAACCTCATCGCCGAACACAAGCTTCCGGCCATGATCGCCATCTCGATCCAGAACGGCGGAGGCGACGCGCAAGGCTCGGAGCGCGGCCTCGAATACGACACCCTCTCTCCCCGTTACGCCGAGTTCGTCGAGCACGAAGTCCTTCCGCTGGTCGAAGCCCAGGCCCACGTCAAGCTCTCGCACGATCCCGACGCCCGCGCCACCATGGGCGGCAGTTCCGGAGGTTCCTGCGCTCTCATCATGGCCTGGTACCACCCCGACCTTTACCACCGCGTCCTCACCTACTCTGGCACCTACGTCAACCAGCAGTGGCCCTGGAATCCGAAGACTCCGCAGGGCGCCTGGGGCTTTCATCAGACACTCATCCCCAAATCCCGCCGCAAGCCTCTCCGGCTTTGGCTTGAAGTGGGAGACCGTGACCTCTACAACCCCAACTCCATGCGCGATGGAATGCACGACTGGGTCGTCGCCAACGAGAACATGGCACGCGTCCTCGCCGACAAGAGCTACGCCTACCAGTTCGTCTTCGCCCGCAACGCCGGCCACGTAGACCGCGCGGTCAAAGCTCAGACTCTGCCTGAGGCCCTCGAATACGTCTGGCGGGGCTATCCTCACTAGCCTTCTGGGTATACTTATCCCGCTCCAGCGCTCTTCCCCGAGGTCCCACCGATGCCGTCCTTCGACTATGACTACCTCGTCGTCGGATCGGGTTTCGGTGGGAGCGTCTCGGCGTTGCGACTCACGGAAAAGGGCTACAAAGTTCTAGTTGTCGAGATGGGGCGCCGCTGGACTCCGGAAAATCTCCCCAAGACCAACTGGACACTCAACCGCTACTTCTGGAAGCCCAAGCTCGGTCTGCGTGGATTCTTCAATATCCGTTTTTTCCGCCACGTGATCGTCCTGCACGGCAACGCCGTGGGCGGCGGCTCCATCACCTATGCCAACACCATGCTCGTGCCGCCCGACACCATCTGGGACAACGGCACCTGGGCCGGCCTCGATGACTGGAAGCACGTGATGCCAGCGCACTATGCAACCGCCAAACGCATGATGGGAGTTGTCACCAATCCCATCCTCGCGCCCGCGGATCTGAAGCTGAAACAGATGGCCGTTGCCGCAGGAGTAGCCCACACCTTCTACCACACCGAGGTCGCCGTCTATTTCGGCAAAGAAGGTCAGCAGCCCGGCGCGACCTCTCCCGATCCCTACTTCCACGGGGAAGGTCCCGACCGCCAAACCTGCATCGCTTGTGGGGGCTGCATGGTCGGCTGCCGGCACAACGCCAAGAACACCCTCGACAAAAACTATCTCTACCTCGCTGAGAGACAGGGCGCGCGCGTCCTCGCCGAAACCAAGGTGATCGACGTCCGGCCACTCAATGGCGCGGCTGACGGAAGCGACGGTTATGAAGTCTTCACCCAATCCTCCAACGGCTGGTTCAAGGGCCCCATGCGGCGCTTCACCACCCGCGGCGTCGTCTTTGCGGGCTCATCGCTCGGCACCCAGGAGCTGCTCTTCCGCCTCAAGCAGAAAGGCTCCCTGCCCAACATCTCCGACCAACTCGGCAACCGCGTCCTCACCAACGCTGAATCGCTCATCGCGGTGCGATATCCCAACGGGGATACGACCGGCTCAGAGGACATGTCCAAAGGCATCGCCATCGGCTCCGGCGTCTACATCGACGCCAACACGCACATCGAAGCGACCCGCTACCCGCGCGGATCCGACGCCCTCAGTCCACTCTCCACCCTGCTAGTCAACGGCCGCCCCGGACCCACCCGCATCCTGAGCTGGCTCCGAACTCTCGCGGTCCAATTCCTGAAGTCCCCATGGCGAACGCTGCGCGCCCTCCAACCCTTCGGTGCCTCCCACGAGACGCCCATTCTGCTCTGCATGCAGGCCGTCGACGGCCATCTCACGATGAGCCTCAAACGCCCCTGGTACTGGCCCTTCATCAAGGTCATCACTACCGCCGGCGACCCCATCCCCACCTACATACCGGCTGCCAACCGGTTCGCCGAGCTAGGCGCCTCCGTCACCGGCGGCGTCGCTTGCACGACCGTCACCGAAGTCCTTTTCAATATTCCCATGACCGCTCACTGCATCGGCGGAGCCCCCATGGCGGACACCCCAGCCCACGGGGTCATCGACCGCTACAATCGCGTCTTCGGCTACACCAACCTCTACATCTGCGACGGGTCCGTGATCAGCGCAAACCTCGGCGTCAATCCCGCCCTAACCATCACCGCCCTCACCGAGCGCGCCATGCACCACATCCCAACCAAGCGCGCGCAGGACGTCAAAGATCCATAGTGAGCCTCAAGGCGTTATTGCGGGGGCTCATCTTTGGGCTTGTCTTTGCCGGTACCGAATATCTTTTGCAGTAGATTCCGATGCTTTGTGGGATCAGCCGGCTGTGCGTCGTTCGGAGTCGCACCCGGAGCCGGAGCAGGCGTTGCCGTTTTCCCCGTAAAGAAGCCGAAGATGCGGCTGCCGAGCGATTGGGAATCATCCCCCATATGCGAACACGTGCCCTGAGGTGCGGCTCCGATGAGGAAGGCCGCCGAGAAGGCATTGTTCGGACAGGACTCGTCCGCGATTAGGTCGGTCGTTCGATCGATGCGTAGGACCTCAACGCCACTGGGGACGGGGCCGAGAGGTTTCATGTCGGAGTACTGCGGAATCCGGATAGCCCGATTCATGAACTCGGCCCAGATGGGAGCGGCAGCATCTGCGCCCTGGATCTTGATATCGGTGTAGTCATCATTGCCGACCCAGATCACGCAGAGAAGATTGGAGGAATATCCTGCGAACCAGGAATCGTGCTCAGTGCCCGTCTTGCCGGCTGCAGGAGCAGTAAAGCCGTGTGCGCGGACGGTCGATCCCGTACCGTAGGTGATGACGTTTTCCAGTAGCGACTGGGTTAAGAAGGCAGCGCGTGGGTCGAGGACCTGTTTAGCTTCCGGCGCGAAATCGGCGACGATGTCGCCCTGGGGATTGCGAACGCTGGCTAGCACCCAGGGTTTGAGATGTACGCCGTTGTTGGCGAAGATGGTGTACGCCCCGGCCATCTCCAGCGGTGTGGCGTTATAGGTTCCGATGGCGACCGACGGCGTCCCGCGCGCGTTGACGATACCGGCGGAGCGTGCAAGAGCCGCCACATTGTCATAGCCAACCATTTGAGCAAGCGATATGGTGGCGATGTTCAGGGAGTGGGCCAGGGCGTCCGAGGCCGTAACCATTCCGGGGTATTCGCCTCTCACAAAATTGCCGGGGGTATAGCTCTGGCCGTTCGTGCCGAAGTCCTGGGGGTCGTCGTTGATCCTGGTCAGAGCGCTGAAGACCCCGCCGGATCCGAGATTGGTGCCGTCGAGAGAAGTATTGTAGGCAGCGGCGAACACGAAGGGCTTGAAGATAGATCCAGTGGGGCGCTCGGCCAGCGCGTGGTCCAGCTGCGAGTCGCCGTAGTTGCGGCCACCAATGAGAGCCAGGATCTGGCCAGTATGTGGATTGAGTGCCACCAGGGCGACCTGCGGATACGTGATGTGCCCGTCAGGGATGTAGTCCTTCGTGTATTTCTCGCCGGTCTTGTGATTGAGCGAAAAGTAGCGGCGACGCACAAGCTCGTCGACATTTTTCATGCCGGCTTCGATGGCGGAGGCGGCTGCCCGCTGCAGTTCCGGATCGAGCGATGTGTAGATCCGCAGCGCTGAGCGAGTGACATCCGAGTCGCCGAGCCGTTGTACGATCTGGTCGTGAACAAGGTCAACAAAATACGGTGCTTCGCTTGCATCCGCATTAGGAGGGGCTAGACGAATTGGTTCAGCCTTTGCCCTGTCAGCCTGCGCTTGCGTAATAGCGCCAGTTTCAATCATGGAATCCAACACAACGTTGCGTCGCTCCATGGCCCGGTCAGGATGGCGATACGGGGCGAAGTAGTTTGGCCGCTGGATCATCCCCGCGAGCAAAGCGCATTCCGCGAGGTCCAGTTGGCGAAGATCTTTTCCGAAGTATGCCTGGGCGGCTTCGCCGAAGCCATTGATTGCGAACGATCCTCGTTGCCCCAGGTTGATTTCATTGGCATACATCTCGAAGAGTTGCTGCTTGGAGAAGCGGGCTTCGAGTTGATACGTGATCACAACCTCAGCAATCTTCCGAGAGTAAGTCTTTTCCGAAGAAAGGAAGAATCCGCGGGCCAGTTGTTGTGTGAGCGTGGAGCCGCCGCAGTTCATACGGTGGGCCAGGATATCCTGAACCGCGCACTTTGCCGTACGCACGTAGTTGATGCCGGAGTGCTCAAAGAAGCGGCGGTCCTCGATCGCCAGCACAGCTTGAACCATATTCGCTGGAATCTGATCGTAGGTGACCAGCCGGCGCTTGGTCCGATTCTTATCCTCGGATAGTGCCGTTATTAGCTGAGGCTCAAGCTTGTAGGCGGACAAAGCAGCGCCGTTTTCCGCGGTAATGCTCTGGACCTGGCCATCCTCGGAGGTGATCGTGGCGCCATCCATCGCGAGGTAGCTTTGCGGGCCTGGCTTGATGAGGATCGAATTGCTGCGAAGCTCATAGCTGCCCAGCTCCGGATTTGTGTTGTATCCCGCGCGTCGCAGAGCTGCACCGATGGAGGCGGCCGAGAGTTGCTGGCCTGGCCTGACCTCTTGAGGAGCCGCATACACCTGGGCGACGGGAGCAAAGAGGGGTCCCTTTGCCAGACGCTCGGCAACCAGGCCGCGGTAGCGCAAGTAGTAATAGCCGAACACAGAGGCGCCAATGACGATGAAGACAACGGCCAGCACTAGAGCTGCGCGCGCCACCTTCCAGAGGACGGGATGAGACGTGCTATCGAGTTTGACTTTTACTGGCATGCGATCGAATCGAAGATCCTATTGTTTGGACGCAGCAAGCAGTGCTACGAGGTGCTGCGTGACGGAATCAACGGCTAGATCTTCGGTCTTCTGAGAAAGGCGATCCACCAGTTCCACTTGGCCGTCTGCAAGCTTCTTTCCGATATTGATCCGATAAGGAACACCGATCAGTTCCGCATCCTTGAACTTTACGCCTGCGCGTTCATCGCGATCGTCTAGCAATACATCGATTCCGGCCATCTCCAGCCTTCCGGCGATGTCTTCGCCGGCCTGAAGAAGCTCTGGCTCACGTACGTTGGTGATGGTGACGATGACTTCGTAGGGTGCAATCGCGGCCGGCAGGGCGTATTGCTCGGTGGACGAGTCGGCGGCGAACTTCGCTGCACTGGATTCAATCGCTGCGGTGAGGATGCGCTCAACACCGATGCCGTAACAACCCATGATGGGCATCACCTCTTTGCCATTCGCATCCAGTACGCGAGCATTCATGCTCTCGCTGTACTTGTAGCCGAGCTTGAAGATGTGACCAATTTCCATGGCTTTGCCGAGTCGCAGCGGCTGACCGTCGATGGGGTCAAGTTCCCCTTCGTTGATGTTGCGAATATCGGCGATTAGGGTTGGCGTGAAGTCGCGGCCCGGCGTGACGTTGCGGTAGTGGTAATCCAGCTTGTTCGCGCCTGCGACCAGATTTGCGCGGCCCTGTAGGCCAAGATCCATCACTACGATGGACTTCAAACCTTCGCTCGGATTTTCGCGCACAACGCCCTTGAGTTTGGCAAGCTCCCTGCCGGAATTCAGACCGTTCAGCGAGCCCTGCGTCATCACCTCGGCAATGCCCACAGGCCCCAGGAATCCGGCCGGACCTCCGATGTGGACCTCGAGTTCAACCGGCAGCATTGGACGGAGCTCTGTAACACCCGTGACTGCAGCCAGCTTCGTTTCATTCACCTGGTGATCGCCACGAAGGAACGCGACAACCGGGCGAGGCAGGGATTCGGCTTTTGCTGTGAGACCCATGAAAGCCACACACTTGATGTCCTGCGACGCTTGAATGCCGAAGAATTCGGTTACGTCGGCGATGGACGCTTTGCCTGGGGTGTGGACGAGCTCTGGCGCGCCATCGCCGGTCGGTGCAAGATCCTCGATCGGTGTGAGCTTGCTGGTCGCCTTCTCCAGGTTGGCTGCGTAGCCTGATGCGGAGCTGGCGATGAGGTCTTCGCCGGCTTCGGTGTAAACCATGAACTCCTGGGACTGCGAGCCTCCCATGGCGCCAGAGTCGGCGTCGACAGCTACGAACTGCAAGCCACAGCGAGTGAAGATCGCGCGATACGCTGCATCGTGTTTGTTGTAGCTTTCGTCGAGGCCCGCTGTATCGATGTCGAAGGAGTACGAATCCTTCATCATGAACTGGCGGACGCGCATGAGCCCTGCCTTCGGCCGGGGTTCGTCGCGGAACTTGGTTTGGATCTGATACCAGATCTGCGGAAGCTGTTTGTAGCTGCGCAGCTCGTTGCGTGCGATGGAGGTCATCACCTCTTCATGCGTCATTGCAAGGCAGAGCTCAGCACCCTTGCGATCTTTCAGGCGGAACATGTTGTCGCCCATGCCGATCCAGCGGCCTGACTCCTGCCAGATCTCTGCGGGATTCAAAGCTGGAAGAAAGAACTCCTGGCCGATCTTGTCCATCTCTTCGCGGACGATGGCGATGACCTTATTCAGGGAGCGCTGACCGAGCGGCAGATAGCTGTAGATGCCAGCGCCGAGCTGACGGATATATCCAGCACGCAGAAGGAGTTTGTGGCTTGCGACTTCCGCGTCTGTTGGGGCTTCGCGGAGTGTGGGAATGAAGAGCTTCGACCAACGATGCATATTCGTACGATTGTATCGGAGCGCGTTGCCTGAGTTCGCTAAGGCCTCAAAGTACTGATTCCCAGGACTTACGCGAGTACGTCGTGCAAGTGCAGGACGCCGAGCACGGGTGTCGCGCCGGTGCCATCTTCCGTGACGATCAGGGCGGTAATCTTGTGGCGCTCCATGAGGGTGAGGGCGTCGGCGGCGAAAGGGGTGGGGGGGATGGTGCGGGGGGTGGGGTTGAGGAGGGTGATGGCTGTCAAGTGGAAGGCTTCGGGGCCCTGGGTGGCGAAGAGGCGGCGGAGGTCGCCGTCGGAGAGGATGCCTAGCAGCTTGCCGTTGGACTGGACCGTCGTTAGGCCGAGGCGCTTGGCGGACATCTCGTGGATGATCTCGGGGAGGGTTGCGGTGGGAGCGACCGTCGGGATCTCGTCGCCGGTGTGCATTAGCTGGCTTACTGGGATGAGGCGTTTGCCTAGCTGACCGCCGGGGTGAAGCTCGGCGAAGTCCTGGGGCTGGAAGTCGAGACGGCGACTGACGTCGATGGCTAGCGCATCACCGAGGGCCAGCATCACGGTGGTCGAGGTCGTGGGCGCTAGTTGGTGGTTGCAGGCCTCGCGGTCTACGCTGACATCGAGTACGTGCGCGCTGGCCTTGGCCAGGGTTGAGTCGGCGCAGCCGGTGAGCGTGACTAGCGTGATGCCGAGGCGCGGGAGAACGGGCAGCAGCCTCAGCAGTTCCTCGCTCTCGCCGGAGTAGGAGAGGGCTAGCAGGACGTCTCCATGGTTGAGCAGGCCGAGGTCGCCGTGAAGGGCTTCGGTGGGATGCAGGAACTGGGCTGAGGTTCCGGTGGAGAGCAGGGTTGCGGCGATCTTGCGGGCGATGAGGCCGCTCTTGCCGATACCGGTGAGGGTTACGCGATGGCCGGTCTGGGCGGTTGTGGCGAGCAGTTTGGCAACCTGCTCGAATACCTGGGCTTGCGGGCCTTCGAGGCGCTGGGCAAGCTGCTCGAGCGCCTCTGCCTCGATGCGGATGAGGTCAGCGGGGCGGTTCGCGGCTGGGGTTAGGGGAAGCTGGGTCATTGCGGTTGGCGCGATATTGGCTAGGGAGAATGCTAGCAGAGAGCGCCATCGGCGATAGACTGGAGGAGGAGCGCGGGCTGACGATTCGCTTGCGCCGAAGGGTGATCCAGTGGTTCGTCGGTTAGCGATTGTCGTGTTGCTCATTGCGGGTGTGACGCTGGTGGTGATGGCGGGAACGCATAACTTGCGGCATCGGCAGATGGAGATGCAGAAGGCTCAGCAGGGCGACGTTCAGTTGACGCCTGCGAGTTCGTCGTCGACGTCTGCGGATCCGAGCGATGATCCCGCGGCGAAGTTGCTGCTGGGTAAAGCTGCGCCTTCGTTCACGCTGGTGGATCTGGATGGCAAGAAAGTGTCGCTGGCCGATTACAAGGGACACGCTGTGGTGCTGAACTTCTGGGCTACGTATTGCGGTCCTTGCAAGCTGGAGATGCCGTGGTTCCAGGATCTGCAGAATAAGTACAAGGACAAGGGGCTCGTTGTGCTGGGACTGGACCAGGACGATGGTATGGCGGTGAAGGAGGTTGCGGCCGCGTCGAAGCGTGTTGGCGTGACGTATCCGATCCTGATGCCGGATGACAAGGTGTCGAAGAGCTACCAGTTGAGCGACTACATTCCTGAGACGTTTTACGTGGACAAGAGCGGCAAGATTGTGGAGCAGACGATCGGCGCGCACTCCAAGAACGAGCTTGAGGCCGATGTGCAGAAGGCGATTGCATCGGGTGGCCTGTGAAGACTGCGCTGATCGCGATTTGCGTGGCTGTGCTTGGCTTCAGTGCCCAGACGCAGGAGATTCGGTTGGGCGATGCGCAGCCGGTGCATCGAGCGCATGTGGAGCTGCTCTCGAGTGCGGCTGAGGTGAAGGCTGGCGAGCCGCAGATGGTGGAGCTGCGGTTTCGGGTGGAGGATGGCTTTCATATCAATTCGCATACACCGAAGGATGAGTTGCTGATTCCGACGGCGATTCGTTTCAACACGGGAAGCGTGGTGAAGGTTGTGGATGAGGCGTTTCCGAAGGGGTCGACGTTCAGGCTGCCGGTTGGGGATGGCGAGACACTGGATGTGTACCAGGGGGAGTTCCGGGTGGAAGTGAAGGTGGTGGCGCCGAAGGGTTCGTCGACACTGGTGGGCGTGTTGAAGTACCAGGCTTGCGACAACGCGGTTTGCTATCCGCCGAAGACGCTTCCGGTGGTGGTGGCAGTGACCGGGAACTAGGGGACCCCCCTCCCCCCTCGCGGTAGTACTTAGGTTCTAAAGTAGGGCAATGAAACGAGTTATAGGACAAAGTATGACTTCGGCCGGGGGGGGGGTACTTTGGCCGTAAAGTGCTGCATTCAGGCGGCTTAAGGGTCGAAGTATACCCCCTCATTCGGGTGGTTGAGGCCTGCGGCGGGTTCGTATACGCGGGCCGCGTCGTTGGGGGCTA
>Ga0302313_10002766_pt1 | contig 11970 bp, 8 predicted proteins | sample III_Palsa_N2_2_FD_200454 | JGI IMG/M metagenome (GOLD analysis project Ga0302313, IMG submission 200454) | Peat permafrost microbial communities from Stordalen Mire near Abisko, Sweden - III_Palsa_N2_2 | ecosystem: Environmental > Terrestrial > Soil > Palsa > Peat permafrost | place: Sweden...
CTTTCGGCCTCGTCCGTTTCTACAAGGAAGCGCGCAGCAAGGGTGTCAAACCCATTGCCGGCTGCGACGTCTGGATCACCAATCCTGCAGATCGCGACAAACCCGCGCGTTTGCTGTTGCTGGTGAAAAACCAGCGCGGTTATCTCAACCTCTGCGAGTTGCTGTCGAAAGCCTGGTTGACGAATCAATATCGCGGCCGCGCGGAAGTCGAGTACGAGTGGCTGGAAAGCGGATTGTCTGAAGGCTTGCTGGCGCTTTCGGGCGCGCAGTATGGCGATATTGGCATGGCGTTCGCCGCCGGCAATGATCAGGCGGCGGAGCGTCATGCCGGGCGCTGGGCTGCGCTCTTTCCAGGCGCGTTTTACATCGAATTGCAGCGCGCGGCATTACCGGGTGGCGAGACCTATATTCAACAGGCTGTCGCGTTGGCCGCGAAGCTCAAGTTGCCGGTAGTCGCCACGCACCCCATGCAGTTCATGACCCCGGACGACTTCACGGCGCACGAAGCCCGCGTATGTATTTCAGAGGGCGATATCCTTGCGAATCCGCGGCGTCAGAAGCGCTTTACGACCGAGCAATATTTCCGCACGCAAGAGGAAATGTGCGCGTTGTTCGCGGATATTCCGTCGGCATTGGCCAACACGGTCGAAATTGCGAAGCGCTGTAACCTGAAGCTCGAACTCGGCAAGCCAAAACTGCCGCTGTTCCCGACACCCGATGGCATGTCGCTCGACGACTACCTCGTGCATTTGTCGAAGGAAGGTCTCGAGAAACGGCTGGTTCAGCTTTATCCCGATGAAGCCGCGCGCGAAGCGCAGCGCGAGACGTATTACGCGCGCCTGGAATTCGAGTGCAAGACGATTATCGGCATGGGCTTTCCGGGCTACTTCCTGATCGTCGCCGACTTCATCATGTGGGCGAAGAACAATGGCGTGCCGGTCGGTCCGGGCCGTGGCTCGGGCGCGGGTTCACTGGTCGCGTACGCGCTGTTCATCACCGACCTCGACCCGCTCAAATACAACCTGCTGTTCGAACGTTTCCTGAACCCGGACCGTGTGTCGATGCCTGACTTCGACATCGACTTCTGTCAGGAAGGGCGCGATCGCGTCATTCAATACGTGAAGCAGAAATACGGCGCGGACGCCGTATCGCAGATCGCAACCTTCGGCACGATGGCGGCAAAGGCGGCCGTACGCGATATCGGACGGGTGCTCGACTTGGGCTATATGTTCACCGATGGCATCGCGAAGCTGATCCCGTTCAAGCCGGGCAAGCACGTGACCATCGCGGACGCGTTGAAGGAAGAGCCCACGCTGCAGGAACGCTTCGACAACGAAGACGAAGTGCATCAGCTGATCGAACTTGCGCAGCGCGTGGAAGGGCTGACGCGTAACGTCGGCATGCACGCGGGCGGCGTGCTGATCGCGCCAGGCAAGCTCACGGACTTCTGCCCGCTTTATACGCAGGGCGAGGACGGTGGTGTGGTTAGCCAGTACGACAAGGACGACGTGGAAGCGGTCGGGCTGGTGAAGTTCGACTTCTTGGGCTTGACCACGCTCACCATTCTGGACTGGGCCGAACGGTACATCCGCCGTCTGGATCCGTCGAAGAAAGACTGGAATTTGTCGCAGGTTCCGCTCGACGACCCCGCCTCGTTCCAGATCCTCAAGAAAGCGAACACGGTGGCAGTGTTCCAGCTGGAAAGCCGCGGCATGCAGGGCATGCTGAAGGATGCACAGCCTGACCGCTTCGAGGACATCATCGCGCTCGTGGCGTTATATCGCCCAGGCCCAATGGACCTGATCCCGAGCTTCTGCGCACGTAAGCACGGCCGGGAGATCGTTGAGTATCCCGATCCGCGTGTTGAGTCCGTCCTGAAAGAGACCTACGGCATCATGGTCTATCAGGAGCAGGTGATGCAGATGGCGCAGATTATCGGCGGATACTCGCTCGGTGGCGCCGACTTGCTGCGTCGCGCGATGGGCAAGAAGAAGGCCGAGGAAATGGCCGAGCATCGCGAACTGTTCCGGCAGGGCGCGGCGAAGAATGGACTGACCGCAGCAAAAGCCGACGAAATCTTCGACTTGATGGAGAAGTTCGCGGGCTACGGCTTCAACAAGTCGCACGCAGCCGCTTACGCGTTGCTCGCGTATTTCACGGCATGGCTCAAGGCGCATCATCCGGCCGAATTCATGGCGGCGAATATGTCGCTCGCCATGGACGACACAGACAAGGTCAAGATCCTGTTCGAGGATTGCCTGGCCAACAAGATGGCCGTGTTGCCACCGGACATCAACCAGTCGGCGTATCGGTTCGAGCCGGTGGCCGAAGCTGACGGCACCCGCTCTAAGACCATTCGATACGGCCTGGGCGCGGTGAAGGGCAGCGGGCAGAGCGCTATCGAAGAAATCTTGCGCGCGCGGGAAGAAGCGCCGTTCACCGATCTCTTCGACTTCTGCATGCGGGTGGATCGGCGCATGGTGAACCGGCGCACGGTGGAAGCGCTGATCCGTGCCGGTGCATTCGATTCGCTGCATGAAAACCGCGCGCAATTGATCGCATCCGTGCCGCTTGCAATGGAGGCGGCCGATCAAGCCGCGGCCAACGCCATGCAGTCCGGTCTCTTCGACATGGGCGACGAACCGCAGCAAGGCCACGACCTTCTCGACGAACCCATGTGGTCGGACAAGAAGCGTTTGCAGGAGGAGAAGAGCGCGCTGGGCTTCTACCTGTCGGGCCATCTCTTCGACGCCTACAAGACCGAAGTGCGGCGCTTCGTGCGCCAGAAGATTGGCGAATTGAAGGAAGGGCGCGACAAGCTTGTCGCAGGCGTGATCACCACCATGCGTACGCAGATGACCCAGCGCGGCAAGATGCTGATCGTGAATCTGGACGACGGCACCGGCCAGTGCGAAGTGACCGTCTACAACGAGCAGTTCGAAGCGAACAAGGCGCTCTACAAGGAAGACGAGTTGCTGGTCGTGCAGGGCCAGGCGCGTAACGACGCGTTCACCGGCGGCATTCGCTTCACGGTGGAAGCGGCAATGGATCTCGAACGCTCACGCAGCCGCTATGCGCAGGCGGTGAAGGTGGAGATGAACGGCAACGCCGACGCACTGCGGCTGAAGAAAGTGCTGGAAGCGCATAGCGCACCCCCTGAGCAAGCGGCCGCGCCGGCGGCGGTGCAGGCACCGTTACGTGGAGGCTCGCGAGGCGGTGATCGTGATGGCGGCCGCGGGCAGCGGCAGCCCGTGCAGATCCCGAATGGCCTGAACGTGAGCATTGTGTATCGCAGCGAGCATGCGGAGGGCGAAGTACGGCTCGGCGACGCCTGGCGCGTCAAGCCGACCGACGACCTCATCACGGCGTTGCGCGGCGAATTCGCGGGAAGCTCAATCGAAATCGTGTATTGATGCGCGCCGGGATGAAAGTCGCCATCTCCAGCAACGCGCTGAAACTAAGCGGTGGACTTGAACGTTACGCGCTCGACCTCATTCGAGGGCTCAATGCGGCCGGATTCACCGGCGAGCGCAAGCCGGTGTTTTTCGCGCGCAAGATTGATACGTCGCAGCCGGAAAGCCAGATGGTCGATGCGCGCCGGATCAACGTGTCGTTCCTGCCTTCCAAGCTGCGCGACACGTATTACAACTGGGCGCTCAAACGGGCGCGCAAGAAAGCGCGGGTGGATCTGCTGATTGGTTGCAATCGTGTGGAGTCCTCCGAAATAGCGATTTGCGGCGGTACGCATATCGGCTTTCTCGCCGCGACCGGACGGCACGAGCGTCGCTCGGACAGCCGCCAGATCGCGCTGGAGCGTTTGCAATACCAGCAAGCCAGTGTGATCGTCGCGCACTCGGAAATGATGCGCGACGAATTGCGCTCGCTTTACAACGTGCCGGATACAAAAATCCATGTCCTCTATCCACCCGTGGATGGCACGCAATTTTCTCCGGCACCGCCCAACACACGCGCTGAGTTGCGCAAGCAATTTGGTTTCGCCGATCACGAAATCGTGCTGCTGTTTCCGTCGAGCAGTCACGAGCGCAAAGGGTTGCCGCTGATCGAGGCGGCGCTGCGTGACAGCGCCTTGCCGGTGGTGGTCGCGGTGGCCGGGCGGCCGCCCGCGCAGACCTCGGAGCGGGTGCGCTATATCGGCTACGCAAAAAATATAGAGGACGCTTATCGGGCTGCGGATTTCACTGTGCTTGCCTCGAAGTACGAGCCGTTCGGGCTGGTCGGTATCGAATCCGTGATGTGCGGTACGCCGGTGATTTTCCCAACCAGCGTAGGCTGTTGCAGCGCGATTGCGGACGACGCGAAATTTACCTTCCAGCCGGGCGATGCAGATGGCCTGCGGCACGCCGTCCGGCGCGCACTGGATGCGAAAAATACCAAGGTGTCGGTGGCATCCATTCTCTACGACACCAGCATTGCCGCGCACATTGCGTCGTTGCTGGCGCTCGCCGGGGGCGTCGTTGCCGACCTGCCGGTCAGCGCATCCGGTTCAGCTCAGCGAGCTTGAGAAAGCGGTAATACACGGTCTGCGCATTGAACACGGCAATCATGAAACCCGCGCGGCCGTCGAGAAAACCGCGTCGCAGAACGTAGGTACGAACAAAGGCCCACGCTCCGCGCAGCACCGCAGTGCCCAAACTGCCGCGTTTGCCCGCCGCGTGGCGTTGTCGGGCGCCGGCCGTGGAGTAGTTATCCAGCTTGCGCAGGACGGTCTCGAAGTCTTCGTAGGAATAGTGCATCAGCTTGCCCTGCAGACGCGCGACCCTGGTTGCGCCCGGGTTCGTCAGCACCAGCCGCTCGTGCACGAGGTCATCGGAGAAACGGGCTGTGCCTCGTTTGAACAAACGCGGAATCCAGTCCGGATACCAGCCGCTGTGCCGCACCCATTGCCCGCAAAAATTCGACAGCCGGTCGACCGCGTAGGCCTCGGCTTGCGGCTTCGCAAGCGCCGCGCGGATCGCGGCGCCCAATTCCGGCGAGACCACTTCGTCGGCGTCGATGGACAGCACCCAGTCCGTCGTGAGCGCATCGAGCGCGCGATTTTTTTGCGGCCCGAACCCCGGCCAGTCGGGGGCCTCGATCACGCGCGCACGATGTGCCTCCGCGATGCCGACAGTTGCGTCGGTACTGCCGCCGTCGATCACGACGATTTCATCGGCGAAGGAAACTGCTTCGAGACACTGCGCGAGGCGCGCGGCTGCATTGAAGGTAATCAGGGCAATACCGAGCGTTGGACGAGTCATGGGGCTTAAGCGTGGGGTATGCGAATTGCTAGAATTTGATGCGAAAAGTTTCAGCGGTGAATGCTGCGTCTATAGTCGCTGTGTCGCTGTCTCGTTGCGCTGTCTCGTCCATAACAGGGCGTGCGGGGCTTGGCGAGGCCGGGTGAATTTACGCCAGACGCGTTGCGCATCAATCTTGGCCGCCCGGCCACCGTTATACCAGACCAGTGGCCGCATGCTCTGGTTGCCAGCGCCACGGACCTGAAACCGCTGACAGCCGTGAATTCCCGTGAGTCCGAATCCGCTGCCGGAAAAGACGCGAACGCGAGCACGTACACGCCCGCGGCCTGACGCACGAGAATCAGCTCACTAAACAGCGCGAGAAACAGACGAAACGCAGGGTCTGCAACCCGGAATCCAGCGCTCGGCGCCATTCACCTTGAGACTATCAAGATTCACTCGGAGTTCGCCATAGCAATGAAACCGCTGAGAATTCTACACAGCGAATCGTCCAACGCGTTGGGCGGTCAGGAACATCGGACGTTCAAGGAGATGCTCGCGCGGCGCGAACGCGGTCATACGCTCGAACTTGTGTGCGTGCCGGGTGCGCGTCACGGCGAGCGTCTTCGGGCGGAAGGCTTTACAGTCCACACCACGACCATGCATTCAGGCGCCGACGTCAACGCTGCGCACATGCGCCACATTCTCAAGCAAGGCCGCTTCGATATGCTAAGTACTCACAGTGGCCGCGACAGCCCGCTCAGCGGCGCTGCCGCGCGGTACTCGGGCACAGCTTCACGACCCGCTTGCGGATGCGGTGGAAGCATTCGATGAATACGGCGTGACGCTGACCGGTTTCGACGCGCTGCAACCCGCCGATCTGATCGTCCTGGCGGTTCCGCATCGCGATTTCCTGGTGGAACCGGACGCGTTGCTGGCGCTGGCGAACCTAGGCGCCGTGTTCGCCGATGTCAAAATCCAGCCTGCCGATCGACGCCATCATTGCGGCCGATCTTGTAGCATGGAGGCTATGAAAACGCGGAAAACCCGGGCTCAGCGCGACCAACCGGCATAATCTGGATTTAACGTAGGAACGCCACCCGATGAGCCGACTTTCCGGACGCGTGCGCATCTTCGCTCGCGCGTTGCCCCGGCTGGCGTTGAAGCCGCTGCGCCGCAAGCCTCAAGTCTTGAAGCGCATCCTGATCGCGCACCATTTGCTGCTCGGCGACACGCTGCTACTCACGCCGCTCGTCGCGAAACTACGCGCACAGCATCCTGGCGCGCAGATCGTGCTGACCTGCCCCAAGCCGATCGTGCCGCTCTATGCGGGCAGGCCGTTTGGCATCGAAGTCATCCCCTTCGATCCGCGCGATTTCCGCTCGGTCAATGCGGTGCTGCGTTCGGGGCCGTACGATCTCGGTATCGTGGCCGGGGATAATCGACACGCGTGGCTTGCATTGGCCGCGGGGTGCCGCTGGATCGTCGGGCATGCTGCGGACACGCCGGCCTGGAAAAATGCGCCGCTCGACGAAGCAGTGCCGTATCCCGACGTGGCCGCAGCATGGGCGGATCTCGCGACCGAACTGGTGGCGGGGCCGCCGCCGCGGCCGTATCGGCTGAGCGACTGGCCGGCGCCTGCGCCCGCCGCGTTTTCAGAACCTGACGCGCGCGTGTTGCGAAGTCCTTACGTGGTGTTACATCCGGGTGCGAGCACGGCGGTCAAACGCTGGCCCGATGACCGCTGGAAAGCACTGGCGGCGTTCGTCGAAGCACGGGGTTTCACGCCTGTGTGGAGTGGCGGCCCGAGCGAGACGGCGCTGATCGATGCCATTGATCCCGATGCCCGCTATCCAAATTTCGCGGGCCGGATCGATCTGGGACAGGTGTGGCATCTGTTCTCCGGCGCGCGGGCGATCGTCTGTCCCGACACGGGCGTGGCACACCTCGGGCGTCTGACCGGCGTGCCGACGGTTACATTATTCGGCCCCGGTAACGCGCTGATACATGGCGCGGGAAATTACTGGCGCGATGCGCCGTTCATGCCGGTTACTATCGCGGACATGCCGTGCCGCGACGAACCGAATATTTTCAGACGGCACGTGGCTTGGGCTCGCCGCTGTGACCGCAACGCGACAACGTGCGTCGCATGGCGCGGTGACCATGCGGACTGCATGGGATTTATTTCGCTTGAGGTCGTCTGCAACAGCTTGCAGGCGGTCCTTCCGGGAGTGCAATGACGAAGACGTGCAAGCAGGTGGAACGCGTTCTGTGGGTGGCGTGTCCAGTGATTATGTTTGTCGCGATGTTTGCCCACATGACTGCGCTCGAGAACATGGCGCTGGTGCTGGTGGGTATCGGCACGATCGCCGCGGCTTGTTCTTCGGCGCGGCCGTCGCCGCTGCACTGGCCGCTGCTGTGGCCTATCGTGGCCTGGAGTGCGTGGGCGCTTGCGTCCATCGCGTGGTCGCCATATCCGCGCGACAGCATGCACGCCTGGCTCGACGAAGTGTTGTATCCGCTGGTGTCGTTCTTCGCGTTCTGGCTAATGGGCACGCGCACGACCAAGCCCGAGCGGATGGTGTTGATAAACTGGGTGGCCTGCGTGCTGCTGGCCGCCGGCAGCCTGTATTACTGGGGCCGTTTGCAGCCTCCCACGAATCCCACTGACCTCCTTCTCCACTATTACAACCGCGTTGGCCACACGAGCACGCTTGTCATCTTTTCGATGACGCTCTTCACCGGCCTGATGCTGAACCGCCGCTGGTGGCCGATCGGCCTGAGCGGGCTGGTGCTTGCTCTGGTCATTGGGCTGGCAACGCTCAACCGTTTCTTCTGGCCGGCCGCGGCCGTGACGCTCGTGATTGCGTGTTACCCGTTGTACCGGAAACACGTACTGGTCGCGGGCGTGTGCGTGGCGGTGATCTGCGTGGCGGCGATCGGCACGCTCGAATTGAGCGCGCGGCTGCGTTACGGCCATTCCATGCCGAAACCTGCTGCACGGGAGCTGAAGGTAGGCGGGGACCAGATGTACGTACCCGAGGCGCTGGCAGGCATTGGCGACGTCATGTCTTCCGATACCCGTCCCAAACTGTGGGCGTTCTACGGCCGGGAAGGGGAGTCGCATACGTGGACGGGCATTGGTTTCGGCAAGCCGTTGCCGGGGCGGGTATTTCAAAACGAAATACCGCCTGCGTTGTTGGAGACTGAACCCCAGGCGCTCACGCATGCGCACAACCTGTTTTTGAATACGTGGCTGGAGACGGGGATAGTGGGCGTGGTGCTGGAGGCTGCGTTGCTGATTGCGTTGATCCGGCGATTTTGGCGGCTGCGGCATGTGGTGCCCTGGCTGAGTGCGGCGGGCATGGCGCTGGTCATCGGAATGATTGCAAAGAATTTCACCGACGACTTCATGTGGCAGACCACCGCGCTTGCCTTTTGGTGTTTTTCAGGGTTCCTGCTCGGTCGCGGCGAGCGCTTGGCGGGGAGGGTGGCGCCGGCGCGACGCGCTTTGTCGCAGCAGTAGCGGCACGACTTCAACCCTGCTGCGGCCCTCGCCGGGACGTGCCTCTTGCCGTGCCTCTCACTGTGCCTCTTACTGCGCCTCTTACTGCGCCTCTTACTGAGACAAGAGAGTCCGGCGCATTACAATAGCGGTTTGCCGTGTCGGCGGGGTTCAGCGCGCTCAGAGCCGCCCCAAGAGCAGGGTCAGTCCTGCTCCGCCCGCCTTCCCACCCCGGATCCACGACTAAGGAAACCTTTTGAGTCAGAAGCCAACTTTGAGCAAGACGATCGGCAGCGGGCAGACCACGTCGCCGGCCGCCGTGATGAGCCGGCTCTGGCCGTACATCCGTCCCCTGATCTGGATTGTCGCGTTGGGCTTGATCTCCATGGGTTTCGTCGCCGCGAGTGAGGCCGGAATCCCGATGCTGCTCAAGCCGCTGCTCGATCATGGCTTTGGCGCGAAAGGCAGCGCCAACGCCAAGTGGATCGTGCCGGCCGCCGTGGTCGGCCTGGCCGTCGTGCGGGGCGGCGCGCAGTACGCGTCAGGCTACTTGCTGGCCTATGTCACCAACAAGATCCTGCTCGAACTGCGTCTGAAGATGTTCGACCGGATGATTCACACCAGCGCCGGTTTCTTCCAGCGGGAAACGGCCAGCACGATCATCAACGCCATCGTGTTCGAGGTGAACCAGAGCGTAGTCGTCACACTTGTGCGCGACTCGCTGACTGTTGTGTTCCTGCTCGGCTACCTGTTCATCCTCAATTGGCGGCTGACGCTGGTGATCGCGGTGATCCTGCCGGCTATCGGCTGGCTGGTGAGCAAGATCAATCGCCGGTTGCGGCGGCTCAATCGCGAGTCGCAGTTGCTGACGAACGAACTGTCGTACATCGTGGAAGAAACCGTTGGCGGTTATAAGGTCGTCAAGGTGCACAACGGTCAGCGCTACGAAAACGACCGTTTCACCGAAATGAGCAATCGCCTGCGCGGTTACCAGATGCGCATGACGGTGTCCGGCGGTCTCGCGCAGCCGCTCACGCAGTTCCTGGCATCGATTGCGCTCGCGATCGTGATCACCATCGCCGTGGTGCAGTCGGCAAACGACCAGACGACCGTCGGCGGGTTCGTGGCGTTCGTCACGTCCATGCTGCTGGTCATCTCGCCGCTCAAGCACCTGATCGATATCAACCAGCCGCTGCAGCGCGGCATGACGGCGGCGGAACTGATCTTCGGTCTTATCGATGAACCCGCCGAGCCCGAAGGCGGCGGCCGGCCGCTCGAGCGCGCTCGCGGTGAGGTGGAGTTCCGGGAGGTGTCGTTCAGTTATGGATCGACCGGGACGCCAACGCTCGATGCGATCTCGTTCAAGATCGCTCCCGGCGAAATGGTGGCGCTGGCCGGTGCGTCGGGAAGCGGCAAGACCACGCTGGTCAACCTGTTGCCTCGTTTCTTCGATCCCGCCAGCGGCGCAGTACTGGTCGACGGCGTGCCGCTCACCGAGTACAGCCTGCACGATTTGCGCGGACAAATGGCGATGGTGAGCCAGGACGTCGTGCTCTTCAACGACACGATCGCGGCCAACGTTGCGTACGGCCAGACCCCGGATCGCGAGCGGGTGATGGCGGCGCTGGCTGCGGCGAATCTCGCCGATGTCGTCGCGGCCATGCCCGAGGGCGTGGACACACGCGTGGGCGGCAATGGCATGCGCCTGTCGGGCGGGCAGCGGCAGCGGCTGGCAATTGCTCGGGCGATCTACAAGGACGCACCTATTCTGATCCTGGACGAAGCGACGTCCGCGCTCGATTCCGAGTCCGAACGGCACGTGCAGGAAGCCTTGGAAACACTGATGAAGGGGCGCACGACGCTGGTGATTGCGCACCGCCTTTCGACCATTGAACGTGCCGACCGGATTCTGGTGATGGACGCCGGGAAAATCGCGGAGCACGGCAGCCACGCCGAATTGCTGCGCCAGAACGGGCTGTACGCAAACCTTCACCGGATCCAGTATCAGCAGCAGGCAGCCTGACGCTTTTTCGTTTTAATCGATGCGCGCCCCTGGTCGGAACGGCTACGGGCGCGTTTTGTTTTGGGGAGCGTGCAGGCGCCCGCTCCGCTATGAACGAACGGGTTTGCGAACCCGCCGCGCGTTATCCAGCCCCGCAGGCCAGGGCGATCCATTGCACTATGGACGAACAGCCGCCGTTGGAGTGGCCGTCGCGCGTCTTTGCAGCTTCTTGCGATACATCAACGTCCATACCGTGAGCGCGCCATAGATGGCATAGCCGATGAACGGCGAAACGACCAGGAAACGCTCGATCGGCCAGTGCCACGCCAGCCAGCTTCGAAGCGCATTCTCGCCCGTCAGGCCGAGACCCCAAACGGCCGTCATCAGACGAATCGATCGACGCAGCGCAGGACGCTCATCCCAGAGCGCTTCGAAGCGTGCCGCGCCACCTTCGCCTTCACGCGCGACGGTTGCCCGAGCGAGGTAAAAGGTGAGCGGACGCCGCATTGCGAGGGACAGCAGGAACACGATGCCGATAGCACCGGAGGCCATCGATTCACGCATCAGCAGCAACCGTGGACTGCCCCCGAGCGCCATCAGTACGACGGACAGCGCGATCCCGAGCAGGACCAGCACGCTGAGGGCATCGACGCGACGGGTTCTCGCGAACTCCACGAGGCTCCAGACGACAGGGGGCACCGCAGAGGCGTACAGCGCGCCGAGCTCGCCCCAATGCGGCAACGCGAGCCGATACGCAAGCCACGGCAATACGAGATTGACTCCGAGTTCAACGACAAGACCTGCGCGTATCTTCATGGCGAAAGGGTGCTGAAAAAGAGAAGGGACAGCACGGCGCGAGCGATCCTCATTGCGTGAACACGGACACGATGATCGCCAGCCACAGCGCGCCTACGCCGCCCAAAAACGCGTGACGTGCGAGCCGCAAGCGGGACTCATCGTCTGGGCGCTGTGTGGGTGACGTGGCGAGCCAGGGCACCGAACCCAGGCATGCAAATCCGGCGAGTGCCAGCAGGGCGACGCAGACATCGCCTGAGCGCCAATGCGAGCCCTCATGAATACCCCAATAACCGAGGAACACGATACCAATGGAGAACACCGTCGATGCGGCCGAACTGAGTGCCTGGACTGATCCCGCTGGAAATTGCATGACCTGCCTCCCGACACGCGTGAAAGCACGCAAGATGTCGCCATCATAGGTGAAACGG
>Ga0302313_10002772_pt1 | contig 11933 bp, 6 predicted proteins | sample III_Palsa_N2_2_FD_200454 | JGI IMG/M metagenome (GOLD analysis project Ga0302313, IMG submission 200454) | Peat permafrost microbial communities from Stordalen Mire near Abisko, Sweden - III_Palsa_N2_2 | ecosystem: Environmental > Terrestrial > Soil > Palsa > Peat permafrost | place: Sweden...
GCAATGCGAAGGTGGTTCGGCCATCGCCGCCATATTGCGTTCCCAGCAATGAGAACAGTGCCTGATTTTGACTAATGGGCAATAGTTGCCCGTTGCAGGCCGCAAAGCCGCGAGGCACTAAACCGAATCCCGCGAGCATGATTTGCCCGAGATAGACCTGAGCCATTGATATTTCCCCCTGTGAGATGCGTTTCCCCGACGCGGCGCTAAATGTGCTCCAGGCTTGTCGCACTTACAAGAACATTTTTTCTTGCGTAAAAAGCAAGTCCCGTAAATATTTACTGGCACTTTTATTTGTGCCAATTCCCTGCTTCAATAGATTGGGGAATAACGAAAGCTGGAAGGCTTGTCGCGGGTCGAGGCAGGGAGCGCTCGACTACCAAGGTCTCCCGGACTCGTTACTGCAGTGACATCGCAAGATGTCAAACGCTGTAGAAAACAGGGAACAGGGGCCAATATGTTGAATCGTTTGTTTGAGCGCGCCATGGCGCGTGCAGGCAGGTTCTTCCATCTTCGATTGAAGATGAGTAGGTATCGTCCATCCAGTTTGCTTGCGCGTCTGACGATATTGTTGCTGATTGCTTGCGGCCCGCTGTGGCCAGACCTGGCGCACGCTGGCGGACCAAGCACCGAATGTCCACCGACGCAGATACAGACCGTGGCATCCGGGGGCACCTTCACGGACAGCTTCATCAGTTGTTCCGTCTTCGGTCTGACTGGCGTTTCCGTAGAGCCGTCTCATGGAACATTGTCTGGGGTGAATCCGACGACCGGAAACGGCACCGGCTTGGTCACCTACGTGGCCAACGAGAACCCGAGTTCAACAAGTTCGATCACCGACAACTTCACCGTGCTCGACGACGAAGGCGATACGATCGCCTTCACTGTAACCATCCTGCCGAACACGTCAGCGCTGACGGTTTCGCCAGCATCGTTGCCCACGCCGGTGATCGGGCAGTCGTACAGCGCGACCCTTAGCGCCAGCGGGGGCATCGCCCCTTACACCTTTTCGGTCACCGGACTACCACCGGGACTGACGTTTAATACCAACACCATCTCCGGTACGCCGACCGGTACGGGCTCGTTCGTGATCGCGGTAAACGTGACCGATTCGACCACGCCAACCGCACTCACTGGCACCGAGGATTACACGGTCACCATCGCCGAACCCGTGTTGACGGCCGCACCGCCGCCTGCGGCAGCGGTGAATGCTGCCTATAGCTATCAACTGTCGATCAGCGGTGGTACGCCACCTTATTCGAATTACCAGCTGGTGGCCGGGCACGGCCTGCCGGTCGGACTCAGCCTCTCCAGCAGCGGCCTGATCACCGGCACGCCCACTGCGGTTGGCACGACCAACTTCGAGTTCACGGTATACGACAGCACAACCGGTCTCGCACCCTTCTTCGGCACAGTGACCGCGACATTGACTGTCAATGCAGTACCGCCGATCACGCTGAGCCCGTCCACGCTGGGCACGCTGACCGTTGGCGTGCCCGTGAACCAGACGATCACACCCAGCGGCGGCTCAGGCGTATCGCCCTATACCTTCAGCATCAGCGCGGGTACCTTGCCGGCCGGCCTGAGCCTGTCCACCACGACCGGCGTGCTGTCCGGCACGCCGACGGCCGGCGGCAGCTACAGTTTCACGATCGGCGTGCAGGATGGCGGCGCCGGCACCGGCTCGCTCGCCTACAGCGGCACAGTGCAACCGGCGACTGTCGTGCTGACGCCGACCACGCTCGCAGCCGGCACGCAAGGAGCAGCCTATAGCGCAACCATCACCGCGAGTGGCGGCACCCTACCTTACACTTACGCGGTGTCCGCCGGCTCGCTTCCCACAGGCGTGACCGTAAATAACAGCACCGGCGCGCTCAGCGGCACGCCGACTGTCTATGGCAATTTCAACTTCACCGTCACCGCCACGGACAGCAGCGGCGGCACGCATTATTCGGGCAATCGCAGCTACACACTGACGATCAATCCGAGCGTGCCGACCATCACTCCGGCCAGCTTGCCCAATCCGGTCGCCGGCGTGGCCTACAGCCAGACGCTGGCAGCCAGCGGCGGCAACCCGCCCTATACGTTTGCGATCAGCAGTGGCAACCCGCCGCCGGGGATTTCGTTGCTCGGCAACACGCTCTCGGGTACGCCCACCGCCACCGGTGTCGCGACTTTCACGGTCCAGGTCACCGACGCCGCCGGCACGACCGCGACGCGTACCTATTCGCCGAACGTCGCCGCGCCGACGATCACCATCACGCCGGCGACCGTGCCCACGGCGACCCTGCATGTGACGTATTCGCAGCCGCTCGCCGCACAAGGCGGCACAGCACCGTATACCTTCAGCCTGGCCAGCGGCGCTCTGCCGCCCGGCCTGCAGCTGGGCACCGATGGAACCCTGAGCGGATCGCCGAGCGCTGGCGGCACCTTCAATTTCACGGTCGCCGCCACCGACTCCACCCGCAACGGTACCTACCAAGGCACCCGCAGTTACGCGATGACGGTAAGTGCGCCGACCATCACGTTGACACCCGCCAACGTAGCCGCGGCTACGATCGGTACGGCCTACAGTCAGAGCGTCGGTGCAACCGGCGGCACGGCGCCCTATACGTTTGCAGTCACCAGCGGCAATCTGCCGGCTGGATTGCAGCTTAATAGCAGCGGCGCACTGTCCGGTACGCCTACGGCGGGCGGTACGGCCAACTTCACCGTGACCGCGACGGATGCCAACACCAATACCGGCAGCGCCACGTATTCACTGGTGGTGAATACGCCGACGCTGAACTTCACGCCGGCGGCCGGCACGCTCAATGCGCCATATGGCAGCGCTTACTCGCAGAGTTTCGCCGGCAGCGGCGGCACCGCACCGTACACGTTCGTGCTGAGCGGCACGCTGCCGAACGGTCTGAGCTGGAATCCAGCCACGGCGACGTTGTCGGGCACGCCGACCCAGCCGGGCAGTTTCCCCGTCTCGATCACGATGACCGATAGCAGCACCGGTAGCGGTCCGTTCTCCAAGACCAACAACTACACGGTGACAGTCGCCGCGCCCACCATCGTGCTCGCTCCCGCGACGCTTCCGTCCGGTGGTGTCGGTACGGCCTACACACCGACCCAGCTCACGGCCAGTGGCGGCATTGCGCCGTACACCTACTCGATCATCAGCGGCACATTACCCGCTGGCCTGAACCTGAGCGGCAGCGGCACGCTCAGCGGTACGCCGACGGCAGCCGGAAGCTTCAACGTAACCGCGCGCGCCACCGATGCGAATGGCAGTTCCGGCCAGCAAAGCTATACGGTGACCATCGCCGTGCCGACCGTGACGTTGAACCCGGCGACATTGCCAGTGGCGACCGCCGAGGTGGCTTATTCGCAAAGCCTCAGCGCCACTGGCGGCACCGCGCCGTACACGTATTCCATCAGCAGCGGCGCGCTGCCGGCCGGCCTGAGCCTGGATCCCGCAACGGGTGCGTTCGCCGGCACACCAACCGTGGCCGGTACCTTCGTCGTCAGCGTCACCGCCCACGACAGTAGTACCGGCACCGGTGCGCCGTTCTCGGCAAGCCGCAACTACACGCTTACGGTGAATGCGCCGAGCCTCACGCTGACGCCTACGACCTTGCCGCAAGGCAAAGTGGCGGTTGCTTACACACAGGCCACCTTGTCGGCTTCCGGCGGATCAGCCCCATACTCCTATGCAGTCACCTCGGGTTCGATGCCTGCCGGGTTAATACTCAGTCCAGCTGGCGTGGTGTCCGGTACGCCGACGACCGCCGGTTCGTTCAACGTCACCGTAACGGCCACCGACAAATTCAACTTTGCGGGCGCTCAGGCTTACACCATTGTGATCGGACAGCAGGTGCCGATTGTTTCTAACGGCGCCGCCAGCACCAACGCCAACACCGCCGTGACGATCCCGGTGACGAGCGCAGGTGGGCCGATTACCAGCGCCGCCGTGACACAGCAACCGGCGCACGGCACGGCGACGGTCAACGGGCTGAGCATCGTCTACACACCGGCATCGAACTACTTCGGCGCCGATGCGTTCAAGTACACCGCGACGGGCTCAGGTGGCACGTCCGCGCCGGCGACGGAAACCATCACGGTCGTTGCCGGTGCCGTGCCGGTGGCTACTGCGCAGTCCGCCACGGTGCTCGCTGGCAAGTCGGTCACGTTGCACGCCACCACAGGGGCCGCGAATGGACCCTTCACTGCCGCAGCGATCACCACACAACCGCCCTCCGGCACGGTGGTCGTCCAAGGCACCGATCTGGTCTACATCGCAGCGGCCGATGCATCTGGCACGGTCGGTTTCGACTACACGCTGTCTAACCCTTTCGGTGCCTCCAAGCCGGCGCATGTCACCGTGACGATCAATGCGGTGCCGGTCGCACCCACGCTCGGGGCCACGACGACCGCCGGCTCGACGGTGCAGATTGATCTCACCGCCAGCGCGCACGGCGGTCCGTTTACGGCGGCGACGCTGGTATCGATTTCGCCGGCTAACGCCGGTTCGGCAACGATCAAAGCCAGTGGCACGGGCTACATGCTCTCGTACACGGCCGCACCGACGTTCGGTGGTGCCGCGGTGCTGCGTTATACGCTCGCCAACGCGTATGCCACTTCTGCGCCGGGTACGGTGACCGTCAACGTGACCTTGCGCAGTGATCCATCGAAGAACGCTGAAGTGCTCGGCGTGCTCGATGCCCAGGCGGATGCCACACGTCGCATGGCGATCGGGCAGATCAGCAACTTCCAGCGTCGTCTGGAAGCACTGCACAGCGGCAGTGGTGGCGGTGGCTTCAGCAACGGCATCACCGCGAGCTCGGCGGACAGCGTGCGCCGCCCCGACGCGATGAGCGATCTGAACAACGATACCCAGAACGGAACGACCCGTTTCCTGGTCTCGCCGGACGCGCCGACGTCGACAAGCCCGCTGATGGGACCGAGCGGCGGCGGCACCACGCTGGGTGGTTTCTCGATCTGGACCGGCGGTGCCGTGAACTTCGGTAAGACCCAGCCGGGCACCAGCGACAACGGCGTCGACTTCACGACGCAGGGTTTGAGCGTGGGTGCGGATAAACAGGTGACCGAACGACTGGCGGTCGGCGTAGGCGCCGGCTATGGCCACGACGATTCGGACGTCGGTCAGCACGACAGCCGAAGTACCGTCAACAGCTACAACGGGGCGATCTACGCCAGCTTCCGTCCGACGGAGGCGCTATACACCGATGCATTGCTCGGCTATCAGTGGCTGTCGTTCGATGCGCGTCGCTATGTCACCGATGACAGCAACACCGTGTTCGGCAATCGCGATGGCAAGCAATGGTTCGGATCGTTTTCGGTCGGTTACGAACACCATACCGACGACGGCCTGCTGTTCACGCCTTATGGGCGGCTGGACCTGGCCCACGCGAATCTCGACGCCTACACCGAGCACGGCGACGCGACCTATTCGCTCGCGTATCAGCGGCAGACGGTCAAGACCAGCACAGGTACTCTTGGTGTGCTGGCGCAGTGGTCGGTCAAGAGCGACTACGGTGTATGGGCTCCACAGCTGCGCGCGGAGTTCGGTCATGACATGCAGGGATCGAGTGAAGCCACGATGCGCTATGCCGATCTGCTGAGCGGACCGCTATATCAGGCGACCTTGCTCAATCAGTCACGCAACCACACGTTGCTTGGTGCCGGCATAGGCCTGCAGACCGTTCAAGGCTGGACGTTCCGTGCCGAGTATGAGAACTACCTGGACAACACGAGCAAGGACAACCAGTCGATCCTGCTAGGAGTGGAGAAGAAGTTCGATCCGTAGGGAACGGACGCGAGTCAAGCTACTACTGCAAACGCGGCGTGACTCGCCCCGCTGCTACGATCTTCCAAGGGTACACGACAGGAACGTGTCTCTTGCTCCCATGTCGCGCCCACAATGAGCTGCTGCAGGTTTGGCGACAGGTAGAAAAACGTACCGGGGCCAGTTTTGTTCTTGGCCCATGTGGTGGACAAAACAATCTTCACCTGCGCCTACGAAGACGGACGTCTGGACATTCCAGAGCACATGCTCTTCGAGTTCGAGCCATTACTTGAAACCTACTAGTGTCCGCTCTGAGTGGAAGCGGACATTTGAGGGGGCTACTCTCTACCGTAGGCCGGTTCAAGATTTAGGAGGCGGTCAGTTTGATCCTCATACCCTCTGCTCCACCATCTTTCAATTCCCTTCGTTTATCCACGAATTCCTGCAAATTTCCAAGCGTCTCTCTGCGCTCGGCACGGAGAGACTTGGTGCTCTATTTGTGGATTGAGTTTCTACGAAGGTTGTCGAACAAAGTACTGAGTACTAAGGACTGCAGCCCACGAGCAGCGGTGCACACTCCGCCCGGGTACCACCATCTTTAATACAACTTTGATATAACAAGACACACACGCTGGGTGGAGGCAGTATTTGAGCTCGAGCTTGAGCTCCGCCGCTATATCCACTCATGCCCAATGCAGCGAGACCGACGATCACTGATAACACGGCAGACGATGAAACGATTTTCATAACGTTCTTCCCGTAAGTTAATGAGTACATCGCATAGCTCGCCGTTGCAGCGAGCTCCCCAAACTATACGCCTTCGATCCGAACGGCGCGCTCCTTGGCAACACCGGCATCTGACTCGCGATTGCATTCTTTACCCAGTGAACCCGAGAGCGTTTTCGCGCGACGTGGTAGACGCCCTGCTCTTCGCTTACGCCGGGTTGCGAATTGCGCGGGTTGAGCTGCTGCGATTCCACCTGGCGGATGATTTCGCGCACGGCGCGCGCGTCGTTGAAGATGGCATGCCCCAGTAGCGACAGCGTGTGGTCGGCCAGCTCGGCTTCATGGCTGGCGTTCACTACATCGCCATGAGCGGTAATCATGGCGATCAGCTGGTTGAGCATATCGACCTGATCGAGGGTCATGCCGAAGGTGTAGCACGCACTCGCGTCGTTGGGCATCACCTCTGCGGCGTCACGCGTCGCAGCGACGTCGGCCGCAGGCGCTGACTCGCTTTCGCGCCAGTAGGCCGGAAACGAAAGGTCATTCAGCACGAGACCCACTTGCTCCGCCAGCAATTCGAGGCAGATCGCCACCTGCCCCACATGGATCTCTGGGATCCATTCCTGCTGCACGTCCGGCGTGCGCGGTTGCGCGATATGCGAGAGGAACTCGGCGTACTCGCGCAGCTTCTGCAGCCGGAGCTGGCTGTCCTCCGGCAAAAAATAACCCATCGTTTCCCGATCATCCGAATCGAACGTCGACATGGCTGACTCCTCATTCCGTAGAAGTGCCCGTCCACGGCATGACGCTGGACGGGAAGTCGGGAGGTTAGAAACCGTAGACAGACGGCGGGCGTATTCCCCTTGCGGGTGTTGTATTAGCCGCCCTCCCGACGCAGGCATCGCGTCGGCTGCACCTACAAAAACGTAGGTACAAAAAACCCACCGGTTTGTCGGAGGTGGGGACCGCTGTCTAAGGAGTTTCTACGCTCCTTGACATCGAGTCTGCTATCGCTGGTCGACGGTGTCAACTTCTGCGCGGGTGTCGTGCGGCTTCTCACTAAAGAAAGCGATGAGTTCTTCTGCGACTGCTTTCGGCTGCTCTTCTGGCAAGAAATGGCCACAGTTGGCAATGATTAATCCACGCACATCATCCGCATAAGCCCGTAATGGGGATGCCATGTCCGCAATCGATCCTTGGTCCGAACCAACAGCGAGAAGCGGAGCTTTTAATTTTCCTTTGCCGGACAATGCCTTATTCTGTATTGCGGACTGGGCAGCCGATCGATAGTAAGCAAGCCCCGCCCTCAGACCGCCGTCCTTTTTAAAGATGCGTAGATATTCTTCGATGTCGCCGTCTGAGAACGTCGCTGGATTGGCTGTCTTTCGGCGCAAAAACCAATCTAAGTATTCGCGTTCATGGCCAGCTATCAAAAGCTCTGGAAGATCAGGAATTGCGTGGAATGCGAAATGCCAGGTACGCCATGCACGGTCCGGCGCGATCGGTAATGCATCGGGAAGGGTGACACCTGGAATACCTGCATCAAACAAAGCCAGTCGTTCAACCTCGTCACTAAAAAGCATCGCGTAGGGATAAGCTACCCACGCGCCCACGTCGTGAGCGGCCATGAAGTAGCGCTTGATGTTCAACTGCTCAAGCAGACCATGCACTTTTATGGCTAACGTCTGGGTATCGTATCCGTCTAGTGGACGATCGGAATCTCCTTGTCCGGGCAAATCGATAGCGATAACTTTGAAGTTCGGAGCGAGCTGCGGGATTACTTTGCGCCAGGCGAACCAGCTTTCGGGGAAGCCGGCAAGGAGCACCACGATGTCGCCATCGCTTTGCCCACCCTCCACGTAGTGAAGCCTCGTTCCGCCAACTGTCTCGTAACGATGTTCGAAGCCGGCTAGCGACGTTTCGGGTAGGGACACCGGCAACGTGTCGACGACTCTAGCGGGGGACGAAGCGGACGACGGTAGTTTCTGCTCAATCATGAATGGTGCTCCTTTCAATGATGGATGGCATAGGTGCTGTTCTGCCTATGGTTGCTGCCTTGCCAAGGCTGAATTTTAGGCGCCGGATAAGTGCGGCGTTGCCAACCATTAGCGGCGCGACCTCGAATGTCTGCCGAGGAACGCGGATGTACTTTTTGACACTCGCGTGGCCGAACTCCCCTCTCCGAATACATGTACTTTGTGGATCTGGAGTTACCAGCTTTTCTTGGCTTTGGCAGGGCTGGTTGTATCTAGCAGTGGTCATCGATCTCTTTTCCCGCAAAATCGTCGGCTGGGCAGCCAAGCCGACGATCCACCGGGAACTGGTTCTGGAAGCTCTTATGAAAGCCGTTCGAAGCCGACGGCCGCATACACTCGGATCAAGGAACTCAGTACGGGAGCGACGCTTGGCGGCGCTTCTGCAAGAGTCACCATCTCGAACCAAGCATGAGCAGGCGAGGAAACTGCTGGGACAACGCAGTGGCAGAGTCTTTCTTCAGCAGCCTGAAAAAGGAACGTATTAAGAAGCGCATCTATGCTGACCGAGAGACTGCTGTTCTGGACGTAACCGAATACATCGAAGGCTTCTACAACCCGACACGCCGCCATAGCTATCTCGGTGGCGTTAGTCCGAATTGAGTTCGAAGCGGCACACCGAAGCGGCCGATCACGCGTCCACTAAATCCTGGTAACTCCAGGAATAAGTTTCGATCTCGCTTATTTCGTCATCCTTAGGTCACTTCGAAATGACCAGTTTTGATTTTGGGCTGACGCAAGGGAATATCGCGTGACGAGCCATTCAAAATGCTAAACCGTGCTTTCAAAAACTCGACGTCTCTTTCGCGGCGTGTTATCCATCAACAGTTTGTACTGCAGTACGGCACCCGTTTCCGTTGATCTCGATGACCTTCAATGTGCAGCACGCACTGAAACATTCAGGAGGCTGTTGGCTTGATTAGACCCTTGTCCCGGCAGTAGCGGGCCACCGAGTCCTCGATGGTCGGCAGTTCGCCGAAGAGGTCCTTCTGCTTTTGGCTCTCGTGGCTTACATAGCCTCCCCTTCGGATCCACGCCAGCACGGCGACCTGGTCCTGGAGGCGCGGGACGAACCAGGCCACCAGCGGCAATATGCCGACAAAGAGGGGTGGAAAGACGGGTTTGGCGACCACCTGTCGGCCCAAGACCCGGGTGAAGGCCGCAGCTACCATTGGTCCGGTGGCGGGAACATTACAGCGTATATCCACGCTCTGGTTCAGGGCCGAGGCTGGCAGGTCGAGGGCGGCCTCGGCCGCGTATCGAGCGAGATCCGGAGAGTAGATCATGTCGAGGGCGACGCCAGGGACAATGTCAGGGAAGACTCCTTTGCGAACCTTTAGGGCAACGACGTCCTGGGCTCGGTCAAGGAAGGCCCCGGCGCGCAGGGCGAGGTACGGCTGGCGTTTCTCGGCCAGGTATTTCTCGGTCACGAACTTTTGAGAGAAATGAGGCACATCGGGAGCCTTGTCGCATTCGAGAATCGAGATCAGGATTACGCGAGGCACGCCCGCATTCTTGGCCGCGTCCACCAGATTCCGATACCCCTCGGTGTCCGTCCGTGAGTTGTCTCCCTTCGTGCGGGCCGAATGGGTGGTGAAGCCCGCGGCGCTGGTAACCACAGCCTCGGCCCGGGGTTCGGCTGTCAGAGCCGACTGTAGCGAAGTGGCGTCCATAAGGTCGGCCACCACAAATTCCGTCACCCCGAGGGATTCGAGTTTGGTGCGGTTGCTGGTGGCCCGAACCATGGCCCTGACCCGGGCACCTTTTTCAAGCAAGGCCCGGACGATCTCCGACCCCAGGGTTCCCGAAGCTCCCACCACCGTGACTATTCTTGTTTCCATAAGACCCATCCCTAATCAGAACCCAACTCTCATCCGAGTCACTTCCCAGGGCCTCAGAGCGCGCTAAGCCAGTCATCAGGTGGGCGGCCGGAATAGGCTCTTTAACGATCGCAAATCCAAAGAATCCTGTAGCGCCGGTCACAAAGACATGCATATCGTAGGTCTTCTTCGCATCATATTAGGAGGACCTGACGATACAATCTATGCGATGCAGTCCTCAAATATATCGAGATCGTCCAGCGTCGGGGCTGACCCTCTCTCTGACGTGCTCTCGCTCCTCAAGCCACGCAGCTACATGTCCGGCGGAATCGACGCGGGAGGAGATTGGTCCTTCCAGCTCGAGCGAAGCAATTGCTTCTTGTGCTTTGCGCTGGTCTCAGGCCACTGCTGGCTTTCAATCGAAGGTGTCGGTGAGGCTGTGCGGCTGGAAGCGGGAGATTTTGTGGCGTTACCGCACGGGCCGGCATTCCGCCTCGGAAGCGATCTCGCGGTCACCCCAGTCGACGTCCGATCTGTCGTTACTGAGCCACTGAATGGGGGCATTGTTTCGTGGCAAGGCGGTGGGGCATGCCTGGGTCTCACAGCTTTCTTTACGTTTGCCACAGAACACGCGAGCACCCTGCTGGGTTTGCTTCCGTCTCTTTTACATATCCGGAGTCATGCGGACCGTGCCGTCATGCAGTGGTATTTGGAACGCATGATTGCAGTGTTGCAGAACCCGCAGCCGGGAGGTGTGCTCCTCGGCGAGTACCTCGCGCAGATGATGCTGATCGAGTTGCTCCGGCTGCATGTGACACAGAAAGAAACGGAAAGAGTCGGCTGGCTCTTTGCGCTCGCTGATCAGCAGTTGTTTATAGCCATGACGGCAATGCACGAGCGCCCTGGCTATCGCTGGACCTTGCACGAACTCGCCGGGCGGGCCGGCATGTCGCGGTCAGCCTTCGCGCTGCGCTTTAAGGAGAAGGTGGGAGTCTCAGTCATGGGGTACCTGACTCGGTGGCGGATGCTCCTCGCAGGCGATCGGCTCATGAACTCGCACGATACTGTCTCAGTCATCGCGCTTTCTCTCGGTTACGAATCCGACAGCGCGTTCAGCTTTGCCTTCAAGCGGGAGATGGGCTGTTCTCCGCGTCAGTATTGCCATACCCGAGCCTCTGCTTTGGCCGGTTCTGTTTCCTCATAATCCTAGCGGGAGACTGCAGGACCTGATCAAGATCGCTTACAAACTCTCTCGACTCAGCGCTACTCAACTCAGGGTCTTTGACGAGCTTCAAGCGTGGTCCCAATCCGTAGGAAAGATCGAAGCCAAAGTCGAGCGATACGATCTTTCGCCAATCCGAACTAAAATTATTCGCCTCGATCCGGCCAAGGTCTTCGAGTATCCGCAACACGCGATTAAAGTATCGCGTTTGGGTAGTCGTCACTGAAGACAGCTACGGGGATAAGGTCACAGTAATGCTGGACTCTTAAGCGTCGTGCTACACAATCTTGAGGAGCGTCGAGAGGTACTCAATCAACAGCACCGCTATCGTTCACTGC
>Ga0302313_10002782_pt1 | contig 11900 bp, 11 predicted proteins | sample III_Palsa_N2_2_FD_200454 | JGI IMG/M metagenome (GOLD analysis project Ga0302313, IMG submission 200454) | Peat permafrost microbial communities from Stordalen Mire near Abisko, Sweden - III_Palsa_N2_2 | ecosystem: Environmental > Terrestrial > Soil > Palsa > Peat permafrost | place: Sweden...
CCATCGGGCTGATTTTTCAGGGTGCATTCGGTTCATCGTTCGCATGGCAAAGCACCTTGCTGCGTGCATCGCCGCTGATGTTGACCGCGCTGTGCGTCGCCTTGCCAGCACAGGTTGGGCTGATCGTGATCGGCGGCGAGGGTGCGCTTGCGCTCGGCGGTCTCGCCGCCGCCGTGGTACCGCAGTGTTTGCCTGCCGGCACGCCGTGGCTCGTCGCGACGCCTTTGATGGCGGTAGCGGGGATGCTGGCGGGCGGCATCTGGATCGGAGCGGTCGGCGCATTGCGGCAATGGCGCGGCGTCAACGAGACGATCAGCAGTCTATTGATGTCGTACATCGCGATTGCGCTATTCAAGCATCTGGTCGAAGGACCGTTGCGCGATCCTGCGAGTCTGAACAAGCCCTCGACCCTGCCGGTGCCTGACGCAATGACGATCGGCTCGCTGCCGGGGCTCGAAGTGCATTGGGGTTTGTTGTGGGGCGTGGTGGCCTGTATTGCCGCGTGGGTGTTCGTCAAGCACAGCACCAAGGGCTTTGCGATGCGGGTGGTGGGCGGCAGCAACCGCGCGGCCCGTCTGGTCGGTTTGCCGGTTGGCATGCTGGCGCTGGCGGCTTGTTCGATGGGCGGCGCTGCAGCGGGTCTTGCCGGTATGTTCGAAGTGGCCGCGGTGCAGGGCAGCGCGAATGCCTCGTTACTGGCGGGCTATGGCTATAGCGGCATTCTCGTCGCCTTCGCCGCGCGTCAGAACCCGCTCGCCATCGTGTTGTGCGCGGTGCTGATTGGCGGTATCGAAGCGAGCGGCAGTCTGCTGCAACGACGCCTCGATCTGCCCGATGCGACCACGCTCGTGCTGCAAGGGTTGCTCTTCGCGAACCTGCTTGCGTGGGAAGCGCTGGGCGGTCGTATCGTCGCGTGGCGCCTGAAACTGCAGGCGCTCGCGGTGACCGAAGTGCCGGTGCAACTGGAGAAGACTCATGCCTGATATGCACTCGCCTATTGTGGTCTTGTTGCTCTCGCTGCTGGCCGGCGCGATTCGCGTGAGCACGCCGTATCTGTTCGTGAGTCTCGGCGAATGCCTGACGGAGAAGGGCGGCCGCGTGAATCTCGGTCTCGAAGGCATTCTCGTTTCCGGCGCGATGAGCGGCTACGCCGCTTCGTACCTGACCGGCTCGCCTTGGCTTGGCGTTCTGGCAGCCGGCGTTGTTGGTCTGCTATTCGGATGTCTGCACGGCCTCGTGTGCTCGTTGCCGCGCGTCTCCGACATCGCCTTCGGCATTGCCTTGATGCTGCTCGGCACTGGCCTCGCGTTCTATCTCGGCAAGCCGTTTATCCAGCCGCAGGCGCCGGTGCTGCCATCGATCGACCTCGGCGGTTGGGCCGTCTCGCCGCAACTGCATAACGCTCTGCATATCAGCCCGCTGTTCGTGATCGGCATCGTGCTGGCATTCCTGCTGCAGTGGGGTCTGCGCAGCACACGCTGGGGCATGACGCTGCGCCTCGTCGGCGATCACGCCGAGACCGCGCGGGCGATGGGTTATCCGCTCACGCGCATCCGGATTGCAGCCACCGCAATAGGCGGATTTTTCGCGGGCGTGGGCGGGGCGTATCTGTCGCTCGTGTATCCGGGCAGCTGGAACGAAGGGCTTTCGAGCGGCCAGGGTTTGATGGCCGTCGCACTGGTGATCTTCGCGCGCTGGCAACCGCTGCGTTGCCTCGTTGCAGCGCTGCTGTTCGGTGCGGCCGGCGCGCTCGGGCCTGCTTTGCAGGGCATTGGCGTGACGAGCGGCTACTACCTCTATAACGCTGCACCGTATGTACTAACGCTCGTGATCATGATCATCAATTGCCGTCCTGATCGCACACTGGCCGGCGCACCCGGCGAACTGAGCCTGACGCGCTGATGTGCTGACTGATGTGCTCATGCGTTCGCGCATAGCGCCTGGCGACGCCAACCTGAAGAGACAACCACCATGACCCGATTCATCGATGCGAAGCCTTACCCCTGGCCCTACGACGGCGACCTGCGTCCGGAGAACACGGCGCTGGTGATCATCGACATGCAGACGGATTTCTGCGGCCACGGCGGCTATGTCGACAAGATGGGCTACGACCTCTCGCTCACGCGTGCCCCGATCGAACCGATCAGCAGGGTGCTCGCACTGATGCGCGAGCAGGGCTTCACGATCATTCACACGCGGGAAGGTCACCGCCCGGACCTGTCCGATCTGCCGGCCAACAAACGCTGGCGTAGCCGCCGCGCTGGCACGGACGGCGTGGGTATCGGCGACGACGGTCCGTGCGGCCGCATTCTGGTGCGTGGCGAACCGGGCTGGGAAATCATCGACGAACTCGCGCCGTTCCCCGGCGAGATCATCATCGACAAGCCCGGCAAAGGCTCGTTCTGCGCGACCGATCTCGAACTGATCCTGCGTACGCGCGGCATTATCAATCTGGTGCTGACCGGCATCACCACCGATGTCTGTGTCCACACGACGATGCGCGAAGCGAACGATCGCGGCTTCGAATGCACGGTGCTGGAGGACTGCTGTGGTGCGACCGACAAGGGCAACCACGCCGCCGCGCTGCACATGATCACCATGCAGGGCGGCGTCTTCGGTACGGTGTCCGATTCGCAGGCAATGCTTGCCACGCTGGGGCGCTGACCGATCATGTCGACTCCCGCCCCCTACAACCAGCCGCAGGACGCCGCCACGCACGCCCTGGGCGTCGAGGTACTGGGTGCTTCAAAAACGTTCGGCACGTTTCGCGCGCTCGACAAGGTTTCGATCAAGGTTGCACCCGGCACGATCCACGCGTTGCTCGGCGAAAACGGCGCGGGCAAGAGCACGCTGGTGAAGGGACTGGTCGGCTATGGACTGCTCGACGAAGGACAGATCACCGCCGACGGCCGCGAAGTGAAAATCGCTTCGCCCCGCGATGCGCAGGCGCTCGGCATCGGCATGGTGTATCAGCATTTCACGCTGGCAACCGGCCTCTCGGTGGAAGAGAACCTGTTGCTGGCGCGTGGGCACCTGTCCTGGCGGATCGACTGGAAGAGCGAACGCGCGGCCTTGACGGAGTTCATGACGCGCATGCCGTTCAGCTTGCCGCTGGAAGCGCCGGTCGCCGGACTCGCGGCCGGCGAGAAGCAGAAGCTGGAAATTCTCAAACAGCTTTACCTGCGCCAACGCTTTCTGATTCTCGACGAGCCGACCTCGGTGCTCACACCGCAGGAAGCGGACGAAGTGCTCGGCCTGATGCGCGATCTCACGTCACGCGGCGAGCTGACGGTGCTGATGATCACGCATAAATTCCGCGAGGTAATGGCCTACGCCGACGACGTCACCGTGTTGCGCAAAGGACGGCAGGTCGGCACGACGGCCGTCGCGCAAACCGATCGAGATCAACTTGCGAGCTGGATGATGGGCACAAGCTCGGCAGTGCAAACTGACTCCGCCGGGCAGGATTCGCCCGTGCTGGCGGAGATTCGCACCGAGCGGCCAGCGCGCAAGCCGGTCGATCCGAAGGCCGCAATCCGCCTGGAACTGCGGGATCTCTCGGTGCAGGACGACCGCGGCCACACCGCCGTGCGGCACGCCACGCTGTCGGTGCGAGCCGGCGAGATTCTCGGCCTTGCGGGGGTGTCGGGCAATGGCCAGAAGGAACTTGTCGAGGCACTGGTCGGCCAACGCCGACCGGTTGAAGGCGAGATGCAAATTGCCGGCGCGCCCTACCAGGCCACCCGCGAGCAGATGACCATGCGGCGTGTGTTTGCGATTCCCGAAGAGCCACTCAGGAACGCCTGCGTCGCTGGGATGAGTGTGGCGGAAAATCTCGCCTTGCGCGACTTCGACCGCACGCCGGTATGCCGCAGCGGCTGGCGGCTCGATCGTCGGGCAATGCGCGAGCGGGCCATGCACCTGATCCGCGATTTCAACGTAAAGCCACCCGTGCCCGAGCGGATGATCGGCACGCTATCGGGCGGCAATGTGCAGCGCGCCGTGCTGGCACGCGAGTTGGGACAACCCGTGGACGTGCTGATCGTCGCGAACCCGGTGTTTGGGCTCGACTTCGCGTCAGTGGCCGATATCCACGCGAGACTGATCGCCGCGCGTGATGCAGGCGCGGCCGTGTTGCTGGTCAGCGAAGACCTCGATGAACTGTTGGAACTGGCCGACCGCATCGCCGTGATGGCGGAGGGACGACTGGTCTATGAGACACCGGCAGCGAGCGCTGAGCGCTCGGTGTTGGGGCAGCACATGGCGGGACATACAGATGAAGCAGTGCACTAGAACACGTCTAAGGATGAGCGTTGCACGACCGCACAAAAACGGGGGTAGTTGCAAGTGACTGCGTGCCAATGGGCAAGCAGGGCAGAGATGGGACCGGTGACGGCGGGCGGCGCAAGCCGCCCGCACGTTATAACAAGGCTTAAACCAAGGTTTAAACCATGAGCAGCGAAGTTCAGGCTTTACCCTCGCCGTTTGTTTTCGAGCCGCATTACACCGCGCTCGTGATCATCGACATGCAGCGCGATTTCATCGAGCCGGGCGGCTTTGGCGAATCGCTCGGCAACGATGTGTCGTTGCTCGCGCAGATCGTGCCGACGGTCGTGGAGCTATTGGCGCTCGCGCGCAAGGCCGGCTTGCTCGTGGTGCACACGCGCGAGTCGCACGCGCCGGATCTTTCCGATTGCCCACCCGCGAAGCGCTTGCGCGGCGCGCCGCAGATGCGCATTGGCGACCCCGGCCCGATGGGGAGAATTCTGGTGCGCGGCGAACCCGGCAATGCGATTGTTGACGCGCTCGCACCCCTCGACGGCGAACTCGTAATCGACAAGCCAGGCAAGGGCGCGTTTTATGCAACGCCGTTGAGCGGCGAGCTGAATGCGCGCAGTATTACGCATTTGCTGTTTGCCGGCGTCACGACCGAAGTCTGCGTACAGACCTCGATGCGCGAAGCGAACGACCGTGGCTACGAATGCCTGTTGATCGAAGACGCTACCGCGAGCTACTTTCCAGCGTTCAAGCAGGCGAGCCTCGAGATGATCCGCTCGCAGGGCGGCATCGTGGGCTGGACCGCGCCTCTCGCGGCATTGAAAGAGGGACTGTGAGGATGGAAGTCAACAAGCCGGAGATCGTCGCCGAAGTGACAGCGGCCTTCGTCGAATACGAACGGGCGCTGGTCGACAACGACGTTGACGCGATGAACGCGCTGTTCTGGCATACGCCTGAAACCGTGCGATACGGAATTGCTGAAGTCCAGCACGGCGGCGAAGCGATTCGTGCGTGGCGCGCGTCCTGCGCGCCGGTGCCGCGTTCGCGGCGCCTGCATCGAACGGTGGTGACTACATTCGGCAACGATTACGCCACCGTCAGCACCGAGTTCACTAGCGACGCGACGCCGTTGCTCGGCCGCCAGATGCAGACGTGGGCACGCCTCGAGTCCGCGGCGCAGCCATACCAAGGTTGGAAAATCGTCGCAGCCCATGTCAGTCTGATCGCAATGCCTTGATATGAGCGAAAACGTAGCTGCAAACGTAATTGGAAGCGGTACAACCAGTGGTACCGCAAGCCCCTCGCCGAATGCTCCGAACGCGCTGGCCGAGCAGGTTTATCAGCAACTGAAGACCGACATCTTCAGCTTCCGGCTGTTCCCCGGCGACCGCTTCTCCGAGAGCGATATCGCGCAACACTACGGCGTCTCGCGCACGCCGATGCGCGACGGCCTGTTTCGCCTGCAGCGCGAGGGTTATCTGGAAGTGGGGTTCCGGCGCGGCTGGAAAGTTTCGGAGATCAACTTCGAGCAGCTGGACCAGCTCTACGATCTGCGCATTGTCCTCGAACTGGCCTCGCTCGAGCGCCTCACTTCGGGCAATGCGCCGCATGAATCGATCGATCCGCTCAAGGCTGTCTGGTGTGTCGAGACCGAGGTGCGCGAGAGCGACCCGGTCACCATGTTCGGCATGGACGAAAACTTCCACCGCCAGCTCGTTGCCGCGACCGGCAATCGGGAAATGCTTCGCGTCCATAACGAGGTGACCGAGCGCATCCGCATCGTGCGGCGGCTCGATTTTCTGAAGCCGCATCGCACCAGTGCGACCTACGACGAGCACTCGACGATGCTGCACCTGATCGAACGCAACCGCCTGCCCGAAGCCAGCATTCTGCTGCGTGCGCACATCACGCAAAGCAAACTCGAAGTGCGCAAGATAACCCTGTCTATGCTCGCCGCCGCGCGCGACCAGAAACTGCCTTTTGTGTCCTAGCCTAAGCATCGATTCCGCCGCACATCATCTCGCACTGCGGGTCGACACGGCACGCCCGATAGCTGCGGAATAAGGGGCGCAACGTTGCGTGACGCGCTCCGCGAACTTGCACCCGCAATGTGCGAGTTCGGGTTGATCATGCTGGAACATGGCGGAGATCGACTAATGCGCGCGGCCTTTGGGGTGCAGCGAAAGCAAATGGGTTTGCTACACTGCGATTGGGTTTTGCAGTACCCGCGACGCAACTTATCCCCGCAAGACTACGCGTGCCGCTGTGTTTCCAAAGACGTTAAGCGAAGCGCTCATTGACGCTCCCTGAATCGACCCGACGCAATGCTCCCGAGAATGTCCCGGAGGTGATTCATGTCCACTACGTTTTCCGGTTTGTCGAAGACTTTCCGGTGGACGCTTATGTGCGGTGCTGCGGTGCTAGCTTTCGGCACGCATGCACAGCGTCTGCTGGCCCAACCCTCGGCCGTTCCATCCGAGCTGCTCAGCGACGATGAACGGATCGCTTTCTGTACACAAATGCATCGCGCTTCCACACCGCAGGAGCGCAGCGCGGTGACTGCCAGCATGCGCGATACGTTGACGCCTCGCGCCAAGGGGCAAGGTGTTGCATTGCCATCGTGGCTGATCGAAGGACGGCCTGCCAGCGAGAGCGGCAGCATACCAGGGCTCAGTTGCGAACCCGGCGCGCCGCGGCCGCACGTGCAGGCTGCTGCGCCGACGCCTGCGCCCGCACCGGCTCCTGCGACCGTGAACGCACAAGTGCCCGAACGCAAACCGCCGCTGCCGCGTGAACTGGCGACGCGTGAGCCACCGCCACATGTACCTGCACCCGCAACGCAGGAACCGCCCACACGTCCGATGCCGGTCCGCGAGCCGACGATGGTGAACGTGCCGGCCGCCCCAAGACCTACGCCAACGGACGACGATGCGCCGGTGCGCAACGCCGTGCCGAACGACATCCCCGTGGCGCACGACGATCACGGTGTCGCATACGTAACAGGCGGAGTAGGGCAGGATGAGGTTGCAGCGTTTCGGGGACTGGCCTCCAGCTACAACATGCGCGCGACCTTTACGACGGGATCGGGCGAGTACCTCTCGGGTGTCGCGGTGCAGGTGGCGAGATCCGACGGCACCGTCGTATTCAATGCCACATCGGATGGCCCTTATCTTTATGCACGGCTCCCGCAGGGCCACTATCGGCTGGTTGCCAGTCTCGACGGCGCGCAGCGCAGTCGCGATCTCTATGTGCCTGCACGAGGGGGGGTGAAACTGAACCTGGTCTGGCCGCTGCCTCATGCGAACTCAGTGAACTGATGAGGCCTGGACCACTCGCGCAACACGCCGGCCGTTCAAACCCCGGCGGGTTGCGCCCGCGAGCTCAATTGCCCCTGTAAACGGTCCGGTTGAGGGTCTTCATCTGGCCGTCGGTTTCCGCCTGATACAAGTCCTGCTTCACCTCGGCACGGGTGAGGCCGGCGGGCGCGCCAGAGGCCACTTGCCCGTTGGTATCCATGCCTACGCCGCTATTCTGGTTGTTGTTGGCGTTGTCATTTCCCATGTTCGAGGTTGCGGCCGGTTGAGGCGCGTTCTGGGTGTCCTGCGCGAATACGGGCGCGGCGCAAGTCATGACGGATACGGCTGCTGCAATATAAGCGATTCGGATCATATTCGACTCCTTGGTGAAAGGACGTTTGGATGGTCGGCTGTGTTTTCTGATGCGGCGCCGATTCCGGTCTCCACAACGCCAGTTCAGTCTACGGCCGCGGCCGGGGCGCAATGCTGACGCGCCCATGACAAAACAGCCAGCAAACGATTGCGATCCAAGACGATCCGCGCGAACGCGGGTCAGGACAATGCGCGCCGCATAACATGCCAGCCTTTCCGCGCGGTGACATCAAGTTGACCCCATGTTTCAGCAAAACTGACACTCACGGTCAAGCCTCGCTTCAATCTGCGGGCACACTAGCGGTCAAACAGAATCATGAGAGCAATCAAGGCAACGCAAAGCCATACACGCCCGCGTCGACGGGCGAGGACCTTACAGACGGGAGTGTCCGGGGAAGCAATGAATCACCACCAGCTCGAAAAAGATATCGAACATCTTGAACACCTGCTGCCGCGTATCGCCGCGCTGGACGGCGCCTTGCCTTTGAGCTACTGGCGCAGCCGGCTCGCCCGAGTGACGGGCGCTGCGCGCGTGCCGTCGCAGGTCAGCCGGGTCAAGAGACTGAGCGACGCGCTGCTGGCGCTCGAAGCCCGCGAGAAGGATCCGGCACCGTAATATTGGCTACGCAGGCATCGTCCATGCTGCCATCCCGGTATCTACGGGAAAAATCGCCAAGACTCGCGAAGAGTTCGACAACCGGTTAGCCATGATCTTGCAGGACGCTGCCTCCGGCAGGACACCGTGACCTCACTTTTACCTTTCTTGTATAGCTCTTGCTTCCGTTACTGAACGGCTGCCGCCTGCGAACTGTCGGCGGGCACAGGGCTCGCCGAGCTGCGCCGGCGGCGCGCGGCGATAACCGGAACCGTCGTGGGCTCTTCGCGCGGCACCACGGGGCGCGCATCCGTCAGTTCACAGTACACGTCGACGTAGCGTTTGACTGCCGTGCCCCATCCTGAATCGCGCGTCATCGCATTACGCTGCAGCGCGCGCCACAACGATGGATTCTTGAACGCCTCGACTGCACGCGCCACGCCGCCAGCAACGTCCTCGACGGTCTCTCCTTCGAACAGGAAGCCGGTCGCCGCGCCCGACTTGCCCAGCCCGAGCGCATAGTCGGAGACCGTATCGGCAAGGCCGCCCACGCGCGACGCCACCGGAATCGTGCCGAAGCGCATCGCGTACAGTTGCGTGAGCCCGCACGGTTCAAAGCGGCTCGCGTGCAGCAGCATATCCGCGCCGGCATGCAGCATGTGGGCGAGCGTCTCTTCATAACCAATGCAGGTGCCCACACGTCCTGGCCAACGGGCAGCCAGTTCGCGCATGCGCGCTTCGATCGGCGCGTCGCCCTGGCCCAGAATGGCGAACTGAAGCCGCTCGTGCCGCGCCATCATGGCCGGAATCGCCTCGGCCACCACCTCCGCCATCTTCTGCTCAGTGAGCCGGCTGCCGATCGCCACCAGCGGCACAAACGGCTCGCGGGCGAGTCCGAACGCCTGTTGCAACGCGCGCTTGCACGCGTATTTGCCTGCTACGTTGTCCGCCGAATAATTGCTGGTGATCAGCGCGTCGGTAGCGGGATTCCACATCTGCATGTCGATGCCGTTGGTGATGCCGGAGAGCTTGTGCGCCTCCGCATTCAGAACGCCTTCCATCCGATGGCCAAAGCGCGGTGTGAGGATTTCCGTCGCATAACGCTCGCTCACGGTCGTGACGCGGTCGGCATGGACGATCCCGGCTTTCATCAGGCTGAGCGAACCGTAGAACTCGATGCTGCGCTCGTCGGTGAGTGCCGGCGCCAGCAGTTCAGGCGGCACGCCCATCCACGGACCCGCGGAGAGCGGATAGTTGCCCTGAAACGCGAGATTGTGGATCGTGAAGACGCTGCGCGCCTGCACGCCGCCGAGTTTCATGTAGAGCGGCGTGAGTCCGGCGTGCCAGTCGTGAGCGTGCACGACGTCCGGCCGCTTGATACCGCGCACGCCGCGCGCAATCCGTGCCGCGGCAGCAGCGAGCGATGCGAACCGCACGAGATTGTCCACGTAGTCGCGACCATAGCGGTCGCGGTAGATTCCTTCGCGTGTGAACAGATGATCCATCTGCAGCAGCAGAACAGGCACGCCCGTGTCCGGCATATGCGCGCGGATGATCACGCCATCGCCGCCCGGCAGACCCGTGAGTTTCGCCACGCGGGTCGCGCCGAGCACGCGTTCGAGGGCGCCAGGATAAGCGGGCATCAGGATCGACGCAGCGACACCGGCTTCGCATAACGCGGCGCTGTATGCGCTGACCATGTCAGCGAGACCGCCCGTTTTTGCAAGCGGGGCTGCTTCGGATGCAACCAGTAAAACGTTGAGCGGCGTCGGCATGGTCGAAAGAAAATTTGGCGGTGGGGCGTGAGCGGATAAGCGCTGCTGCAAAAATCAAAACCGCTAGTTTTCAGCAAGCAGTGTGCCCGTTCCTCTCGAACGAAGCGTGGGCTGCGGCCTCAGCTCATGACGAGCGCGTGTGTTGGCTCGTTGACGTGCGTTCGCGCAACCTGCGTGCAGCGCGCTTTGCCGCGCTGCACAAGGATCTGCGGCTTGCGGCCCGAAATGAAGCCGCGCGTCGATTCCGATTTGCGTCGCCCTGCGTATCAAACATTTGCGATTTTCGTACGTAGCTCGTGACGCATTCGTGGCAGCACGCGACTGGCAAGACGGCGAATGCGGGGCAGTTTTTACGCATGACAGCTACACAACAGTGCAACGATGCACGCTCTTCGCTCCCAGCGCTTTTACAACGGCACGTCGCTTGCTGAATCTTCATCAGGTCTGCGTGCATTGGCAGCGCAGCCGCTCAAAAGCAGAATCTCACTGAGGAGCAGTCATGAAAATGCAAAAAGCGGTCTTGATTTCGGCATTGTTGTTGGGCTCTAGCGTTGCGCTGGCCGCGGGTGGAGGTGGTGCCGGGAACGGTGGAGCGGGCGGCAATGGTAACGGCAACGGAGGCGGCGGCGCCCCTGGCGATTCGGCGATGACCGCCGCCAGCGGCACCGGCCCGACGACGATGTCGAAGACCAAGACGAAGAAGAAACACACCCATACGACCGCGTCCAGGCCGGCCAACGACACGACCAACATGCCCGGCGCCGACGCCAGTAGCGACACGAAGGGGCATTGAGCCGGCAGCTTGAGGGATCTGCGCCTGGCGGTCCGGCGCAGGTTCTTGAGCGCGTCTGCTTTAGTGCTCTCGTTGAGTTCGTCCCTTTGTTTTCCCTTTGACCCATAACCCGTTCGTGATTCCCCGGTCTTACCTGGAGCCGCACCATGACACTCGCCGATACCCTCAAAGGCATGATCGGACTCGATCCGACCGCACACGCAGACGCCGACATGAAGGCGGTGCTCGCCGCGCTCAAGGAACTGAACCCAAAGCCGATCGAAGAATGCAGTGTCGCCGAGGCCCGGGAGCAGCCCACGCCCACCGACGCCGTCAGGAAGCTGATGACACAGGCCGGCCACGCAGCCCGGCTGCCGCTGGAAGTGGAGGCGGTGCAGAGCGAGGACACGGTGATTCCGGGCGCTGCCGGCAGCAATCCGGTGCGCATCTACCGGCCGGCTGGCGACGGCCCATTCCCGTTGATCCTGTATTTTCACGGCGGTGGCTGGGTGATTGCCGATCTGGACGTCTACGATGCGACGCCGCGCTCGATTGCGGCACAAAGCAACGCGATCGTGGTGTCCGCCCATTACCGGCAAGCGCCTGAGCACAAACTGCCCGCCGCCCACGAGGACGCGTTTGCCGCGTGGCGCTGGATCGTCGAAAGCGCGGCGAGCCTTGGCGGTGACCCAAGCCGGATAGCGGTGATGGGGGAGAGCGCCGGGGCGAATCTTGCCATTAACGTAGCCATCCACGCGCGCGATTCAGGCCTAAGGACGCCATTACATCAGGCGCTGATCTACCCCGTCGCG
>Ga0302313_10002787_pt1 | contig 11892 bp, 11 predicted proteins | sample III_Palsa_N2_2_FD_200454 | JGI IMG/M metagenome (GOLD analysis project Ga0302313, IMG submission 200454) | Peat permafrost microbial communities from Stordalen Mire near Abisko, Sweden - III_Palsa_N2_2 | ecosystem: Environmental > Terrestrial > Soil > Palsa > Peat permafrost | place: Sweden...
CTCCCAGCCAGCCCTCGTCGCGAGGATGCTTGGTCCCCGAGTCGCGCACCACCACCTGCACATGCCGCACCAAGTCCTCGGCGTTCAGAGACCTTCCCAACTCGAAAAGAGGATGTTTGGGGGAAGCCACCGCCGTGAAGCTGATGTTCAAGAGCAACTCGCCCAGATAGTCCGCCGGTATACGGGAGGTCACCACCACCTCCGCGCGCTGTTCGACGATGGCCTCCTCCGCTCCTGAGAGGACCGCATCGGATACCTGCAGTTCTGTATTTGGACAGAGCTGCTGCAGTTCCGCCACGATGCTGAGCAGGCGCTCCCGGGGAAATGCCACATCCACCACCAATTTGAGTTCCGGCTCCCAACCCTGCTTCAAGTTTCGCGCCAGCTCTTCGAGTGTGTCGAGGTCCCGCAGCAGTGGTCGCGCCCGTTTGAGCAGGGTTTTTCCATGGGCCGTGAGCACAGCTCGGCGCCCGTCGACTTCGAGCAGGGGCACGTCCAGCGCTTCCTGCAGTCGGGCAACCCCGTAACTGACGGCGGATTGGCTCTTATTCAGCGCGGCGGCGGCCTGCGCGAAACCGCCTTCGTCGACAATGGACGCCAAGATCCCCCATTGCTCCAACGATGTTCTGGCCAAATCCCCCCTCCATTAATTCGATTTATAGATCAATTTGACCCAATAATCGCGCTATTAAATCCAACTATTAGACCTTATCTTGCATCTCACGCGAGATCAACAGGAAACAGGAGCTCAACCATGAACACCATTCGACGCAGTGACGAACGCGGCCACGCCAACCACGGGTGGCTCAATTCTTATCACAGCTTCTCTTTTGCCGATTATTTCGACCCGAAGCACGTGGAATTCGGTCCTCTACGGGTGATTAACGAGGATCGCGTGGCGGCCGGTGCCGGGTTCGGCACGCACCCCCACCGCGATATGGAAATCATCAGCTATGTGCTCGCCGGGGAACTGGCGCACAAGGATTCCATGGGCAATGGATCGACCATTCGGCCGGGAGATGTGCAGCGCATGACCGCCGGGACCGGGGTTCGCCACAGCGAATTCAACCCGTCAGCCAAAGATCCGGTGCACTTTCTTCAGATCTGGATTCAGCCCAATGCGGCGGGCATCGAACCCGGCTACGAGGAGAAGCATTTTCCGGATAGCGACAAACGCGGCCGACTGCGCCTCATCGCTTCGCCGGATGCCGCGGAGGGATCGGTGCTCCTCCATCAGGACGCGAGACTGTATGCGGGCCTGTTCGACGGCGACGAGAGCGCGACGTTGGAACTGCAGCGCGGCCGACGCAGCTACATTCACGTGGCCCGAGGCGAGGTCCGTGTGAACGGCAGTGAACTGTCGACCGGCGATGCGCTGAAAGTTACCGATGCCTCGACGCTGACCATTGAGGGCGGAAAACACGCTGAGGTGCTGGTGTTCGATTTGCCAAACGGCAAAGGTTGATACAGCATTGGGCTCAACCCATTGAGCCTGGAGTATGTGTGACCGCAGCCGACGAACAAGGAATCATTAGGCTACGGTCCGCCTACTCGGTTACCGAGACCATGGATCGCCTCGAAGCGTCTCTCAAGCAACGAGCGATCCTGGTCTTCGCACGCATCGATTTCAGCGGCGACGCCGCTCGCGCCGGGCTGTCGCTGCGTCCGGAGCAGCTCCTGATATTCGGTAACCCCAAGGGCGGAACGCCTTTGATGGCGGCACAACCTGGCGTGGGACTCGATTTGCCTTTAAAAGCGCTGGCCTGGGAGGACGTCGACGGCCAGGTCTGGATTGCCCACAACGACCCGCTCTACATCGTGCAGCGTCACGGCATCGCCGCGGCCTTGGCCGCGAATCTCGCCGCAGTCACTCCCCTCATAGAACACGCGGCTCAAAAAGAGAACGGGACTTAAGCTCGCTGATTTAGCTCGGCACGCGCCTTACTTCGGACTAGCCAGAGTACGCGGTGTCATATATCGTGCGGATGCTGCCGTTACTTTGGCCCGTCAATCAGGAAAAAGCCCTCAGTGCCCGACGCTTCAATCGCGCCCATGAATCGGCGCTCCCTCTTCAAGCTGATCGGCATGGTTGCCGGCAGCGCGGTGATGTATCAAGCGATGGCGGAACTCGGCCATGCCGGAGAATCCGGTTACACGGGGCCCGTCGAACTCAAGGGTGACCCCAAGGGCGCCACGGTGTTGATTCTGGGCGCCGGCCTCGCCGGCATGTCGGCGGCCTATGAGCTACGCAACGCCGGCTATAAGGTCGAGGTACTCGAGTACAACGATCGTCCCGGCGGCCGTAACTGGTCTCTATACGGCGGCGATAGCTACACCGAGTTGGGCGGTTTCACGCAGCAGGTGCAATTCGCACCCGGCCTCTATTTGAATCCCGGCCCTTGGCGCATTCCCTATCACCATCGAGCCATGCTCGATTACTGCAAGCGCCTGAAGGTTCCCCTGGAACCCTTTACCCAGGTGAACTACTCGGCCTATTTGCATTCCGAGAAGGCGTTTGGCGGCAAACCAATTCGCTACCGAGAGGTGCAGGCGGACTTCAACGGCCATGTGGCCGAGTTGCTGGCGAAAGCGACCAATCAGACCGGACTCGACCAAGCCGTCACCAAAGAAGATCGCGAAGTGCTCCTCGAAGCCATGCGCATCTGGGGCGCACTGGATAAGAACTACGAGTACAAAAAGGGCTTGGTCACCAGCGAGCGTCGCGGCTATGTGTCGGATCCTGGGGGCGGCCTCACCTCGGAGCCCACACTGTCTGAGCCTCTGGCCATGCGCGAATTGATGCAATCGCAGCTCTGGGGATTCATCGCCGCCGGTCATATTTACGAGTTTCAAAGCGCACTGTTCCAGCCGGTGGGCGGCATGGGAATGATCGGCAAGGCGTTCGGCAAGGAATTGGGCAATCTCATTCAGTACAACGCCAAAGTCACCGAGATTTCCCAGGACGATCAGGGTGTAACCGTCACTTATCACGACAGCAAGACCGGCGGAGCGCCCAAGGTCGCCAAGGCGCAGTGGTGCATATGCACCATCCCCGCCTCCATTCTGAGCCAGATCAATTTGACTGTTGGCGCCCCGATGAAAAGCGCCATTGACGCGCTCTACTATGATTCGGCCATCAAGGTCGGGCTGCAATTCAAGCGACGCTTCTGGGAACAAGACGAGTCGATTTACGGCGGCATTAGTTTTACGGATATGCCCAACGCATTGATCGGCTATCCCAGCACGAAGTTCTTCGACGATGGCCCCGGTGTCTTATTGGGCGCCTACACTTTCGGGCCGAATTCCTTCCAATTCGCGGCCATGTCGCCCGAAGAACGTGTTCGCAAAGCCGTGGAGATGGGCACGAAAATCCACCCTCAATACCCCGCCGAATTCCAAAACGGCGTTGCCGTCGCCTGGCACCGCGTACCGTGGACCTTGGGATGCGCGGGACATTGGACCGAGGAATTGCGCGCTACGCACTACGACAACCTCTGCGCCATCGACGGTCGAATTATGCTCGCCGGCGAACACGCCTCCCGGCTACCGGCGTGGCAGGAGGGCGCGGTGCTGTCGTCACTCGATGCCATCAAGCGCCTACACCAACGCGTGATGTCGGGTTGAAGAGGCCAAGGAATAGTCAATGCTGATTAAATCCCGAGTTCATGTTTTGCCGGCCCTGTGCTTGGTCGGATTGCTGTTTCTGTCAGCCTTTGCGGCTGCTCCTGCCGAAGCGCAGGAAATCCACGCGGGGGGCTATCCGCAACAAACCGGCGAGGCCTTGTTCAAGGGGCTATGCCAAGGTTGCCACATGCCCAACGCCCAGGGAGCAGCCGGTGCGGGTGCCTATCCCGCGTTGGCAAACAATGTTCGCTTGGTTGCCGCCATTTATCCCATCACCGTGGTGTTGAATGGCCAACGTGCCATGCCGGACTTCGGCGACGATCTCACCGATGCGCAAATTGCGAATGTACTGAACTACGTGCGCACGCATTTCGGGAACCACTTCAAGGACATCATTACGCCGGCGAACATCGCGGCAGCACGACGCCCCAAGGCTCCGCCCACCCCTTAAGCGTCAGACCCGATCCCCAAGCGATGATCACGCTCACCCCCCTGCGCCGCCGCGGCGCCGCTACCTATGCCGTGGTCTCGCTACTGTTATTTCTGGCGGCCTCCAGCGCCCTCACCCCTTTGTACCGCGTCTATCAGATCAATTGGGGCATTTCCTCTCTCATGCTCACGGCCATTTTTGCAGTGTATGCGGGTGGTCTACTGGCTGCGCTGCTGACCGTTGGCTCACTGTCGGACTTTCTAGGTCGACGGCCCGTCATTGTCGTATCGCTGTTGATCGAGGCGGCAGCCATGTTGCTCATCGCGACGGCGCAGGCGCCGGCCACCCTTATCCTTGCGCGGTTTCTCCAAGGTATCGCCACCGGCGCGGCTGCCGGCACCTTGGGAGCCATGATCATGGACACCTGCAAGGTTCGCGGCGCACTGATCAACAGTGCAGCACCGCCGCTGGGAACCGCCCTGGGTGTTTTGTGCTCCACCGTGGCGTTCATGCACGGGCCCGAGACCGCGCCGGCGTTTTTTACCGCACTGTTCGGCATGTGTGTCGTGCTCGCGCTGCTAGCCCTTATCGTGGCTGAGACGGGTGCCCGGGCGCCCGGAGCGCTGGCATCGCTGCTTCCTAAGGTCAATGTGCCCTTGCCCGCGCGCAAACTCTTCTGGGCAACAACGCCGGTGTTCTGGGCGGTGTGGGCGTTGACCGGATTTTACTTGTCCCTCATGCCTTCCTTGCTGCATGTCACGACAGGGTCTACATCGCCGCTGCTCGGCGGTCTTGCCGCCGGCGTGCTGACCTTGAGCGGTGCCTTCGCCATTCTCCTGCTACACCGTTGGCCCGCGTCGCAAATATTCTTGATCGGCACCTGCGGACTGATTGCCGGAGCGGCCGTTTCGCTCGGCGGAGTCGCGCTGCATTCCATACCGCTGCTCATGGGAGGCACGGTGATCGGTGGCGCCGGGTTTGGCACAGCGTACTTCGGAGGTCTGCGCCGAGTTTTACCGATGGCGGACGAGACGGATCGGGCTGCCCTATTGTCGGCGGTCTACACACAATGCTATCTCGCGTTCAGCCTTCCCGCGGTGGCGGTGGGGTTGGCGGTTCCCTTCATTGGCCTGCCGTTGGCATCGTATCTCTATGGCGCGGTAATTATTCTGCTGGCGGCCGGATCATTGTTCTTCAGCCTGAGGCAACCGATGATGGCAGCCCAGTGACCGACGCCCGCCGAGGCGCAACGACGGATCTAGCCCGGTCAAGGCTTCAGCTCCCCCAGCACGGTCGGAATCAATTCCGACACGGTGGGATGAATATGCATCGTGCGTTGCAGATTTTGGTACGGCACCTTGGCCGCCATCGTGTCGAGAATCCCATGAACCGCTTCATCGCCGCCTATCCCGAGAATAGCGGCGCCCACAATGGCGCTGCTCTGCGCGTCGACAATCACCTTCATGAAACCCCGGCTGTCACCCTTTTCCACCGCCCGACTTACTCGGGTCATGGGCCGGCTGCCGATTCGAATGGAACGGCCGCTGGCCCGCGCCTCCCTCTCGGTCATCCCAACCCGTCCCAACGGAGGGTCGGTATACAGGGCGTAGCAAGAAATTCTATCGCTCACTCGGCGTGGCGCAGCCTCGCCGCCAGGGCCGGCCTCCAAAAGATTTGCCGCGACAATCTCGAAATCGTTGTAAGCCGTGTGCGTAAAAGCGCCCCGCCCGTTGCAATCGCCCAGGGCCCAGATGCCCGGCACTGAGGTCCGCAAACAGTCATCGACGGTAATGAATCCGTGCTTATCCACGGCAACGCCAGCTCGGTCCAGGCCCAGATCGTCGGTGTTCGGCCGCCTGCCCATGGCCAGCAAGACATGCGAACCGAGAATTTCCGGATCGCCGGAATGGCAGTTGACACCGACGCCGATGTCATTCCCACGAGGCTCGAAGCGTATGCATTCAGCGTCGGTGCGTACCGCAATTCCTTCGCCCTCCAGGATACCCCGTATCGCATCGGATACATCCTCGTCCTCCCGCGAAATCAACCGAGAGGACTTCTCTACGACGGTGACTTCGCTGCCGAAGCGTCGATACATTTGCGCGAATTCCAGGCCCACATAACTGCCGCCCACCACGACCAGGTGCCGTGGCAGCACGTCGAGCTTCAAGATGGACGTATTGGTGAGATACGGCACGCGCTCGACGCCCGGCAAGGAGGGAACCAAGGCCCGGCCGCCGGCGTTGATGAATATTCGGGGCGCCGAGAGCAGCGTGTCACCCACGCGAACGTCCGTGACCGATTCGAATCGTGCATGGCCCAGGAATACCGTGCAGCGCTCCATGCCGCGCAACCATCGCTCTAGTCCGTCGCGCGATGCCGCGACCACGGCGTCCTTGCGCCGCTGGACCGCCGGCATGTCGATGGACAGGGGGCCCACGTTGATGCCGTACTCAGCGGCACGGCGCACCTGCTCCGCGGCCGCCGCACTGGCGATGAGCGTCTTGGTTGGCGTACAGCCGGTATTGACACAGGTGCCCCCGAACAAGTGGCGTTCGACGAACGCCACCGTCATGCCGGCCGCGGTCAGCCGCCCCGCCAGGGACGGCCCCGCCTGTCCGGCACCGATGACAATGGCGTCGTAGGTTTGGCCCACCGCCGACGCCCTAGCCTCAGAGCCCTACGTTGGCGCGCCGGCTCGATTCGAACAGGAACCAGGTGCGACGTTCCGTCTCGTCGATCCAATTCTCGATGAGGCTCGCGGTGGCAATGTCGCGCAGCTCGTCGACCACGTCGTGCACTTCACGCAGCCGCGACGCCAGAGTTTCGTTGTCCTCGCGCAGCTCGGCGAGCATATCGAGCGGATCCACGTACTCGGCGTCGTTGTCCTTGATACGCTGGATGCGGGCAATGTGTCCGATGGAGCGCAGGGTCGACCCGCCGGTTTTGCGGATACGTTCGGCGATGGGGTCGGTCATGGCGTACAGCTGATCCGCCTGCTCGTCCAGCAACAAGTGGTAGTCGCGAAAGTGCGGGCCGCTCATATGCCAGTGGAAATTCTTCGTCTTGAGATACAAAGCGAACACGTCCGCGAGGATGCCGTTCATGCCCGCCGCGATATTCTTTGAGGCCTTCGCACCGAGATCGGTGGGGGTTACCAGGGGCGCGCTGCGACGCGCCAGCGCGTCTTCTTTGCTCTTCAGTTTTTTCTTCGCCATGTTGTCATGTCCGTTGGTGAGTGAATGCTAAAATGAGACTATACGAGGTAACCATGTCTACAGCCACCATCTCCCCCAACATGCCGCCATTTCATCTGGCCTTTCCCGTTCGCGATCTCGGCGAGGCGCGGCGCTTCTACGGCGAATTGCTGGGATGCCTGGAAGGACGCAGCTCCCCCGAATGGGTGGATTTCAATTTTTACGGTCATCAGATAGTAGCCCACCTTGCGCCGAGCGAATGCCGCCCTTTGCCTAAGAGTGTAGTGGATGCGCATCAAGTGCCGGTACGACACTTTGGTATCGTCCTGTCGATCCCGCAATGGACCGCACTTGCAGATAAATTAAAGGCGGCTGGTACAAAATTTGAAATTGAGCCGTACGTTCGCTTCAAAGGCGAGGTGGGCGAACAAGCGACCATGTTTTTACTGGATCCTTCCGGCAATGCCGTGGAGATCAAGGGCTTTGCTACACTCGACTCGCTTTTCGCAAAGTAGTTTCGGCGGTCGCGGACGCCGGCGGCTGCGGACACTCGCAGATGAGGACCGCCCCACCCCCCGGTCGCGTATTGACCGACAGTCGGGCTTGAAGTGCCGCCGCGCGATAACGAATGGTTTCCACTTCCGGGCCGCTCCGCACCAATTCCTTGCTGCATCTCATCCCGTCGTCCTGCACTTCAATACGCAGCCAGTCAACGTCGATCACGACGTTCACCACTATATTACCCGTGTCGGAGCGCAGTAGAGCGCTGTCCAGCGCCTCTTGAGTAATGCGAAACAGTTGATTTCTCGCGTCCCAGGATAGGGCTACCGGCGCCCTTTCGTCCGTTGTAAAGCGAATATTGCGACCGCTCATTTCCGCGGCCCGCCGCGTCAATTGGCGAAGACTACGGACCAGGGCGCCCTGACTCTCGGTAAGGGGCGAAACGCCGCGCACGATGTCGCGGCAAGTCGCCACGGCGTTGCGCGCGATGTCGGCCAACACCAAGGCGTCGCGCGCCAACGGCGAATCCAGACGCTGCATCTGGGTCGCAAACGCGCCTGCCAGGAACGCCAAGCCGGTCAACTCCTGGCCCAGGCCATCGTGCAGATCGCGGCCCAAGCGCTGCTGCTCGCTGCTGGTCAATTCGCGCAACTCGCGCTCGAGACGCTTACGCTCAGTAATGTCCTGCAATTGGGAAATGAAATAAAGCGGCTGCCCCAGTTCTGAACGCACCAGCGATACCGACAATGACGCCCAAATGGTGTGTCCGCATTTATGGAAGTAACGCTTTTCCATTTCATAGTAGACCCGCTCTCCATCCAGCATTTCACGCATGAAATTGAGATCTGAGCGCAAATCGTCGGCATGGGTGAGCGCCTGAAAATTCCCGTGCAGCAACTCCTCCGCGGAGTAGCCCAGCAAGCCGCACAGAGCCTGGTTGACCCGGAGCCATTGACCATCGAGACCGACCAAGGCCTTGCCGATGGAAGCCAGGTCGAACGCGGAACGAAAGCGTTCCTCGCTGTCGCGCACGCGCTGCATGTCGCGGTGGCGCTCGATGACCATGGCGGCCAAGGGCGCGGCGACGCGGAGTGTCGCCAACTCTGCACTGGTGGGTTGGTGCGGCTCGCGGTAATACATGGCGAAAGTACCGAGCAACTCACCGCTGCCGCTCAGCACCGGCGTCGACCAGCAGGCCGCCAGATCATGCTCAAGCACCAAGTGCTGAAAGTCTTTCCACAACGGCGATGTCGACGTGTCGGCGACGATTACCAACGCGCGGCGCGCGGCGGCCGTACCGCAGGAGCCCATACCCTCGCCGAATCGCGCTCCCTCGATGGCGGAGATGTACGCCTCGGGCAGGCTCGGCGCTGCGCCACAATGCAATGTACCGGTGGCAAGATTAACCAGATGAATGGAACAGCGGATGTGGTGCAGCTGGCGCTCGACGAACAGCGCGAGATTATTTAATTTCGCGGGCAACGTGGCATTCGACCCGACGACTTCCATGAGTCGGGCCACCGGCTCCAACGCGGTGAGGTCTTCCGGGAACGTTTGATCCAATGCGGGTGCCAAAGCTCACCTCGGGGCGATACGGGTGTCGCAGGGCAGCACTTTGCGACAACTTGGCGAGGGTAGCAACCGTATCTTGTTGTAAGTATTACACCAGTGCCCGTGCGGCACTTAAAACGTCAATTGTTGTAAGAATCAGCAAAAAGTCGTCTGATTTTTCTAATTGCCGTCGGAAATAACCGTGCCGCCGTCCACGACCAGTGTTTGACCCGTTACAAAACCGCTGCCGGGACCCGCGAGAAACAACGCTGCGGCCGCTACCTCCCAGGGTTCCCCAATGCGGCGCAGCGGAGTTTGGCCCAGGCGCGCCGCGCTCGCTTGGGGATTGCTCAAGACAGCGCTCGCCCAACTGGTCCGGATCAGACCCGGGGCGATGGCATTGGCCCGCACGCCGCGCGGCCCGTATTCCACGGCCAAATTTCGTGCGAGTTGCGCCAACGCTGCTTTGGTCAATGCATATAAACCAATACGGGCGTTGCCCCGCAATCCCGCGATGCTGGAGGTGACGATAATGCTCCCTGCGCCGCGCTGAGCCATGAGCGGTGCAACATGGCCGCAAAGTATAAACGCATGGCGCAAATTGACGTCGAAGGTTTGGGCATATGCGGCATCGTCCACTTCCGCCATGGGTCCCACCGGCCCACTCACGCCGGCATTGCACACGAGTACATCGATGGCACCGAATCTCTGCACAGCGGCGTCGGCCAACCGCCGCAGCTCCTCCGCACTACGCACATCGGTGGGAACGGCAAGCGCCTCAACCCCACGCGCCCGCAATTCCTCGCCCAACTTCAGGCATTCAGGCGCTTCGTTGCTGGCGATAACCAGACGTGCGCCGGCATCGACGAACGCTTCCGTCATGGCGAGCCCGATACCCCGGGTGGCGCCGGTGAGTAACACCGTGCGTCCGGCGAGTCCAAAGTAACGATCCAGCCCTGGGGTCACGGGATGCCTCGAGGATGAGAAAATGTCACGCGAACAATAACCCGCACGCCGCCATTACAAAAAGCATTTTGGGCGATTTGACCTATTCGCGCAGTGGATACCTCGAGCGCTGTCGCGGGATGCATATGCTTGACGTCAGCCACCCCGTGACTTAGTCTTCCGCCCGTCGTTGGAAGAGACTGACACCTCGATGTCGGCGCCGAAGGAGCAACCGCCCCGGAATCTCTCAGGCAAAAGGACCGCGACACGATACATCTGGAAAGTGGCGCGATCGCGCGCCCGCCCACGGGATAACATTCTCAGGCGCTACGACAGATGGGGCGATTAACTTAGTGGCGACCTTCGGGTGGCCGAAGGAATCGCTCCGTGAATCTGCCTCTACACGAATTTCACCTTGCGCTCGGCGCCCGCATGCAACCCTTTGCCGGCGTCTCCATGCCAATCCACTATGCCTTAGGGATCTTGGGCGAACATCACCATACGCGTGCCGCCGCAGGACTGTTCGACGTCTCGCACATGGGCCAAGTGGCGCTGCGCGCCCGTTCCGGGAACACGACTGATGCCGCCCGTGCGCTGGAATCTCTGGTGCCCGTCGACGTGATGTCTCTGCCGGTCGGCCGCCAGCGCTATGCACTCTTCACCACCGACTCCGGTGGGATTCGCGACGACTTGATGATTGCCAACCTAGGTACGTTTTTGTATCTGGTCGTGAATGCAGCCTGCGCGACCGCGGACCTCGAGCATCTGCGCACTCATTTGTCGACCGTCTGCGAAGTCGAGCCGTTAACCGGCCGGTCCTTGCTGGCCATCCAAGGTCCCGCGGCGAGCGATGCCCTATCGAGCTTGGTGCCGTCGGTGGCGGCCATGCGCTTCATGGACGCGAAGATACATTCTATACAGGGGGTCGAGTGCTACATCACGCGCTCGGGATACACCGGAGAGGATGGCTTCGAAATTTCTATTCCGACGCCCGCCGTTCAGGCTGTCGCGGAGTCCCTTCTCGCCCATGCGTCGGTGAAACTCATCGGACTCGGCGCTCGAGACAGCCTACGTTTGGAGGCGGGACTCTGCCTGTACGGCCACGACCTGAACACCGACACGACGCCCGTCGAAGCGGCGCTCGCCTGGGCCATTCAACCCATACGGCGCGCCGGTGCCGCGAGGGCCGGCGGCTTTCCCGGCGCCGACGTCATACTGCCGCAACTGGCCCATGGCACTGCCCGGCGACGCGTCGGCCTTCGTCCAGAACTTCGGCCCGTGCGCGAGGGAGCCGCTTTGTTCGCGGACGCCGGCGGCACGGAGCCGGTCGGCCAGGTCACATCGGGTACCTATGCACCCTCGGTGCGCGGCCCCGTGGCTATGGGCTACGTACCGCGCGCTCTGGCGACGCCTGGAACTCGACTATTTGCCGACGTGCGCGGACAGCGAACGCCGGTGATTGTCAGCGATCTGCCCTTTATTCCGCATCGTTATCACCGTTAAACCAAGGATCGACACTTCATGGATATTCACTACACACCAGAACATGAGTGGATTGCCGTCGCCGATGGCATCGCCACGGTGGGCATTACCGATCATGCGCAACGGGCCCTGGGCGATTTGGTGTTCGTGCAACTCCCGGAG
>Ga0302313_10002790_pt1 | contig 11889 bp, 14 predicted proteins | sample III_Palsa_N2_2_FD_200454 | JGI IMG/M metagenome (GOLD analysis project Ga0302313, IMG submission 200454) | Peat permafrost microbial communities from Stordalen Mire near Abisko, Sweden - III_Palsa_N2_2 | ecosystem: Environmental > Terrestrial > Soil > Palsa > Peat permafrost | place: Sweden...
TAAAGTAGGCGGCCAGCGTCACGTCCTTGGCCGCTAGCGCCGGTGATGCACATACGGCCTTTTCGGCGCGGGTCGACGCCTTGCCGCAATCGAAACTCGTCACCTCAGCGTGGGCAATGCTTGAAGTCGCGAGCAGTAGTATCGAAAGCGCCATGTCGCGTACACCGTGCCTTGAGTTGGTTTTGACTCGCCAATGGAGCCAAGCTTTTTGGATAGACTGATTCATCGGCCGGTGTCCTTCGATAAATTGTTAATCAGCAGTGGGGATTGAGATGAGGGTGCTTCTGCATTGTGGCGTCGCACCTCAATGCCGGCTTGCGAAAGCGCACGGTCTGCACCTGTCCATCAACGACAGCGATGGTCTTGCGCCGCCGTTCGATTTGAAAAAGTTTCGTTCCAACTGAAAAGTGGCGGGTATTGCCCATCCTCATCATGGGTATGAAGCTGACCATGACTATTCGCCATGTGCCAAGATTCTTCATGGGGCCGCGGCGATCTTCGTCAATCTTTACGGCAAGCAGACGTCCGCTTGTTCCCAAACCAAGGACCCTAGGAACCTCAGGATCCGAAACCATCCACAGTGAGCCTGCCTGCCAATGAATACTGCAACTGCGTTAGTACGTCGTCTTTCCTCGGTGCTGCTTTTTACCATCCCGTTGACGACGTTTGCTCAGCCCTCATCGTCATCGCAATATCAGGTGCCGCCGCTAGTCGTGCCGCAATTACAGATAGGTAAGCCGATTACCGCTATGTACCGGTGTGCCGGCGGCGAAAGTTTCAAAGTGACGTACTGGAACGCAAGCAACGGGCAAAGCTTTGCGCTGTTGCCTGTGCAAGGCAGCCCGATGTTGCTGGTCAGCGGCATGTCTGCCGATGGTGTGCGCTATCAGGGCGGTTTCGTCACGTGGTGGAGCAAGGGCCGCGGCGGCAATCTCTATGACACCCGCGTCAGCACCGATAAACCGGTGCTGCGTGAGTGTCAGTCCAAATAGGGTTGACTGGGGCGCCTCGCGACAGCAATGGTCGCGGAGCGTTTTCCAGGCGTGTATCCGTTCAAGGTGCGTTGATGGGGCAACTGCTCGGGGCGGGCTTGCCATCGAAGCGATCGGCGATCCATGCCACCGCCGTCAGGGCACTGTCACTACCGATAAAGCCATGGTTGACGCCGGGCCATTCCCGATACATCACAGTGTCGCCGGCAGCGCAAAGGCGCTGCACATAAGCGCGCGTGACCTGAGGCAACACGAGGCGGTCGGCGGCACCTTGCGTTATCAGTACGGGGATATCAGTCGGTAGCGCGCCGGGAATATTCTGCTCAAGCAGCGAGTGCCACGGTTCCAGTTGGGTGACATTGCTGACCGATAAAAAGTGTTGTTGCAGCGGACGCTGCGAGTAATGCCGTTGCACCATGTCGTAAATCGATTCGATGCATTCGTTCGCCAGCGCATTCACCGCCGGCATCGCGTCGGCTTGCACGACCTCGTCGATCGGTGCGCCGTAAACCCGCTGCCACGACCAAAGCGTCATCGCCGTGACGTTGCGGCCGCCATCGGTATTGGCGTCGTCGCTTAGCAGGGTTTTCAGATCGGTCGCGGGCGCCGCGGCGGCTATGCCTTGAAGATGCAGTTCGGGTGCGTATTCCTGCGCGATGATGCCGCTGAACAATGCTGCCTGGCCACCTTGCGAGTGCCCCCAAACAGCGTACTGGTTGCTGGCCTGCGCCCCGGGCACCTGCCTCGCGGCGCGCACGGCGTCGATGACCGCGCGCGCTTCGCTTACGCCAACCAGATAGGGATGCGGTCCTGCGGTACCCAGTCCAGGGTAGTCCGTCGCCGCCACGATATAGCCGTGCCTGACCATGTCGCGCAGGCCCATCATGGTCTGGAAAACAAAGTACGCTTCCGACGGCGCGCAGCGAGACACCACACCTGTCGTCGGATGAGCCCAGGCCACCACGGGTCGCCCGCCAGCAGGCGCAACGCCCGCCGGAATTACGATCACCCCGGAAACGGCGATGGGTTCACCCTGCAGACCTACCGAGCGATACAGCACACGATAAGCACTGGCGCCCAGAGGCGCGCCGCTCATCGGCTCCATCCGGATGATGGAGCCTGGCGTACCCTGCGCCTGTTGCACGTCATAGGCATAGAACGCGTCGCTGGCGCGCGCCTGCTCGATACCCACGCTTGCGCTCATCAGTGACAGCACCGCCACGGCCAGCGCAGTCAAGGCGCGAATATTCCTTGAGGACTTCCTCTTTGTCATCGCCGTGGTCGACGACGGATTACCGGATATCTTGCTCATGCTGCCGCCATGGCCCAGGTAATAAAGCCGGTGTTGATCAAGGTGAAGATCATCCCTGCAATGAAGACCCCATCAGCCGCGTAGGCGATGCGGTGGTTTCGCTTGCGATTACGTGTGCGTAGCGCCCAGTAAGACAGCAGCGCCGAAAGCAGATACAACATGGCGTTGACCGAGAGCAGGTCATCGCCCGCAATGTCTTCGCTGCGCATTCTAATGACCGCTCGAAGAATACCAACCACGGTAAGGCATACGCCGACCATGACGGACGACGAAGTGAAGATATGCACGCAGATGTCTTCGTCGAGCGTTCTGCGGCGAGTAGTCCTGGTGTTTACCGGCATCGGCGGAGAAGACAGGGCGGGATGGTCGAGTTTCATGGTGTGGGTCTGCGGCAAGAGGTCATCACGATGGTTGGCTGATGGCGAACCGATGGCTGCCTGTAAATCAGGCGGCTGAGGCTGCAGCGCATGGCCAGGGCCTCAATGGGGTATCGCATTGTGACGATGGCTGCGCCGGCGGCCTTTTCTAATGGCAAGCGCGTTTTCCAAATCGAACGATTGCCACGCCCTCAAGCGGCTGTCGGCGTTGAGAGAGGCCCGGCAAACATGAACGAGAATCGGCGCATGGGGTGGACTTGCGGCCAGTGATGCATACAATGCAACACAGCAATCCATACATTTTGAGCTCTAGATGCCAAAACTTCGCGAATTGAGCTGGACGCCCAGCCTGCCGGCCAATCGGGGCCCGATGTATCAGGCCATCGCCGACGCCATTGCAGGCGATATTCAGGCGGGTCGGCTCTCGCCCGGTGATCGTTTGCCCACCATGAGGGCGTTGGCGTCGTGGCTCGGCATCGACTTCACGACGGTTACCCGGGCTTACTCCGAGGCGGCGCGGCGCGAGCTGGTGGACACCGAAGTGGGTCGCGGCACGTTCGTCCGCAAACGGCCGTTGCCGCCACCACGCACGGTGACCATCGGCGCGGTGGAAATGAGCATGAACCACCCGCCCGAATTCAGCGATACCGCGCTCTATGCACGCATGTGGCAGAGCATGCGCGGGGTGGAAGCTAGCGGACCGGACTTGCTGATGCGGTATCAGCCGCCCGGCGGTACCGGCTATGACCGCGACGTGGGTACGCGCTGGGTGGCACGACGTATTCCCGATCTCTCATCAGACCGGCTGATCGCGTGCTCGGGCGAGCAGGGAAGCTTGCATGCCGTGCTTGCGCTGTTGATGTCCCCGGGTGACACGTTGGCCGTTGAAGCGCTGACGCACCCGGGCATACGCGCACTGGCAGCGCTGTTGCGCATCCGCCTCGTGCCGGTAGCGATGGACGAAAACGGGGTCATACCCGAGGCGCTGGAGACCGTGTTCCGCGAACAAGGTCCCAAGGCGTTCTACTGCATGCCGACCCTGCACAATCCCACCACCATCACGCTGTCCTTGGGTCGCCGCGAAGCCGTGGCTGCCGTTGCCAGCCGGTACGAAGTGCCGATCATCGAGGATGACGATTACGGTGCGCTCGCGGAGTTTTCGCCGCCGCCGCTGGCTACGCTGGTGCCGCATTTGACGTATCACATCGCGGGGCTTGCCAAGTGCCTGTCGCCGGCATTGCAGATGGCGTATCTGGTGGCGCCCAATGCCTGGACCGCCGCGCGCCTGACCTCGGTGTTGCGCGCGACGGCAGGCACCGTGTCTCCACTGGGCGCTGCCGTTGCGTCGAGCTGGATCGAGGATGGCACGGCGTCGCAGGTCATCCGGGCAATTCGCGAAGAGTCGGCCGAGCGGCGCGAGATCGCCGGCCGCCTGCTGCCTCGTACGCAGCTGGTGTTGCCACCGGAAGGTTTCCACTTATGGCTGCGCTTGCCCGAACCGTGGACCAGCGGCGAATTCGTCGGTGGCCTTCGCCATGCCGGCATGGGCATCGTGGGACGTGAAGCGTTCAGTGTCGGGCCGTCGCCCGAAGCCGTGCGCATTGCGTTGGGCGCCAATGCTTCGCGTCAGCAGCTCGGCGACGGCCTGGGTATGGTTGCCGACCTGCTCACGCAGTCGCCCATGATGTCGTCGACCGTGGTCTGAATGCGGGTAGCGCGTCCCGCTTCAGCCGTTATGCGATGGGTGTAGCCGATAGATTTCCGCGCTTGTTCGCGGGGCGTCGTTGCTGAACGACACGGGGCGATAGTTTTGGCGTCGCCACAGGCTCGGCGTCGTACCGGTAAAGCGTTTGAACACGGTGGTGAAATGCGCCTGCGTACAGAAGCCTACCTCCAGCGTGATATCGATCAGCGAACGGTTCGTCGTTGCCAGCAGGGTCTTTGCGCGATCAATGCGGCAGGCGAGCAGGTAGTCGTGCGGGCGCTGGCCGGTAGCGATACGAAACTGCGCTGCAAAATGCATGGGTGACAAGCCCGCTGCAGCGGCCATCGCCGACAACGTGATCGTTTCGCCGAGATGCTGCTGCACATAGTCGCGCACGCGCTGCAGCCGCCAGCGCGGTAACGCAATGCGCCGTGGCTGATCGTTGTTGAGCTGGGACAGCGCAAGCAAGTGGAAATAACGGGACATGATGGGGGCGGCCACGCGCTCGGCGTACTGCCAGCCGCACATCTTGTCGTCGGCGGCCAGCAGGGCACGCCCCAACTGTGCGATGACATCGTCCTGGCATACGCCAGTCGACTCCTGGTCAGCCAAAAGGTGCAGGCCATTCGATGCCTCGGCTATCCGGCGCATGAAGACCTCGGACAGATGCAGATGCAAAATCTCACAAGGCGCATCGAACTGCGCGCGCAAGGTCTGCCCCGGTCGGCTCAAATGAAAATTGCCGGTGCGTAATTCACCTTGATGAATCTTGTCGGCATCAGCGGACAGGGTGAGCTGGGTCGTCCGCATGAACAGACTGGCCACGTAGTACCCGCGGGGGTTGCGCGCAGCGTAATCGCGCGTCGCCTCGCGCTGATCGCTCCAGTACGAGGCGACCACCTGGTGACCGCCGCGTTCCACGTCCACTTCCGGCAGGCGCCATGACAGCTCGCCATGGACGGCGGCGGCATGACGAACCGGTGCGGCAACTGGCTGACGATGACAACGATGTCTTTGCGAAGACATCGGCTTTGCGTGCGCGTAGATCTGATGCATCTGCCCGTTTCTCCCGAGTGGACAATCATCTAACCCCCTGCCCGTCCCTACATTGAATGGATAATGTAGCGAAAGTGGCGGAATAGTATGCATACAATTCTGACATGTCAAGCACTTTTATTCGCTGTACAAGCTTGATACTGGCCTTTCCGTACGTTCACGTATCGCATAGGACGGTCGTTTAGATCGATTTGTACAGGTCGGCCGCCGTAACACGCCGATGGCATGCGAATTGTATGGATCATAGGGCCTGGACCTTAAGCCTCCTGTGTGGATGCGCTTTCGCTCAGCGCGAAATGCGCCTGGTCGGATACCCGGCTTGGCGCGCCCAAGGCAGCGTGCCCGTGACGGAGTCTTTATTCGCATCGAATCGTTCGATTTCGCAACGAATCATGCGCGGTGGAAAAAGTGGGTGCGTATCAGGAAAGGCGTCGACGGCGCAGCTGAAAAACTGCGCTCCCTCTTTACCGGCCTGGCGCGCTACTACCAGAGGCTGTAGTGCGCGGCCGCGGAAGAACCGTCAAACTTTTCCGGAGTGGTCCATGACCATCAACAGCACAACTTTTTCTTTCCGCCGTACGGAACGCGTCAGCTTGCCCGCGGCTTGCGATCTGGCCATGGCGACCGGTGCCTGCCTGTGGTTGATGCTGCCCAGTCAGGCGATGGCGCAGTCCACCCCAGAATACTTCGGTGGTCCAGAACAGGCCGAACAGGCCCTGGTCGATGCCGTTCGTAACGGCGACAACGCCATAGTGGCCGTCATCGTCGGAACGCCAGTGATCGAGCGAAGAAGCTGAGGCGGAAAAAGCCTTCGTGCGCAAATACGACCCAATGCACTGTCGAAGTCAGCCCCGTTGAAGCACCGTACCCGAAACATAACGGTTGCCGGGTACACTCCATCGCCATGGCAGATCTTTGCCGAGGCTGATGCCAATGCGAGGCCCTCCCGCCAGATCATCGGGCGCAGCCATACCGTCATCGATGACGGCAAAGCCATCCTGGGCGTCAACCAGATCAATTCCGTTCTGGGCGCCGTTGATGCCCATCGCTTGAGTCAGGCGCGCTGGTCCGCGGCACAAATCGCGATCACTTGTCACCCTTGGGCGCGCCGCACGCATCTGCTCTATTCCTCGTAAGGGCTCCAGTGCGCGGATTAGCACGCCGCTGCCAACGCCCTCGCTGTCGCACACGCAGTTGCAGCACCAATGCATGCCATAGGTGAAATAGACATACATATGGCCCGGCGGTCCAAACATGATCGCATTGCGTGGTGTCCTTCCCCGGTACGTATGCGCTGCAGGATCGACAGCGCCAACATACGCCTCGACTTCCACAATACGACCCGCTCGTCCATCCGCGGAGGCCAGGATTTTATTGAGCAGCTGGGGTGCCACGGTAGGAGCGGGCCGATCGAAAAAGGCGCGTGACAACGGCGTGCCGGGCCAGGGGTTCGATGGTGTTTTTCTTTTACCCAACTGAGCTCTCCCAAGATGCGTTGGCCAAGGTATCACCGACGCTCCTTGCGAATGTCAGCATGACTTCAGGCCTATGGACTAGTCATAACTAAACACTATGATTCACTACAGTCTAAGTGGCAGTGCAGGTGAGCCCGTGGATGACAATGCCAGCCAGTTGAAGAAGTTCCAGAAGGAGCTTTCCAGCGGCACTGTGTCGCTGGTGTTGCTGGCGGTGCTGGGGCAGTCGCGGCAGCCGATGTATGGCTACCAGATTGCCAAGCGGCTGGAGGAAGTGGGCGAGGGCGTGTTGGCTGGCAAGCAGAGCGCGCTCTATCCGGTGCTACGCAATCTGGAAGCGGCAGGGTTGCTTGGTAGCGAAGTGGAGCCATCGGTCAGCGGGCCGCCACGGCGCTATTACCGAATCACCAAACCGGGGCGCGAGGCATTGCGCGAATGGGTTGCGGCATGGACCGCGACCCGCGATTCCGTCGATAACGTTTTGCAAGGAGGGGTGTGATGAGTACGCCACGCACGATCGCCGAATATCTGGAACAACTTCGCGCTGCGTTGCGCGGAGCGGATCCTGCCTTGATTCAGGACGCGTTGTACGACGCCGAGGAACACTTGCGCGCCGAGCTGGCCGAACAACCGGGTCACGATGAGTCGGCCATGCTCGAACATGTGGTTGGCAGCTATGGCGCACCGGACGAAGTGGCCGATATCTACCGCGATCAGGAGATCAAGATTCAGCGCGCGATTCGTCCGCCACCGCCGCCGCAACATCGCTCGGTCATGGGGAAATTCTTTGGCGTCGCGGCCGATCCGCATACCTATGGCGCGCTGTTTTATCTGTTGCTGGCACTGGTCACCGGAATCTTTTATTTCGTGTGGGCGGTGCTGGGCCTGTCACTGTCGGCAGGATTCTCGATGCTGGTCATCGGCATTCCGTTCTTCCTGCTTTTCCTCGGCAGCGTGCGTGGCCTGTCGCTGCTGGAAGGGCGCATCGTGGAAACCATGCTGGGCGTGCGCATGCCGCGCCGACCGCCTTATCCGGTGCAGCAAGGACTTCCATTGATGAAGCGCATCGGAGCAATGTTCACCGATGCTCACACCTGGACCACGCTGATCTACATGCTGCTGATGCTGCCGCTGGGCATCCTGTATTTCACGATCGCCGTGACCTCGCTGACGTTGTCTCTGGCCCTTGTCGGCTCGCCGATAGTGAAGCTCTTCGGCTTCAACGTGATCAACATGGATGTCGATGGCTTCAGCTACTACGGCCCGGACTGGGCGGGCACGTTTGCCCTGTGCCTCGTCGGTGTAGTGCTGCTGTTCGCCAGCTTGCACCTGGTGCGTGGTATCGGACGGCTGCATGGACAGATCGCCAAGGGCTTGCTGGTACCCAGTTCGGCGACCTGAAGCGTCGCCGCGAACCGCAAAGTCCGCGGCGAGCGGTGTAGGTTGGGTTGAGCGTAGCGAACCCCAACTTTTCGGCCCGCCATCGATCAGCGATAGTTGAGGTCGGGCGAGGACAGCAGGAACGTATTCCACTCCTGCTGCGAATTGGCCTTGGCCAGCGCGTCGCGTGTCGGCGCCGACAGGTGCGGTTCGATCAGGTCGTAGTACAGCCGCGTGGTCAGCATCGGGAAGCCCGCTCCACGTTCCGTGCTACCCGTCGGGGTAAATAGCTGGTTGTTGCCCGTACCGATGGCGTGTGCGATGTCGAAGCGTCTGGCCATCTGTCCTGAGCTGGACCAGCTGGCGCCATCCAATGGCCAGCCATCGGGCGTGATCCGGCCGAACAGCGGTTGGTCCAGCTGATTGAGCCAGTTGACCAGCGGCAACGCATTGGCGATGGGTTTGCCGTCGTACGCCAGTCGCATCGAGGACACCACGAACCGCATCGGGTCGTTGAACTTGTGGCCGGCGTCGGTCACCAGGTCACGCGACTCGAACATCGTGCGCAATACCTTGGCGATGTCGCCATCAGTGCGGCGAAAGGTGTGCGCCATTCGCGCCACCAGTGCCGGCGATGGGTTGTCTGCAACAAAATATTCCGCGAGCTGACGCGAGATGAACTGAGCGCAGGCCGGCTGCTGCACAATGATATTTACCGCCTGCTGCACTTCGTCGAAACCGCTGCCCTTGATGATCTTGCCCAGAAAAACCTTGTCGCTGAAATCGTGTCGCTGCGGATTGAACTCGAACGGACCATTGCGCACAACAAGCGCCGCGAACTTCGGATTGAAGTTTTGCGGCTTGCCGTCGAGCGGCGCGATGCCGACACCGGTGAGTATCAATGCCAGTTGCTGTACGTCCTGCTGGGTGTAGCCCGAATTCACGCCCAGCGTGTGCAGCTCCATCAACTCGCGTGCGTAGTTTTCGTTGACGTGGCCTTTCGCGTTCTGCGCGTTGTCGAGAAACTCCAGCATTGCCGGACTTTGCAGCGTCGCTATCAGCAGATCTTTGAACTTGCCCAGGGCGTGCGGCCGAATGGTGTTCTGCACATAGTCGGGCAATTCCCAGCGGATACGACCTTTGGGTGCATAGACGTTGAAATGATTGAGCCAGAACCACGCCAGCTGTTCCTTCAACTGATTGGGGCCGTACACCGACTGCAGCAATTCAACTTGTTGCGCTGCCTGTCCCAACTGGTTGCCCGTTGATTGCAAATCCTTGTTCGCGGCTGCTTTATCGGGGCCATCGGGTAGCGTCTTGATGCGCTGCTGTTCGGCTTGCAATAGGGTAAGTTGCTGCAGGATCGGTGTGTTGCTGGTATCGAGACTACCGATCAGCGTGGTTATTTCTGGCGGCATCTGGCCGTCCAGACGATTGCCGAGTTGAGCGTCCAGAAAGTGTTCGCGGCCGAGGCTGCGGTAGTGAGTAACGCTTGCCGTATCCAGGCCGAAGCCGTCACGGCGCAGCCAGGCAATGTCGTCGGTACTCAGGCTGGAGATATCGCGTGCGCTGGCCTGAGCCGTGAGCAGAAGCAGCGTGACCAGTACACAGGAAGTCTTGCGCCATCGGTGTCCCCTCGGCATGGAGCGTGCGGTGACAAACAGAGGACGCATGCGGGCAGTTCCCATGGACAGAGATGGCGATACGAAGAGCCGGCGCAGGCCGGTCTCAGACCAGCTGCAGATCGCGGGGTTTTGCCCCCGGGAACACAGTCTGCAGCTGATCGCCGGACAGATTCCAGACGCGCTTGAGCGTGCCGCCGAGTACGTCACGGTAATTGTTGAGCACCGGGTAGTCGCGGTTCTGGAACAAGTTGGATTGGCTCACGGCAACCTGTTCGCCAGCGATGCGACCGCCATTGACCTTGCCGCCCAGTATCCAGTGCACGGTGCCGTGACCGTGGTCGGTGCCCTTGTTGCCGTTTTCGCGGAAGGTACGACCGAATTCGGAAACGACAACTACCACCGTGTTGTTCCATTCGTCTCCGAGCGCATCGGCGTAAGCGGTCAGGCCGGCGCCGAGATTTTTCAGATTGTTGGCAAGACCACCGGTGACGCTGCCCTGGTTCACATGGGTGTCCCAGCCGCCGACGTCGACAAAGCCGAGACGGTATTGATCGCGCATCAAGGTGGCTATGCGCTGCGTTTCGCTGGCAAAACCCGTTGCGCTGGGCGCCCCGCGGCTGGCATGAACCATTTCGTCGCGCAGGTCCTGTGACACGGTGACGGGCAGGGCAAGGCCATCCGCGGTGGCGGAGGCGAGCGATGTGCCCTGGTACATCTGCGTGAGAATCGCCGATTGTCGAGCGTCAAAATGCGACTTGGTATCGCCCTTGAGCGAGATGTTGGGAACGTCCTTGCCCGCACCCTGAAAACTCAGCGGTAGCGATTGGGTAAAGGCAATGGGAGGTACGCTGGGCAGGGTGCCGGACAGCCGCGCGAGAAAGCCGGAGCGGAAGTCGTTGCGCTGCGAAGTTGATTCACCGGACTCGATGTTGTCCTGCGTCTCGAAGTGGCTGCGGGAGAGGTCGTCGGTACCGGCGAATGGCACGAACGCGATCTGCTTGCGCTGCCACAGCGGGTAGATCGTGTCGCGCAGCACTGGATTAAGGCCCCAGTTTGCATCCAGTGCGATCGCACTGTTGGGGTTGTTCAGGTCGGGCTTGGCAATCGCCAGGGTCGGTCGCGATTCGTAGTAGAAGTCGCTGCTGTAGGGCACCAGCAGATTATTGCAATCGTAACCGCCGCGCAGGAATACAAACAGGAAACGCGGTGCATTGGCTGGCGTCGCAAACAATTTTCCGGAGAACGATAGCGCAGGTAGCGCGACGGCGGCGCTGCCGGCAGCAAGCAGAAATTCACGACGATTCATGCGGCACCTCGATGATGATCAGCAGCTCGCTCATGTGGATAGAAGACGAAGTCAGCGGTAATTGAAGTCAGGTGAAGACAGCAAGAACGTATTCCACTCCATGGGTGACTTGGCTTGGGACAGCGCGTTACTGGTGGCAACGGATAGTCCCCTGGCCATCGTGTCGCGGTAAACCGGCGAGTCCCGCAAGGCAGGAGCGCCAGTTGGCAGATAGGCGGCGACGTCTGGCATCGCGGGATCCTTGTTGTCGACAAACAGCCGGTTGCGTCCGCTGCCGATGACACGGGCAAAATCGAACCGCTTGCTCATCTGGCCCGAGCCTGTCCAACTGGCCGAATCCAGCGCCCAGCCGTCAGGTGTGACGCGGCCATACAGCGGTTCGCCCATCTGCCGCAGCCAGTTCACCAACGGTTCTGCATTTGGAATCGGTTGACCGTCGTAGGTAAGCCGCATGGCCGAAACGAGGAAACGCATAGGGTCCTTGAACTTATGTCCATCGACGCCGGCGGCTTCGTTCGACAGGAACATTGTGCGCAACACGGTCGCGATGTCACCGTCGGTGCGCTGAAATGTATTTGCCATGGCATCGACGAGCGCCTTCGGCGGCTGGTCGGCAATGAAATAGGTGGCAAGCTCTTGCGAGATGAAATGGGCGCAGGCA
>Ga0302313_10002791_pt1 | contig 11889 bp, 10 predicted proteins | sample III_Palsa_N2_2_FD_200454 | JGI IMG/M metagenome (GOLD analysis project Ga0302313, IMG submission 200454) | Peat permafrost microbial communities from Stordalen Mire near Abisko, Sweden - III_Palsa_N2_2 | ecosystem: Environmental > Terrestrial > Soil > Palsa > Peat permafrost | place: Sweden...
CCCTGCGGCAGAGAAATGGCCGCGACCGTGAGGCCCGCGAGAAGATCGTGCTTGCCTTTATTCCAGTCATAGCTGAAGTTAGCGACCAGCGCCATGGCTATCCTCTGTCGCGGGTGGGGGAAGTGGGCAAGTCGGCTACGCCGTCCGCGGGCTTGTAGACCGTGTCGAGAATGCCGTTTTCGTCGAAGAAAGTGTGGTTCGCGTCATCCCAGTCACGCGCGATTGCGGTGATAGGGAACAGCTTGATCAGCGGCAACGTGGCCGAGAACTGCCGGGCAATCTCCTCTTTATAAGGACGGTAGCCAGCCTGTGCGATCACCCGTTGTGCCGCGTCGCTGAACAGGTACTCCAGGTAGGCGCGTGCATAGCGCTCGCTATGGTGACGCTCGACGTTCGCGTCCACCCATGCCACGTACGGTTCCGCAAGAATGCTGACGGGCGGATAAACGATCTCCAGTTCGTCGCGCGCATCGCCGACTTCGCGCAGGGCTTCGTTCTCCCAGGCGAGCTGGACGTCCCCCACTTTCTCGATGGCGAAGGCCGTCGCCGCGCCGCGTGCGCCGGTATCAAGCCGCTGGGCATGCTGATAGAGCGCGCGCAGATAGTCGCGTGCGGCGGCGGTGCTGCCGCCGCGCGTCGTCACCGCGCCCCAGGCAGCGAGCGCGCTGAGCTTGCCGTTGCCTGAGGTTTTCGGATCGGGTGTGACCACTTCGACGCCTGGCCCGATCAGGTCCGGCCAATCATGGATATGTTTCGGATTGCCTTTACGAACGACGAAAACGATCGTCGAGTAGTACGGCTGCGAATGATGCGGCAGGCGTTCGGCCCAGTCGTCGGCGATCAGGCCGTGCTTGCGCAGCGCGTCGACATCGGAATACAGGCCCAGCGTGACCACATCGGCCTGTTGCTCGCCCGTCAGCACCGAGCGCGCTTGCCGCGACGAACCACCGTGCGATTGTCTGACCTGTAAGCGAACTCCTGTTTCCTGCAGGTACTGCGCGACGAACTGCGCGTTGAGCCGGCTATATAACTCGCGGGTCGGGTCGTACGACACGTTGAGAACCTCATGCGTCGTATCGCCCTGGACGTTTTTCACGCCGATCAGCGTCACGGCCACGACAACACCGGCGATGGCGGCAAGATTGAGCAGATGCGGACGCTTCATCGCTTCCCCTAAGCTGCCTGTGCATCAAACACCCTGCCCGGGATGGCATCGAGCAGCGTGCGCGTATACGGATGCTGCGGATGCCGCCAGATCTCGCGATGATGTCCGCTTTCGACAATGCGCCCGTTCTGCATCACATGAACACGGTCTGCGATGTAGCGCACCACCGAGAGATCATGCGAGATGAACAGATAGGCCAGCCCGAGATCGCGTTTCAGTTCGACCAGCAAATTGAGGATCTGCGCCTGAATCGAGACGTCGAGCGCCGACACGGGCTCGTCGCAGATCAGCAGAGCGGGTTCGAGCACGAGGGCACGCGCGATGCCGATGCGCTGCCGTTGTCCACCGGAAAACTCGTGCGGAAACCGGCCCAGCGCCGAACTCGGCAAGCCAACCCGATCCAGTATGGCCGCGATGCGCTGACGGCGCGAATTCCGGTCAGCCACGCCGTTTACCACCAGCACGGTGTCCAGAATCTCCGCCACTGTCCGGCGCGGATTAAGCGATGCGTACGGGTCCTGAAACACCATCTGCACATGACGCCGCAGCGGCCGCAATTCGCGTTCGCGTAATGGAACCAGGTCCGTGCCACGCAGGCGAATTTCACCGCTGGCTGCAGGTACGAGACGCAGGATGGCCTTCGACAAAGTCGACTTGCCGCAGCCGGACTCGCCGACCAGACCCACCGTTTCGCCGCGCGCGATATGCAGCGAAACCCCGTCGACCGCGCGCAGCACCGAGTTGCTGTGCCGCTGCGGATAATCGACTCGCAAGTCATGCAGCGACAGCAACGGCGCGGCATCGTCCAGTGCGGAGAAATCCGGCGTGGGGTCGGCCACGTACTGTCCGGTGCGCGCCGCACGCGGCACGACGGCGAAGGTTGGTTTGCCGTCGTCGGTCACGCCGTGACGAATTTCGGGCAGCTTCCAGCCGCGGTAATGCAGATCGTCGGCGAGATTGAGCGAGGCGCCGAGCAGCCCGCGCGTGTACGGATGTTGCGGTTGCGTGAAGAGCTTCGATACCGGCGCCTCTTCGACCTTCTCGCCTGCCAGCATCACGGCGACGCGATCCGCATGCTCCGCGACGACACCCAGATCATGAGTAATCAGCAGTAACGCCATCGACAATTCGCGCCGCAGCGAGTCGAGCAGTTCGAGAATGTGCGCCTGAATCGTGACGTCGAGAGCGGTGGTCGGTTCATCCGCGATCAATAACCGTGGCCGGCATGCCACCGCCATGGCGATCATCACGCGCTGACGTTGGCCGCCGGAAAGCTCATGCGGATAGTCGAAGGCCCGTCGTTGCGGCTCCGGAACCTGCACGAGATCGAGCAGCTCGATCGCGCGCTTCCAGGCGTCCCGCTTCGACAACTGTTCGTGTTGACGCAGGGTCTCGACAATCTGCGCGCCAATCGACAGCACTGGATTGAGCGACGTCATCGGCTCCTGAAAGATCATCGAAATCTGCCGTCCACGGATCGCCCGCACTTCACGCGGCGGCAGTTCGAGCAACTCCAGGCCATCGAAGCGCAGGCTGCCCGAGACGCGTCCCGGTGGCGGCACGAGCCGCATCAGCGAGAGCGCCGTCGCCGATTTGCCGCAGCCCGATTCGCCGACGAGCGCCAGCGTTTCGCCCGCTGCGATATCGAAACTCAGGCCGCGCACCGCCTCGTGCGCACCGAAAGTCACGCGCAGATCGCGTACTTCAAGCAGGTTTGCCACGTCGTACCCTCAGGTCCGTTGCCGCAGTCGCGGGTTCAATGCGTCATTCAGTCCATCGCCGAGCAGGTTCAGTGCAAGCACGGCGAGGACGATCGCCACACCCGGAATCGCGGTCAGGTACCACGCTGTGCGCAACGCATCGCGCCCTGCGCCGATCATGCTGCCCCAGCTCACCGCGTTGGGGTCTCCCATGCCGAGAAACGACAAGGACGACTCGATCAGGATGGCACTCGCCACCATCACTGATGCGGTCACGATCACGGGCGGCAGTGCATTGGGCAGGATCTCGCCGAAGATGATTCGCCCGTTGCTGAAACCCTGGCTGCGCGCCGCGAGCACAAAATCCGCGTTACGCAGCGTGCGAAATTCGGCACGCACGATCCGTGCGACAGTCGGCCATGACGCCACGCCAATCGCCAGTGCAATCATCGGGACGCTCGGCCGGCCAATCGCGACGATCACGATGACCAGCAGAAACGACGGTACGGTCTGGAATAATTCGGTCACGCGCACCAGCAGATCGTCGACTATGCCGCCGAAGAAACCGCCGATCGCTCCGACCAGCGTGCCGATCACGAGGCCGATCGCAGCAGACGATGCGCCGATCAGCAACGACACGCGGGTGCCGTGGGCGATGCCCGCCGCCACATCGCGGCCGAGCGAATCGGTGCCGAGCCAGTATTGCGGATCGGCGCCGGGCCATTCGAACGGCGCCGCGACCATGTCGAGCGGATCGCCGGGAAACAGGTGGTTTGCAAACAGCGCCAGCTGGAGGAATGCAGTCAACAGCACGAGCCCAGCCAGCGCAGACGGATTGCGCAGCAGCGAATGCCAGACGCCGCGCCCCGCTCCACCGCCGGCCGGGATTGACGAGGCGCCGCGCTGGCCGAACAATGCCCCGCCTAACTGGCGGCGCCATGGCGATTTCGCGGCGGGCACTTCGCCCGCCGCGGAAATCAGGTCCTGAGATTCTGAAGCCATTCAATGCCTCTTAACAAAAGCGCGACCGCCGTCATGCAACCACCGTCACGCAATGCGCGGATCGAGCCATGCCTGCAACAGATCCACCACCACATTCGCGACGATCACCAGCAGCGACGACAGCAACAGCACCCCAAGCAACACGCTGAAATCGCGCGCCATCACGGCGTCCAGTGCGAGGCGCCCGAGGCCAGGCCAGCTGAATACCGTCTCCGTCACGGCGGCGCCGCCAAGCAGCGTGCCGAAGTGCATCCCGACAATCGTGGTAAGCGGCATCAACGCATTGCGCAGCACGTGGCGCACGGTCACGCGCCACGGATGCAGGCCCTTGGCATGGGCCGTGCGCACGAAGTCCTGCCGCTGCACTTCGAGCATCGCAGCGCGCGTGAGGCGTGCATAGATTGCGACGAAGAATGTCGCTAACGTGGCGGCCGGCAGCAGTACGTGCCTGACTGCATCGACGAAGTACGCAAAGCCATGCAACTGAACGCCAATCGTCAGATTTCCGCCACTCGGCAGCCAGCCGAGCCGCACCGAAAACAGCACGATCGCCAGCAGTCCTATCCAGAAGCCGGGCGTCGAATAAAACAGCAGCGCCAGCACTGACAGCACGCGGTCCGGCCATTTGCCGGCCCAATGCGCCATTACCGCGCCAAGCGCGACGCCGACCACGATCGCCAGCGTCAATGCCACGCCCATCAGCACCAGCGTATTCGGCAGGCGCGACAGGATCAGTTGCATCACCGGCATGTCGTAGCGCGGCGAGTAACCGAGGCTAAAGTGCGCAAGATGCGACAGGTATGTCCAAAGCTGATGCAGAACCGGTTGATCGAGACCGAACTTCGCGCGCAGCGCCTGCATGGTCTCCGCGGTCGCCGAGCCGGATTCGCCTGCGATCACATCGGCGGCGTCGCCGGGCATCAGCTTGAGCAGAAAGAAGTTCAGGATGACGATGCCGAGCACCGTCGGCAACGCCTGCCATGCAGTACGCCGCGCAATCGTGCTGAAACGCAAACGTCGGCTCATGGCGGCTCCCGCTCAGGCACTCAGATACACGTCGGCCAGATTGCCTTCGAGGCCCTGGGCCGTCACCGTATGGTTGTGCACGCGCCGGTTGGCGAGCGTAACCATGCGCGGCGCGACCAGATTGAGAATCGGCAGGTCGCGATAAACGATCTGCTGAAACTGCTGATAAAGCACGACCCGCTTGCCCTCGTCGGTTTCCACTGCGGCGGCTTCGAGCAGGCGGTCCACTTCCGGATTGCTGTAATGCGGCGCGTTCGAAAACGGCACGCCAAGGCGGATATTCTTCGACCAGTAAAGACGTTGCACGCCCACGCTCGGATCGAACAACGTGTTCACGCCGATACTCGTGAAGTCGAACTGGCGGTCCGCGTAGACGCGCTTGAGAAACGCGGGCAAGTCCTGCGAGCGCACCGTGACGTCGATGCCCACCTTGGTAAGCGCCGATTTCACGTATTCGGCCTGGCGCTGGTACATGTCGCCGTACGGTAAATAGTCATGAGTGAGGCTGAAACGCACGCCCCCGTCTTTACGCGGATAGCCCGCGGCATCGAGCAGTTTTTCCGCGGTTTCGATATCGAACGCATACGGTGCAAGTTTGGCGTCGTGATACGGTGATGCAGGCGTGATCGGTGTCGGCGAAATGTCGGCGTAGCCGTAAGCAACCGTGCGCTGGACGATCTGCGGATTGATCGCGTGAGCGATCGCCTGCCGCACTCGCAAGTCCTTGAGGATCGGATGATCGAGATTGAAGTCGACTTCCGAAAGCGGCTCGAGAAAACGGTAGCCACGCGTTTCGACCGTCAGCTGCGGCAGTTGCGTCAAACGCGGCAAGTCGGTCAGCGGCACAGGGTTTTCGCCGCCCAGATCCAGCGCGCCCGTTTCGAAGGCCGCCGAGCGCGCGGCCGCGTCCGGAATGACTTTGTAGATAAGTGCGTCGATATACGGCTTGCCTGGCGCCCAGTAGTCCGGGTTGCGCTCATAGACGATATTGGCGCCGCGCGTCCATGACTTGAAGCGATACGGGCCCGTGCCAATCGGCGAATTGTTGTGAGGATTGCTTAGCGGATCGCCTGAGGCGTACAGGTGCTTCGGAACGATCGGCGATTCGCCGGCGGAGAGCGCCTTGAGCAGATACGGTGCGGGCTTCGACAATTCAATCACAGCGGTGCGCGCGTCGGGCGTGGAGACGCGCGTCACATTCGCGAACGTGCTGCGACCGCGCGGATGCACCGACTTGAGGAGGTCGATCGAAAACGCGACATCTTCCGACGAAAATGGCTGGCCGTCATGCCACTTCACGTTTTGCCGCAGCGTGAACGTATATTTAAGGCCGTCCGGACTCACTAACCAAGCGGTGGCCAGTTGAGGCTGCGGGCGCAGATCGAAGTCGTACGCGAGCAAGCCTTCCAGGACTTTCGAACTGACGGCAAGCGCTGGCCCGGTGGTTTGAAAAATCGACACGAGCACCGGCGGCTCGGGGTTGATCAGCACGTTGAGCGTGCCGCCCCGCTTCGGCGTGGCGCTCTCGCCCTGGGCCAGCGCCAGGGTCGGCATGCCTGCCGCCGCCAAGGCGGCGCCCGATGAAATCAGAAATTCACGTCGATTCAGCCCAGCCATTTGATTCGCTTCCTTTCGCCACAGTAAGTGTGTTCTCGCCGAGAGATCGATCGTAGCAACGACAGATTGGCGAATGAACCAACACATACTGCTATCGATATATCTCAATCGACGCTATGGCATAGGGGCGCCGGCCTGGGCAGACACGCTCGCGTTGCGCTAAAACACCCGCCCTTCAGTCAGATGAGTGGTCACGCCGTTCAACTCGTAATCGCCGATTACCCGCGCCTTGTGCAGCAGCGGGTTATGACTGAAGATCGTGCGCAGATTGCGCCAGTGGCGGTCGAAGTTATGCGAGCGCGCGGTAGCCGACGCGCCGCCGACCTCGAACAGACGTTCGCCCGCATAGAGCGCGAGCTTGCTGACGACCAGCTGGGTTTTGGCTGTCGCCAGCGCACCTTCGAGCACCAGCTCGTCGGCATTGCCTGCGCCCTTGCGGATCGCGTTCGCCGAGCGGTCCAACGTCCGTGCATTTTGCTGGACCAATGCGTCGATCGACAGGCTGTGCGCCGCGAGATCGCCGATCACCTGCTGCACGAAACCATCCTCGCGCGCAGACGGCGCAGGGCTATGCAGCACCGGCCGGCCGAACTGCGTCACGTAGCGGCGCGCATCGGCCACGATGTTGCGTACGATACCCGCCGCCACCGCAACCAGATGCAACTGCCGCAGCGCTCCGCCGTGCCGTCCTGCCAGCGTGGTATTGCCACGTGCCGCGACTTCATGGGTATAGACGCGCACATTGTCGAGCACGAGACCACCGCTTGCTGTCATGCGCTGGCCCATGCCGTCCCAGTCGTCGAGAACCTGCAAGCCTTCGCGTGTCACCGGAATCACGATCGACACATTCTGCTCGTTCTCATCCTGCACGTTGATGCGCGCATAGTCGGAAAACGCAGTCCCGGTCGAATAGTACTTGCGACCCGATATCCGATAGTGTCCGCCGTCTCGCACCAATTTGGTGGTGATCTCGCCGGGGCGCGAAGTTCCAAGCTCGGTGGATGCGCCGCCGAAGATAGCCCCCTTTTGCAGGCGTTCGATCTGGATGTCGTTGAATGTTGAGCGCGGCGACAGCACCAGCGATTCGGTCAGGTCGAAATGGATCCGTAATGCGTGTGCGACATTGGACTCGTGCGCAGCCAGAGTGGTAACCACCTCAAACAGATCTTCCAGTGTGCCGCCTAAACCGCCCCATTCCAGCGGAAGACGCAAGACGCCTAGCCCCGATTCACGAAACAGCGTGAATGCGTCGAACGGCAGCTCGCGCCTCGCTTCCCGCTGCGCGGCGTCTTCGCCGATCGCTTCGGCCAAAGCCGGCAACGCGGACAAAGCCGCCTGGAGCCGCGACTGTGCGGCGGTGTCGTTGGAGACCTGCATGCCTTCATTCCTTTTCGAAAACGCACGGACCGGGCGGGTCCGGCTGCAAGGCGGCGATCGAAACGATCGAACCGCGGATTCAGCTTGCCGAAGCAACGGATCAGTATAGGAATGTGGACGACAGTGCAGAACAACAGATTTGAGCTATGGATATGCGTGGGTCTGGATTGGGGGACTCAGCTCGTGCACCCGCCTCAGGTCTTTTTAGTTTCGCTCGCTTTCGCCCGAGCCCTTGCCGGCGCGTTCTTCTTCAGTTTGGTCTGGTTGTATTCAATCGCGGCACGGACCAGATTCTTCAAAGCACGATCATTAACCTTATCGCCCTCGAGAAAGTCGATCGCCCGTCTCATGTTGCCTTCGAGCCCCGCGTTGAAGAGCTTGTCCGGATCCGCCAGACTCGCCCCGTGGGCAAAGGTGACCTTCACCTTTCCCTTGTGGGCGTTTGCCACCGCGATCATTCCGTCGCGCGACCACACCGGGCTGCCCATCCACTTCCATTCCTCGATGATCTCCGGGTCGGCCCCGAGGATGCTCTTGCGCACGCTGGCGAAAGTTTTACCACGCCAATCCGTCAGTCCTGCGATCAGCTCGTCAATGCGTTCCTGTGGATTCATTGGCTCTCCATGCCTTCAGTTCCGGTCTCGTTTCGTTCAACCACAATCGTCAACGTAGCGGCTACATTAGCGAATTGTAAGCCAACGCCGGTACGGCCCCGGTTACTGCGGCCTGGTCAAATCTGCTCGCTCAGACGAAACACGCTTTCCATCGGCTGCCATGCGGTTTTCTCCGCATGAGGCAAGGGCTGCTGGAAGCTGGCCATCAACGTCTCCCATTCTTTCACTCGCGGATGCGTGCCCGGCCCGATGACCAGCTGCTCCGGCGCAAATCCGGGATCGGCGTCGATCAGCATGACCAGGCGGTTCTCACGCCGCCAGATGGTCATGTCATGAATACCCGAGGCCCGAAGATGCTCGAGCACCTCGGGCCAGACCTCCCGGTGATAGCGGTCGTACTCTGCCATCACGGCGGGGTCGTCGCGAAGATCGAGGGCGAGACAGTAGCGCATGCGTCACTCCAGAACAGGGCCAAACGGCTGACTACTCGTGCACTCAGGCGTTAACCGGCGTGTCGAGCTCGATGTGCAGACGCTGTTGCGAGCGAATCGCGTCCCAGTCCCAGTCGATACCGATTCCCGGCGACGCAGGCGGTGTGGCGTACCCCTGCTCCACCACAATCGAAGTGCCGGTCAACGAGTCCAGTTGAGGAATGTACTCGAGCCAGCTTGCGTTGGGTACGGCCGCGCACAAACTCACGTGCAGCTCCATCAGGAAGTGCGGACAGATCTCGATGTTCATCGCCTCGGCAATATGCGCAACCTTTAGCCACGGCGTAATGCCACCGACGCGGGCAACGTCCGCCTGAACGATCGAGCACGCATCCGCCTTCACGTACTCGGCGAACTGCGCCGGGTGGTAAAGCGATTCGCCAACCGCGACCGGCACCGTTGTCGCGGCACACAGACGCCGATGCGCATCGATGCTTTCGGCCGGCATGGGTTCCTCCAGCCATGCGAGCCGTAGCGGTTCAAACGCGTGCGCCCGTCGCAGTGCTTCGGCTAGCGTAAATCCCTGATTTGCATCGACCATCAGTTCGAAGCCGTCACCCACTGCAGAGCGCACGGCAGTGAGGCGGGCGGCGTCCTCCGACACATGCGGGCGCCCTACTTTCAGTTTCGCGCCACGGAACCCCTCGGCCTGTGCCCGCAGCGTCTGCTCGACCAGCTCGCTTTGCGACAGATGCAGCCAGCCACCCTCGGTCGTGTAGGTGCGCACACGCGGTTGCGCGCCGCCAGCAGCGATCCACAGCGGCAGGCCCGCCACGCGCGTATTGCGATCCCACAGCGCAGTATCGATAGCGGCCAGTGCGAGGCTGGTGATTGCGCCCACAGCGGTCGCATGCGTATGGAAGAACAGATCGCGCCAGATTGCTTCGTACTCCGCGGGATTACGGCCTATCAGCCGCGGCACGAGATGATCGTGCAGCAGCGCGACGATAGACGAGCCGCCGGTGCCGATGGTGTACGTATAGCCTGTTCCGCTGCTGCCGTCGCTGCAGCGAATCGTCACCAGAATGGTTTCCTGCACGACGAACGACTGAATGGCGTCCGTGCGCCGCACTTTCGGCTGCAGGTCGATTTGCCGGATTTCAACGTTTTCGATAACGGTCATGGTGGTTTTATCCTTTGACGCCGCCGAGCGTGAGCCCCGCAATCAGGTGTTTCTGAACGATGAAAGTCAGCACGATGGCCGGGATGATGATGATCACCGCCATCGCGCACATGCCGGCCCAGTCCACCGTGAACTGTGCGGTGAAGTCCATCAGGCCGACGGGGAGCGTTTTAGTATCGGGACTGCGACACAGTTGCGAAGCCAGTGCGAATTCGTTCCAGCTCGTCAGGAAGGCGAAAATCGCCGCCGACGCCACGCCCGAACGGGCCAGCGGTAGTTCGATATGCCAGAACGCCTGCCAGCGGGTGCAACCGTCTATCTGGGCGGCCTCGGCGAGTTCCGCCGGCACTTCGCGAAAGAACCCGTCGATCAGCCAGACCGTGAACGGCACGTTCATCGCGAGGTACACGATGATGACGCCGATGCGCGTATCGAGCAGACCTGTCCACGCCCACAGCATGAAGATCGGCAACGAAAGCGCGATACCGGGAATGGCGCGAGTGAGCATCAGGACGACGAACAGTGTTTTCTTGTGGCGGAATTCGAACCGTGCAAACGCATAGCCGCCCAACACGCCAACCACAATCGCGGCGCCGGTACTCGCTAGTGAGATCAGCATCGAATTCACAAAGTACTGACGAATTGGCAGCGAGGCCATAGCACCGAAGCCGAACATATTGCGGAAGTTGTCGAGCGTATAACTGCTGGCATCTGAAAGCGGCTGGTTCGACAGAATGGCTACGTTCGAGCGAAATGCATTGAGCACGACCCACAGACCGGGCAGGCAGATCACCGCCATCACGATGAAGACGGCGAACCACAACGCGGCCCGCCTGAGCGGCGCCCTTAGCGAGGAAACCCGGTAAGCATGTTCGACAGTCGTACTCATGATGTTCAGGCCGGTCCCATATGTCTGCGTGCGGCGTTTAGCTTGCGGAAGAAGTACAGCGTGAACAGAACGGAAACCAGCACCGACACATAGCCGATTGCATTCGCGTAGCCCATATGCGAATCGTCGTAGGCGATACGGCCCACCATCGTCCACAGCAGTTCGGTGCGCCCACCGGGACCACCGTTCGTCATGATGCGCACAATGTCGTAAGCGCGGCCCACATCGAGAGACCGGATCGTCATCGCGATGTAGACGAACGGCATCAGATAAGGCAGCGTCACATACCGGAAGGTTTGCAGCGGCGTGCAACCGTCGACCTTGGACGCTTCGATTGGGTCCTTCGGCAACGCCATCAGCCCCGCAAGCAGGATCACCGCGAAAACCGGTGTCGAGTTCCAGACCTCGGCTGCAATCAGCGAAGCTAGAGCCGAATTCGCATTGACCAGAAATGGAATCGTGCTTTTCAAGCCGAACAGTGTTTGCAAGAGATGGTTGACCACACCGGTGCTGTCGTTGAGCATGAACTTGAACTGAAAGCCGACCAGCACTGGCGAGAACATCATCGGGAACATCATGATGGTGCGCAGAATACGCTGGCCTTTCGTGACCTCGTTGAGCAGGAGCGCGATGCCGAGCCCCAACACCAGTTCCAGATTCAAGGCAATCGTCAGGAACAGGACCGTGCGGCCAAATGCAGCCCAGAAATCTTCGTTGGCAAATGCACGCAGATAGTTGCGCAGACCAATGAAATGCCAGATCGTCTCAGGCTCGATCAACCGGTAGGCAGTGAAGCTCGTGTAGAGCGAAAACAGCAACGGCAGCACGACAACGATCGCCACGGAGAAAAACGCCGGCAACAGCAGCTTGAGCGGCAATGCGATG
>Ga0302313_10002794_pt1 | contig 11880 bp, 10 predicted proteins | sample III_Palsa_N2_2_FD_200454 | JGI IMG/M metagenome (GOLD analysis project Ga0302313, IMG submission 200454) | Peat permafrost microbial communities from Stordalen Mire near Abisko, Sweden - III_Palsa_N2_2 | ecosystem: Environmental > Terrestrial > Soil > Palsa > Peat permafrost | place: Sweden...
GCACTGCATACACCGCTGATGGCCGTGACCAACGCTATTTCGGCGATCGTCATTGTGGGTGCAATGCTCGCGGCCGGGCTGACGGTGGGCGGGACAGGCAAGTTTTTCGGCACGCTGGCCGTGGCGCTAGCGGCGGTCAACGTGTTCGGCGGCTTCCTTGTCACGAGGCGAATGCTGGAGATGTTCAAGAAGAAAGAGCCGAAGAAGCTTCCCGCAGCGGCAAAGGAGAAGGCGCAATGAGTCTGAACGTCGTCACGCTGCTTTATCTCGTTGCTTCGGTCTGCTTCATTCAGGCGCTCAAAGGGCTCTCGAATCCGAAGACGGCGCGCATCGGCAACACATTCGGCATGGCCGGGATGGCGATTGCGATCCTCACCACCATCGCCTTGATCCTCAAGCAGGCGGCTGGGCTCGGCTCCAATCTCGGGCTGGGCCTCGGGCTGCTGTTCGCGGCGCTGGTGGTGGGCGGCGCGATCGGGGCGTTCGTCGCCGCGCGCGTCGAGATGACCAAGATGCCGGAACTGGTCGCCGCGATGCACTCGCTGATCGGTCTGGCGGCGGTGTGTATCGCTTATGCGGTGGTCTCGGAGCCGTCGGCGTTTGGACTGGTGGACCCGGACAATCCGGTGCCTGGTTTCCTGCCGTACGGCAACCGCATTGAGCTTTTTATCGGCACGTTTGTCGGTGCGATCACGTTCTCCGGTTCGGTGATCGCGTTCGGCAAGCTCTCCGGCAAATACAAGTTCCGCCTGTTCCAGGGCGCGCCGGTGGTGTATCCGGGTCAGCATCTGATCAACCTGATGCTGGCAATCGGCATGCTTGGATTCGGCGTGATCTTCTTTCTCACGCAAGCGTGGCTGCCGTTCATCATCATGACGCTGATCGCGTTCGCACTGGGCGTGCTGATCATCATCCCGATCGGCGGGGCGGATATGCCGGTGGTCGTGTCGATGCTCAACTCGTACTCGGGCTGGGCGGCGGCGGGGATCGGCTTCTCGTTGAATAACCCGATGCTGATCATCGCCGGTTCGCTGGTGGGCTCATCCGGTGCGATCCTCTCGTACATCATGTGCCATGCGATGAACCGCTCGTTCTTCAACGTCCTGCTGGGCGGCTTTGGCGCGGAGGCGGGCGCGGCAGCCGTGGGCGGCGCGCAGGAGCAGCGGCCGGTCAAGTCGGGCTCGGCCGAGGATGCGTCGTTCATGCTCGGCAATGCCGAGACCGTGGTGATCGTGCCGGGGTATGGTCTGGCCGTGGCCCGCGCACAGCATGCGCTGAAGGAACTCACGGACAAGCTGACCGAAAAGGGCATCGATGTACGTTATGCGATCCACCCGGTGGCGGGCCGCATGCCCGGGCACATGAACGTGCTGCTCGCTGAAGCCGAGGTGTCCTACGACATGGTCTACGAGATGGAGGACATCAACAGCGAGTTCGGCCAGGTGGACGTGGTGCTGGTGCTCGGCGCGAACGACGTGGTGAACCCCGCGGCGAAGACCGATCCGAACTCGCCGATTGCCGGCATGCCGATCATTGAGGCGTACAAGGCGCGCACAGTGATCGTCAACAAGCGTTCGATGGCGGCCGGCTACGCGGGCCTCGACAACGATCTGTTCTACATGGACAAGACCATGATGGTCTTCGGCGACGCCAAGAAGGTGATCGAGGATATGGTGAAGTCGGTGGAGTGAGGGTAGGGGCCGCGGCGGCGCGCGGCCTCCTCAAACTCCGCTGCAGTTAGCGCTGTTTCACCTCGACATGCCTTAGAAAATCCGCGAGCCGCCTGCCCTCCATATCGGGAAACGGCTCGGCCACCTGTAGTTCGCGAATCTCTTCGACGTCGAAATTGCGGAAGTTTCCGCGCAATTCACACCACGCGCCGATGGTCCAGCGCGCACCCCAATAAAACAGCCCGAGCGGCCAGACGCGCCGCTCGGTTTGCGCGCCTTTGCGATCGCGATACGCAAAGCTCACGATCCGTTTGCGGTCGATGGCCAGATGCAACGCATCGACTTTCTCCGCGAATTCACCCTTGATGTGAAACGAAGGCGCAAAGATCGGCAGCCGGTCGAGCGTCGCGCGTTTGTCGGCGGGCATGGTCGACGCGATCTTGGCTAGCGCGCCGCGTGCGCCCTTCGCAAAGCTCGCGCCGCCCCAGGTTTCGAGCATGCGCGCGCCGGCGGCGAGCGCAGCGAGTTCGTCAACGGTGAAAGTGAGTGGCGGCAAGCTCGCCGAGCGGTTCAGGCGGTAACCGATTCCCGCTTCCCCTTCAATCGGTACGCCCGAGAGCTGCAGATCGCGTACGTCCCGATAGACCGTGCGCGGCGAGATATGCAGCCAGTCTGCGAGCTGCTGCGCGGTAGTCAGACGTCGGCCACGGAGCAGCTCGGCGATCTGGAACAGGCGGTCGGCGCGGCGCGTCATCGTGGGCGTCTTGTCGTGTTGTAGTAGGGGGCGGGCGGCCCCGCGACCGGGTGGCCCGCAACAGGGTGGCTTGCGAACGGGCGGCCCGTGAACGGGTGTTCCCGCGATCATAGCGCCGCGTGACGCTCATGGGCGCTGCATGAGCATCACCGCAGCGCTGGCCAACCTGTCAGCCGTTCTTCGGCGAATGCAGTCCGATGCGGTTACCTTCTGTATCGGTGAAAAAGCCGATATAGCCGATATCCTGCGGCAGCTCGATGACCGGTCCTTGCACCTTGCCGCCGGCCTTCTCCACACGAGCCAGCACGGCGTCGACATTCGGCTGCGCGTTCAGATAGACGACCACGCCATCGGCCGAAGGTCTGGCGTTGGGGCCCTGGATAATGCAGCCGCCGGTGGCCGGCTCGGTGTACTGAAAAATCCCGATCGGCGCGCCGCCGACATTTTCGCGCCGCAGGGTGGTGGCGAGCGTGGTCTCGTAGAAACGTGCGGCGCGCTCGAAATCGGTGACCGGAATTTCGAACCAGGAAATGACGTGGGATGCGGCTGCTGACATGACACTCTCCTTGGCATGACCCGAAGGCCCATGTGATGCGCCGGATGGCGTGATCAGGAGTGTGCGGCGGGGCTACTGACAGCGTTCTGTCAGTAGCGATTGGCTGGCTGCGAAATTCTTTCCAGCCTCAAGCCGCCGGCGTATCGTTCGCCGGACGTTGCCTGACGCTACCAGCGATCAGATCGAAGCGGAACAGCCTGCATTCAAGCGCGCCGTTGAAAAGCGGCGTCTTGGTCGATTCGCGCAACCGCAGTTGTCCCGGCAATTTGCGATCCGACGTCAGAATGAAAGCATGCCAGCCGGTGAAGCGCTGCTTGAGCGCGTCGCCGAGCAACTTGAAGAACTCGCTATCCGGCGCCTCTTCCTGAGCACGGTGAAAGCTGTCCTCATCGCGGCTTTCACGGCCGGTCTCGCGCAGCTCTCCACGCGCGTTGCGGCCACGCACTTCGATCCGCTCGCCGTACGGCGGGTTGGCCACAAGAATGCCCGGCTCCGACGACGGCGCCGTCATGCCGCGTGCGTCGACCTGCTTGAGCGAGACCGACGCCAGACCAGCACGCTCGAAGTTGGCGCGTGCCTTGACCAGCATGTCGCCCGAGATATCGCTGCCGAAGATCTGCAGGTCCGCGCGCGATGCGCGTGCGGCGTGCTTCGCATCCAGTGCCGCGGCTTTCAACGCCTGCCACGTTTTCGCGTCGTACTGCTTGAGGTTCTCGAAGCCGAAGCGCCGCTCCGCGCCCGGCGCGATATTCAGCGCCACTTGCGCGGCTTCCGCGAGGAACGTGCCGCTGCCGCACATCGGATCGTACAGCGGTGTTCCGGCGGTCCAGCCAGTCAAACGCAAGATGCCCGCCGCGAGGTTCTCGCGCAACGGCGCCGCACCTTTGTCGAGCCGCCAGCCGCGTTTGAAGAGCGGCTCGCCGGAGGTATCGAGATACAAGGTGCAATCGGTTGCGGTGAGGAATGCAAACACGCGCACGTCCGGCGCGCTGGTGTCGATGTTCGGACGCTCGCCGCTCACGTCGCGCAGACGGTCGCAGATCGCATCCTTGACGCGCAGCGTGGTGAATTCGAGGCTGCGCAGCGGCGACTTGATAGCCGTGACGTCGACGCGCAGCGTCTCCTGCGCGGAAAACCACTGTTCCCAGCGCTGCTCGAGCGCGAGGTCATAAATGTCTTGCTCGCTGCGATACGGACGGTGGGCGATCTTCAGCAACACACGGCTCGCGATGCGTGAATGCAGATTGGCCGCCAAACCGGCTGCCCAGCCGCCGCGGAAATGCACGCCGCCCGGCACCTGGGCACCAGCGGTGAACGGTGCTCCGTTCAAGTGGCGCGAGGCGATTTCGGCGAGTTCGGCCGCAAGCACGGCTTCGAGGCCGCGAGGGCAGGGGATGAAAAAATCGAAGGACATTGAAGTTGCCGGGAGGCGTTGAATAAGGCGCTATTGTACGCGGTCGGGATGTGCGTCCCGCGCGCCCGCGTTCACTGCGGTTCCCGCGATGCGCTGACCGGCCACACCAGATCGAGCGGCCGCTGGAACATCCGGCGCCAGATTGCGCCGCGCAACGAGCGCACATAGTTGCGGCGCAGATCGCGCGAACGCACGGCCATATGAAACGCGAGCGCGAAACTGACGGCCACGTTCAGGATCGCCATGCTGAACGTGCCGGCGATGGCCCACCAGAACTCCGGCAGATCCAGCGCGCCCTTGCCGAGCACACCGAGTGCGACGCCGATCGAACCCGAGCTCAAGGTGACGTGCCGGACGTCGAAGGTAAAGGCGAAGGCGGTGAGGATGGCGGGCACGAGGCCGAGCATCAGGCCCAAGGTGATATTGCCGACTACGCCGGCCACGTTGGAGCGGCAGAACCTCGCCAGCCGGGCGGCGCCGGCGACGCCAAGCGTCATGCGCAGGCGGCGGTTGTAGGTCAACGCGTCAGCGACCCGGTGCAGCACGAACCAGTTGTCGGCCCAGCCCGCGAGCAGACTCGACGACCACAGCAGCACGCCGGTCAGCGCCGCATAGAACGGCGTCGGTCCGAGCAGCGAGAACGAATGCAGCGTGGCGTGTGCCTTTTCCGGCGAGATGATGTTCGAGTTGAAGACCGCGTGCCACAGCAACTGCACGCCCAGGCACACCGGAAACACCAGCATCACGTTGCCGAGCACGGCGGCAGCCTGGGTGCGGATCAGCGCGACCACCGAGGTAACGAAAGTGTCGACCCCTTCGGGGGTGCCAGCGCCGTCGAGTTCGCGGGCGATGGTCGGTGCCGTCATGGCCGGCTGCTTGGTAGCGAGCGAGAAATGCAGGAAGTGCATCAGCAGGAAGCTCGCTGCATAGTTGATGCCGGCGAGCAGACCTTCCAGCATTGCGGGCAGATGCGCGCCGGTAATCGCAAACTTCACGCACACCGTCACCACGGTGACGAGACCGCCGCCCGCCGCCATGCGCAGCATCTTCAGATACTCGGCGCGATCGCGGGCAATGTAGTGCTCGCCAGTATCCGCGCTGTATTCGACCACCTTGCGCGCGAGCAACGAGAAATTGCTGCGCATCAGATGGGCGACGCTCTGGCTCGCGTGGTTCGCGTTGACCAGTTCGGCGACCAGGCGTGAGCCGGCGTGCAGGTCGTCGGACGCCATCCAGGCGTCCAGCAGATGTTCCGCGCGCTGGATGCGCATACGCATGCGTTCGACCTGAAACACGATGTCGACGCTCACTCCGTTGCGGTACAGGTGGGCAAAGACGTTATCGGTTGCGATACGGCACTCGTCGAGCAGCACGCGCAGATAGTTGACTTCGTGCAGCAATTTGCCCGGCTCCGCGCCGTCTTCAAGTGCCTGATGGGCTGCCTCGACCGCCAGCATGGCGCGTGTGAGCCGGTAGAACGGCTGCTTCTCCATGGCGACGCGCACGTCGGCATCGCCCAGACGGCTACGCACCGTTTGCGATAGCCCCGTGGAGCTGATCTGGCAGGTCAGGTTATGCAGAGCCGCTAGCAGGTCGAGCGAGAACGGCGCCGCCTCACGCCGGTCGGTCGCGTCGAGCTCGTAGACGAACAGGTCGCGGATACGCGTGAGCAGATCGGTAGGCAGCGTGGCGATCCATTCCGCATCGCGCGCCGACGTGAACATCAACGTGAAGATCGCCGTCAGGTCGCGGCGGTTCGGTGCCGGGGGAATCAGCGACGACTCGAAGCGCTCGAACAGCGCGCCGAAAAATGCCGAGTGCACGGGCATGCCGGCATCGCAAAGTAATGAAATGCCGTCGCTCTCGCGCAGCAGTGCGCGCAGAATCCCCGCGACGTTCGCTTTCCACGCCGGGTTGCGATCCAGCACATGCAGCAGATACCGCAAGCGCGCGTGCTCGCGCACCCGGCGAGCGTCGTCTTCAGCAGCCTCCTGCGTGACGGGAGGCACGGCCGGCTGCACGATTCCGTCGCGATGAATCCAGTGCGCCACCTCGATCAGCCATTCGCTGCGTTCCGCATACGGCGCGTTCTGGTCGGCAATTGCCAGCAGCGCATCGAGTTGATGCCCGCTGTTGCGCGACGCGCGCCATTTCTTGACGAAGGTTTTGAGGGAACGAAACATGGATTGTCAAATGTGTGGCGAGGCCACAATGCTGCTGGCCGAAGCACTCAGGATCGCTAAATACAAAGGATCTTGCAAGCTGGCCGGATGGGATAGTGCTTAGGCGCGCGGGCGATGCTAATGCTCGCCGCGCGGCCTGAAGCACAAGTCAGCCGATCGTGTGGTTGCCAGTGACACCACCAACGCCAGCACCGTCAAGCGCAGCGCTGGGCCCGGTGGGCAGCGGACAAGGCACCGTCGGCGGCGTCATCCGCGCTTGCGTGCCGGACGCACCCTTGGCGGCGGCACTCGTCGGCATCCGCGGCGTAGCAGCAGCGAGAGCCTTGATGCCGGCGGCGATCTGCGTAGAGATCTGCTGCACGGCCTGCCGATGACCGTCGACCAGCGCGTCATAGCTGCCCGTCACCGGCTCGTTGACGACACTGCGGCAGGTCATGATGGCTTCACTGCGCACCGCGCGCACGCTCCACACGGCGTCGATCAGCGCATGTGAACCCGGCCACGATTCGAAGCGTTGCACATTCACGCTGACGCGGTAGACAGGCGTGCCTTCCGGATACGGCGTGCCGTACACATCGATCGTGCCCAACTGCTGCGTGAGGTCGGTTGACAGCGCGCGACGAACCTCGTCACCGGGCAACGAGGCCCAACGTTCCTGCTCGAGCACCTGCACCTGGGTCGGGCCAGTCTGAACCACAAGCTGGTTCTTCGCGACCTGGGACGGCACGTCGACCGGCGCTACTTCGATCAACAGCGAAGGAGCCGAAATCGTGCTCGCGGCGGTTGGCGCGCCGTCGGCGCCGAGCGTGTAGAAATGGCTCGGCGGCGAAGACGAGCATGCCGCTACCGCCAGCAGTCCGGCACAGGCACCTAGGCACGCGGCGGCGCGGGCAAGCCCGCGCGGCGAACGGGGGAGCCGGGCAAACATCATGGTTTATCTCCTGGTTTTCCGCGCAACAGCGATTCCGGATGGCGTTCCAGATAGTCCGACAGCGCATTCAACGACTGCAGCGTGCGGGTCAATTCCTGCAGCGCCTGATGGACATCCGATTGCAGCGGCGAGTCCTGCTGCAGCGTCGCCTCGGCCGACCCGAAGGTCTGCTTGGCGGCGGCCAGCGTGTCGCGCGCTTCGGGCACCACCTCGGTATTCAGGCGCGAGAACAACTGGTCAGCGTTCTTTAGCGCGCTGTTCAGGTTCGTCCCGATCTGGTCGAACGGCACCTGATCGAGTTTCTTGGCGATGTCGGCCACCTGCACCTGCAACTCGTCGAGCGTGTTCGGAATCGTCGGCAGCTCGAGCGGATCGCTATTGACATCGACCGTAGCCGGCGGCGCCTTCGGGAAGATGTCGAGCGCGACGTACAGCTGGCTGGTAATCAGGCTGCCCGTGCGCAACTGGCCGCGCAGGCCGTGCTGTACCAGACTCTTGAGCAACTGCTGACCGGCCACGCTACCCGGTTCCGGCGCCGTTTCGCGGAAGCGCTTGCCGAGGCGGTCGGGGTACAGGTTCATCGTCACCGGCATGGTGAAGTTGTTGGTCTTCGGGTCGTAGTCGATGCCGATGTTGGTCACCTGGCCGAGCTCGATGCCGCGGAAATCGACCGTCGCGCCCACCGACAGCCCGCGCAGCGACTGGTTGAAGTTCATCACCACCCGCAGCGGCACGCCGTCCGGCTCGCGCATGGCGTCCGCTTCGTCGGAGCCGAGGCGGAACGTCATGTTGTTCTGCGCTTGCGTTCCGACTGGCTGCCCCGGTGGCGACTGGAACGACAGGCCGCCGACCAGCACGGTCGCAAGCGACTGCGTGTTCAGCTTGAAGCCGCCCGAGTCGAGCCGCAGATCGACGCCGCTCGCATGCCACCAGCGCGTGTTGACGCCGACGTACTGGTCGTACGGTGCGGCGACGAACACCTGCATGGTCACACCGGTGCCGTCCTTGTCGAGCGAGAAGCCCACCACCTGGCCGACCTGCACGCGCCGGTAGAAGATCGGCGAGCCGATATCGATCGAGCCGAGCGAGTCGCCATGCAATGTGAACTGATGGCCCTTCTGCCCACCGGTAATCGGCGGTGGCGTTTCAAGGCCAACGAAGTCCTTCTGTGTATCCTGCGAATGACCGGCGTCTACTCCGATATAAGCGCCGGAGAGCAGCGTGCTCAGACCCGAGACGCCGCTCGCGCCGACCCGCGGACGCACCACCCAGAAGCGGCTGTCCTTGACGGCAAAATTCTCGGCTTCCTTGGTCAACTGGACCTGGATCAGCACGTGCGAGAGGTCTTTCGACAGCGTGATGGTCTTCACGAGGCCAACGTCGACGTCCTTGTACTTGACCTGGGTCTTGCCCGGTTCGAGCCCTTCGGCGTCGTTGAAGCTGATGGTGATCTGCGGGCCTTTCTCGGTCACGGACTTGATCACGAGCGCGACGCCGATCAGTGCGGCGATCAGCGGAATCACCCAGACCAGCGACGGCAACCAGTGGCTGCGCGGCTCGATCTCGGGATCGGGCAGGTTGGGTGGCAGCGTGGGTCCGTTCGAATCGTTGCGCGGCGCGCTGGGGGCGGGCGTCGGTCCTTGCGGGCTTGTCATGTTTGGTCCTGAGATTGTTGGGTATTGCTTCTTGCATCCTTGGCACGGCGGGCGCGTTTTGCACTTTCCGAGGTGTCCGCACCTTCCACGTTGTCCCAGATGAGCCGTGGATCGAACTGCATCGATGCCAGCATCGTCAGAATCACTACCGAGCCGAACGCGATCGCGCCGGGCCCAGCCGTGATGACGGCGAGCGACTTGAAGCGCACCAGCGCAACCGTCAGCGTAACCACGAATACGTCGAGCATCGACCAGCGGCCGATGCGCTCCACGATCCGGTACAGCTTCACGCGCTGCGTGGGGCGCCAGCGTGAGCGGCGCTGGGCCGTAATGCTGAGCAGCACGAGGATCGTGAGTTTCAGCATCGGCACCATGATACTGGCGATAAACACGATTACGGCCAGCGGCCAGTCACCCGAGGTCCAGAAGTACACGACGCCGCTCATGATCGTGTCGTCTTCCGAGCCAAGCAACGAGGAGGTGTGCATCACCGGCAACAGATTCGCCGGAATATACAGCAATGCGGCCGCGATCAGTAGCGCCCACGTGCGCATCAGACTGTCCGGATTGCGCCGGTGCAGCACCGCGCCGCAGCGCGCACAGTGCTGTTTCGTGATCGAGTGGATGCGTGGCGCCACGCTGCCGCACGCGTGGCAGGAAACCAGGCCCGCGCGCCGCGCGGTGATGTAATTCATCGTGCGTTATCCCTGATGGGGCGCGGTGGACTGGCTGTCCACGTTCGCCGTGACCGCTGACGCTGCGCTGTCGGCAGCCGTGCGCGGCATGGGACGCGCGCGCCGTGCGTTCAGCTCGTCGGCGAGATCCCACAAGGTGCGCGGATCGAACGTGACAACCACGGCGAACATCAAGGTCAGCACTCCGAAGGCGAACAGCGCCGCTTCGGGGATCACGCGGGCAAGACTCACCATCTTGACGATGGTGATCAGCACGCCGAGCATGAACACCTCGATCATGCCCCACGGCCGCACGAACTGGATGGCCCGCAGCACCTGGTTAAAGCCCGGCGCCACGAAGCCCGAGCGGATCGGGATCAGCACGTAGAGAAGCGCGACGAGCTCGGTGAGCGGAAACAGCGTGGTCGCGCAGAACACCATGACTGCGACGATCTGCATGTCCTCGTTCCACAGCGCGACGAGCGCGCCGAACAGCGTGGTTTGCGAGGTAATGCCGTTGGCGTCCAGTTCGACGATCGGATAGGCCTGCGCGATCAGAAACGTGATCAATGCGGCGAGCGTCATGGCGCAGATGGCGTCCAGCCGCCGCGAAATGCCGCGATAGAGCGTCGCGCCGCAGCGCGGGCAACGCGCCACCGTCCGGCTGCCGAGCAGACGCGGTTTGGTGAAAAGGGTATCGCACTCGTGGCACGCGATCAGGTTGTCATGTTCCATACGGCAGCAGGGCAAAACGACATGAGCGGGAGCGTGCATCGAAGGCTTGCACGGTAAGGACTGGCGAAAGAATGGCGAAAGCCTGGAGCAATAGTACCAAAGGCGCTCGCTGGTGCGTAACAGGGCTGCTTGTGCAACGTCCGCCAGGCAATACGCCAGCACCGCGCAGCATACCCTGACAGCTGTCCGACAATTTCCGGCCCCAATTGTTCAATCCTCTTGCTAAGCTGCATTTGACGCCGCAGGCCGCCGCACCGAACTCGCCAGCCGGCTTTTTCGGCTTGGGGTAGCATGGCGGCCTTGGCATGCTTCGCTGCCGGCCGGCTATACCGGGCCGCAGCGTCCTGCGCAGTTCGCATACGGAGTTCCCACCCACGTGCGCCGCTAACCCTTTAGCTTGCGTTGAGCTTTCATGGCACCCAAACCTAACTTCGGCACTCGCGATTCGTACACGCGAACGGCCATCGCGCTTCACTGGCTGATTGCGTTACTGATTGTGTGCGGCTTCGCGCTCGGTTGGGTGATGACCGATATCCCCGGCTTTACGCCCGCCAAACTGCGCTATTTTTCGTGGCACAAGTGGATTGGCGTGACGGTGTTCGGGCTTTCGGTGCTGCGCATCCTGTGGCGCGCCACCCATGATGCGCCGCCGCTGCCGCGCCGGATATCATCGTGGCAACGGGGCGCGGCCCACTTCGTGCATCTGCTGCTGTACGTGCTGATCATCGCGATTCCGGTCTCCGGCTATCTGTACAGCTCCGCGGCCAACGTGCCCGTGGTGTATCTGGGTCTCGTGCCGCTGCCGCGCCTGATTGCGCCCGATCCGGTGCTCAAGGTGCTGCTGAAGAATATCCACATCACGCTCAACTACACACTGCTCGTCCTGTTTGTGCTGCATGTGGCGGCAGCGCTCAAGCATCAGTGGCTCGACCGCGACGGTCTGCTGTCGCGCATGATCCCTTTCCTCAAATAAGGCGCGACATGAAGGTTTCGTTTTATCGCTACATGCTGGCGGCGTTTGCTGCCGCGTCCTTCAGTGCCGCGGGTAGTGCGCTCGCTCAGGTCGACGTCGCGAAGAGCACCGTCACCGCGACCTCCAAACAGATGAACGTGCCGGTGGAAGGCAAGTTCAACAAGTTCAGCGCGGACGTGAAATTCGACCCGGCGAAGCCGGCCGAAGGCAGCGCGCAGTTCAGCGTCGACGTGGGCAGCTACGATCTGGGCGACGATAGCTACAACGCCCAGGTGCGTGGCAAGGAATGGTTCGATGCGACGACCTTTCCGCAGGCGACGTTTGTCTCGAGCGCA
>Ga0302313_10002803_pt1 | contig 11855 bp, 10 predicted proteins | sample III_Palsa_N2_2_FD_200454 | JGI IMG/M metagenome (GOLD analysis project Ga0302313, IMG submission 200454) | Peat permafrost microbial communities from Stordalen Mire near Abisko, Sweden - III_Palsa_N2_2 | ecosystem: Environmental > Terrestrial > Soil > Palsa > Peat permafrost | place: Sweden...
CTCGACAGCGTGCTGGCCATTTCCGGTAACGAGGACGGACTGAAGCTCTACCCCGGCTCGCCGCTGCAGATCGCTCAGGCGATCCGCGCCGAAGACAGCGCCCAGCTGTGCGAGTTGCATCCCGCGGAAGCCGGCCTGCTGGCCGAGCTGTTCCACCGCGACGACCGCATTCACACGCACCAGCGCAACGGCTACGAGGCGCTGAAGGCGCTGCTGCCGCCGAAGGAAAAACGCGGCCTGGTGCTGATCGATCCGCCGTACGAGGCGCAGGAGGCCGAATACAAGCAGCTCGAGCAGGCGATCAAACTGTGCATGCAGCGCTGGCCGACCGGCGTCTACGCGATCTGGTACCCGATCAAGTTGCGTAGCCAGGTGCAGCCGTTTCTCCGCTGGCTACCGCGCAGCGGCGCCAAGCGCGTGCTGCGTGCCGAGCTGCTGGTGCATCCGGACGACTCGCCGCTGCGGCTGAACGGTTCGGGCATGGTCATTCTGAACGCGCCGTGGAAGCTCGACGACGTGCTGCGCGACTCGCTGCGGGCGATGGCGCGCCTGTTGTCGAAAGATCACCCCGCCGAATGGAAGCTGGACTGGCTGCTGCAGGAAGGCGACGCCGTGCCGGTCGCCAGCCCGATGCCCCGCTCACGGGTAACGCCTGAGCCGCGCACCCGCCGGCCACGCTGAAGCGGCGGCAGCCTCGCTCGACCGCGAGGCCGGCGATATACGCTCTTGCCACGCATCTTGTTGTAGCGTCGTCGACACGACGGTTAGACGCGATTGCGTCAACGCACGAACCGTTCGGACCTTCCCCATCACCGCCCGGAGTTCATCATGCGCCGCACTGCTTTCCGCTTCAGTCGATGGCTTGGCCCCCTCGCCGTTCTCGCGCTGGCCGCGTGCGCGCCGGCACCGATCTACAAGCCCGTGCCGGGCGCCGTGATCGTGACGCCCATGCAGGTGTCGCAGACGCCCGAGCGCTATACCAGCGGCGACGTGATCTGGGGTGGCCGCATCGTGCAGGTCACCAATCTGGCCGATCACAGCGAGGTCGAAGTGCTGGCCTATCCGCTGGACGGCTCGCAGCGCCCCCGGGCGAATGACAGCGGCAACGGCCGCTTCATCGTGGCGATGCCCGGTTACGTGGAGCCGCTGGACTACCCGAGCGGATCGCTGATCACCGTCAGCGGCAAACTCAACGGCAGCCGCGCCGGTAAGGTCGGCGAAGCGAACTACGTGTTCCCACTAGTCAGCGCCACGCAGTCGCACGTATGGACCCGCAAGGAGCTGGAGCAGGGCCGCAGCAACGTCAGCTTCGGCCTCGGCGTGGGTGTCGGCATCCACTGATGGTGAACACTGCAACGGACTGCCGGCGCAGCGGTCGCCCGTCCTTCGATCAAGGATCATCGCATGTCGGGTAACGCCAATTCGCTGCGGGCGATCTTCCTCGCCCTCGGCGCCAACTTTGCAATTTTCGTGACCAAGCTAGTGGCGGCCTTCGTTACCGGCTCCGGCGCGATGATGGCCGAGGCGGTGCACTCGCTCGCCGACTGCGGCAACCAGGGCTTGCTGCTGCTCGGCATGCGCCAGGCCAAACGGCCGGCGTCGTCGGAATACCCGCTGGGCTGGGGCCGCGCGCTGTACTTCTGGTCGTTCCTGGTAGCAATTCTGCTGTTCTCGGTGGGCGGCATGTTTTCGGTGTACGAGGGCGTGCACAAGCTGACCCATCCCGAGCCGCTGAAGTGGCCATGGCTGGCGCTGGGCGTGCTGGTATTTGGCATCGTCGCCGAAAGTCTTTCGATGCGCGGCTGCCTGGTCGAGGTGAACAAGGCGCGCGGCGCTCGCAGCTTATGGCGCTGGTTCCGCGAGACGCGTTCAAGCGAACTGCTGGTGATCTTCGGCGAAGACCTGGCCGCCCTGTTTGGCCTGTGCTTTGCCGCGGTGTCCATTGGCGCCACCATGCTTACTGGCAACATGATGTACGACGCCATCGGCACGGTAGCGATCGGTGCCCTGCTAGTGGTGGTTGCCGTACTGCTGGCCATCGAGGTGAAAGCGCTGCTGATCGGCCAGGGCGTGGAACCGCAGCGCCGTGCCGAACTGATGGCGTTTCTCGAAGCCCGTCCCGAGGTATCCAAGGTACTGAACCTCATCACCCTGCAAATGGGCCCCGACGTGATGGTCGCGGTCAAGGCACTGATGGCACCGACCGCGGATGCGCGTGGCTTGATCGATGCGATCAACACTGTCGAGAGAGCCATGAAAATGCAGTTCGAGGACGTGCGCTGGAGCTTCTTCGAACCGGATGTCACCGACTGATGCACGACCACACCGATGTACGACCAACGACTCGCTTCGCCATGAAAACATACCTCACGATGCTTGCCGTACTTTTCAGCAGTGCAACAGCACTGGCGCAGGCTCCCGCACCCTTGGCGCAAGCCATCGCCGCAAGACTCCAGAGCGACGAAACGAGGCTGGCCGACTGGCCCCAGCTAGGGCGCTATCGGAGCGAAAACGCGGCGCTGCCGTCACCGGAAGAGGCCGAACCACGCGTCGTTTTCATGGGCGACTCCATTACCGATTTCTGGGGACGCCAGCGCGGCGCATTTTTCCCGGGCAAGCCTTATATCAACCGTGGCATCGGTGGCCAGGTGACGGCGCAGATGCTGGTTCGTTTTCGCCCGGATGTCATCAACTTGAATCCACGCGTGGTGGTGATCCTCGGCGGGGTCAATGACCTTGCGCAGGGTTTCGGGCCAACCACTCCCATTGGCGAAATCGAAGGCAATCTCGCGTCGATGGCCGAGCTGGCGCGAGCGCACGGCATCCGCGTCGTGCTTGCTTCCGTCTTGCCTGTCAATGATCACTTTCTCCCACATCCGTTGGCGACACATCCAGCCGAACAGATTCTCGCGCTCAACGCCTGGATAAAGTCGTACGCGAAGACTCAGCACTTTGTCTACCTTGATGACTATCCTGCACTGCTTGGTGAAGGCCAGACAATAAAACGCGAGTTGACGATCGATGGCCTGCACCCGAACGCCGCCGGCTACGCCGTCATGACCCCGCTGGCGCAACGTGCCATCGATCAGGCGCTAGCGCAGTAGTCCAGGTTTGTGGGCACAACGCGGCGCCTCCATGAAACTTTCTTCAGCCATCCGGCATAACGATCGGGTATAAACAGATGGCATTTGGCCATTTTGTGGCGGACGGCGCGCTCGCTACGCTGACCAGTCCATCCGCCCGAGGGAGACACCGACCATGAAAAAACTGGGACTGTTGTTGGCCATGCTCGGCACGCTGTCGGCGGCGGCGCAGGCGAAAGACGTGACGCTGTTGAACGTGTCCTACGATCCGACGCGCGAGCTGTATCGCGACATCAACACCGCGTTCGCGGCGCAGTGGAAGGCCCAGCACGGCGACGACGTGACCGTGCAGATGTCGCACGGCGGCTCGGGCAAGCAGGCGCGCTCGGTGGTGGACGGCCTGCCGGCCGATATCGTGACGCTGGCACTGGCCTACGACATTGACGCGCTCGCCGATCACGGATTGCTCGTGAAAAACTGGCAGGCGCGTCTGCCCGACAACTCCTCGCCATACACATCGACCATCGTCTTCCTGGTGCGCAAGGGCAATCCCAAAGGCATCAAGGACTGGGCCGATCTGATCAAGCCCGGCGTGCAGGTCATCACGCCGAATCCGAAAACCTCCGGTGGCGCGCGCTGGAATTTTCTCGCGGCCTGGGGCTACGCGCTGAAGCAGCCCGGTGGCAACGAGGCGAAGGCGAAAGCGTATGTGCAGGCGCTGTATCAGCATGTGCCGGTGCTCGATGCCGGCGCGCGCGGCGCCACCAATACCTTCGCCCAACGCGGCGTGGGCGATGTGCTGGTGGCGTGGGAAAGCGAGGCGCTGCTGGCGCAGCAGCAGATGGGCAAGGGAACGTTCGATATCGTAGTGCCGTCGATCAGCATCCTGGCCGAACCGCCGGTCGCCGTGGTCGACAGCAACGTCGACAAGCACGGCACGCGCGCCTTGGCCGAGGCTTACGTGAAGTTTCTCTATTCGCCACAGGGGCAGACCATCGAAGCGAAGAGCTTCTACCGCCCGCGCCTGCCCGCCGTATCGGCGCAGTTCGCCGCGCAGTTTCCCAAGGTCAATACGTTCACCATAAACGAGCTGTTCGGTGACTGGCGCCAGGCACAGGCAAAGTTTTTTGCCGACGGCGCGATCTTCGACCAGATCGGCCCCGGGCACTGACGACGCATGCGTCGGCGCATCCTGCCCGGCTTCGGGCTCAGTCTTGGCTATGCGCTGGCGTATCTTGGCCTGATCGTGCTGCTGCCGCTGGCAGCGTTGGCGTGGAAAGCGTCGGGCATCGGCCTGCACGGTTTGATCCGACTGCTCAGTTCACCGCGTACCCTCGCCGCGCTCAGGCTGAGCTTTGTCGGCGCGACGTTCGCCGCCGTGGTCAACGCCTTCGTTGGTCTGCTCGTCGCCTTCGTGCTCGTGCGCTATCGCTTTCCCGGGCGACGTCTATTCGATGCGCTGGTCGACCTGCCATTTGCGTTGCCCACCGCCGTGGCCGGCATCGCACTGACCGCGCTTTACGCGCCCAACGGCTGGCTCGGGCAGTGGCTCGTGCCACACGGCATCCAGATCGCCTACGCGCCGCCGGGCGTGATCCTGGCGATGGTCTTCGTGGGCTTTCCTTTCGTGGTGCGCACGCTGCAGCCGGTGCTTGAATCGCTCGATCGTGATGTAGAAGAAGCCGCCGAGAGTCTCGGCGCCTCGCACCTTCAGACCTTTTTCCGGGTTGTGCTGCCCATGCTGTTCCCGACGCTGCTGACTGGCTTTGCGCTGGCGCTGGCCCGCGCCGTGGGCGAATACGGTTCGGTGATTTTCATCGCCGGCAATATCCCGATGCGCTCGGAGATCGCGCCGCTGCTGATCGTGGAGAAACTGGAAGAATTCGACTACGCCGGCGCCGCCGCGCTTGGCATGGTGATGCTGATCGCCTCGTTTGTGCTGCTGATCGTCATCTCGTTACTGCAGCGATGGAGCCGGCGCTGGGCGGAGCAGACGCGATGACGACTTCCTCGACAACGTCGGCGACTCCCATTCGGCACAAACGCGCACCACACTGGCCACGCAGAATCGGGCGGGCGCTGCTGATCCTGGTCGCGGTGATCTTTCTCGCCGTGTTTCTGGTGCTTCCGCTGAGCGTGGTCTTCGTCGAAGCGTTCCGTCAGGGCATGCACGCCTATCTTTCGAGCATCAGGCAGCCCGAAGCGCTGTCCGCGATTCGACTAACTCTGCTGGTTGCTGCGATCGCCGTACCGTTGAACATTGTCTTCGGCGTCGCCGCTGCATGGGCAATGGCGCGGTTCGAATTTCGCGGCAAGGCGCTACTGGGTGCCTTCATCGATCTGCCGTTTTCGATATCGCCGGTGATTTCCGGCCTGGTCTACGTGCTGCTGTTCGGCGCGCAGGGCTGGTTCGGACCGTGGCTGCAGGCGCACAACGTCAAGATCATCTTTGCCGTGCCGGGGCTGGTGCTGGCGACCATCTTCATCACCCTGCCCTTTATCGCGCGCGAGCTGATTCCGTTGATGCAGGCACAGGGCAGCGACGAGGAGGAAGCTGCGCGCGTGCTCGGCGCAGGCGGCTGGCAGATGTTTTTCCGCGTCACCCTGCCCAATATCCGCTGGGCACTGCTGTACGGCGTGCTGTTGTGCAATGCCCGCGCGATGGGCGAGTTTGGCGCGGTGTCCGTGGTATCCGGGCATATCCGCGGACTCACCACCACCATGCCGCTGGAAGTGGAGATGCGTTACAACGAGTACGACTATGTCGGCGCCTTTGCCGTTGCGTCGCTACTCGCCCTGCTGGCGCTGCTGACCCTGGCGATCAAGACCCTGCTGGAATGGCGCTACGGCAACGAAATTGCCGCGCATGCGCCTGGCGGTCATTAGATGCCGCGCACACTGAGACAACGATGACTCTCGAACTTTCCCATCTGAGCCGCCGATTTACCGACTTCGCCGCGCTGGACGACGTCAGCCTCTCGATCGCGCCGGGGGAGTTTCTGGCGCTGCTCGGGCCGTCCGGTTCGGGCAAGACCACGCTGCTGCGCATCCTTGCAGGACTCGATTACCCCGATAGCGGCGGCGTCGATCTGGACGGCCAAAACTTCCTGGCCGCAACCGCGCGGGAACGCAAGATCGGCCTGGTCTTTCAGCATTACGCGCTGTTCCGCCACCTTACCGTGGCGGAGAACGTGGCCTTCGGTCTGCGCGTACGCAAGCGCAAGCTCCGGCCGTCAAAGACGTTGATCGCCGAACGCGTCGAGCAACTTCTCAAGCGCGTCCAGCTCGACGGCTACGGCCATCGCTATCCGACCCAGCTCTCCGGTGGCCAGCGCCAGCGCGTCGCACTGGCGCGCGCGCTGGCGGTGGAGCCCAGCCTGCTGCTGCTCGACGAACCCTTCGGTGCGCTCGATGCGCAGGTTCGCCTCACCCTGCGACGCTGGCTGAGACAGCTGCACGAAGAGCTCAAGCTCACCACCATCTTCGTCACCCACGATCAGGAAGAAGCGCTGGAGCTGGCCGACCGCGTCGCCGTGATGAACCGCGGCCGCATCGAACAGGTCGGGACGCCCGAGGCGATCTACCAGCAGCCCGCTACGCCCTTCGTCTGCGAGTTTATTGGCAAGGTCAACAAGCTGGCGCTGACGCTGACCAACGGCCGGCTTGGCCTGGGCGACTGGACGGTTGATGGCGATCCGTGGAACGGCCGTCATGCCAACGCTGTCGCCTACGTGCGACCGGAACATCTGTCTCTGGACGTGCCCGAAAGCCAGCCCGCCTGGACCGCCCGCCTGCGCCACATCTACCTGGCCGGCAGCGTGGCGCATCTGGAGCTCTACGTCGCGTCGATCGACCACACGCTGGAAGCCGATATCGCGGGCGAAGACGTCGCCAAACTCGGCCTTCAAACCGGCGCTGACCTGCGCGTGGCGCCGCGCAGCGCGGTGGTGTTTGCGATGGATAAAGCAGGCGATGACGCTGCGGTACAGGATCGCTGGGTTTGGCCAGCGAACAGCGCAGCGCTTGCGTAGACCGCGTTGGACCGCAGGCTACTCTTTCAACTCCAGCAGATCCCAGCCGTTACCGTAAAGATCCTCGAACACCGCAACGGTGCCGTAAGTTTCATGGCGCGGCTCTTCGCGAAAGTGCACGCCTTCGGCGCGCATGCGCTGCCAGTCGCGCTCAAAGTCATCGGTATGCAGCAGCAGGAACACGCGGCCGCCGGTCTGGTTACCGACGCGCGAGGCCTGCTCGTCGCCTTTGGCCTTGGCCAGCAGCAGTCGCGTTTCGGTCGAGCCCGGCGGCGCAAGTAATACCCAGCGCTTGCTGTGACCCATATCAGTGTCTTCAACCAGCTGAAAACCCAGTGCGCGGGTGTACCAGGCAATCGCCTCGTCGTAATCATTAACCAGCAGCGCGAGTGCGCCGAGATGTTGCGTCATTTTTTATTCGCCTTGGTCGGGAGCGGAGCGAGCTGCGCCTGTACTTTTTTGGTCAGCCGTGCGCGCACCAGCAGATACGCATCACGAATGAAGTTCTCCAGCTCGGCCGTGGCAAACCGCTGCGGCTCGACAATGGATATCCAGCGCGCACGCGCCAGATACGGGGCGGGCATGATACCCGGCTGATCAGTCAGCTCCAGAAAGCGCGCATCGTCCGCCTTGCAGGAAAGCCGGCCGCCGTCGCTGCCGTCGGCCGGCGTCATCACGAACATCTTGCGGCCCACGCTGAGCACCAGCCTGGTTTCCCATTTGATATCGCGCGTCACGCCGGGCCAGTGGCTGCAAAACGCTTCCAGCTGCTGTGCGCTCATGCCCATCGTTCTACGCATTGGATCGGGTGCCTACGCCATGAGAGCCGACGAAAAGCGCATTGTGGCGTGGAACGCCGCGATTGCGCAGATGACCGGGTACGACAACGCCCCTGAGCCGTTCACCGCCAGGCTGGGAGATCGACACTGCCATCTGAAAGGCGTTTCAAGGCGCCCTCATTCATGTTGCGTCGCAACAAATACGCTAGAGTATGGATATGTTGCCCTTACCCGCCATCGACTTTTCCCTGCCGCCCGACGAAGCCTCGCTGCGCCCGCCCGCGCGGGAACGCTTCGCGCCGCGGCTTGTGCCGGAAACCTCCGGCGAGCTGGTGTCCATCCAGGACGGCCGCAATCTCCACCTGCGCAGCATCCGGCCCAACGATATCGAAGCGCTGCAGCGCTGCTTCCTGCGCCTGTCGCCGGAAGACGTGCGCCGCCGCTTTCTGCACGCCATGTCCGAGCTGCCCACGCCGATGGCGCAGCGTCTGTGCCAGATCGACCCCAGCATCGAAACCGCGCTGGTGCTGGTGGACGAGACCGTGGTCCCCGGGGACATCCGCGGCGTCGGCCGTATCTATGTCGACGAAGCGGCGGACAGCGCCGAGTTCTCCGTGCTGGTGGAAAAAGACTGGACCCGCCTCGGCCTCGGCGCCTTGCTGATGCAGCGGCTGGTCGACGACTGCCGCCGCCGCGGCCTCGCCGAAATCTGGGGCTACGTGCTGCTGGAAAACCGGCCGATGCTCGACCTGTGCAAGGCGCTGGGTTTCATCCGTCGCCAGATGGACAACGAGCCGGGCGTGGCGCAGATCGTGCTGCGCCTGGCCTAGAAAGCGCTCGCTCGCTTCACGATTCACCGGCCACTGTTCTGCGGCGTTTACCCGCATCCGTTCACGCCGACCCAGCCGGCTGCCGTCGGCACGCTACACTTGTCCGCTTACCTGAGGCGACCTGCCGGTCGCGTCCCGAACAAGTGGTTTACGTGCCGACGCTGATATGCCCGTTTTAATCCCGCATCCTCCCCTGCCCACCACGCCCAAGCAGCGCCGTTACTGGTCGCCGCCGCACGGTTCGGCGCGCGCGCTGCTGATCGCCGAATCGGCGCGCACGCATCAAGGCCTGCTGGTGGCCGTGACGCGCGACACCCAGCGGGCGCACGCGCTGGAGGCCGAGCTGAACATCTTCACCGGCGGCCTGCCGGTGCTGCACTTCCCCGATTGGGAAACGCTGCCGTACGACGCGTTCAGCCCGCATCCGGAAGTGGTGTCGCAGCGCATCGCCACGCTGTACCAGCTGCCCAGCGTGAAGCGTGGCGTGCTGGTGGTGCCGGTGGCCACGCTGATGCAGCGCATCGCGCCGCGCTCCCACATCACCGGCGCCGGGCTGATGCTGAACAAGGGCCAGAAGCTCGACATCATCGCCGAGCAGCGCCGGCTGGAAGCCTCCGGTTATCGCAACGTGCCGCAGGTGGCCGAGCCCGGTGACTTCGCCGTCCGTGGCGCGCTGATCGACATTTTCCCGATGGGCAGCAGCGAGCCTTACCGCATCGAGCTGTTCGACGACGAGGTGGAATCGATCCGCAGCTTCGACCCGGAAACCCAGCGCTCGCAGCAGCAGGTGGAAAAGATCGAACTGCTGCCGGCGCGCGAGTTTCCGCTCACCGACGCAGCGGCGAAAGATTTCCGCAACAACCTGCGCGAACGTTTTCCGATCGACATCCGCCGCTGCCCGCTCTATCAGGACATGAAGGAAGGCGTGACGCCCGGCGGTATCGAGTACTACCTGCCGCTGTTCTTCAAACAGACGGCCACGCTGTTCGACTACCTCGCCGACGATGCGCTGTTCGTGCTGGGCGAAGGCGTCGCTGAGGCGGCCGACCAGTTCTGGGCGCAGACCGGCGAGCGCTACGACCAGCGCGCGCACGACATCGAACGGCCGGTGCTGCCGCCGGCGGAAATCTATCTTCCGCCCGAAGCGCTGCGCGAGCAGCTCAACAAGCGCCTGCGCGTGGAAGTGGTCGCTAGCGATCACGAGCATGCCGTGACCACCGGCACGCAGCCGGCGCCGGACGTGCCGCTCAATCGCAAGGGCGAGGAGCCGGGCACCTCGCTGCAGCACTTCATGCAGAGCTACAAGGGCCGCGTGCTGATCGCGGCCGACTCGGCCGGCCGGCGCGAGGCGCTCATCGAAACGCTTGCCACCGCGGGCATGAAGCCGGCGAACACCGACAGCTGGTCGAGCTTTCTCAACGACGCCAGCGAGCCGCGCTTCGGCATCGTCATCGCCGGCATGGAACAGGGCTTCGCGCTCAACAAGCCGGCGCTCACCGTACTGACCGAGCGCGAGCTCTACGGCGAGCGCGTGCGCAGCGAGCGCGACCGCAAACGCCGGCGCGGCACCGCGCGCGATCCGGAAAGCATCATCCGCGATCTCACCGAGCTCACCCTCGGCGCACCGATCGTGCACGTCGATCACGGCGTCGGCCGCTACCAGGGCCTGGTGTCGATGGACATCGGCGGCATGGACGGCGAGTTCCTCACCATCGAATACGCCAAGGGCGACAAGCTGTATGTGCCGGTAGCACAGCTCGGCCTGGTCAGCCGCTACTCGGGCACTGCGCCCGAGCTGGCGCCGCTGCATTCGCTCGGCGGCGACGCGTGGGAGCGCGCGCGCAAGAAGGCCGCGGAAAAGGTTCGCGACGTGGCCGCCGAACTGCTGGCGATCTACGCGCAGCGGCAGGCGCGCGGCGGCGAATCGCTGCCGATCGATCGCCAGCTGGTCGAGGAATTCGGCGCCAGCTTTCCGTTCGAGGAAACGCCCGATCAGGAAACCGCGATCGAATCCGTGCTCAACGATCTGGCCGCGCCGCGCGCGATGGATCGCGTGATCTGCGGCGACGTCGGTTTCGGCAAGACCGAGGTCGCCCTGCGCGCGGCCTTCGCCACCGCCACCGCCGGCAAGCAGGTCGCCGTGCTGGTGCCGACCACGCTGCTGGCGCAGCAGCACTACCGCAACTTTGCCGACCGCTTTGCCGACTGGCCGGTACGCGTCGACGTGCTGTCGCGCTTTCGCTCGACCAAGGAAGTGAACGAAGCGCTGAAGCGTCTGGCCGATGGCCAGATCGACGTGATCGTCGGTACGCACAAGCTGCTGCAGCCGGACATCAAGTTCAAGAATCTCGGTCTGGTCATCGTCGACGAGGAGCAGCGCTTCGGCGTGCGCCAGAAGGAGCAGCTGAAAAAGCTGCGCGCCGAAGTCGACCTGCTGACCATGACCGCCACACCGATTCCGCGCACCCTGAACATGGCGATGGCCGGGCTGCGCGATCTCTCGCTGATCGCCACGCCGCCGGCACACCGCACCGCCGTGCGCACCTTCATCGCCGCGTGGGATCCGGCGACCATCCGCGAGGCGCTGCAGCGCGAGCTGTCGCGCGGCGGCCAGGTGTACTTTCTGCACAACGAGGTCGAGAGCATCGAGCGTACCGTGCGCGAGCTCGAAGAGCTGGTGCCCGAGGCGCGCATCCGCATCGCTCACGGCCAGATGCCGGAGCGCGAGCTGGAAGGCGTGATGGCGGACTTTCACCGCCAGCGTTTCAACGTGCTGGTGTGCACCACCATCATCGAAACCGGCATCGACATTCCCACCGCCAACACCATCATCATCAATCGCGCCGATCGCTTCGGCCTGGCGCAGCTGCATCAGCTGCGCGGTCGCGTCGGCCGCTCGCACCATCGCGCCTACGCCTATCTCGTGGTGCCCGACCGCAAGTCGATCACCGCCGATGCGCAGAAGCGGCTCGAAGCGCTGGCCTCGCTGGAAGAACTCGGCGCCGGCTTCACCCTGGCCACGCACGATCTGGAAATTCGCGGCGCGGGCGAGCTGCTGGGCGACGAGCAGTCCGGCCAGATCCAGGAAATCGGTTTCGGCCTGTATACCGAGCTGCTCGATCGCGCCGTGCG
>Ga0302313_10002805_pt1 | contig 11849 bp, 14 predicted proteins | sample III_Palsa_N2_2_FD_200454 | JGI IMG/M metagenome (GOLD analysis project Ga0302313, IMG submission 200454) | Peat permafrost microbial communities from Stordalen Mire near Abisko, Sweden - III_Palsa_N2_2 | ecosystem: Environmental > Terrestrial > Soil > Palsa > Peat permafrost | place: Sweden...
GGTAAAGGTCGTGGTCGGTGAAGGTGCTCTGCTGGTGAGTGATGGCGTCCAGGGCCACGCCCGGCTCGGCAATGATCGTCTCGCCATTGCGACGAGCGATCTGGCGATGATCGGCGACCCGCTCGGCGTCTTCGCCTCGGTCAAGCCGCCGCGCGCCGGCCGGGCCGATCTTGTTCTGCGGCTCCAGGTCGATCTCTTGAGCGTCTAGTGTCCGGTGATCGATCCGCGCATCGATGTCGAGTTCGGCCAGCCGAACATTTACGTGCTCGGCCCAGGCCTGGCGCCAACCGGCCAGCATCTCGCGGCTGTTCCAGTCGCGGACCTTCGCCCCAAAGCCGATCTCGCCGTCGTCGCCGTCAGCGGCCCGGTCACGCGTGACCTCCCGCATCGACAGCATCACATGGGCGTGGGGCTTGGCCTCGCCATCCGGACCGATGTCCCAATGCACATTGAGGTCGGCGACCATGCCCCGCGCGACAAACTCGCGCTGAACGAAATCCCGCGCCAGCGCGATGCCTTGGGCCTGATCAAGCTCGCGGGGAATCGCGAACTCCACCTCGCGGGCCAGCTGGGCGTCCTTGCGCTTCTCCAGCGCCTCGACCTCGTTCCACAAAACTGAACGGTCTTGCCATCATTCCGGCGAGCCCTCCGGCGCCAGAATCTCCGAGTGAATCACGCCGGACTTGTTGCTGAAATTGTGCGTGCGACCGAGCCGCTCGTCAAAGAGCTGCGAGCCAGAGCGATAGGCCGCCGAGGCCACGGCAGAGGAACCGTTAGCCCTGGAGATCACCTTGGCGCTGAAATGATAGATCGCCACGCCGATTTACTCATGGTTATCGCAACTTTTACCAAGCGCACGTCGGCACGACGTATAAGCGCGCACTCAAAGACTTTCGCCTTTGTGTGATGTGCTACGAGGAAGTTCAACGATTCATTGACGCAGACTTGGCAGAGTGGCCCAACACCCCGGAGCTGTCATGCGAAAACCTCAGGACATCGACGCCGAAATCAAGGCGCGCAAGGACCAGATCAAGAGCCTTAAAGCGCTGCGTGTGCGGCAATTCGGCGAGCTGGTCGTGGCGACCGGCGCCGACGGGCTCGATCCCGAAATCCTCGCGGGCGTCTTGCTCGCCGCCGTTGCCGCGTCAAAGCACCCCGAGACCCTGGAGGCGTGGCGGCGGAAGGGCGCGGGATTTTTTCGGGGCGGGTCCGCACGAAACGCTGACGGCGCGGCTGACAATATCGGCCCGCGCCTTGAGCCGGACAACCACTGGGCTGCGGCGGGCTGAGGCCCGCGCCGCCCGCACAGACACGAGAGACTGGGTCATGCAAAGACGCGAACGCACCCGCCACCTGATCGAGGTGGGCGGCCTGGTCCAGAAGGCAGGCCTCGTCGAGCTTCTGGACGATGACCGCAGCGCCCTGTTGGGCGCGCTGCTGGCGCTGGCCGACCAGGCCAGCGGGGATCTGCGCGGGGATGCTTTGGAGCTGTGGCGCCGCCGGGGTCGGCGCGCCTTTGAGGCGGGAGCGGCTAAGGTTTGAGTGGTTTGATCAGACGCGTTTCATGGCCGCTGTTCGTCGTCGCAGGCTTGGTCCTCGGCATGGCGCTGGGGCAGGTCTTACGGCGCTTGCCCGCCTTCGCTCATTTCGGCGAGGTCGCGATGCTTTGCCCGCTTGGCGGCGCCGTCATGGGCTATGTCATAGGACGCGCTGGCGCCCGGGTCACGATCGCCAGCACCGTCCACGGCTCCGCAAGCTTCGCCACCGAACGCCAGATCCAGGCGTCCTTGGGCGCCGGCGAGGGCCTGATCGTCGGGCGCGAGAACAGGCGCCATGGCCGGCTGCTGCGCTATTCCGGGCCCGCCCATCTGCTGACCATCGCCCCCACCCGGTCGGGCAAGGGCGTCGGCGCCATCATCCCGAACTTGCTGACCGCCGAGCGCTCGATCCTCTGCATCGACCCCAAGGGCGAGAACGCGCGCATTGCCGCAAGGGCGCGCCACCGTTTGGGTCCAGTCCACATCCTTGATCCCTTCGGCGTCTCAGGCGCGCCCACGGCCGCCTTCAATCCACTGGACGCTCTGAACCCTGAGAGCCTCGACCTGGCCGAGGACGCCGCCCTTGTGGCCGACGCCCTGGTCTACGACCCGCCCGGCCAGATCGGCGAGGCCCACTGGAATGAAGAGGCCAAGGCGCTGATCGGCGGGCTGATCCTGCACGTCGTCACCGATCCAGGGCAGCCATCCAACCTCGCCACGGTTCGTGATCTCCTGACCCTGGCGCCGGACAAGTTCTATGATCTGCTGCGTGCGATGCAGCAGAGCCCGGCGGCCGGGGGCCTGGTCGCGCGCGCCGCCAACCGTCATCTGGGCAAGAGCGAGCGGGAGGCCACAAGCGTCCTGTCTTCGGCGCAGCGCCACACTCATTTCCTGGATAGTCAGCGCATGGTCCAGGTACTGAGCCGTTCGGACTTCCGGTTCGAGGATCTCAAGGCAGGGACCGCTACCGTCTTCCTGGTCCTGCCGCCGGAGCGGCTGGCCACCCATGCGCGGTGGCTGCGCCTGCTGGTCGCCCAGGCGATCAACGCCATGGCTCGTTCTCCAATTCGACCTGCGGCGCCGGTCCTCTTTCTGCTGGACGAATTCGCCGCTTTGGGGCGGCTTGAGCCGGTCGAGCGAGCCTTCGGTCTGATGGCCGGATACGGCCTGCAGCTCTGGCCGATCCTGCAGGACAAACACCAGTTCTGGAACGTCTATGGCGATCGGGCCGGGACCTTCATCGCCAACGCCGGCGTCATCCAGGTCTTCAATGTCGCCGACGTTGAGACGGCCAGCTGGGTGTCCAAGTCCATCGGCGCCACGACCGTCACCTACCAGACCAGCGGAACCAGCGTCTCCAATAGCCCTGGGCGGTTCTTGTTGAATCAGACGACCAAAGGCGTCTCGACGTCGGTTCACCGTAACTGGTGCGAGCGCCCCACGTGTTCTGGGACCGTCTGACGGCCGATAACCCACGCTGATGTATCGGCGGAGGCGGGCAGCGTGGGTTTCACTGATGATGATCAGGAGTGTGAGCGGCAACGGTATCGGGCGGGCGCTCGCACCAGTTACCGACAACTACGCCGCCGCCGTGCAGCACTTGCTCCATCCTCGGCTTCGGCAAACATTCGGTGCTGAACAATACCTGGCGCTGAAAACGCTCTTTGGGGCTCGGCGGGCAACTCTCCGGTTGGTCCGACATTGGGCGTCGCTCGGCGGCAGCCAGACCGATCGACTGGGCGGTTGAGGACCAAAATTTTTTTGTGGTGCGGGCGGTCGGAATCGAACCGACACTCCTTGCAGAACCGGATTTCGACCTCGCCCCTAAAAAGGGTTAGGTAGCCAAATAACGCATCGGATCGGTGTAGACTTACGGTGAGACACACGGGGCGTTGTCGTCAAACATATGAACGTACTGCTCAAGTGTCATTTTCATGCCCAAATTCGTGCGATATTGATTAACCTTCGACGGGTCCTCTAGGGTATAAGGCTGATATCGCCCTGATACGCAGACCATCTGAGTGCCGTATTTCTGCGGCCGACCTTCCATCATCGCAATTCTATCATAAAGAAGACCATAGTCTTGGCCATCCAAATCGGCCGTGCCTACTAAAGGCGCCATCCGGTTCAAAGCCATCTTCATAAATTCAATGTCATTGTTCACATGCTGCACGATCAAGAACGCCGCCTTTGACGCGCCAGCCCCATACTTGCTTATGACAAACCAGCCTGCGGCAGGAACGAGAAGTTTGAACTGTTTCTCCACATCGCGATCGTAGCCGTGAATGATATCCAAAACCGAAGCTCTCCCCGGCTTCTGTTCGGCAGGTGGGAGAGAGGTGAAGTCAAGTTTTCCTAATAGGTTCCTGCCGCATTGATCGATTTTTCCGAGCCTAATGAGGCGGGCGCTCACAGACTCGGACGGCAGCGTTTCCCCCTCGTCGGTAACAACCTTCTCGCAAGCTTGACGAACCTCGTTGCGAAAGGTCTCAGCAGAGGGACTTAACGTCGCTGCATCCGGCGCCGCTCGTGCAAACGGCGCCGATAGCGGGCCGCACATCGCGCAAAACGTCAGAACAACAAAGGTCGACCGTAGCATTCCGAAAATCCTATCAATCGTTGGTGGAGGCGTGAACTGCTCCTCACTTGCGGCCCATTAGGTTGAGCGCACCATCACGCACTTCGACAATGCGGTCGGCGCGGTCCAGCAGCGCTGGGCGGTGTGCGATGACGATCCGGGTTACAGGAAGCGCCCGGATCGACTCAGCGATAGCTTCTTCTGCATCCACGTCCAAGTTTGCAGTGCCCTCGTCCAACATCAGCACCGATGGGTTTCTATAGATCGCCCTGGCGAGCATCACGCGCTGGCGCTGTCCACCCGACAACACCGATCCCATATCTCCGATCAGGGACCGAAACCGCATCGGCATTGCGTGGATCTCGTCGTAGATTTTTGCGAACCGGGCGGCGTTCTCAATCTGGCCCATATCAATTTGGGGGTCGAACAAAGCGATGTTTTCCGCGATCGTCCCGGACAGCAATCGATCGTCCTGAGAAACAGCGCCGACCTTCTCACGCCAAGCACGCCAAATCTGTGGCGTCGCACGCTCTCCATCGAGCCAAATCTCGCCGCGCCAGGGTTCATAGAGCCCGAGCAGCAATTTAAATAGCGTCGTTTTCCCGCCGCCTGATGGGCCCGTGAGGGCCACGAATTCGCCGGGCTCGATCTTGAAGTTGATGCCGCGCAGAATTTCTTTGTCGAGCGACCCGTATCCAGCGGAAATATCGGCGTCGTTAATTTTGCGCAAAATCTATTGCTTGCTGGCCTAAGCGGCGCGACCGAATTCTTTCATCCAAACGGAGCAGCGAGCGTCAGCTTGCAGTTTTTTTTGTCAGCAGACGCAAAGACGCGCGTGGTTATTTTGGCGGCCGTCTGCGGTTTGGCCTGCAGCCTCGTCCTTTCCGTAGCAGCAATTAGGTGGATCCTTCGGCGGTGGGGGAGCCCGGACGAAGGCAGTCGCTCGGTACATTTGCACGGCTCGGCAGTGATCACAGCACCTAATAGGGTGGAGTTGCTGGCCAGGGGAGATCAAGTGCCGGAATTGCCGCTAAGGGACCTACCCACATTGCGTAATTCAGACCATCGTGGGCGCCCATTTCAGAGCATCGTGGGCAGTCATTTCAGGGGAACGTGGGCAGGCAGGCGTTTCACGCCATCGTGGGCGCCCCTGTTGAGGGGATGATGGAGCCTCGACCGACAGTCTGACCGAGCTAGGGAGAACCTCGTTTTCGAGCGAGGGGACCCGATGCCGACCGAGAGATTGTCGATGCGCCGCATACGCGACCTACTGAGATTGAAGTTTGAGAACGGGCTGAGCAGCCGGCTGATCGCGACCTCGCTGGGGATCAGCAAAGGGGCGGTGGGCGACTATTTGCAACGGGTCCAGGTGGCCGGGGTGAGCTGGCCGTTGCCGCACGACATGACCGACACCGCCCTGGAGCGGCGGCTGTTTCCTGGTCAGCGGACGACGACGGCCGTTCCCCGCGCGGAGCCCAGTTGGACCTATGTCGACCAGGAGCTTCGGCGGACAGGGGTGACACGGTCGCTGCTCTGGCAGGAGTACCGGGCCGAACACCCTGATGGATACGGCTACGCCTGGTTCTGCGAGCGCTACGACATCTGGAAGCGGCGCACCTCGCCGACCATGCGCCAGAGCCACGCCGCTGGGGAGAAGGTGTTCGTCGACTTCGCCGGCGACACCATCGACGTCTTCGATCCGAGCACAGGCGTCGCCCGGCCGATGAAGCTGTTCGTCGCCGCGCTCGGGGCCTCCAGCTACGTCTACTGCGAGGCCCGGCCCAGCGAGGGGCTCGCCGACTGGATCGGTTGTCATGTCGGCATGTTCGCCTTCTTCGGCGGCGTGACCGCGATCATCGTCTGCGACAACCTCAAGGCGGCGGTGACCAACCCGGACCGCTACGACCCGGGGATCAACCGAACCTATCAGGACATGGCCCGCCACTATGGGACCACGGTCATTCCGGCCCGCCCGTACAAGCCGCGCGACAAGGCCAAGGTTGAACAGTCAGCGCTCCTGGTCGAGCGATGGGTGCTGGCGCGCCTGCGCAACCGGCGCTTCTTCAGCCTGGTTGAGCTGAACCTGGCGATCACTGATCTGGTCGCCGAGCTCAACGCCCGCGTCATGCGCGCCTATGGCATGAGCCGCGCCGAGCTGTTTGCCACGGTGGACGGTCCGTCCTTAAAGCCCCTGCCGTCCGGGCCTTATGCCTTCGCCATCTGGAAGCGCTGCCGCGTCGCGCCCGACTATCACGTCGAGATCGACGGCTGCTGGTACTCGGTTCCCTATCGGCTGATCCGCGAGCTGGTCGACGTCCGCATCGCCGACAGGACCGTCGAGGCTTTCCACAAGGGCGAACGGGTCGCCAGCCACGCCAAGTCCCCCGGCCGCCGCGGTCACACCACCATCGCCGATCACATGCCCAGCGCTCATCGCCGCCACGCATCCTGGACACCGGCGCGGATAATGGCGGTGGCCAACAAGATTGGCCCGGCCACCGCCGCCCTGACCCAAGCGATCATGACCGACCGCCCCCACCCGGAGCAGGGCTTCCGAACCTGTCTCGGCATCCTGGCTCTGGAGAAGACCTACGGCTAGGCGCGCCTGGAGGCGGCCTGCCAGCGCGGCGATGTGATCAAGGCCCGCTCCGTCGACTCGATCCGGTCGATCCTCAAGACCGGCCTGGATCGCGCCTTCCTCGATCCAGAGCCTGAGTCCGAACCCCTGCGCCACGACAACATCCGTGGACGGACCTACTTCCATTGACCCCCTTCATCAGGAGACACGATGCTCGCACACCCAACCCATGAACGGCTGATCGCCTTGGGCCTGGCCGGCATGGCCAAGGCCTTCGAGGAACAGCGCGCCGCGCCGGACCTCGCCGCCTTGTCCTTCGAGGAGCGCGTCGGCATCATGGCCGATCGCGAAGCCGCCGAGCGCGACACCAAGCGCATGACAGCCCGTCTCAAGTTCGCCGCCCTGCGCCAGGACGCCTGTGTCGAGGACATCGACCTGCGCACGCCCCGCGGTCTCGACCGCGCGCTGCTGGCCAGGCTCGTCGCCGGCGACTGGATCGACCGTCACCAGAACTGCCTGATCACAGGGCCGACGGGGATCGGCAAGAGTTGGTTAGGGTGCGCGCTCGGCCACAAGGCTTGTCGCGACGGTCGCTCCGTCTTCTATCAGCGCGTACCTCGGCTGTTCGAGGCTCTGGCGCTGGCCCGCGGTGACGGCCGCCACGCCCGCACCCTCAAGATGCTCGGCCGTGTCGATCTGTTGATCCTCGACGATTGGGGCCTGTCGGTCCTGACACATGCCCAGCGCATCGATCTGTTGGAGATACTCGAAGACCGCAACGGGCGGGGATCCACCATCGTCACCAGCCAGGTTCCCACCGACCAATGGCACGAGGTCATCGGCGATCCGACCCTCGCCGACGCCATTCTCGACCGCCTCGTCCACAACGCTCACCGCCTCAACATGACTGGAGAAAGCATGCGCAAGATCACCGGCCGCCGCGCCCTTGACGCAGACCAAAACCCCTGACCCCATACCCGCCGTCGGTCAGGCTCCAGACCGCCCACGATCACGTGGAATCGGCGCCCACCATCGCGTGGAATGGGCGCCCACGATCACTGGAATGCGCATTCCCGGTCGTGCAGGCTGGGTCAGCCGCGCCAAAAAACCCAAATCATATTGGGTGCTAATGGGTCTGCTGAGCTCAGCAATTCTTGCGTGCACCTGGGCCGCTTTGACATTCCCCGCCCCTGTGAATCACTAGGGACCACAAGGCCGTTAGACGTCCCACCGGGAAGAGTGGAGGCGAAGGTGGTGAGAATGTTTGTTAGATTTTGGCTGATCGCCATTGTTACTGCACCTTTATTGGTGATGAACGTCTGATGGGCTAGAGCTTACCTGGGCGCGCATATCTGTGATGCAATCAGTGCCGCTAGATAGAGCAGGTCGTGTATCTACGGACAGCCGGGCCCCGGCTCGTTCAAATACCCGGCCGGTCTTAAATCTGGCCGACATAGGGATTTCGATCCATCCCAGTGACGACAGATCGTCGAGGGCCTGGGCAAATCTAACGCAGCCGGCGATGTCCGAAGCTACGCGCGGGGGCCATCTGAACTGCACCCATATTCCCCGACCCCAGGGGCCGACCGGATTGCGATACCCCGTGCCTTCGATGGTGAGTTGGACAGAAAGCGGCGGAGCTGTAGCGGCGTAGGTTGTTGTATCTTGCTCGGCGCTAACGGCTCTTAGCCGCCGTCCGAGCAGTGCTTCAAGTTCAGACTTTTCGGGGGCGCCCTGGTCAACGCTCACCCACTGGATGAGGTTGATCCATAGAGCGCGCTCTGGCGACGAGGGTTGGGAAATCGGGGCGGCAAGAGGTTGCTGCGTTACGATAAGAGATGTCGCTAGCGCGCCTGCAGCTAGTATAATTCTCGATGCGCTACGGGACCGCTTAGGCATTTCATGAGCTATCGAGGCATAATTATCGCTCACGAAGACTCTCCTGACGGTATCTTAAAACCGGCGAGAGCAAATAGCTCATGACGGTGCGTTTGCCGGTCTTGATTTCAGTAGTTACATGCATGCCGGGACCGAGTTGAACCGTACCCGCCTCGGTCATCATAGATGTGCGGTCGAGCGCGATATGAGCGACGTACCCTGAATTTTCTTGTGGCTTCTCATCGGGATTTTTATCCGATGCGGACTCATCGCTGGCCTGGGCCGCAAGTGGCGCATTTGAGGCGAGAGAGTCGCGGCTCACGTCCAGCACGCGCCCTTGAATGAGGCCGTAGCGCGTGAAGGTGAATGTCTCGACTTTGATTTCTGCGGTCTGGCCCGCCGCGACGAAACCGACATCCTTATTTGGTACGCTTGCTTCAACAACGAGCCTGGCATGGTCGGGGACAAGGACCATGAGCGTCTGCGCCGGTGTTACGACGCCACCGATCGTATGAACCGACAGCTGTTGGACTGTCCCGGCGATTGGTGCGTTCAGAGAAAGCAGGGAGATGCGTTTGTTCCCCTTGTCGCGGTCGGCGACCAGCTCGGCGCGCCAAGCGAATCGAGCTGTTCATAGCCTGCTACCACCACGACCTTGCCGAAACCGGGTCGGCTGCTTCCCACTATTTCTTCACCTACTTGCTCACGACGTTTCCCCCTTGGCTTGATGTGAATTTCGCTCGACGCCCACGCCAAGAGATTCCGCGAATCCCAGCAGGGCGTCTTCGACGACGGAGAGCTTGAGGCTGTAGACGATCGAACCACCGACCTTCGTTGCGTGCACAAGATCTGCCTCACGCAGGACGGCGAAATGCGCCGACATCGTTGGCTTGGCGAAAGGGAAATGACCGGCGAGTTCGCCCGCAGTCATGGGCCGCTCACGCAGAAGCTGCAGCACGCGGCGACGACTCGGATCGGCAAGGGCTTTGAAGACCGCGCTCATAATCGTGATTTAGCTAAGTAGCTAATTCACGTCAATAGGCTCGCTGTGGCGGCATCTCGGTTTGAACGGCTGCCGCTAGGCCGCAGATCGGCGCAAAGACACAACCAGCTGGCGCATGAAAAAGCCCGTACCTTCGTCCGATGACCAGGCTTTGAGAGCACCCAGGCAGCACTGCTGCCCACAGCGCGGCGCAAGCACTCGGCCCTGATCAGGGCGCCGCCGCTTTGGGCGGCTCATGTGAGAAACTCGGCGCCCGATCGACTACCTACAAAAGCGGTCGAACAAGCGGATCGAAATGGACGTCGGGGCTACGGGTCAGGACGAACGGTACAGGCAAGCGGCGGCAGCGTTTGGGCCGGCGCTCGAACGCCTGGCCCGCGCCTATGAAGCGGACACCGAACTGCGACGCGACCTGCTTCAGGAGATTCACACGGCCCTATGGCGCAGTTTCGCAGGCTTTGCGCAGGACTGCTCGGTCCGCACATGGGTGTATCGCGTAGCCCATAACGTTGGCGCCTCCCACGTCCTTCGCAGCCGGCGCGCGAACAGTGCGGCCTTAGCCAGTCTCGACGAATTGGCCCTCCAAGCCGACGACGACAACCCGGAGCATACGGTGGGCGAGCGGCAGGTCTTGGCCCGGATGCTCGACATGATCTCGCGCCTGAAGCCGCCCGACGCCCAGGTGATGCTGCTCTATCTGGAAGACCTGGACGCCGCCGAAATCGGCGAGATCACCGGACTGTCGGCCGGCGCAGTGGCCACCCGCATCTACCGTATTAAGGCCGTCCTGGCCCGACGCTTCCAGCAGGGAGGGCGCGATGACGACTGAACCTCCAAACCAAGACCTCAAGGCAATCTGGCGAGATCAACCCACGGAGAACATGAATATGTCGGTCGTCGAACTCCATTTGAAGGCGCAACGATTCCAATTGAAGAGCCGCCTGGTTCTTACGATCAACTATGTGACCACCACTCTCATCGCCGTCCTATTCGGTTGGGGTGTCGCGACTGCGCCAAACTGGCTCACCAAGCTGGGTTGTGTCACCGGCCTGCTGTTTTGCTTAGCTTTCGGATGGTGGGCGAATCAACGCCGTCCTGCGCGCATGCCGACGGCACAAAGTCCGGGGGCGACTATTCTCGAATTCCATCGGCGCGAACTTGAGCGAGCAAGAGTGAAGTTCAAAACCATGTTGATTTTCCTCGTCCCCGTGCTGATCAGTTCTGGTTTGATCACTGCCGGCGCCTACGCCATGCGACCGAGCACGAGCTTGCTGCACCGTCCTGCCCTCATCGCCTTGCTGGTTGTGGCATGGGTTGTCGTGGCGTGGCGTCGTCAGCGTCAATACGCGCAAAAAATACAACGACAGATCGATGAATTGGACGCGGTTCGCCTTGAATAGGTGAGGCTCCCGAACGTCCACGATGTGAGGACCGAGAGCGGACCTCCCAACGTCCGCCACGGGTGAAAGCAATCGTTGAACAGAGCCTTCCCCCGATCATCTTCAACTGTTAAGGTGTGTTATTACGCACACGGAGTTGGCGATGTCTGCAATCCTTTATCCTGCGGTATTGGAGCGCGGTGAGGGATCGACCTTCGCCATCTGGCTGCCGGATTGGCCAGGCGTGGTGGCTGGCGGCCTTTCCCAAGCTGAAGCCGTCGCAAAGGCTGAACGCGCGCTGGCGATAGCCGCCGAGGAGAAGGCCGAGCGCGGCGAACCCATGTCATCTCCTTCAGAATGGGACTCGTTCGCCATACCGGCTGACTGCGATATTGTCGTGCGCCTAGCAATCAAACTCACGCCCCCCGACGTTTCAGAGCGAGTAAATGTGTATCTTCCTAAGTCATTGATCGAACAGGTGGACAAGGCGGCGGCTGAGTGGGGAATGACTCGGTCGAGTTTCTTCGGGCTTGCGGTGAAGCAGGTGCTCCACGAAGCTCCATCCGAGATGTGGAACGCCATTCGATTGGCCATTGCACAACGCCGCTGAATGCCGGCAGCTCCGTCATTGAGAAAGTCCGGCCCTCGATCCCAGACGCGGTTTGCGAGCAATGGGGAGTTGACGGTCAGGATGATGCGAATGGCAGCACAGCTGACTAGACCACAGAGCAGACGTCGCGAACTCCCGTCCGGGGGCGTGAACCGTCAGTGACCTCGCGCCAGGAACTCGCCGCTCACGGCGACGCGGCCAACTTGCCCGGCAACGGCCATTCTGAATGGGAAAGATGGGCGAACCACGGCCTTACCACCCGCACCGGAAGCGGACATTCGCCGA
>Ga0302313_10002810_pt1 | contig 11830 bp, 7 predicted proteins | sample III_Palsa_N2_2_FD_200454 | JGI IMG/M metagenome (GOLD analysis project Ga0302313, IMG submission 200454) | Peat permafrost microbial communities from Stordalen Mire near Abisko, Sweden - III_Palsa_N2_2 | ecosystem: Environmental > Terrestrial > Soil > Palsa > Peat permafrost | place: Sweden...
GGTCAGCAGCAGAATGGCGACAACATCGATAACGGCACACGGATCAGCGATTCGGTAAGTTGGGTGAGAGGGCGAAACAGCTTCAAGTTCGGTGTGGATTTCCGCTACCAGCAGTACTCCACAATCGACTACAACCAGGACACTTTGAATTTCTATCGCGATCAGACAGCCGGTGTCAGTAATTCCTGCTGCGGATCGGGAAACCCCTTTGCCAGCTTTTTGCTGGGTGAAGTGGGTAATGGCAGTCAGGCCGTTTTCAACGATCACCCGCGCTGGAACTCGCACTATGTAGCCGGCTATGTCGAAGACGATATAAAGTTCAGCAGCAATCTCACGGTCAATCTTGGCGTCCGCTACGATGTCGATGCACCACGCCACGAGGCCCTAAATAGGACTTCAGAACTAAGCCTTACTGCTCCTGATGCCGCTGCCGGTGGGCTTCCGGGTGCGCTTGTATTCGGCACGAACTGCAACTGCAATACAGCTTGGGCAGACACCTGGTATAAGGACATCGCACCTCGCGTGGGGTTTGCCTATGTTCTGCCGGGCACAAATAACAAGGTCGTCCTTCGTGGTGGCGGCGCCATCATCTATGGCCCATTGCAATACAACGACTTTGGCGCCTCCATGGACTTCGGTTACAACCAGAACCGGGATTTCTTCGATGGCCAAACCCCCACGACAGGTGGTGCATTTACTCCAGCGTTTCGCCTGGATTCCAGCTCTGCCGCAGACCCCACCAACACGACCGTAGGCTATCCAAATGTCAGTTATGCTCCAAGCCTGGATCCGACTCAGCTTACCGCTCCGAATGGGCTCGGGAGTTTCGACGCTGTCGGCGGCCAAGTGATCCTGCCTAAGGATGGCAGGCCGTCTATGACGGACAACTGGAGTTTACAGTTGCAGGATGAGCTGGCGCAGGATCTAATCCTGACTCTTGGGTACATCGGCCAGTCGGCGCAGAACCTGCGTTCCGGCGATCTCTCGAATATCAATAATCTGTCTACCTCTTATTTCAACTTGGGAGACCGGTTGAACAACTCCGCGTATTTCATCCCGCTGGGAGGCTCGAACTCTGGCGTAAACGCGCCGTATTCTACTTTTGAGGGCGACCTGGGGCAGGCTCTTCGCCCATTCCCGCAGTATGACTACATCCAAGGTGACTGCTGCCTTGAGAATTTGGGTCATTCGTCTTATGAGGCAATGGTTGTTTCACTGGCGCGTCGCTTCCGTAATGGGTTCAACCTGCAAGCTTCCTACACCTGGTCGAAGACACTGACGGATGCGGATTCGACCATCCCCTTCAGCTATGTAGGTGCGAATGAACTGGAGCAGGCTCCGGGTTCTTCAAATCTGAAACTGGATAAGGCAGTGAGCGTGCAGAACATACCGCAGACGTTTTCATTGAGCTATCTGTACCAGTTGCCTTTTGGAAAAGGTCGAAAGTTCCTAAACAACAACAGGGCACTGGACGTGTTGGTTGGAGGATGGCAAGTAGGAGCGATTCAACGGTATCAGAGCGGGCAACCCATCGGCTTTGGGTGCGCTACTGGAATTCCTTACTATCAGAACTGCATCACCTACACGCAAGGACCTGCTGCGGGCCCAGGTGGAGGAAACTTTGCTAGTGCCGCGTATCAAAAAGACAAAAATGGTCCGAGCGCGTTCAATGGACAATCCTGGTTCAAACCGGCTTACAGAGCGCCCGGTACCAATAGCGGCACCGACCCTGGAATTCCAATGGCCAGTGCGGCCTTTGTCGACCAGAACCGCGAAGGCGCCAATTGGCCCCGTGCCTATTCCGCAGGCTGCGGCAATAATCCTTCGGTTCCATGTTCCTTTGTCCCATTCTCTTTCGGCAATATCCCTCGCGAAACCGAGGCGATTACAGGCCCGCTATACAAAGCCGAAGACATCAGCGTCCTTAAAGACTTTCACTTGACCGAAAAGGTGGTATTCCAGTTGAAAGGCGAGGCGTTTGACCTGTTCAATCGTCATCGTATGGCTCTGCCGGACTTGCAGCCTGGTGATTCATCGGAGGCTATAGGTTTCGGAATCCCGGGAGCGGTCGACTATGGCCCCAGGAACATGCAGGTTACGGGAAAAGTCAGCTTCTAACTTTGGAACATGGCGGTCTTCGGACCGCCATGCTTACAGCAAAGGGAGCGCCAATTGGAACTCGCAGGTCGGAGTTTTCCTGCTGTCATATGATTGGAGCCTGTGAGCTACGGCATATCAAGGGCGCGCTCTGGCTTTGAAGTTGGCAGGGATTCTTGCTGCCTGTGGATTGCTCTTTTTCTCTTGCTTGGGTGGAGCTTTCACTGCACGCCCTCCATCGCTCAATCGGCAAGCCAACGTTCTGAAGTCCTGCAACGGCTGAAGGATGGTGGCGAGGCGGTTCACAGGGGTGATTTGGCAACCGCCGAGTCGGATTTTCGGCGCGTGATCGAAGCCGCGCCTTCACTTTCCGATGGCTATCTGGGATTGGGGCTTACTCAGCTTCGGCAGGGCAACGCTGATGATGCTATCGCTTCATTGAAGCAAGCCATCAAACTCGACCCTCACCTGCCTGGCGCGCATATGTTTCTGGGAATCGCGGAGTATCAGATAGGTCGGGGAGCGGAGGCTGCTGAGTCGTTGCGCGGTGAGATTGCCATACAGCCGAAAGATACGGAAGCGCTGACGTGGCTCGGAATTGTGGAACTTGGACTCGGCCATCCGGAAGACGCAATCGGCCCGCTGGACCAGGCGGCGGTACTCACTCCAAAGAACGAAAATATCCTCTATTACAAGGCCCGTGCTCATCATCTCGTTGCTGAAGCAGCATACAAGGATCTATATCAACTCGATCCGGATTCAGTATTGGTACACCGCGCGCTGGGCGATACTCTGGCGAACTCTGGGCAGGCTGAAAAGGCAATCGCGGAGTACGAAGCCGCGATCAAAAAGCAGCCCAACAATCCCGATCTCTACGAGGCTCTGGGCGAGCAGAACCAGAAGATAAGTCGCGTAAGTGCGGCTATTGATGCCTATGAAGGAGAGCTGCGCTTCAATGCAAATAGCGCGATTGCTCTTTACAACCTTGGAAAAATTCGAGTCGAGAGGGGCGAACCTGCGGTTGGAGTTGCACTCTTGCGACGAGCGGAAGCGGCTCATGCAGCCGCCGCTCCAACAGACTTCTATCTAGGATTTGGCTTGGCAGAGTTAGGACAGAACGAGGAAGCGGCGCACTGGCTGGAACAATCAATTGCGAGTTCGCCATCACCTTTCATAGAGCAAAGTGCGACCTATCAGCTTGCCCGCGTTTATCAGAAGCTGAACAGAAAAGCTGATGCTCAACGCGCCCTCGATCGATTGAAAGAGCTTAAAGCTGTCTCCGCCAAAAACATTACGGGAGGCAATGAGGACTCCGTAAAGGAGATGCCCGAAGCAGCTACGCCTTCCGCTTCCGCTGATGGTTCTACGCACCCATCGCATTACTTTCGCTGACTATAATTGGTTGGCAAATGCCCATGAAAGCACGCCATTTCTTTTTAGTCACTGTGATGTTTTCGACTGCGAGCCTCACGGTTGCGATGCAGGCCAAGATGGAGTCGAGTCCAGCAAGTGACTCTGCGGCGACTATTCAAGAAGCCACAAAACTGCGGACTGAGCATCGCGAAGAAGAAGCCGCGGCGCTCCTTGCCGGCTATCTCGCAAAATATCCGCAAGATGCCGATGCGCTGGTTTTGCTCGCTCGAATTCGATCGGATGATGGTGACTCCTCTGAGGCAAAGGAACTGCTGGACCGAGCAATGAGATCGAGTCCCGACTCCATCCCCGCCAATACAATGCTGGGGGATCTACTTCTGGCGGAACATCGCGATCCAGAGGCAATGGACCGCTTTGAAACGATATTAGCGATTGATCTCCGCAATAAAGAGGCGCGCAGTGGGGAATTGCAAGCGGTTGTGGAGTTGGCGATTTCTGCACGCGCGAAACAACGGCCTGATTTGGCGTTGGTAGCGCTGGAGCATGCGCGCAGCAAACTGCCGGATGACCCGAAGCTTCTCCTCGACCTTGGCCTACAGGCGAACGAATTGGGGCGGCTTCCTGAGGCGCTCGATGCATTGCAGTCTGCTCGCAAGCTGCGTCCTGAAGACCCCGACATCCTTTATGCTCTCGCGCGGGTGGAGACAGATGAGCAGCATCTGCCGGTAGCCGAACAAGAGTTACGCGCCTATCTGGTGATGAAGCCTGATGACGCTACCGCTCATTACGGGCTAGGGCACGTGTTGGCAATATCGCAGCGACCGGATGAAGCACGTATTGAGTTCGAACGTTCGATCCAGCTGCAGCCGGTGCAGACGGAGTCGTATTACCAGCTTGGCAAGATCGAGCTGGATGGTCAGCACGATGCGCAAGCTGAAACATTCTTTCGTAAGACTCTGGACCGCGACCCAACCCACGGAGGCGCTCTAACGGGCATGGGCATACTATGTTTCCGCAGAAAGCAGTATGAGGAAGCAGAGCAGTTTCTCGCTAAAGCGGAGAAGACCGCGCCAGAGTATCAACCAGCACATTACTATCGAGGGCTTTCGCTGGCGCATCTTCGGCGGAAGGACGAGGCAGACGCTGAGCTTCGCATATCAACCGAACTTGATCGCAAACAACAAGGGCCTCTTGGTGCACCAGCGGCAGCGACACAAAATTCCGAGACCCCGCACCCTTAATGTGACCTTAGTGAACGCGCATGGCGTTTGTACTATGCGGGATGATGCTATTCGGTGTTGCTTTAAGTCCGAAGTGCACGAAGCAGGCGTGGGTTCCAGCCGAACCAGTTGCAACAAGCCCGACACGCAACCCTTGATCCCCGGCAAGCAAGCCAGCAACGTCCAAGGTAGCGCCGGCATCGATCCAGTGCTGGCGATCGAAGCTATAGCTGTAGGTGAAGTCATGTTGTCCGGAAGCGTTTATGCGAAGCCACACAACTTCGGCAGGAGCAAGTTCGGCTTGCCAGAGTGAGGTGCGATTTGTGCCACGTAGACTCCAAAGCTCCAGGTGATTTCCACTTCGGGATAATGTGACTTCACGGCCGGTTCTTCCTACGATTCCGAGCCCCTGGGTTGCATCGCAACCTCTCTGAACACCGACAGACGCTTCGTAACTGGCTGTCAGGAGAGGTTGGGCGAGAAATGCGGGATGATCGTCGGCGAAGGAGTCGAGAATAAGCTTGTCACCGCCAACCTGCCACGTTGGGCGACGGCCAATTGGCCATGTCCATCCGGGGGCGAGTTGATCACGATCGAAGTTGTCGATAAGCGGAGGAAGTGTTGCGAGATCCTCCTGCTGATCGGCCCCTCCGCCAGGGCCACGGCCACCATTGATCACGGGCCAGCCATCCGGTGTCCATTGAATAGTGTCCAGGACTGACTCGCGACCGAGATAGACGCTGCCCACGGTGGGGTAGGCGTGATACAGGAAGTAATCGCTGCCGCTGGGTGTCTCGACAGCAGTTCCATGTCCGGGACAACGCCATGCCGCGTTAGGGCCGATGATTGGATTAGCGGGATCTTTCATCCATGGTCCGAGCAAGTGACTAGCTCGGGCGACACCTTCGGCATAGTGGCAGGCTACACCGCAGCATGCGTTGCCTGCATAAAAGAGATAGAAACTTCCCGCATGCCGAAGAACATATGGCGCTTCCACGACGCTGCCTTCCCAGGTATTCGTATCGTTGACGATCAATTGCGTTTTGCTGCCGGTCAGGTGCAGCAGATCGTCCGTGAGTGGTTGAACCCAGATAGGCGTTGGTTTGCCGATTGAGTTGCCATCTTCCTTCCAGACAAGGAAGGGTTGGCCATGCTCATCGCGCACCATCGACGGATCGATCGAGCCATCGGACTGGCATATGAGTGGTCCATGATCGGTGTAGGGACCTTCTGGCTGGATAGCCGTGGCGGCAGCGACGCAGAGGGGACCATCGCGCTTGCGGGCAGCGTAATACACCACGATTCTATGTCCGTCATTCACTAACTCGGGTGCCCAGAAGCTGCCGCTGGCCCAGGATGGGGTCGAAGGAAAGATGGAGCCTATTTGAGTCCAGTAGTGCAGATCGTCCGAGCGAAAAAGAGGGAACTCCGGTCCCCAATCGCCTGAAGTGCTGGTCGTCCAGTATGTATGTCCGACACGGATGATTGTGGGGTCGGGATGGTCTCCCGGAAATATTGGGTTTGAGAATGGCTGGCTAGCGGACGAAGAGTTTGCGGCGGCCTGTACTGTGTGGGAGTGATCGAAGGCCGTGCGCCAGGCAAATGCCAGCAGTAAGAGAAAAAGGAGCAGGAGTTTCTGCGAAAATTTTGCGCGCGGAGATGCGCTTTGGTTGGAGAGCGTTTGAGTGGGCTCATTCGGAGCGGTAGCATCTGTGAAACCGATTACTTCCGTGAAAATATCCAAAATATTGCTGCCTTTCTCCAAGACTTAACTCTTTACAGATTAGCTCTCTTTCGAGGATGATGGTCTACCGATGAAGCGCCTCTCGATTCTCCGCTGCCTGTCGCTCGCACTCACGTTTTTGTGCGCAGTCGACGGCGGAGTTGTGGCACAAAGCCCCAATCCGTTGGAGAACCAGGCCGAGAAGCCCGTCGAGGGATCACAGGCTGCCGCGAATAGTGGAGTATCCACGGGTGGCGCGCATCCCGCAGTGCTCGACTCCAAGCACAGACCGATCACTGCTGGAGGTTTTGTTTCCTCAGGCCCAGTCATATTCAAAGACATAGAAGATGCAGCGGGTCTGACGACATGGACGCACCGCATGGGAACGCCGCAGAAGAGTTACATCCTGGAGACAGTCGGCTCTGGCGTGGCGCTGCTCGACTACGACAATGATGGCTGGCTGGACATTTACCTTGTCAACGGGTCGACTGTGGATGCGCTCTCAGGCAAGACGAGTTCGCCGCATGCCGCTCTGTTCCATAACAATCACGACGGTACGTTTACAGACGTCACCGCGAAGGCGGGGGTAAGTAACGACCGTTGGGGCTTCGGTGCGGTTGTTGGTGATTTCGATAACGACGGCTGGCCCGATATCTATGTATCGAACTACGGAAAGAACCGGCTATATCGCAATAACCACGACGGCACATTTACTGACATTGCCGAAAAAGCAGGCGTAACACTGGGAAATTGGTCAACCGGCGCCACATGGGGAGACTATGACGGCGACGGACTGCTCGACCTTTTTGTTCCGGGATACGTGCATTACGACCTGTCCGATCAGCCGAAGTCTTTTAGTTTTTGTCAGTTTCGTGGCATAAAGGTGATGTGCGGTCCGCGGGGGCTGCGAGGCGAAGCCGATCATTTATTTCACAACAACGGAGATGGAACATTTACTGATGTAAGTGAGCATGCGGGTGTGGCGGATGCGAACCATTACTATGGTCTGGCTTCGCTCTTCGTCGATGTTAATGGCGACGGTCGGCCCGATCTGGTGGTTGCAGATGACTCGACGCCCAACTATCTATATATGAACAAGGGCGATGGAACCTTCGAAGACGACAGCTATGCAAGCGGCTTTGCGTTGAACGAAGGCGGACGCGAGACTGCCTCCATGGGAATTGCCGCTGGAGATCTAACGCACGATGGCAGTATCGATCTTTACATTACGGCCTTCTCCGACGACTATAAACCGCTATACAGAAATGACGGGTCTGGCAACTTCACGGATACCTCCTATCGCGACGGTATCGCAGAGGTTACTGTGCCTTTTCTCGGATGGGGAACAAGCTTTTTCGATTACGACAACGATGGATGGTTGGATGTGTTGGCCGTAAATGGTCATGTCTATCCTGAAGTCGATGTGCAGAATTGGGGCACAACCTGGGCGCAGCGTCCGCTGCTTTTCCATAGCGATCATGGCAAACTCTCGCTGGTTCCAGCCGTTGAAGGCACGGGTCTCGCAAAGCTTGCAACCGCGCGAGGGATGGCATTCGGCGATTTGTTCAATGATGGGCATATCGACGTGGTGATCAACAATCTGGATGGGACGCCGTCGCTGTTTCGCAACGTAGTGAACAATGGCAACCACTGGATTTCGTTTCGACTGATCGGAACGCCGGCAACGGAGCCAGGCAAGAAGGGAAGCCCACGGGATGCGGTAGGTGCGAGCGTCTACGTCACGGCAAACGGATTTCGGCAGCGCGCTGATGTACTGGCAGGCGGAAGCTTTGCTTCGAGCCCGGACCAACGACCTCACTTTGGGCTGGGAACTGCGACCAAGATCGACAAGATCGAAATACATTGGCCCAGCGGTGCAGTCGAAACGATTCCTCCTCCCACCGAACTCGATAGGTTTTACACCGTTAAAGAGGGCAAGGGATTCGTGCCGCAGAAGTGAAGCTGTTTTAAGTGTTAACCTTCTGCAATCGATGTGCGAAATCAAGAAATACAAGCGCTGCCGGTGAATAGCCGCCGGGATCGGGTTGCGTGAAATCGCCGGTGAGCGGGTCGATTTGTTGCCGGAATTCGCCGTGGCGCATGATGGCTTCGCACCACTGGCGCATGAGTTGATTGAATTCCTTCTGCTTGCCGTAATGCAACATCCAGCGTGGTGTACGCAGAGCCGTGAGTGCCTGAGAAGCTCCACCCCATGAATTGCGAGGTATGGGACGGACAAAAGTGGGGTCATCCATCGCAATACTCGCGAGCGGGTATAGTGCCCAGAATGCTTTCGGGTTATGAAGCTGACGATTCCAGACTGCGTTGAAGATTGCTTCGTCGCGCGGGTCTGACATGAGAAGAACGTGCTCACCCAGCACTCGGCTGATTACATCGGAGCGCACCCGGACGAAATTGTTTTGGGCATCAAGATCGTAAAACGCTGCGTCTTCGGGGCTGTAGAGCTTGCCGATAATAAGCCGTCGAATTTTCTCCGCATCGGCGAGCCAGCGGTCCGACTCGCTTGCCTTTCCAAGGGCATTTGCCATGCTGGCCAGCGCAATGCGCGCACCATACACGGTGGCGGAAAGATCGGGGCAAAGGCGCGGCATGGATGCGATCGGTGGGCATTTGCGCGCATCCGCCTCAGGGCAGCGATTGGGAATGCCGGCCCATCGCGGGCTGTTATCGTGCCCGGTGTCGTAGGTGCAAAAGCCTTCAACGAGTCCTGTTTTGCGCGTGTCGCGATACCGCCGAAGCCAACTGTCCCATCGGCTGCAGGAAGCGTAGGCCGTCTCCAGAAACTGCTGGTCCTTGAGTATCTGCGATAGCTCCCATGCTGTTGCCGCGATGGGGACGACCATTTGAATCTGGCCGAAGCCGGTCTCCGTGGTCTTGACGCTGGCAGGGAGTTGTCCGTCCGGGCGCTGCAGCGCAAAGAAGGCCATGTGCGTGTTGCGGCTGGTTTGGAGAGCATCCGGCGTGGGAGCGGCGTTCGAAACATAAGCCCTGAGACTGGCATACACCAACGATTCGTGCGGTCCGCATTCCTGCCAAATTCCCTGATAAGTGCTGCCTTCAAATAGCACCGGCTCGGGGTATGCAGGAGTTTTGCGAATGTTTCCCGCCAGAACTTTGAGGGCGGCATCCCATGTCCGTTGCCATGCGGGATCGGAAGCGGGGAAGGTGGGAGAGGTTGTAGCCCCCTTCGTGTCGCCGACTGTGGCTTGCGCCAGTAGTTCGGTTGGGCTCGAGGTGATGACCGCTCCCGCGGCCAGCGCTGCTTGCGTGAGAAAGGATCGCCTATTTTTCGAAACTGAGACATCAGGGAACATCAGTCCATCCTTTTCCTATGCCGGGCGTCTTTCCACCAGGAGCAAATGCTCGGCTACGAGAACAGTTTCGCCTCTCTGGTTTACAACCTGCAGCGCTTCAACCACAGTTCCATGACCTGGGCGTTTGGGGTCTTCCCGCATTTCCTTGATCGACACGATCACATGAATCGTATCGTTCAAAAACACCGGCTTCACGAACCGGAGACGATCATAGCCGTAGCTCATGGCGCGCGGATTGATCGCCCCAGCGGTCATTCCCACAGCCACGCTGAAGATGAGCGTCCCGTGAGCCATGCGCTGGCCGAACGGCTGTGTCTTGCACCACTCCGCATCCATGTGGTGGGGGTAGAAATCACCGGTTTGACCTGCGTGCAGGACCACATCCGCTTCGGTAATAGTTCGTCCGACGGTCTGGCGTGTCGAGCCTGCCTCGAAGTCCTCGAAAAACATCTCACTGATCATTTGCTGCTCCATTCCGTTGGGCGGAACCGCTTCGTTGACATCCCTGAGCAAACTTATCATCCTGATCGAAGCCGCCACGATGCGCATGACACATGATTGAACTTAAAGGCATTACCTGGAACCATACGCGCGGCTATCTTCCCATGGTGGCGACTGCCCAGAGACTCTCCGAACTTTACCCCGGTGTCTCGATCAACTGGCAGAAGCGCTCGCTGCAGGAGTTCGCCGACTTTCCGCTTCCAGAACTGGCCGCGCGTTTCGATCTGATGGTCATTGATCATCCTTCGATCGGCGAAGCGGCTCACCACGACTTGCTGCTGCCGTTGGAAGCGCATTTGCCGAAAGTGTTTCTTGCGGATCAGGCGGCGAATTCGGTAGGCCAATCTGATAAATCGTACAACTATGGCGGCCATCAGTATGCTCTTGCCATCGATGCGGCGACACCGATAGCAGGTTGGCGACTCGATTTGATGGAACGTGCCAACGCTACGGTGCCTTCGACGTGGGACGAGCTTCTTGCGCTTGCACGCCGTGGCCTCGTAACGGTTCCTGCGATTCCCATCGACAGCCTGATGAATCTATTTATGTTGGCGAATGCATTGGAGGCGGAGCCATTTACATCGCCGGATGAAGTTATCGCTGAGCCACAGGGGATACAGGCATTGCAGATGCTGCGGGAGCTTGTACAAACGAGTGCAGCGGGTTCTGTGGAACGGAACCCGATCCGCACATGGCAGATGCTTGCTGATTGTGATTCGGTGGCATATTGTCCTTTTGCCTATGGTTACTCCAACTACTCGCGCAAGGGATACGCTGCGAATGTGTTGCAGACTGGTAGTCTCGTGAGCTTTGGGGGCAAGACTTTGCGCTCGACGTTGGGTGGCGCAGGTCTTGCAATCTCAAAGAACTGCAAGCATCCTGAGCAGGCGTTGGCTTATGCAGAGTTTGTGGCTAGCCCGGGCGTGCAGAAAACACTCTATGCGCAGTCCGGTGGCCAGCCTGGACATCGTGGCGCGTGGCTTGACCGAGATCTCAACGTGGCTACATCAAACTTCTTTGCGGCGACGCTGCCAACGCTCGACAGCGCGTGGGTGCGGCCAAGATTCGCCGGGTTTATCGGATTCCAGGACGCTGCTTCGACAATCGTGCATCGATACCTGTTGGATGGCGGTGATGAATCGGAAATTTTGGACCGTATGAATCAAGCTCTTGATCGAGCCCGAAAGCAGGTTGCATGAAACCGCTCGAAGGCCTTCTTGTTATCGACTTTTCACAATTCCTTTCCGGTCCCTCAGCAAGCTTGCGTCTCGCTGACCTGGGTGCGCGTGTAATCAAGATTGAGCGGCCGGATAAGGGCGATCTTTGCCGACAACTTTATATCTCCAATCTTGAACTGGATGGCGATTCAACGCTTTTTCACTCGATCAATCGCAACAAGCAGTCCTTCGCTGCAGATCTGAAGAATGCTGACGATCTGGCGCGAATTCGCAAACTGCTTGCATGTGCAGATGTGATGATTCAGAACTTCCGGCCGGGCGTGATCGAGAAGATTGGGCTTGGATACGATGCTGTTCGTGAACTGAATCCGCGGCTCGTGTATGGCGAAATTACGGGCTATG